>WNFC01012297.1_pt1 | contig 10451 bp, 11 predicted proteins | sample 5400541 | NCBI WGS metagenome assembly WNFC01 (sample SAMN13153342, study PRJNA577476) | soil metagenome | isolation source: 120 cm saprolite under Douglas fir tree site 2 hole 2 replicate 1 | place: USA:California | collected 2015-04-18
TCGGTGGAGTTTGACTCTGTTGCCCTTGCTGACTTCCGCTGGTGCGAGGCGCTGCTGGATTTATGCTTCCACCGCAACCTGCCAAACACACTACTAGCGCGAGCACAACAACGTGCTTCATTTCGACCTCAGATTTTGTGAAAGTTTACTTGCGACGTGCTACTTGGGAAGCACTTTAGCGCGAGACAGATAATAGTTACGAAAGGGATACGTCAGGGTGCGGGGAGCCAGCGCTCGGCAACCCACTGACAGCCGCAGGGGGAACGATCTACTGCGTGACCGTCACTACTAGTGTTCCGGTAGCCGTTCCCGAAGTTGCGGCAGCAGTGATGGTGACTTGACTGAGCGTTCCACCTAACGTCCCAGTTCCCGTGGTGGAATTGGCGGTGCTGATCGCGATGACGGAAGAATCGCTGGAGCTCCAATTTGCACTGGCGCTGGCGGTAAACGTGACTGTCCCGGTGCCCACCGCTGCCGTGCTAATCGTATTGGTTCCAGCCGTGCAACTGTTGCACGTGATTGTAATAGTTTGGGTTTGACCAACCGTGACGCTCGTCGTTCCGCTAATTCCCTTGTAAGTTGCAGTGATGGTCACGGCGCTGCTCGTGGTAGAAACTCCAGTGACCACTCCCGTAGAGCTGAGGTGGACAAAAGTCCCACTCGTGTCGCTGCTGGTCCAGGTTGCCAAGCCGGTCAGATTCTTTGTAGTTCCATCATCATAGTTGCCGGTGGCCACCAATGGCTGCGCTTGCCCGACCGCAAGGGACACTGTGCTGGGGGTGATGGTTATGGAGGTGAGGCTCGGGTTGACAAAAAACCCCCTGCAACCAACTCCCGCAACGAACAGGGAAAGAGCTGCCAAACCGGCAACCAGCGACAGCTTCCGCTTGGAACTCAGCATAGTCAAGACCCCTGAACGAACGACATAAGAACCATTACCCAAAAGCAGCTGACAAATTGTAGCAGAGAGATTCGGCCTGCAATCGGCCCCTGTACCAACGTGTGACACAGCGGTCCGACACCACTCCGCTAAGACCAAGAACGAGCCCTTTTCGAGAACTTGCGAGGAAAACACCGGAATGACAGGTGAAGGGTGGAACGGCGGGTCAGTTCGAGGCTTCAGCCACGGGCTAATAGCCAGAGGCTAACTGCTAAGACCTAATTCGCCCGCTTCGCCTTATTGATGCGCTCGTCCACTGGCTTTCGTCCCGCAAAGCCTTCGCTGACTCCGTGCCAATGGGTGATCGCCGTTTCTCCCAGCTTCCAGCAGAGCAGGACGACTTGGCCATCCACTTCGCAAGGGAAATCCAGCAGTCCGATCTCGAGGTCCTTGACCTGCACGCCAATGGCGTCAATTTCGGCCATCGCGTCTCTCACGCATTGAATAGCCTTCTCGCGCTCAGCCTTCCTGCGGGCGAGATGCACCACATTCAGGGACATGCCACCGTTGAGAAAAACCCGGTGAGCCATCTCCTGGAATTCCGCATCCACAGATTCGATCAGTTTTTTTCCATCAATGGAGGTGCGAAGAAGAGATTCCAGCACAGGCAGCAGGTCTTGTGCTTCGTCGAGAGTGAAGGTGCGGGAAGACATAGGGGGTATGTCTCTATTCTAATTCATTCGGGACCATGTGGCGCGGGTGCCCTCACCCGCGAGATGTCTTGCTCCCAAAAGACTAGTCTCCAATCCAACTCGTTCTGGCCTCGATATCCCATTACCACGTTCGCGGGCGAGAGCCTGCCCTGAGCGAAGTCGAAGGGGCGCCCGCGCCACACAATCACTGAATTTCCAACATCCTATCCAGCGCCACTTTTGCCCAATGCTTTACGTCATCGCGAACCTTAATCTGATTCACGACGTTGCCTTCGACCAGGTTCTCCAGCACCCAACACAAATGCTGCGGCGAGATGCGGAACATGGTCGTACACAGGCATCCAGAGTCATCGAGCGTGATGACCTTCTTCCCTTCCGCTACGAACTCTTTGCCCATCCGATTGACGAGATGAATCTCCGTGCCGACTGCGAACATAGTCCCCAATGGCGCCTGACGGATGATCTTCAACAAGCCCTCGGTTGAGCCGATGCCGTCGGCCTTCTGGCAGACTTCCCAGCGGCATTCGGGATGCACAATCACGCGAATTCCGGGATACTTCGCGCGAACACTGTCCACGTGCTCAGGCAAAAAACGTTGGTGCACCGAGCAGTGGCCCTTCCAGAGAATGACTCGCGCTTTCTTCAGCCGCTCAGGATCTAAGCCACCGTTCAGCAGATACGGGTCCCACACAACCATCTCGTTGAGAGGAATGCCGAGTCTGTATCCCGTATTGCGGCCGAGGTGTTGGTCAGGAAGAAAGAGCAGTTTAGGAGTCTTTGCGAAACCCCACTTGAAGGCTCCTGCCGCATTCGACGATGTGCATACCACGCCTGCGCGCTCGCCGCAAAAAGCTTTGATCGCGGCAGTGGAGTTCATATAAGTAATCGGCGTGACCCCGTCGCCTTGATCGGTGGTAATACCGGCGCGGACTAAGTTTTCCCAGCAATCTTCCACCTGGGTAATTTCCGCCATGTCAGCCATGGAGCATCCGGCGTTCAGGTCGGGAAGGATCGTGACTTGTCCTGGCCGGGCAAGAGTGTCGGCGCTCTCGGCCATAAAATGCACGCCACAAAAGACGATGTACTTCCCGCCAGCGCGCGCGGCTTGTTGCGAGAGCTTGTAGGAATCCCCGCGAAAATCGGCGAAACGGATCACTTCGTCGCGTTGATAGTGATGACCTAGAACCACGCAGTCGCGGCCCAAAACTTGGCGGGCGGCGGCGATGCGCTCGTCCATGGTGTGATCGGGGAGAACGAGATAATTTTCCAGACTGCAAACAGCGGACGCGGTAGCCATTTTGTGTCTCGCCTTCAGCTCCGAAATGCCGCATGTATCGGCAGGCGTCTCACCTGCCCCACAAGCTCACTCCAGAACGGGGATGTTGAAAGCTTCCAGCGGCTCCAGCGGGCTCACTGCCCGTCATCATTGCTTTGAATCAGGGCCCAGTCCGCGGGGATGTTGAAGCCGTCTAGTAAATCTTTACTGCTAATACGATGCTCAGCAGCGGCAAACGGTGTCTTTTCTTTTTCAAGCCGCACCATGCCTGAGCAACCTGGGGATATTGTGCACCGTTTGCAGGGCAGAGTGCAAGGTTCGTGTGGTTGGGCTCATTGTGGCGCGGGCGCCCTCGTCCGCGAAAAGGTCAACCAGTCAGCAGTCATTTAGGCGCGTCTGGTCTTGCGAAGTTTTGCCCGAAGACTCTCGCGTGCATGCACTCGGAAAAACGTTCGCGGGCGAGGGCGCCCGCTCCACATGGCAAGTGCTCTCACCGTCCCTGCGACGGATCAGAACTGCTTGCACTCTCCACATCAACGTGCAACTTCAGCGCCGGATCTACTCCGGGGGGATAGCAATTTCCGTCTGCGTTGTAATTTGCCGGACACTTTGCCGCGAAGGCCTTTCTCTTCGGAGATTGAGCGAACTGCCACACGTCTGAAAAACTAATCCCGCTCTCAGCAGGCTGCGGAGTCTTCCTCGGAAACACGCATCCTGGCGATGGCGGGCAGACGTCGTTGGTAACGAAATACACGATCTTTCTTCCGGCCGCGTTCTGCTGAATATCTTCTGCTGTGACGACCTTAGTCTTCCCTTCCTTCGCGGGAATGCCCGAGCAATAAACTCCAGCGCGGAAGCCGGCGGTAGTGACGGCGTCCACCCAGGCGTAGATGTAGGCTTTTTGCTCGGGCAGCATGCGCCCGCCTTCTTCAATATCCAAAAAAATAATCGTGCGCGGCGGGAAGCTTTCATGCCGGGCGGATGCAGCCGCCGCCTGACCGTCGGACCGGCCGAGCTCGGCTGGATTGCGCTTCAATTCCTTATAGAGACGGCCATTGAACAGAACCAGAAATCCGAAACCCGCGGACTCCAACACCAGGCGCTTACTTTGCCAGGTATTCGACTGCGCACCCGGCGGGTTATTGAGCCAATATCCCGCAAAGGAAAAGGTCTGACGCAAGAGTTTGAGATTGGAGTTGCCCGGATAGTTATTACGGTCGAAGCCCAGATAGGCCGCGGTTCGTGCGGATTCCTGAGCTGAACTCGATTGAATGAGCGCCAGTGCGATCGAAATGCATAAACCACAAACGACACTAGCGACACAAGGGTTCACGAAGGAACTCCCCAACCGCAAAACCTTAACATTGATCAATTTGTCCTGCCTTGGTTTTCCTCGGTGTACCTTCGTGGTTAATGCCTCTGACCTATCCCCCGATATGTACCATGGTTCTCGATGCCGGCACAAAATCCGCCTCGCCAATGTGGTGGCGCTCTTCTTTCCTGGCGACGACATCGCGGATAAATTCGGCCAAGTCATCGTCCGAAGCGCCGCGGCGCATGAGTTCATGCAGATCGTGCTCCCACACGGAGAACAAGCAGGTGCGAATCTTGCCGTCGGAGGTGATGCGAATGCGGCTGCAATGTCCGCAGAAAGGATGCGAGACCGGCGCGATGATTCCGATTTCACCAATCCCGTCGTCGAAGCGGTAACGCCGGGCGGTTTCGCTGCGGGCATGCGGGATTTCGACGAGCGGACGATACTCGGCCATGCGGAGCAGGATTTCGTCGAGCGTGACCACAATGTCCGGCGACCAGACCCGGTCCTCTTCAAGCGGCATGAACTCTATGAAGCGCACGATCACCCCTTCTTCGCGCGCAAACATTCCGAATGGAATAATCTGGTCTTCGTTGAAGCCCCGCATCAGTACGCAATTAACTTTGACAGGCCAGAGACCCGCTTCACGTGCGGCACGCATTCCTGCGAGCACATGATCGAAACCTCCGGGCACGCGCGTGATGCGGGCAAAGCGGTCAGGATCAACCGCGTCCATGCTGACGGTGATGCGGTTCAAGCCGGCATCTCTAAGCGGCTGAGCCAGGTCGGCCAGTAGATGACCATTAGTGGTCATGGCAATATCGAGCGGTTCGGTGGCAGTCGAATGCAATTTCGACAACTCCCGGACAAAATCAACCACGCTACGCCGCAGCAAAGGCTCGCCACCCGTCAGCCGAATCTTCGTGATGCCCAGCGAAACCAGCACCCGCGCCATGCGAAGATAATCCGCAAACGGTAGCTCACCGTAAAGCGCGCCTTCATTCCCTGTCCGGCAATAAACACACTTGTAGTTGCACCGGTCAGTAATCGAAATGCGGAGATCAGTAATGGCGCGCCCGAATTTGTCGGTGAGAGGCAGCTTTTAGCTCCTAGCCATTAGCGTTTAGCGATCTCGGCCCCCGCGCTGTCATTCCGAGCGGAGGGGAAGGGTTCACTTCCGAACCCCTTCCATGGGGTCGAGGAACCTGCTTTTTGTTGCACTGGAAAGGAGGACTGGACGGAATACAACCCGGCAGTTGTTTCCTTTCCAATGCTTCCTTGTCGAAAGCGGGAGGCGCGGGCGTTTCCACCCACCCCCTCGGGAGATGCGGCGCGGACGCCCGCGTTCTCTCTCCCTCGCCACCGCAGCCGGGGTATGCCCGATGGCCACGGCGGTCGGAAACTCAACTCAATTATAGATGCAGAACGCGGTCACGAAGATCACGTTTGTCTTTAAACAAGCGCAGAGTCTCTGTCTTACCTCAGAATCATTCGCGGCTAAGGCAGGGCCTTATCAATCGCCTTCTGCGCCAGCGCCGCCATGATCGCGTATCCAGCTTTGTTCGGATGCAGCCCGTCGTCGGCGAGGTCCCGCTTGAGCAGGCCTTTATCGTCCACCATCGCGCTGAAATAGTCGAGGTAGATTAGATCGTTGGCGGCACAATAGTCTTTGATCCAGCGGTTCAGAGACAGAATTCGTTCCGGAGGACGCTGGGCGAAGAACTCTTCTGCCTTCGGCGTGTAGTTGTGAACGGGGAGGATCGACGAGAAAATCACACGAAGGTTGTGCGCTCGCGCCAGCTCCGCCAAGTTGGAGTAATTCGCTTCGATGTCCTCATTCGAGATCGGCCCAGTGTTGCCGGCGATGTCGTTGGTGCCCGCAAGTATCACGACAGCTTTCGGCTCAAGATTAATTACGTCTTGCCGAAATCGCACCAGCATCTGCGAAGTGGTCTGTCCGCCAATCCCCCGGTTGATGTACGGCTTGCCAGGAAAGGATTCTGCAATGTTCCAGATGTCGGTGATGGAATCTCCAAAGAAGACCGCTCGACTCTCTCCCGCCGTCGGAGGTTTGAGGGTGGCGTTGGCATCGCGATAGCGCGCAAGCTGGCCATAGTCATCGGTGTAAACCGCAATGCGCGAGGCACGGTACTGATCCAGGCCGGGGTGTCCGGTGGATGGGATGGTGACTGGTTGCGCTGCCTGTTGTGCAGCGGCAGCAATCGCTACCAAAAGGAATGCGAGAGTCCTCATGAGAATCCTTCCAGAAGCCCGGTCGCGGAGAGTAGATATTTTGACATATATGAAACGTAGAGACGTTGCTCGCAACGTCTCCGCTTGGAGCGCCGACGGTCCAACGCTCCAAATAAGAGTAGCAAGCTACGTCTCTACGTGAGCTTTGTGCCCATTTCACATGCCGTCGTAATTCGGCCCGCCTCCGCCTTCTGGCGGGACCCAGGTGATGATCTGATATGGGTCCTGAATGTCGCAGGTCTTGCAGTGTACGCAGTTCGATGGATTCAGGCTGATGCGCTTGCCGTCTGGCGCCGAGGGATCGTCGAGCATCTCGTACACATTCGCTGGACAGAAGTGCTGGCACGGACTGCCGTACTCGCGGACACAGCGCGACTCACAAATATTGGTGTCCTGGATGACCAGGTGCGCGGGTTGGTCTTCCTCATGCTTCGTGCCCGAGTGATAGAGATCGGTAAGCTTGTCGAACGTCAGCCTGCCATCGCCCTTGGCCGCGCCGAGCAGATGAGCTTCCGCGCCGCCATTGGGTGGCAAGTCACCTAGCTTCTTCATGCGCGTGTAGCCGGCAGTTCCAGGATAGCGATTGCGCAAACCGCGTCCGCCGGTGAACTGCTGGATGCCAGCATGGAACATCCCGCGCCAGAAGCCATGTTCAAAGCCCTGATGAAAATTGCGGACCTTCCACAGTTCTTCTTTGATCCAGCTTGCCTCGATTTTCTGCTGAAAAGCGCCCAGCGTTGCTGCGGAGAAATCAGCGCTCTTCAAAGATTCGAAAGCAGCTTCGGCTGCGAGCATCCCGCTCTTGATCGCCAGATGAATTCCCTTGAGGCGCTGCGAATTCAGGAATCCGGCGGAGTCGCCGAGGATCATCCAGCCATTACCGGCAACCGGTGGAATCGCCCACCAACCGCCATAGGGCAGAGATTTCGCGCCGTAGCGAATCATCTTGCCGCCTTCGAGCAGCTTGGCAACAAACGGATGCCGTTTGAACTCCTGCAGCACGCGCTGCGGATCAAGCCGCGGATCAGGATAGTCGAGCCCGATAACGAACCCGAGTGAAACCACATTATCTTTGCTGCCATAAATCCATGCGCCACCGTATTCGCGCGAAGTCAGCGGCCAGCCCGTGGTGTAAATCACTTCCCCAGGAGCGATGCGGCCCGAGGGCACTTCCCAAAGCTCTTTCACGCCCTGGCCATAGGTCTGAGGATTGCGGTCTTTGGCAAGATCAAATTTATTGATGAGCTGCTTGGTTAGCGACCCCCGAGTACCTTCGGCGAGAATGACGACTTTCGCTCGTAGTTCGTATCCCGGCTCGAAGTTGGACTTCGGCTGATTCTGTTTGTCCACACCCTTATCGTCGGTGAGGACTCCCGTCACGCGGTCGCCGTCAAACAGCAACTCCGATCCAGCGAATCCGGTGAAAACGGTGATTCCGGCAGCTTCAACTTTACTTCCCAGCCACTTCACGAAACGATTCAAAGAAATAACGTAGTTGCCATGATCACGCAGCGGCGGCGGTGTGATGGGAGACTTGAGCTTGCCTCTTTCAGTTAAGAAATAGACTGATTCCTTCGTGACCGGAGCATCCAGCGGCGCTTCTTTCTCAAAGTCAGGCAACAACTCGCGCATGGATCTCGGATCAAGCAACGCCCCTGAAAGACAATGCTGGCCAATCTCGCGGGCCTTTTCCAGGACGTAAATATTCTCTTTGCTTAACTGTGAATTGGGATTTTCAGCGTTGTGCTGGTCAATCAGTTGCGAGAGACGAAGCGCACAGGCCATCCCCGCCGGGCCGCCACCGACAATGACCAAATCAGCCGGCATTTGTGGGCGTTCGATGCCTTCGAGAGATTTGCGGAAAATCAGCATTTAGCACTCGCGGTGAGCCAGCCGGCTGCTCGATTGCGACTTGATATCATAATGCAGACCGCAATCCAGCGAATTGGATTGGGCACACCACGGTCCTTGCAAATTCGAATTGCAGTTGGATTTTTTACTTCTTTGTGTCGAGGCACGCTGCTCGTGCGTTGGGCTATGGGGTTGTAGTAAACGCTGTGTTTGGCGCCTTCACGAAGCAGTCTGCAGCCATTGCCTTCCAAATGGCGGATCAAGTCTTGTCGCTTCAATCCGGCCCTCCTTTAGCTTCCCACATTTTTTGGGGTCACGCATAATAGGGTCGCAATGCAGGCCGAGTCAAGGGGCGAAAGGCAAAAGAGGCAAAAGTTTCCCTTCCCCGTCTTCAGTGGGCTTTGACATAAGAACTGCTGTGGATTGTCGCGCTACTTCGGCTAAGCTACGGGAACAATAATCTTTTCGCGTGTGACATTCTGTCCCCGGCGCGGCTTGCCTGTTAACTCGCGGTTGGCTGCTAACAAAATCTGAATCGCGTCGCGTAGATTTTCGCGGGCTTCGTCGAGAGTATCGCCTTCAGAGATCGCGCCAGGCAGTTCCTCCGTATAAGTGATGTAGCCGCCGCCCTCGGATTCGGGCACTTCTTCGTAAACTGCGGTGAGAACCATGTCCACGCTGCTTGTTCTAACGAACTTGTCCAGTTGTTGCCGAGGAATCTAGGTGCCCGCTTTTACTTTCTTTACCTCCTCAATCAGCGGCGGGACTATATCAAACAAATTCCCTACCACCGCGACGTCGGCGATCTCGAAAATCGGAGCTTCATGATCTTTATTGATCGCGATGACCAAGCGCGCGCCTTTCATCCCGACAATGTGCTGGATGGCACCGCTGATTCCAAGTGCAAGATAAAGTCTTGGCGCAACCGTCTGGCCCGAAGATCCAATCTGGCGGTCCATGGGAAGCCAGCCGGAATCGCAGATAGGACGTGAAGCCGCGATTTCCCCGCCCAGAGCCTCGGCAAGTTGCTTGGCGAGCTCAATGTTCTTTTGCTCTTTGATCCCTCGCCCGACGGAGACGATGATCTCTGCCTGGGTCAGGTCCACCGCCTGCTTGGCTTCTTTGAATACTTCCTGCGGCTTGTTCCGAATTGTTCCAGCGGGAATCTCCAGATTGACCCTCTCAACTGGTGCTGCGTTTTTTCCGGCCTCGACTTTATCCGCGCGAAACGCTCCGTTCTGAAACGTCACAAACAACTTTCCCTGAAACATCTGACGCGTAAACAGCAGCTTCTCACCATCCTTACGGTATCCGACACAGTCGCTGATCACCGTGCGACCCATAGCAGTCGCCAGCTTCGGAACGAAGTCGCGTACCTGATAGGTATGCTGCATCAGCACCAGCTTCGGCAGCCTTGATGCGAGAAACTCCTTCAGCCCTGCGGAGAACGCATCCGGAGTGTAGGGACTGAGAGCTGGCGATTCGAGATCGTAAACCTTCGCGACCTTCTTCTCTGCGATCTCATTCGCAATGGAACCGACATCGCTTCCCAGGACCACCGCTTCCAGACTCCATCCGGTTTCCGCGGCAATCGATTGACCTGCGGCGAGCGTCTCCCATGAGACGCGGTTGAGCTTCCCTTCGCGCTGTTCGACTATGACCAGAATCGTTTCAGGCATTTTTTTCGCAGCGATCAGTGCGTCAGGCTGCCACGTTTAATCCGGCCGATGCCGAGCAGCGTGCCACCGACAGTGGCCTGCACCAGAAACCAGAACATATAAAGATGCGAACCACCCTTTATCCCTGAATAGACGAACGCCAGGAAAATGAGGTCAGTCCAGAGCAGAAGCTTCCCCACCGTCATCAGGACTGAGCCCTGCGCTTCATCTCCACCTAATTGAACTTCTTCTTCGCGAATCAACTGATTGCCAGACATCGGTCCTCCTAAATCGTGTTTAGCGCTTGTACTTGCTCACAGCACCCTCAGCTCGTCGCGCAATTTGTCCACTAGCTTCTTGGCGATCTCGCCCGGAGTGCCTTCCATATACTCCGTCTTTTTGCTTTTTTGCGGAATGTACATGCGCTCGATCTTCTGCAGGTTCGAGCCCATAGCCGATTGCACTTCGGCAAGGGCCACTTTTCGCAGCGGTTTGTTCTTGGCCT
>WNFC01013044.1_pt1 | contig 10451 bp, 12 predicted proteins | sample 5400541 | NCBI WGS metagenome assembly WNFC01 (sample SAMN13153342, study PRJNA577476) | soil metagenome | isolation source: 120 cm saprolite under Douglas fir tree site 2 hole 2 replicate 1 | place: USA:California | collected 2015-04-18
TTTGTAGCGTTCTGCTTTCTTATGCGAGCAGTGTGTAACATATATCCGCGTCATTCGATCTCCGCCGCGCATTTCACATTTGACGCCTATCGCCATGCGCCAACTGAATGAACGTGAATGAGAATAACCCCGACGCCGAACAGAGCGCCAAAGGTTGTCTAGCTCGCGCCAGTTTCAAGGTTCGCGTAAGTCGCAGTTATGACAACTTTAATGATTGCCCGCAGGGCAGAGGGCCTCTCTCGACAAAAGAAACTATTCTGTCGGGGAGTCTAACCGGGGGAGCATCCGGGCTTCTTCGGTCCGGAAGTTACGTCTGGGCCTGCGTCGCGATGTGCCTCGGCGCCTGGCGCCGGAAGAAGATACGGCAGTGCGGCACCGCTCCACAATGTCCTGGAGCCACGCACGGTAGTCCGCCGTAATCGCCTGCACCGCCCGCGCCGCCTTTGGATTGGCGCTGGCGATCATCACACCCATGGGCATGCGAACCCCGGGCGGCGGGCCCACCAGAGCCTCAGTGGTTGCGCTCAAAAGCTGGGCTTGCACCGTGCGCCGGACCTTTCCGCACTGCGTGAGCACCGCAGTCACCGGCGCGGGAGGCGTCGGCAGTTTTTTGCTGGCTGGGTCGCCTCCACCAGCGCGCAGGCGGACGAAGAGCGGCTTCGCCCATTGACCCACCAGTTGTCGGTCAAGAGAATTCCCGGCATCATTTCCGCGGAGAGCGTGGCCGCGGGGATCAACTCTCCGAACTCAGGCGAATGAAAGTGGACGGCGATGTTGTGGAACGGGAAAGACCTCGGAACGCCGAGGACCAGCCTCGGTCGTGCGCTAATAGTAGGCTTTTCTCAGGGATGCATGGCGCAGCGGCTGGTGGGAATACGTTGGCCCGCATTCCGTGGCGCACACCTCTTCCCAGAGAGCCTGCATCACGAAGACCCCGTCGTGCCTGTCGGTGCGAAACGCGGCGCGAGCGGCACGCGGCTCAGACGCCCGTTCTTCTTCGCGGAATAATCGTATTTGCGCGGCGTTTACCTTGTCTGGGAGCAGCTGCACGGCGACATTGTCACCCCTTCCATGCAGTCCGCCAAATGGCGGATATTCAATGACACGACGGTGGTTTTGCGCTGGTGATGCTGCCAATCTGAATATCGCGTCGCAAGGGTTCACTTTCAGATTGCCATGATGCAATGCCGAGTCCCAACGAATCTTTAGCGTAGACTAGCGTCCTGACTAGCCGCTGACGCTGACTGGTTCCGCCGACCTGGCTAGCGCCCGCTCGGCGGGAGCGTGCGCAGTTAACGCCGCGATTTCGGTCACGTCCTGGTATAGCCGCACCCCGGCTGCGGCGAAGAACGCCGCGCTTAACCCGTCAAGGCGCCGACAGGCCCCAGCACGACGCTGACGAGAATGAACGCGGCCGCCGCCCACGAGTTATAGCCTGACCATACTGCGAGAAAGACTACGATTCGGGTTGCTACCCGGAAAAACCGCTTGCGCATCAAATCGCGGCTGAACAACAGCCCGTGGAAGCTCCGCCGGCCATCGAACACCAACGCGTACCGCGCGAAGTAGAGCCACAAATAAACCAGTGCCGCGAACACCGTCACTGCTACTTCGACGATATAGATAAGCGCCAGGACCAGGGCGTCGGGCACTGCGAAATCCAGTCGCAGCAGCACGAACGCCACCAGCGGCGCTAAAATTTGCAGAAAGACAATCCAGTAAAACCCCAGGGCCAGCCCCCCTGCCTCCTGATATATTGCTATCGCTTCTTCCAGAATCCGCTCGTGTTTGACCCCGGCGCGGTCGCGCCGAATCGTGCAAAGCACGACCAGATTAGCCCCAACGGCCAGGATCAGCAGAAGCAGGTGAAACAACAGCAGAGTCCACCATGGCAAAAACGTGGGAGCTTCCGCCGCCGGCATGTAAGGCTCCTGCACGAGGCGCCATCCAACGTTATGCGTGCCGGGCGCGAATTTCTCCGCGAGTTGATGCTGCAGATTGAGCGCGTCAGGTAGCAGGCAGAGCGCACCTAGCAGAACAAGGGGGGTGAGCACCAGTGCGAGCGTCTGCCAGTTGCCTAGCAAATCGTTAACCGCGTTGGCGAGATAGATGAAGCTACTCTTGAGCCGTGTCTGTGAGGTCACAAGGATGACGAGAATGCCACCGGTGAGCGGTTAAAACAAGACAATCGCTCCGCGAGCGCGACAAGCCCGGTTGCAATCCGCTATACTCGGATGGCGCCGCGAGGACAATTATCCTGATAGGTTTGGCAACGCGCGTTTTTTACACGGCCGGGTGCTTGAGTTCGTACGCGCGATCACAGGCCGGACGGCCGCGCCACCGGGGACCATCGCGGTGACATCATGTTCACGGGACCGATTTGCCATGAGCGACGAAGACCGAGCAGCCCTTATCGCCCACGAAAACAAACTGATGCGCCGACTGCGGTTCCTCGTCGAACTCACCTTCGCGACGATCGCCCAGGACAATTCGATGACGCTGGAACAAGCGTGGGAACACGTGCAGGCCCTCAAGACCGCAGCCGTGACGATGTTTCCGGGGAAGGAGCAAACCTTCGACTTGATTTACCTGCCACGCTTCTCGCGGCTCCTGGCTGAACGCTTTCGCGCGAATTGAGTTTTTTCTTAGCTCAAAGGCGACGCGCGATGGTAAAACAGCGAGAAGCGAGAATGGAATCGAGCGCTTTGCCACTGGCTGCTTGACCCATCTTCTCTCCTCTTCGCTGGACGGTGAGATGGCCTCCCATCGCGGCCTCTTCGGTGCTCGGGTAGTGACAACACGACGGTTACTCGGACTCGACCCCAGCGGAGTATCCGGCCTCTTTACGTTCGGGGACCGCATCGTCAGCTTCGAACCACGGCGCCGGCCCTCTGACGAGTACGTCCTACCGGGCTTCATCGATTTGCAAGTCAACGGCGCCTTCGGTGTCGACGTAATGTCCGCTTCGGCCACCGATTTGCGCGAAATTTCGCGCCGGCTGGTTATGGAGGGCACCACCGCATGGCTCCCAACCGTGATAACAGCTCCGCTCGACCAGATTGAGCGAACTGATCGCGTGATCGCCGAGGCGATGGCGGCGCAGGAAGAAGGGCGGCAAACTGCTCGGGCGACGGGTACTCGCTTCGCCGAGTCCGCTATTCTCGGTATGCATCTCGAAGGGCCATTTGTTTCGCCACAACGTCTCGGTATCCATCCGCCGCTTAACCTGTTGCCCGAGGGTGAGCCACTTCAGCGAGTCATGCGCCTCAACACGCTCAGACTGATAACGCTGGCACCCGAACTCGATGGCGCGCTCGCGGCTATCCCCAGTCTGGTGGATAAACGAATCGCAGTTTCAATCGGCCATACCAACGCCAGCTATGAACAGGCAATGGCCGGGGTCATGGCGGGGGCGCGCATGTTCACGCACGTGTTCAACGCGATGCCGCCGCTGCATCACCGTGCACCGGGCGCCGCCGGGGCTGCATTGTCGGATTCCAGGGCGATGGCCGCGTTGATAGCCGATGGCGTCCACGTGCATCCAACCATGCTACGAATTGCGTGGCGCGCCCGCGGCCCCGGCGGGACAATTTTCACCTCTGACAGGATTTCGCTGGCCGGAAGCGGCAGCGAAAATGCCGCACTCTTCGGCGGCAGAGCTTGCGCAAAGATTCTCAACGGCGCCGCCCGGCGTGCCGACGGCACATTGGCGGGCAGCATCATCACGATGCTCGACGCGGTTCGAATCACGCGTCGTTACACCGATATTGACGCGCGCGGAATTATGAAGGCCGGCTCTTACAATGCGGCGCGCGTACTCCAATTGCGCGATCGGGGAAACCTGCTGCCGCGCTCGCGCGCAGATTTACTCTTGTTGAACCGCGACCTGGATTTGAAGGCGGTGTTTATCGCCGGCCGGGAGATCGAATAATCAACGGAGATTGAACTCTTCGCCGCGCGAGGCGTGATTAACAATCTCCGGCCCGAGTCAATTCATTCGAAAGCGATGGCACTAAATCGATTTCTGGTCGGCAAGACTTACCCGCCGGTCACCACCGACGTCACGCTCGAGGCGCTGCAGAAATACGCCCGCGCTTACAATGACGATAACCCTGCCTTTTTTGAGCCGGCGGCGGCCGGCGCTATTCTCGCACCACCGATGTTCAACGCGGTGGTCACCTGGCTACCGCTGATTACCGCGATTAGTGACCCGGAACTGCGGGTCGATCTTCTCCGTCTGCTTCATCGAAGCCAGGACATGCAATTCTTCACTCCCATCCGGCCTGATGACCGAATTTCGGCAAGCGCGACGATCACTTCTATCGAAAGCGACACGGCCGGCGAGATCATCACCATTGATCTCGATGCTTCGAATCAGCATCGCCAGGTGGTGAGCCGCACACGCTTCACAGCATTGATCCGTGGACGCCGCGAGCGCGACCCGTCGTTGCAGGCGTCTTCTCCGGGCAGGATGACGACGTCGCGCGAACCGGCGTTATCAGTGCCGCAAACTATCGACCGCGATCAGACCGTGCGCTATGCAGATGCCTCGGGCGATCGGAATCCGATTCATCTGGACAAAGCCGTGGCCAGGATGGCGGGTTTGACCGGGATCATCGTGCACGGCCTCTGCACGATGGCCTTCACTTCTAAAGTGATAATCGACCATCTTTGCGGCGGTAATCCTGCGGGGCTCAGGCGTCTGGCGGTAAGCTTTTCGCGCCCGGTTTTCCCCGGCGACACGATCACGACGAGTGCCTGGCGTGAGAACGACGGCGACGGCGTAACGCGCTTCTCGTATGAAACCTGTAACCGGGCGGGGGTCGCCGTAATTCGTGACGGCGTTGCCGAAATCAGTCCGGAATGCGCCGGCTAGTATCGTCTGGTTCCTACCGATCCATCGAGCTCGGCTCCACCGGTGCCTCGTTTGGCAATAACAGGCCTGGGATGATTCAGGTCGGGATCTATAATCCTAGCGCCAGCCAGTGAGTGCCACCCTCGCGACACTGGCGCTGTGCGTCGCGGCGCGAGGAACTCGGACGATGGTCTTTAACGTGATTCCTATCATGAGGCATCACTGCCGGAGTCTCAAGGCATGTCACCACTGCTCAACTCAGCAGCAGACAAGCGGCGATTCGAACCCATCCGGGTGCGCCGACATTCTTTGCGTGCCTCTTGAGAATCCCGGTTTGGTCCTATCGGGGCACAAAAATTGGGCCCAATGCATGGCTTAATGAGCTTGTACAGTGGTGTTCGACGTGGTGCTAGGCGGTTTGATATGCTTTCTGCGTGGAGAAGCGTACTGAGCGACATCTCGGTTGAACGGTCGTAGCGCATCGCGTACAGCGCAGTCACGCGCAGGGAGGACACCGTGAACAGGAACAGTTTAGTCTTCGCAGAGTTAACGCTAGCTATCTGTGTTGCCTGGGCTTCGCTGGCGGACGCTTGTCCGGGCGCACAAACTTATTTTTTCTCTGGCCGGGGCGACGTTTTTCTTCAACAGAGCGCCATCTCCACAGCAAGTTGCGACGCGGACGCCGTCCTCAACGGCGATTTCACGACCAGCGCTGGTGTCAGCTGTCTTGCAGGTTGTCCGACCACGGCAACCGCCACTGGTTCCATTACTCAAGTTCTCAAAACGGGCGCCTGCGGCATTCCAAACTCCGCACACGGCGGTTTTGACGGAATCTCATGCGACCAGATCGTCAGCATCACGATCAAGGCGGATTGCACCTTCGAAAAACCCTATTCTCCATCCGGGACGCCAACGAGGACCCTGAACAACATCACCTTTCGTACGTCGGTTCCGACTCCGGTGTTAAGCGATCCGTTCCCAGCCACCCCGGCAAAGGTCTGCGGGGTATTCGTCGGCAGCACTCTCGATATTGTCGCGTACATGTCCGCCGACGAGAAAGCATTTGACGCAGTCGCCACGCATGGTGCCGCCTGCAGTACTGCCACAGTGCCTTGCCCGCTGACTAGCAGGGTGGAGCAATTCACCCGGGCGATGGACATTGAGGGCCACAGCGTGCTCAACAGTACCGCGCCCTAGCTGATGAAGGGATTTCAACCCGGAAAGAAGATTTGAGCAATCACCGAGGAACCTACTGCCCAATAAAAGAAACTACGTGCGCTTCAATGGATGCCTGACCACGCCAGGTAACAGCACCGCGCCTCCGAGCTGCGCCGAGGGTGTCTTGTGGACGAGATGCTAACCTCGATCACAATGTCGCCGGGTCAGATTTCTACCTTCGAAGAAGCGGCGCAGGCATGCTGGGGCACTACCGTCACCTAACCGTCCGGTGCAGTCGGCCAACAACCGATTTCTGCTGACGCCGCGGCGCTAGAGCCGATCCTTGACCTGATGCGGCGGGAACAAGAAACGGCTGACTATCGACGATTGCCGCGTCCTGGTGACATTTTTTCGCCCCGACGTCGATAGGCGGCGATTCGCCACTATCAGCCTGACACAATTGTAGGACGAAGATAGAGGCATGCACTATCAATGGCACGACCTCGGGCATTACTGCAGCCCATGGTGCGGCCATCGGCGCATGTGTACCCATGCTACGTCCGGGCAGCCACATACGTTTGGCGGCAAGCAGGCCAGCCATCGCCCCTTGTCTGGCATCCCGACCGAAGTGGAGGGAGCGCGCGCCATCCGCAGGCCGGGACCCTCGGCCGAAAACCTCCGTCCCATTGAAGCTTTTGCCCACGCAAGAGAGGTCCGAGGATGCGCCCCGAAGACGGGGCGGGATCCCCCAGTTCGGTCGGGACGACGGAAGTGGACATCGCTCGGATGTCACTAAGACCTTAAGGGGCTGAGCACCAGGTCGGTGAAAGAAGCGCGCAAGCTGACCATAGGCCTATCACTGTCACTATCGGGACCCTATGCCGCGATGGGACGTCAGGCCGAATCTGCGTTGCGCCTTTTTGCCGCCGATAGCAACGCCGCCGGGGGCGTTGAGATTGGTGGCCAGCGGCTCGAGATCGCGCTGGAATGTGCCGACGATCAGGGGGACCGGCGCCGCGCGGAATTGATTTACCGCGAGTTATGCTCGAGCCGCCAGGTTGATGTGCTGTTCAGTCCCTATGGCAGCGGGCTTACCCGCGCCGCCGCACCGATAGCCGAGGTGGCTGGCCGGCTGTTTGTCAACCACGGTGGCGCCGACGATGGGCTATACCAGCGCGCTTATCGAACACTCGTCGGCGTACTGACGCCGGCCAGCGGATATATGACGGAGCTGGCGCGCCTGGTCAGTACGCTGAAATTCTGGCGCAAACGGCTTGCGATCGTCTCAACAGGGTCGCCGTTTGCCCGAGCGGTCGCCGAAGGAGCGGAACGCGCGTGTGCCGAACGGCTCATCCGCCGCCGTGGTGTAAGGGTTCGCGTGAAGTACCGCGGCCGCTTCGATCCGGAACATAACGGCGAGCGCCTGTATCGGGCGCTCCGCCGCAATCGTATTAACATATTGTTAAGTGCGGGCAGCTACGAACACGATGTGGCTGTGATGCGATTCGCCACTTCGGACCGGCTCTATATCCCAGTGCTCGGCTGCGTCGCGGCGGGCGTGAATAGTTTCAGCCGCGACCTTGGCGCCGACGCTGAAGGGATCGTTGGCCCCGCTCAATGGGATCCTGCCATCGAGGTTCGTCCGTTGCTTGGACCCACCGCCGAAGAATTCGTCGCGCGATTTCGCGCCTCGAATGGCAGCGAACCCGATTATCCGGCGGCTCAGGCCTACGCCGCCGGGCTATTAACGATGGCAGCTATCCGCGCTGCCGGCGCGCTCGAAGCGGCACGTATCCGCGCGGCCTTTTCAGATCTCCGCACTACCACCTTCTTCGGCGACTTCGCCATCGAACCGGACAGCGGCCGACAGATAGGCCATAAGATGCTGCTCATGCAATGGCATGCCGGGCGCAAAGTTATAATTCATCCGGAGCCGGAGCTGCGTACCGGCGAACTGGAATTCCCCTCCGGTTGGCGCCTGCTGCTCGCGTCGCTGCAGATGCTGCGGATAAAGCGCCGGGCGCCACACGACGAGGACGCGGATGAACGGGATTAGTCTATATGTCCGTCATCCCGGTGAGCCGAAGCCCTGAGCGAAGCCGAAGGGGTAGTCGAGTGATCGCGCCCCGTCCTCGGGGCTTATGCTCGGATCCCTGCACAGCCGAGGCAACCCGGCGAGGCGAGAGGCTCGCGCCTGCGCGCCGTAGACGGCGCGCGATCCCTCCACTTCGGTCGGGATGACAGAATCTGCTGTCGACCCTACAAAGCCCCTGCTTTATTTGGCGAGCTCGGAAAGGCGGCCAGTGAAAAAAATCATTGACGAGCTGGTGAACAGGCTAACCGATCTTCAGCCGCAAGTACTCGAGGACCTTATAAGCAGGATGGTTCAGCTCGGTGGGTATAGAATCTTGAGGACCCGGCACTTTAATTCAAAAGGCGGTGATGCGGACGTCGTAGCCGAAGCAGAGCTGTCTCCGCTGGCAACCGCTTTTGAACAACAGTCAATCCTACTAATACAGGTCAAGAAGAAAACCGGCATTGATAACGACGACGTCAAGGCCGTTGATCAACTGGTGCAAATGGCTGACATCTATCCGGGGGCCACACCGGTGGTCATCTCGACCGCGGAGAGATTTACAGAGGCATGCCTGTCAGCAGCGAAAGAGAATCACGTGGCGCTAAATTGCAGGTCGAACTTTAGCCCGATTGCTGCTCAGGTACTTTTAATGCGACGGGATAAGTATTGTGAGCGCACCCTTACCTTCCCCTCGCCCGCTTAGTTGCGGGAGAGGGTAGGGTGAGGGTGCAGGACCTTTTTGGATCTCGATGGCAAGCGAAAAGGGCAAGCCTCCCGTTCGACTACTGCCCGCAGTGACGCTGGCCCGTGCCCGCTCACTGCGCCGCCACCAGACCGACGCTGAACGCAAGATGTGGCGACTTCTTCACAGCCGCAGACTTGCCGGTGCGAAGTTTCGCCGCAACCACCCCATCGGCAACTTTTTCGCCGACCTCTGCTGCCTCAAGGCACAGGTGGTAGTCGAACTCGACGGCGGACAGCATGCTGACGAGGCTCAGGCCGCCCACGAACGCGGGCGTACCGCGTACATGACCTCGCGCGGTTTCACGGTGATGCGCTTTTGGAACGAGGAAATATTGAAGGAACCCGAGCGAGTTCTTGAACAGATTTATGAGGCTCTCCCAGACGAACATTCGGAGGCGGAACCCTCACCCTCACCCTGACCCTCTCCTGCAATTGAGCGGGCGAGGGGCAGACCAGGCCTAGCCCAGCTCTACCGATCACCGAGGAAGTGCGGTCGTTCGATCTCAACCGCGTCTGCGATGCCTGCTATAATCTCGTGGCTTAACCCTATGCGGTTTATTGACGAGGCCAGAGTTTATGTCCATGCCGGTAAGGGCGGCGACGGCGCGGTGGCGTTTTTGCGCGAGAAGTACCGGCCTTTCGGCGGTCCTGCCGGAGGCGACGGCGGAAACGGTGGGGACGTGATTTTGGAAGTCGACGAGGGTCTCTCGACCCTGCTTGATTTCAAGTACAAGCCGCGTTTGATTGCGCGCGACGGGGAACCCGGGCGCGGCAAGCAACAGTATGGCCATAACGGCGGCGACCTTGTCGTGCGTGTGCCGCCTGGCACGATCGCCGTCGACGAGGAGAGCGGACAAATGCTGGCCGATCTCGTGGCGCCCAAAGAACGTGCCATCATCGCGCACGGCGGCGGCGGTGGACGCGGCAATATGCATTTCGTCTCATCGACGCGGCGCGCACCCCGAATTGCTACGCCGGGCGGCAAAGCCGAACAGCGATGGGTTCGGTTGGAGTTGCGGCTGGTGGCTGAAGCCGGACTGGTCGGCTTGCCGAATGCCGGCAAATCGACGCTGCTGGCCGCTCTGACCGCCGCGCGGCCAAAAATTGCACCGTATCCCTTCACTACGCTTACCCCGAACCTCGGCCGCGTCAAGATTTCCGACGAGGAGGCCTTCAGCCTCGCCGATATCCCGGGACTGATTGAAGGCGCGCACGAAGGGCATGGACTCGGAATCCGCTTCCTGCGCCATCTGAAACGTACCCGGGTGCTGGTTTACGTGCTTGCTCTCGATTCCGATCCGGCACACGATTTCGAGATCGTGCGCCGCGAGGTCGCGGCATTTGACGCGGATATGGCGTCGCGGCCGGCTCTAATCGCACTGAATAAGGATGACCTTTTTGCGGCCGACCATGGGAAGGAGCTTGCCGGCGCAATGCGCGTGCAAACTGAGCTCGAAGTATTTGTCATCTCCGCCCGCCAGCATCGAGGATTGGCGCCGCTGGTGGTGGCCATTGCGCAGACGATGAAAACCTCCAACACTGTCCTCCAGCCGGATGTCTCAGGTCGATTATAAGGGGGCGCTCCTGGCGCGCGTCCGCCGCATCGTGATCAAGGTC
>WNFC01019341.1_pt1 | contig 10451 bp, 9 predicted proteins | sample 5400541 | NCBI WGS metagenome assembly WNFC01 (sample SAMN13153342, study PRJNA577476) | soil metagenome | isolation source: 120 cm saprolite under Douglas fir tree site 2 hole 2 replicate 1 | place: USA:California | collected 2015-04-18
GGATCGATGATGCCTTTGGCGACCATATCGACATACTCTTCGGTCTGGGCATCGAATCCGAACGTCTCGGTCTTGTTCTCAAGGATCTTGCCGACGACGATCGAGCCTTCGACGCCGGCATTCTCGGCGATCTGGCGGACCGGAGCTTCCAGCGCTTTCAGCACGATATTGATACCGGCCTGCACGTCGGAATTATCGTGATGGATACGGCCGACGGCCCGCTTGGCGCGCAGCAGCGCGACGCCGCCGCCTGGCACGATGCCTTCCTGAACCGCCGCACGGGTCGCGTTGAGCGCGTCCTCAACCCGGTCCTTCTTCTCCTTCACCTCGATCTCGGTCGCACCGCCGACGCGGATGATGGCGACGCCGCCGGCGAGCTTGGCCAGACGCTCCTGCAACTTCTCGCGATCGTAGTCCGAGCTGGTTTCCTCGATCTGCGCCTTGATCTGGCCGACCCGGGCTTCGATGTCCTTCTTCTTGCCGGCGCCGCTGACGATGGTGGTGTTTTCCTTGTCGATCACGACCTTGCGGGCGCGGCCGAGCATGTTGACGGTCACGCTTTCGAGCTTCATGCCGAGTTCATCGGAGATCAGCTGACCTCCGGTCAGGATCGCGATGTCCTCCAGCATCGCCTTGCGGCGATCGCCGAAGCCGGGCGCCTTGACGGCGGCGACTTTCAGGCCGCCGCGCAGTCGATTGACGACCAGCGTGGCCAGCGCCTCGCCTTCGACGTCTTCGGCGATGATCAGCAGCGGCTTGCCGGACTGAACCACCGCTTCGAGCACCGGCAGCATGGCTTGCAGGCCGGACAGCTTCTTCTCGTGCAGCAGCACGTAGGCGTCCTCGAGTTCCGCGGTCATTTTCTCGGCGTTGGTAATGAAATAGGGCGACAGGTAACCACGGTCGAATTTCATGCCCTCGACAATGTCGACTTCGGTTTCGAGCGACTTGTTTTCCTCGACGGTGATGACGCCTTCATTGCCGACTTTCTGCATCGCCTGGGCGATCATCTTGCCGATCGCAGCGTCGCCATTGGACGAGATAGTGCCGACCTGCGCGATTTCGGATGACGAGGCCACCGGCTTGGCGCGCTTCTCAAGGTCCTTGACCACCGCCGTTACAGCAATCTCGATGCCGCGCTTCAGGTCCATCGGGTTCATCCCGGCGGCAACCGATTTGGCGCCTTCGCGTACGATCGCCTGCGCCAGCACGGTCGCGGTGGTGGTGCCGTCGCCGGCGGTGTCGTTGGTCTTGGAGGCGACTTCGCGCAGCATCTGCGCGCCCATATTCTCGAACTTGTCCTCGAGCTCGATTTCCTTGGCGACGGTCACACCGTCCTTGGTGATGCGCGGCGCGCCGAAGCTCTTTTCGATAACGACATTGCGACCTTTGGGTCCGAGCGTCACCTTCACCGCATTGGCGAGAATATCGACGCCGCGCAGCATGCGATCACGCGCGTCTCCGGAAAATTTAACGTCCTTGGCAGCCATCGTTTTGACTCCTGAGAGATTGATAGGTTGGAAAATCTTTTGATCGTCATTGCCGGGCTTGACCCGGCAATTCATCGCGTTTTTGAAGAAGGATGGATGCCCGGATCAAGTCCGGGCATGACGACAGAAGAGCGATGCGGCTCGCCAGGTTGATCTCAGGCGAGCACGCCCATGATGTCGGCTTCCTTCATGATCAGGAGTTCCTCACCGTCGAGCTTGATCTCGGTGCCCGACCACTTGCCGAACAGCACACGGTCGCCGACCTTGAGGTCGATCGGGATCAGCTTGCCGGCTTCGTCACGGCCGCCCGGACCGACCGCCGTGATCTCACCCTGCGACGGCTTTTCCTTGGCGCTGTCCGGGATGATGATGCCGCCCTTGGTCTTTTCTTCGGCGTCGATACGTTTGACCACGACACGGTCATGCAGCGGACGGAATTGGGATTTAGCCATGACGTTTCCTTTGGAAGGCTCGGTTTTCAGGGTCTGGTCTGCCGTCGAAAGCGGATCTGAATACGGGCGTATTCGACACCGCCAAGGGGCAAAACAGCTCGCAATCCTTAGCAATCGCGCTCTCGGAGTGCTAATTGTGTTCCCGGGAATATGGCTTGACGCCGATCCTGTCAAGCAACCGGGTTAAGCCTCTGGTGAGGCTGATATAGGATGCTCTGAGGAAACTAAATCGGAGCGCCGGCGTAATTAACTGGACGTCATTGCTCCGACAGTGGTTTTTACGCTTGGCGGCGGGACGGCGGCCACGAATTTGCTTGAGGGGAAACCATGATCGGATCATGTAACGCACGTACGTTTGCCAATCTGGGGATCGCCTCGGCGCTGGCGATACTCCTGGGGGCGTGCAGCAGCATGAGCCTGCCGTCGTTCTCATCATCTCCTACGGAGCAGGAGCCCGGCGTTGGGCCCGAGATGCCGGCGACGCTCCGCGCCGACGAGATTGTCGGCCGATGGGGGCTTGCGTCGTTTCAGAATCCCAACGACCGGGCGCGCACCGAAGCCGCGGCGCGGTCTCAGTGCAAGCAGCCTTACGTCATCGGCGCCGGTTCTTCCGGTGGCGTCATCATGCATCTGGCTGACCAGGCGACCCCGCAGGAGCTGCGGCTGAAGGGCAGCCCGAGCGGCAAGAATTATATCGGTCCGCCCGGACCGGCCGGTGGCGAACAGGATCGCGAGATTATTTCCTTCGACGGACGCGTTCTGGTTACCCGTTTCATCGACAAGGATGCGGCGACCCGTTATGGCAACATGGTCTATGTCCGCTGCGGCGCCCGCGCCTGATCCCTCGCCATTGCCGCGGCCGGCTCCGGTAGCTGCGGCCTGACGCCCCGGAGGGGCGCCCGTAATGCTTCGCCGCCATCAAGGGCGGTATGCAGGCCGGTGCCAGAATTTGCCGTCACGGAGGCTCAGGGCTGCGGGTCAAGTGCTCGAAATGGCGATCGTTGGCGCCCCGCTGGCGCCCGATGGCTTACAGCCTGGCGATCCGGTCACCGGGGGTCGCCACCCGGCGCCGCCACGCGTCGAACCTCAGTCAAACAATGCGTCGATGTCGTTCTGCGATGCATGACCGGCGTCGCCGTCGAGCTTCGGACCGTTCAGCAGCCGGGCGTCGCCTTCCCGATCGTCGATGATGGCCGGCTTGGACAGCGCGCTCGCCGCATTATCGATCGCCTCGGCGGCTTCCAGAATTTGCTGGGTGGCTTCTTCGGTGCCACCGACCACGGCGCCGAGCTCGCCATTGACCTTGGCCATTTCCTCGCCGTTGAAGCTCTTGCCGTGCAGCACCGCGATTTCCCGCTTGGTGCGGCTGATGGCATCGTGAATCAGGTCGAGTTCGACCTTGAGTTTCTCGCATTGCTCGATCTGGGCCCGGTAGGTGTCCAGCAGCGCAAGGGCTTCGGCGATCTCGCGCGTAACCGACGCGCCAATCGTTTCCACTGCCACGCTCTTGCCGGCGCCGGGGCCGCCCATCTGGGCACGGATGGCGCGCAGTTCGGACATGATCTCGTGATGCATGGGGCCGATATCGCCGTCAGCGACCGTGGCTATCGGCATGTCGCCGACGACTGCTTGTTCGATACGAAAACGTCTGCGATGAATCGGCATGAGAATTGTTCCTGACCTGCACTCGTCATCTTTTACACAGAGCTGATTTAACATCGGGTTCACGCCCAAAAAATCTTATGAAAACTAGACCTGTATGCGCACACCAACGATTAACCATGCGCCGGCACCGTTCACTGAAAATAAACGCTGCCGGAAAAAACCGCGCGGAATTGGCGACGTGGTGAATCCAAAGGCCGTTGCTGTTTACCAAACCGATGCGGTTTTGATTTTAATTGGTGGCCTGCAAGGGCGCCGATCAGGGCTCCCCGTGACGAAACAGTACAGAGTACGTCGATGTTCAAAAGACTGTCTTTTGCGCTCCTCGCCGGAGCATGTTGTCTAGGCGCCGGACTTCATCAAGCCGCAGCGATCGAAGCCGCGCCGCCTCTGGAACCTACCGTGATTTACGCCGAGCCGCGGCCTCTCGCGCCGGTACGAACGGCTTATGCCGAGCGCTCCAATTTGGGCGGCGGCTTTATCGAGTTCCTGTTCGGCGATGGACGGAATCAAGGTGAGCGCTATCAGCAGCAGCCATCCTACGAGCCGCGGCGTACGTTGTTCCCGCAGCTTGAACCGCAGCAAATGTTGCGCCAGCAGGAAGATGACAGCGAGGCCGGGCGGCCTGCCTTCAATCCGATATTCGAGAAGCAACTCGTCGACTATCACGGCAAGGAAAGCGCCGGCACGATCATCGTCGATACGCCCAACAAGTTTCTGTTCCTGGTGCAGGAAAACGGCAAGGCGATGCGCTACGGCATCGGCGTCGGCCGGCCCGGCTTCACCTGGTCGGGCGTCAAGCAGATTTCCGCAAAAAAGGAATGGCCGGCGTGGACGCCGCCAGCGGAAATGCTGGTGCGGCGCCCCGATCTGCCGCGGCACATGGAAGGCGGGCCGCAAAATCCGCTCGGCGCCCGCGCGATGTATCTGGGATCGTCGCTCTATCGCATCCACGGCTCCAACGAGCCCTGGACGATCGGCACCAACGTGTCGTCGGGCTGCATCCGGATGCGCAATGAGGACGTGATCGATCTGTATGGCCGCGTCAATGTCGGCGCGCGGGTCGTCGTCATCTGATTTCCTGGAGCGTTTTCAAGCGAAAGCCTGCCCCGGACTTGATCCGGGGGCGCCAGCGCGTTCACGCGTGTCTTCGACGCGCTATGGGCGGTGCACCGCAGGCCCGGACACAAAATCGCGAAAACAACCCCATGCAAAGTAGAATAGGCCCGACTCGAAGAACTCGTGCTGCGGTGCGTCCGGGGCACGAGAGAAAAATGCGCCGCCGTCACGACCCCAACCTAATCTCATCCCGCTCTAGCGGGCTTGAAAATCAAAAACGGCCGCTCGATCCGGGCGGCCGTTTTTCCTTTGTCGCTTTTTGCGTGTCGGAAACGCATCACGCGTAGTCGCTGTCTCCGTCACCGTCGAAGTCGTCCGAATCGACATCGGCGTCGTCGTGATCGTCATCGTTCGATGCCGAATCGAACAACCCCGCGCGCGAATTGTCATCGGCGCCACGTCCGGATGAACCGATGTCGTTGATGCCGGCCTCGCGTGCCAGACCGCTGCCGGACTGATCGCTCCACGGAGTTTGGCTCGTGGCCTTGTCGCCCAATCCTGCGGTGTCGCCGAAGCTTTGGTGGCTGCCTCCCATCATCGAGCGGATGCTGCCGAGCAGCAGAGACCCGCCGACCATCCCGGCTGCGGCCGCGGCCGCGGTTCCGAGAAATGAGCCGCCACCGCCACCCATGGGAGCCTGCGGCGCACCATATGGCTGACCGTAGGGGCCCTGATTATATGGCGCCGGTCCCTGCGCCTGCTGCAGCACCTGGCCGCTGTTCCAGGTCGGGCGGCTGGCCATGTCGGGCGGCCTGACGTTCGGCACCGAGCCGCGCTCCTGCCCGAATATCGTCTCACGCATCGAATCGAGGAACCCGCCGGATTGGCGTTGTTCGCCGGCGCCGCCGGCTTCCAGTTCCTGGATGCGGCTGTTGGCGCGCTTCAGCGCTTCGTCCTGGAGCAGGACGGTTTGCACCAGCGCGTAAACCGCATTGGGCGCACTGCGAAGACCCTGCGCGATAGCCGAGGCAGCGTCCGGATCGCGCGGTGTGCCCTCCAGCTTGGAGAGCCGGTCGAAAAGATCGTCAACCAATTGGCGTTCTTGCGGTGTCATGGCCTTCTCCCTTGCGTCGAAGCGCGGGAGAGATGTAGGGGCGCTTTATGTCGCCAGTAGTGCCGCCCCGGATTAAATTTATGTATGCGACAAAATGGCTGGCAGGTTTGTTGATGGATGTCAGTCCAATGTAACTTTGTTCGCAGCCAGCAGCCGCGGGAAATGCTCGCCCCCGAGAAACGCGTGTTCGTGTTCGCGTTGGACCGTCAGGGGATCGAGGCTGACCAGGGTTTCGTCGACGAACCCTGGGTGACACATAATGAGGCCATTCTCCGGAAGCTCATCGAGAAATTGTCGCATCAGCACGCTGAAATCGGGCTGTTGAGAAAAATCATAGGCACCGGCGAAGCCGGGATTGAATGCGATATTGGCGCGCGAGGCGCGGCGACGAAATTGCGCGCTCAGAATGTCGAGAAACAACGCCTTGGGCGGGCCGAGCCGCCGGAGCAAAGGCGCATCGCGTCCGCCCTGGCGAACCCAGGCGTTGGGCGCAGCTTCTTTCACCGCCGTCAGGAACGCGTCGCGCACTACCGGAAACAGCTGCGCATGCTGATGCCCATCGACGAAATCCGGGGCGCGGCCAAACAGTTCGTTGAAAGCCGCAAGCTGCACCATCAGTTCTGCGCGGATGATTTCAGGATCGAGCGAGTGTAGCAGGCCCGCGCGCAGCAGCTTCGGAAACCCTAAGAACATGCCGCCATCGAGCGGCTGAAAATGCATGGTCAAGGGGCGAAACGGCGCCGTCAACGTGGTGTGCAAGCCGATCGAGCAACGGCGACTGTTGGCGGCGGCGGCTTGAAGTGCGCTGACTTCGTCGCGGCCGATGGCCGGGCCAACCACCATCACCGACGTGGCATTGAGACGGCCACGCTGGATCAGGTCGCGAATGGCGCGGTTGACGCCGGGACTGAGACCGTAATCGTCGGCGCACAGCCAGATCCGGCGCAGCGGCGCGGCGTCGTTCATTCGGCGGCGGTCCTCTCGCTGGCGCTTGCGCCGGTTTCCGCCTCGATGCGTTTGACACTGTGTTCAGCCACGAAATAGATCGGGCGGGCTTTCAACTCCGACAGAATCTTTCCGATATATTCCCCGACGATGCCGATCATGATGAGCTGCACGCCGCCAATGGTCATCAGGCCGACTACCAGCGAGGGATAGCCGGGAACCGATTTTCCGTCGACCCAGGTTTCCCAGAGGATTGAAAGGCCGAACAGGAAGGCGACGGAAGCGAGCGCCACGCCGAGCAGGCTCGCAAAACGCAGCGGCGCCACCGAGAAAGACGTAAGGCCTTCGATCGAAAGCCCGACCAGCCGGCCGGGGCTGAAGGTGGTGACGCCGTGCGCGCGGGCCGCGGGTTCGTAGTCGACACGGATCTGGCGGAAACCGATCCAGCTGGCGAGGCCCTTGAAGAAGCGATTGCGCTCGGGAAGCTGGCGCAGTGCCGCCGCGGCGCGCGGCGACAGCAGGCGGAAGTCGCCGGCATCTTCGGGGATTTTCTGCCGCGCGCCCCAATTGATCAGCGCGTAGAAGCCGCGCACGGCCGCACGTCGCAGAAACGATTCGTTGTCGCGATGGGCCTTGGCGGTATAGACCACGTCGTAGCCGCCATCGATCCAGTGACCGACGAGCTTCTCGACCAGGTCGGGCGGATGCTGACCATCGCCGTCCATGAACAGGACCGCGCCGCGCCGCGCATGGTCCAATCCCGCCATCAGCGCGGCTTCCTTGCCGAAATTGCGCGACAGCGACACCACCTGAACGTCAATCGCGTCGGCGCCAAGTCCGCGCGCAATACTGAGCGTGGCGTCGGCGCTGCCGTCATCGATATAGACAACCTCGCAGGGCAGCCCATAGCGCTGCCGCAGCGCTTTTGCCATTTCACCAAGCCGCGCGTGCAGAAATGCCAGCCCGGCCGCCTCGTTATAAAGCGGTACGACGATCGACAGCCCTTGCCCCGCAGCCGTCGCCGCGGTGGTCGATAGGCCAGAAACATCCGTGCCCAGCATCATCGATCAGGTTCCAAACCGCCCACATGGGCAGCATATGCTACTCGTTGCTTGCTGTCGCAACGATGAACAAGAACACGCTCCACCTCACCGCCGCAGGAACTCCTCAAGCTTGGCGAACAGCGGATTGTCGCGGTCGAGCACGTAGTCGAGCGACGCCACCGACACCGTCTCGGCGCCATGGGCGCGAAGAAAGCTGCCGAGCGCGTAAAGCTGCATCGGCGGACAGTGCAGCGTCACCATTCCAGACAATGTCGGGCCGCCGAACGGCGACACCACGCCGAAGCGATTATGGGCCTCGGCAAGCAGCGCGGCATCGCATCCTGTAAATCGGGTGCGGACTTCCCGGTACTTGCTGGCGCGGGCCCGGGCCGCAATATGATCCAGGATCACGCGCGCGGTCTCGCGGGCCTCGCTCGACCAGTCAGCCTCCCGCGAGGCCACGAGGTTGGCCTGGCTGCGCAGGATCACGCCGTCGTCGAGCACCTTGAGACCGTTGGCGGCAAGCGTGGCGCCGGTCGTCGTGATATCGACGATCATTTCGGCCGTTCCTACCGCCGGAGCACCTTCTGTCGCCCCGGCGCTCTCGACGATCCGGTAGTCGACGACGCCGTGGGACGCAAAGAAGGTCCGGGTGAGGTTGATGTATTTGGTCGCAACCCGCATCCGCCGGTTATGCTGCGCGCGAAATCCGGTGGTGACGTCGTCGAGATCGGCCATGGTGCGGACATCGATCCAGGCCTGCGGTACGGCGACCACGACATTGGCGCTGCCAAAGCCGAGGTTATGAATCAGCGCGACGCGCCTGTCGGCATCGACGATGCTTTCACGCACCAGATCTTCACCGGTGACGCCGAGATGCACCGCGCCGCGCGCAAGCTGCGAGGCAATCTCGCTCGCCGAGAGATAGGCGATCTCGACATTGTCGAGCCCGCTGATGGTGCCGCGATAGTCGCGGGCGCCACGCGGCTTCGCCAGCGCAAGTCCGGCACGGGTGAAGAACGCCTCGGTGTTTTCCTGCAGCCGGCCTTTCGACGGAACCGCGAGAACAAATGGCGTTGTCATGACGGGCTCCCGCGCAAGCCGGTCGCAGCCGGCTTGCGGCCAAGCTGCGTCAAGGCTTCGATCCAGACCGAAAACCCGACGGCGGGGATAGGCGTAGCGGCCCCAAGCTGAGTCATCAGTCCATCGTAGCGCCCGCCCGCCACCAGCGGCTCGACACCATTGCCCTTGGCGTGCAGTTCGAATTCGAAGCCGGTATAATAGTCGACGCCGCGCCCGAACGAGGTGGAAAAGCGTGTCATGCCGGTATCGACGCCGCGCGCGGCCATGAAGCCGACGCGGCTTTCGAACTGGTCGATCGCGGCGGTGATGTTGAGTTTGGTATCGGCGGCCAGCGCGCGCAACCGCGCCACCGCATCGCGCGGATCACCCGCGATCGCGAGGAATCGCTTGATCACGTCAAGCGCATCGCGCGGCAGGGCGCCGCCCTTCAATGTCGACTGTTCGAGGAAGCGATCGGCGATTTCCGAAACCGAGCGCCCGCCGACGTTGGTGGTGCCGGCGATCGACATCAGATCGGTCACCAGCGCCAGCGCCGCCTTGCGGTCGGAGCCGGCAAGGGCGGCGAGCACACCTTCATATTCGTTGCGGCTCGATCCGGTCGCAAGCGTGAGCCGTTCGAGATCCTGCTCCAGGCTGATCTTGCGGTTGAAATCCTTGATGAGCCGCCGCCTCCACACCGGGTAGAGATCGAGGGCATCGATCAGCGCGATGAACAGCGCCACATCTCCGGTGCGAATTTCGACCTCGGTCAGCCCGAACGCGTTGGTGGCCTCAAGCGCCAGCGCAAGCATTTCGGCGTCGGCTGCGGCGCGATCCTGCCGCCCGAAGGATTCGATGCCGGCCTGCAAAAATTCGCTCGGTTGACTACCGCGGTAACGAAATACCGGCCCGAGGTAGCAGAAGCCGGCAGGCTGGCCGGCGCGGCTGGAGGCGAGATAATCCCGCGCCACTGGAATGGTGAGGTCGGGGCGAAGGCACAGCTCCTCGCCGCTGGCATCGGTCGTGAGATAAAGGCTTTTCCGGATATCCTCGCCCGAAAGGTCGAGGAACGGCTCGGCAGGCTGCAGGATCGCCGGTTCGGCCTGGACGTAGCCTGCCTGGGCGAACGACAATAGCAGAGCATCCGCCCATGCGGCGGGTCCGGTCGCACGAGGGGCGGCGGTCAGGGTCATCTCGAAGTCCGAATATCCAGAAAATGGCTGCCAAAGCATCAGTCGGCGCAGCCCCTTAGCATGGCTGGCGCCGGGTTTCGACCGGGATCGGCCAAGTGTCTTAATCAAGTGCCTTAATAACAGGCCAAGAGAACGGGCCAAGCGAACAGGTCAAGGGATCGCAGGTTAAGGGGCCGCAGCCTATCCGCCTGCTCCGCCATCGGTCCAGTCGCCGAGTGCCGCCTGCACCAGCGCCAGCGCCGCCACCGCGGCGGTGTCGGCCCGCAGAATCCGTGGTCCCAGGGAAAGCCTCAGGGTTCGCGGCTGCCGCAGCAGGATAGCGCGCTCCTCCTCGGCAAATCCACCTTCGGGGCCGATCAGGACATCGATTCCGGTCGAAGCCGCACGGTCGCTTCGCAGGGCTTGTAACGGATCTGTGGCCTCCGCGGCTT
>WNFC01010120.1_pt1 | contig 10450 bp, 10 predicted proteins | sample 5400541 | NCBI WGS metagenome assembly WNFC01 (sample SAMN13153342, study PRJNA577476) | soil metagenome | isolation source: 120 cm saprolite under Douglas fir tree site 2 hole 2 replicate 1 | place: USA:California | collected 2015-04-18
CATCCTCGATGATCTGATGGTGACCAGCACGGGCGATCATCTCCTGCTGGTGGTCAATGCCGCCTGCAAGGACGCCGACCTGGCGCACCTGCAGAAGCGCCTCGCGGCCGCCTGCGAGGTCGAGCCGATGTTCTCCCGCGGGCTTTTAGCCCTGCAGGGCCCGTTGGCGGCCGAGGCGCTGGCGCGGCTTGCGCCGCAGGTCGCGGGCCTGAAATTTATGACCGGCGCCTTCGTCGTGATCGACGGCGCGCGCTGCTACGTCACGCGCTCGGGCTATACCGGCTGCGACGGCTTCGAGATTTCGACGCCGGCCGATGCCACCGATCCCATCGCGCGCAAGCTATTGGCCCAGCCGGAGGTCAAGCCGATCGGTCTGGGCGCGCGCGACTCGCTGCGCCTCGAAGCCGGTCTCTGCCTCTACGGCCATGACATCGACACCACGACCACGCCCATCGAGGCGGGCCTGTTGTGGAGCATCGGCAAGGAGCGCCGCCAGCAAGGCGGTTTCCCCGGCGCCGCGACCATCCAGAAGCAGATCGCCGAGGGCGCGCCGCGCAAGCGGGTCGGTCTTCTGCCCGACGGCAAGGCGATCGCGCGCGAGGGCGCGGAGATCGCGCTCAGCGAAAAGAATGGCGGCGGCAAGACCGTCGGCAAGGTCACGTCGGGCGGCTTCGCGCCGACGCTCGGCCGCGCCATCGCCATGGGCTACCTCGAGCGCGCCCACTCCGCCAACGGCACCAAGGTCGAGCTTCTCGTGCGCGGCAAATCAGTGCCGGCCGAGATCGTGCCCATGCCTTTCGTCAAACACACCTACTACCGCGGATAGGAGTTTTGGATGGCCAGCGTCAAATACAGCCAGGAACACGAGTGGATCAGCGTCGAAGGCGAGGTCGGCACCATCGGCATCACCCACTACGCCCAGGAACAGCTGGGCGACGTCGTGTTCGTCGACGTGCCGAAGGCCGGCCGCAAGGTCGCCCAGGGCGAGGCCTGCGCCGTGGTCGAATCGGTGAAGGCCGCCTCCGATATCTACGCTCCGGCCTCGGGTGAGGTGATCGAAGCCAACGCGGCGCTGGCCGACACGCCGGGCGACGTCAATGCGGAGCCGATGGGGAAGGGCTGGTTCTTCAAGCTAAAACTCTCGGACAAGAGCGAGCTCGACGGCCTGATGGAGCAGGCCGCTTACGAGGCGTTCGTGAAAAGCCTGGGCTGAGAGGAGCCTCGCATGCGCTATCTTCCCCTCACCGAGACCGACCGCCGCGATATGCTGGCGGTGATCGGCGCCAAGTCGGTCGACGAATTGTTCAAGGACGTGCCCGCTTCGGCGCGGCTTGCCGCCAAGGTCGCCGGCCTGCCCGATCATCAGGGCGAGCTCGAGGTCGAGCGCGCCTTCCAGGCCTATGCCGCCAGGAACCTGTCGCCGTCCTCGGCGCCGTTCTTCATCGGCGCCGGCGCCTATCGCCATCACGTGCCGTCGACCGTCGACTACATGATCCAGCGCGGCGAATTTCTAACCTCCTACACGCCGTACCAGCCCGAGATCACGCAGGGCACGCTGCAGTATCTGTTCGAGTTCCAGACCCAGGTGAGCCTGCTCACCGGCATGGAGGTGGCCAACGCCTCGATGTACGACGGCTCGACCGGCGCGTCCGAGGCCGTGCTGATGGCCAACCGCATCACGCGCCGCCACAAGGCGTTGATCTCGGGCGGCCTGCATCCGCAGTATCGCCGCATTATCGAGACCACGGCGCATTGGGAGGGTTTCAGCGCCGTCGTGGGCAAGGTCGATCCGGAAGGACTCGAAGAGCTGATCGCCCAGGTCGACAAGGACACGTCCTGCGTCATCGTGCAGAACCCGAGCTTCTTCGGCCACGTGCGCGATTTCGCCAAGCTCGCCGCCGCCTGCCATGCCGCGGGTGCGCTCCTGATCGTGGTCGTGACCGAGGTCGTCTCGCTCGGCCTCATAAAGCCGCCGGGCGAGATGGGCGCCGATATCGTGGTCTGCGAGGGCCAGTCGATCGGCAACGGCCTGGGCTTCGGCGGCCCCTATGTCGGGCTGTTCGCCACCCGCGACAAGTATGTCCGCCAGATGCCGGGCCGGCTGGTCGGCGAGACCGTCGACGCCGACGGCAAGCGCGGCTTCGTGCTGACGCTTTCCACGCGCGAGCAGCACATCCGGCGCGAGAAGGCGACCTCCAACATCTGCACCAATGCCGGGCTTTGCGCGCTCGCCTTCACGGTGCACCTGACGCTTTTGGGCGAGGCGGGCTTCACGCGCCTGGCCGAGCTCAACCACGCCAAGGCGAGCGGGCTTGCCGACCGCCTCTCTTCGCTGCCGGGCGTAAAGCTGTTGAACGACAGCTTCTTCAACGAATTCACGCTGCGCCTGCCCAAGCCAGCCGCGCCCGTGGTCGAGGCGCTGGCCGCCAGGCGCATCCTGGCGGGCGTGCCGGTCTCGCGCCTGATCCCGCATGAGTCCTCGGTCGAAAACCTGCTGCTGCTGGCCGCGACCGAGACTACGACCGAGCACGGCATGGGACCGCTGATCGCCGGCCTGAAGGAGGTGCTGTGATGGTCCAGTCGCTCGACCGCTCACAGGGTCGTATCGGCGGCGCTGCCGTCGATACGACAGTCGCGCCGGCACCCGCCACTTTCACCGGCAATCGCGCGCTGCAGATCGAGGAACCGCTGATCTTCGAGATGGGCCAGCCCGGCCGCTGCGGCGTCGATTTGCCGGAGCCGCCCAGGGTCAAGGATCGCCTGAACGGGCTGCGCCGCAGCGGCGAGATCGGCCTGCCGGGGCTCAGCGAGCCGCAGGTGGTGCAGCACTACACGCGGCTCAGCCAGAAGAACTACGCCATCGACATGGGCGTCTATCCGCTGGGCTCGTGCACCATGAAGCACAATCCCCGGATCAACGAGAAGGTGGCGCGTCTGCCGGGCATCGGCGACCTCCATCCGCTGCAGCCGGTCTCCACCGTGCAGGGTGCGCTCGAGCTGATCGATCGCCTGGCGCACTGGCTGAAGACGCTCACCGGCATGCCCGCGGTGGCGATGTCGCCCGCCGCCGGCGCACACGGCGAGATGTGCGGCATGATGGCGATCGCCGCCGCCCTCGAGGCGCGCGGCGAACGTGGCCGGCGCAAGGTCGTGCTGGCGCCGGAGTCAGCGCACGGCACCAATCCGGCGACGGCGGCGGCGCTCGGCTTCACCGTGAAGCCGATCCCGGCGAACGACCGCGGCCGCGTCGATCTTGCGGCGCTCAAGGCAGCCCTGGGACCTGATGTCGCGGCGATCATGCTGACCAACCCCAACACCTGCGGCCTGTTCGAATCGGAGATCGTCGAGATCTCCCAGGCCGTGCACGAGGCGGGCGCGTTCTTCTACTGCGACGGCGCCAACTTCAACGCCATCGTCGGCAAGGTGCGGCCGGGCGATCTCGGCGTCGACTGCATGCACATTAACTTGCACAAGACCTTTTCCACGCCGCACGGCGGCGGCGGACCGGGCGCGGGTCCAGTGGTGCTGTCGGCCGCACTCGCGCCCTACGCGCCCTATCCTTGGATCGTGAAGGATGGCGAGCAGTGGCGCATCGCCGAGGAGGGTACGGAGGCCCGTGGCCGGCCGCTGGGACGCCTGAAAGCCTTCCACGGCCAGATGGGCATGTTCACCCGCGCTCTCGCCTACATCATGAGCCACGGCGCCGACGGGCTGAAGCAGGTCGCCGAGGACGCGGTGCTGTCGGCCAACTACGTGATGGCCTCGCTCAAGGACATCATGAGCCCGGCCTTCGAGGGTCCGTGCATGCACGAGGCGCTGTTCGACGACAGCTTCCTCAAGGACACCGGTGTCAGCACACTCGACTTCGCCAAGGCGATGATCGACGAGGGCTACCATCCGATGACCATGTACTTCCCGCTGGTGGTGCATGGCGCGATGCTGATCGAACCGACCGAGAGCCAGGCCAAGGAAGATCTCGACCTCTTCATCGCGGCGCTGCGCTCGCTCACCGCGCGGGCCAGGACCGGCACCGCGGCCGAAGCGTTCAAGGCCGCACCGCGGTTCGCGCCGCGTCGCCGCCTCGACGAGACCTTGGCTGCCCGCAAGCCGGTGCTACGCTGGCGGCCCTCGAACAACCCGCCCGAAGACCCGATGAAGCAGGCGGCGGAATAAGATCACGGGAGGGGGCATGCGAGTCTTCACGACGCTGCCGCAGGAGAACCTGGCCAAGGTCGGCGCGGCGGCGCAGGCGATCGAAGCGGCAGGCTATACCGGCGTCAGCACCCAGGAAAACAGGCATGAGCCCTTCCTGTCCCTGGCCGTCGCCGGCGCCGCGACCCGGCGCATCGAGCTGCACACCGGCGTCGCCATCGCCTTCGCGCGCTCGCCCATGGCCGTCGCCAATGTCGGCTGGGACCTTGCCGCGAGCTACGGCGGCGGAAGGATCACCCTGGGGCTGGGCTCCCAGGTCCGCGCCCACAACGAGCGGCGCTTCTCCGTGCCATGGACGGCGCCCGCGCCGCGCATGCGCGAGTATGTGCAGGCCGTGCGAGCGATCTGGTTGGCGTGGAAGGGCGACGGCAAGCTCGCCTACGAGGGCAAGCACTATCGCTTCACGCTGATGACGCCCAACTTCGTGCCGGAGCCCTATGACGGCCCGCTGCCGCGCCTCGGTCTCGCCGCTGTCGGCCCGGCCATGCTGAAGGTGGCGGCCGAGGAATCCGACGACGTCAAGCTCCACTCGTTTTGCACGCGCAAGTACCTGGAGGAGAACACGCTGCCGATCCTCGAAGCGGGCCTGGCCAAGGTGGGTCGCACGCGCGAGACCTTCGAGATCTCGGGCGGCGGCTTCGTGGTCACCGGCAAGGACGATGAGGCGGTCGCCCGGCTGTTCGACTGGGTGCGCTATCGCGTGGCGTTCTACGGCTCGACGCCGGCCTACTGGCCGGTCTTCGAGGTCCATGGCCTGGGCGATCTCGGCCGCAAGCTGAACGCGATGACGCGCGCCGGCCAGTGGACTGAAATGGCCAAGGAAGTGTCCGACGACGTGGTGCACCTGTTCGCCGCGGTCGGTCGCCATGACCAGATCGCCAAGGCGATCGCCGAACGCTTCGGCGGCCTGGTCGATTCGATCGGCGCCAGCGCCAATTCGGCCAAGCCGTCCGACCTGCCGCCGGATTTGCTGCAGGACCTCGGCCGGATTCCGACGAGCTACAAGCCGCACTAGCCTTTCCGTCATGGCGGATGACAAAGAAAAAGCCCCCGCCTTGCGGCGAGGGCCCCAGGTAGCCCGCGATTGATTTTATGCGGGCAATTCGAATTCGAAAAACTTTTAGTGCAGGCGGCGCGGCATTTCGCCGATCGCCTCGTTGATCATCGCCTCGCTGCGGCCCGTACCGACCTGCTCGCGCAGCAGCGCGCGGGTGGCCGATAGCGCCACGTCGACGGCGGTGTCGCGCACCTGCTTGGCAGCGGCGCCCTCGGACTGGGCGATGCGGTCGATCGCCTGTTGCTCGCGCAACGCCACAGCATTCTTTAGGCTCGCCTCGGCCTTTGCCTGCATGCGCTGGGCCTCGTCGCGGGCCTGCTGGATGATGGCGCCGCCCTCGGTCGTGGCCTGGGCCAGCGTGCGCTCGGCCTCCTGCTTGGCCTTGAGTGCCTCGTCGCGCAGGCGCTCGGCATCCGCCAGCGCCTTGGCGATCGCCGAGGCGCGCTTGTCGAGGATGTCGGAGACACGCTTCCACAGCGCCTTGCCGGCCAGCGCGAAGAACAGCACGAAGGCGACGCCGACCCAGAAGGCCGGATCGGAGAAGATGCCGCCGCCGTGACCTTCCGCGGCATCCGCAGCCCAAGCCGTGCCGATCATCGGCTGCCTCCCTTGATCGCCGCCGTGACCTTGCCGGCGAGCGCGCCAGTGTCGGCCGGCTGGCCGGCGAGCTTGGCATAGACTTCCTGGCCGATATCCCGGGCCATGTGCTCGAGGCCGGCCATGACGTCGTCGCGCTGCGCGGCGATGCGCTTCTCGGCTTCCTCGATCTGCTTGGCCAGCCGGTCGTGCAGCTCGTTGAACCGCGCCGTCGCCACCGCGCCGTCGGCCTCGCCCCGCTCGCGCGTCACCCGGCGGGCTTCCTCGCGGGCATCGGCCAGCCGTTTCTCGTAGGCAACGACCAGCGCCCGGGTTGCCTCGTTGGCCTTCTCGGCCGCGTCGAGGTCGCCCTGGATCTTGGCCTGCCGCTTGGCCAGCGTGTCGGCGATCGCCGGCACCGCGAGTCTCGACATCACCAGGTACAGCGCCACGAAGGCGATCGCCAGCCAAACGAGCTGCGGTGCGAAGCTATGGTAGTCGAGCTGCGGCATGCCGCCCGACCCTTCCTTCGCCATGGCCGTGCCGCTTGCCACCAAGGTGGCGAGGCCGGCGAACGCACCGTAGACCGATTTACGCATCGTCGTGCTTAGAACACGAACAGGATCATGAAGGCGATGACCAGCGCGAACAGCGCGACGGCCTCGGTGAGCGCGAAGCCCAGCAGCACGTTGCCGAACACGCGGGGAGCGGCCTCGGGGTTGCGCAGCGCGCCCGCCACGAAGCTGCCGAAGATGTTGCCGATGCCGACGCCGACGCCGGCGAGGGCGATGGTGGCGAGGCCCGCACCGATGAGCTTGGCTGCAGAAGCGTCCATGGAAATAGTCCTTTCGTCAGTGATGGAGATGGATGGCGTCGTTGAGATAGAGGCAGGTCAGGATCGCGAACACGTAGGCCTGCAGGAAGGCGATCAGCAGTTCCAGGCCGGTGAACACGACGATGAAGGCCAGCGGCGCCCAGCCGCCGATGATGCCGAGCATGACCACGAAGCCGCCGAACACCTTCAGCATGGTGTGGCCGGCCAGCATGTTGGCGAACAGCCGGATCGACAGGCTGAACGGGCGGATGAAGTAGGAGATGATCTCGATCGGCACCAGCAGCAGCAGCAGCGCGAACGGCACGCCCTTCGGCACGAAGAGCGACAGGAAATGCACGCCGTGGCGGGCAAAGCCGATCAGGGTGACGCCGACGAACACGAAGGCAGCCATCGCGAAGGTCACCACGATGTGGCTGGTCGGCGTGAACGAGTAGGGCACCATGCCCAGCACGTTGCAGAACAGGATGAAGATGAAGAGCGTCAGGATGAACGGGAAGTACTTCTTGCCGCCGTCGCCGACATTGTCGCGCACCATGCCGGCGATGAACTCGTAGCCGAGCTCGGCAACCGACTGCAGGCGACCCGGCACCAGCGCGCGCTGGCGCATCCCCCACACGAACACCGCCGTCGCCAGGATCACGGCGATGATCATCCAGGTCGAGGAGTTCGTGAAAGAGGCGTCGATGCCAAAAAATTTCAGGTGGAGCAGCTCCTTGATCTCGAACTGCTCCATCGGGCTATGCATTTGGCTTACCTCATCCCCACGTCAATCCAACGCCACACACCGCTTCAGGGCAGGCGACGATTCCCGTCGTCACCACCACCGCCCGTGACTGCCGCATCCTTCGAGTACGCTCGAATGGCGCGCCAGGCATTGTTGGCACCGGCGACGAAACCCAAGACGAGACCCGTCACCAAGGAATACGGCGCCCAACCCAACCAGCGGTCGAGCCAATAGCCGAGAAAGCCCCCGACCAAAAGGCCCGCGATCATATCCACCAAGACGCGATAGGCAACGCCTGTCTGGCGCTGCGACATTACGTTGCTCGGGGGCTCGTTATGGCTCGGTTTTGGGTTGGCCGCGCGCGCAGCCTTCAGTTTCGCATCCATCTCTTCGATGCGTCGCCGGGCGCCTTCGGGGTCGGCGTCTTTCGGAGGATTTGTCATTCAAATCAACCTGTTATCATCTTGGGAGCGCGGACCTCCAGGTCCGCCTCATGACGATGAGCGGACCTGGAGGTCCGCGCTCCCAAGAGACGATTACGCTTTCAGCACCGAGAACTTCGCGTCGCCGTCGCGGGCGACCTGCGGCACCAGATCGACCTCCCAGTCGAGATACTGCCGCATCGCCGCTTCGATATTCTCTTTGAAGTCATAAGGCCGGTACCAGACGTCGGTCGGCGGATCGGCCATCCGCGTGTGGCCGCTCTCGATGGCGAGCTTGGCGTCGCGCCAGCCCTTCATGCCGCCCGCCAGGATCGCCACCGGCAAGCCGCCGGCGGCCGCCTCGGCTTCCGACACCGCAAGCGCTGCGATCTCGCCGTCGGGCGAGACCAGCACGATGCGCGTCGCCCCCTTCTGCTTGGCCAGCATCTCGGGGATGGTCTTGCCGAGCCTGGCGCGTACGGCGAACCAGGCGCCCGGCACGTGGCCGTCGCGATAGCGCAGGCTGGTGTCGAGATCGATCACCAGGGCGTGCTCGAGCGACTTGTGCAATTCGGCGGCCCCGACGCTTGCGACCGCGGGCAGCGCGAAGCCCCTGGGGAAGCGCGGTTCGGCCTCGGTGGTGAGCTCGCTCGACACCGGCTTGTGGTCGAGCACATGGACGTCGTTCCAATCCATCTGCATCAGCCAGTGCGCCGTCATGACGGCGCGCACGCCGTCATTGTCGTGCAGCACGATGGTGGCGTGGCGGGCGCCGACATATTGGTCGGTCGCCTGCACCAGCTGGCCGCCCGCGGCATGGCGGAAGCCCTTTAGGTGCCCCTGCGCATATTCGGCGGGATCGCGCACGTCGAGGCGATAGAGCGGGCCGCCCCCCTCCTTGGCTTTGAGGGCCTCGAGCTTGATGAGACCCGCCTTGTCGATCTTCTTCACCTTCATCTTGGCGGCGATGTTCGCCGCGGCCGCTTGGGCGAACTTGGCGGCCTCAGGCCCTTGCGGGCTGAAGCTCGTGGTCTCGCCGCGCGCCACCTTCAGGCCGGCGAGGTGCCAGCCCATGGTGCCGTTCTTGAGCGCGATCACCTTGTTCGGCAGGCCGGCATTGATCAGCGACTGCGCACCGATGATCGAGCGCGTGCGGCCGGCGCAATTCACCACCACCAGGGTCTCGGGGTTGGGCACCAGGTCCTTGACCCGGTAGACCAGCTCGGCGCCGGGGCAGTCGATGCCGCCCGGAATCGACATGTTGTTGAACTCCGGCATCGGCCGCGAATCCAGGATCACCAGGTCGGTCTTGGCATCGACGAGTTTTTGGAGGTCGGCGGCGTCGATGCGCGGCGTGTCGTTCTGGTGCTCGACCACCTCGCCGAACGCCTTGCTGGGCACGTTGACGCCGGTGAACACCTCGCAGCCCGCCTCCCGCCAGGCTAAAAGGCCGCCCTTCATGACGGCGAGATCGGTGTAGCCCAGCTGCGAGAGCTTGGCGGCGGCCCGGTTGGCGCGGCCATCCCATTGCGGATCGTGTTCCTCTTCGCCGCCGTCCATCAGCACGATGCGCGTATGGGGATCGGGCAGCAGGGCGAGCGCCCGCGGCTCGAGCCGGGACAGCGGCAGGGGCGTGGCGAACAGCGGATGGCCCTGGGTCGAGAACTCGCCCTCCTCGCGCACATCGAAGAAGGCGAACACCTCGCCCGACTTCAGCAGCGCCTTGACCTGCTGGACCGACAGCAGCGGCGTCAGGATCTTCGCCTTGGCCATGAAGCGCTTGGCCGCGGCCGTCGCCATGTCGACCGACAGGCGGTCGGGCAGGTGCTCCAGGCTGAGGCCATAGAAGTGGAGATGCAGCGCATCGCCCGATCCGGCCGGCGTCTCGATGTGGTGGAAGTCGTCGGGCAGGTAGCAGATGACGTCGCCGCGGCGCAGCGTCTTCTCCTTGGCCGGCGCCTCGCGCAGCTTCACGACGCCCTCCTGTGCGCCATTGTCGAGGCGCTCGTAGACGACGTTGCGCTCGGCGCCATGGACGCCGGCGATGATCGCCCAGGTCGTGTGATTGTGCGGCGGCACCTTCTTGGCCGAACCCCCGGCCGAGGCATAGAGCGCGAAGCGATGGTCGGGATCCTCGCTCAGGCGGTAGATGCCGCCGTCGGCACCGAGCGGGAATTCGTCCTGCGGGAAAAGATCGGCGCGGCTGGCGAGCGACGCGAGAAGGCCGCCGATCTTCTCGAGGGTCGCATAGTTGATGCCGTTCTGCTCGATCCGGCGGGCCTCGTCGACCAGGTGGCGGACAGCCGCGGTGCGCTCTTGGTGCTGGTTCATGTGATCCTCCGTGGGGCGCAGTATAGCGGGCCTTCGGCGGTCTGGCGCTTGTCGCCCCTACTTCTCCTTGTCGCTCTGCGGCTATCGACCTACGGTGGCAGCATGAAGCACCTCGTTCCGGTCGTCCTGCTGGGGGCAGCGACGATGCTGGCCGCATCGGCCCTGGCGCAGACCGCCACCAAGCCGCCGGCCAAGCCGGCGCCGGCCACCAGGACGGCCGCGGCGGCGGCCCATCCGGTGGTTCGTCCGGTGGTCCGGCCGCTCGGGGCCCACCCCACCATCATCCCGCGCCG
>WNFC01010121.1_pt1 | contig 10450 bp, 8 predicted proteins | sample 5400541 | NCBI WGS metagenome assembly WNFC01 (sample SAMN13153342, study PRJNA577476) | soil metagenome | isolation source: 120 cm saprolite under Douglas fir tree site 2 hole 2 replicate 1 | place: USA:California | collected 2015-04-18
CATTATCGGATGTAGCTCAAATGCCCATCTCAAAGGCATAGAATAGCAATTCATTGCATGTAGCGGAGCAATTCTTTGCTCCGCTACATGCAATGAATTGCTGCCGGATTTCTCAGCTTTTTCCTGCAACATAATCGAACGCATCTCGAGCAAACTCAAGCCACCTCGAAGCATGCTCATTCGGCACCACTACCCACTCCTTCATCGGCCTCCCACGTTCTGACGGATCAAACAACCTTGCCCCGGAGAGTGCGAGTGCCTCACCATGACTATCACCTCCGAGCTTGAAAACCATCGCACCCTCAAAATACCCCGCAAACGCCTTTCCATTATTCTTGAGACAGGGCATTCCAAACATCTTACCGCTAGTTGTGGGTGACGTGGTCATCATTTCAGAAACGACAGCTTCATATTCTGCTTGTGGTTCAAAAGACATAGTAGACTTACCTCAATTCTTACCATTCTATCGCCATTGCCCGCGTAGGGGCGGGAGCGGTGTGGACGAGGGGTGGGGACACTTGCGTCGCCCCGGCTTAGGCACTCACTTAACACTCTTAATTTTTTACATCCCCCCTCACGGTGCAGGATTCTGTGGCAACACTATCATCAACACCACAGGCAATAGCACAACCAGCGCAGTAAACCCTAAAGCCAGCAACGCAGCACGGGCCTGACCACCCGCACCGCCTCGCTGCCAGGCAGTTACACTCCTCAGTGTACGTACAATAGCAATAATGTACACAACGAGAGCCACAGCTAAACCAGCAACCAGCACAATCAAAGAGGCTTGCTGCTGCGCAAAAAATCCCGACGAAGCGACTAACTGGCGAGCGAGCGCCGTTAGCAGAACCGTAACAGCAACTATCAGAAGCAGAAGCCCTAATGGAATCAACCCAATCAAAACGCCTTGCAAAGCGCTACCTTTATACTGTAACGAAGGATTTTGTGCTGGATCATTAAATGTATTCAACTGTGAAGACATCGTTTCCTCCTCTATCCCGTCATTGCGAGACGCTTGTATTTGGCCCAAGCGCTGCATTATAAAAAGCAACAACACGATCAACGTACACTGCACCCTCCGTATTGAATGATTGAGCATGGGCAGCACCTGGCACCAACCAGGTTTGGACATTGGCATTAGGCGCTGTACGAGCAGCAGCGGCCAGTGCATCCATATTTGATGGTGGAACAAAGGTATCGCTTGTACCGTGAATAAAAAGTATTGGACGGGGCGCGATGTTTGCTACAATATCTTCAGGTCGAACAGCGTAAAAGTCAATACCGTAAAGAACATTGACCGCGAAGAGTCCTCCAGGGGTGAACATCAGGGGTAGATGACCGCCCTTGGGAACCTCTCGCTCCAAAATCGGAATAATATCAGCATAGGCACTATCGGAGACAACCGCACGGATAGCTGGCGCTTGCGCGGCTGCCATCATTAATGTAGCGGCTCCCATTGAGACACCCCAGCCACCTATGACGTGAGTACGACCTAATGTAGGATAGGGAATTGGACCAGAGCGCAAGAAATCGACAGCCCCAAGCACGTCGCGCTGCTCAAAGTAGCCAAGAGAAAGTGGTGCCGGCGGCGATTCACCTGAACCACGCATGTCGAAGGCCAGTATTGCAAACCCGTGACGCGCAAGATCCCCACTGAGATTGAGGAGTCCGGCACTCTTATCAGTACGGTTGGCACCTTTACCATGCACCATGATAATAGTTCGCTGCGACGTCAAGTTCCCATTAGGCAACACACCTGGAATGTACCAACCTTTCAATTGCACGTGGTCTATTCGGCTCGGAAAAGTGACATACTTGAATTGTAAGCCCAACGAGGCAGGTGTAGCATAATTTGGCTTTTGGGGCACATAGACTAATTGCGTTGCGATATAGATTGACAGAGCAGTATAGGCTGTGGTCACAATTACGGAGACGATCAGCAAAGCCACAACAATCCAACGTAAAAGACGATCTGTCTTCTTTAAACCTCCTTGAGGTTGAGTGACAGGCAAAATGGATGAGGGCGGACGAGAGGACATAGTAAGACCTCCTAAACACTAACCAGGCAATCTGCTCAGTGGATTAGAGTAATCATGCCATTACATCTAAAGGCCATCCACCTGGAATGTAGCACTTCTGAATTAAAATAGCAAGTATAGACGATACTTCCTATTTCTCAAGCATACGCTCTTACCTGGAGTATATATCTCATCCAAATCCCTGGAGAGTGTCATTGGACCTATATTCCTGTGTTCCATCCTTTTCAGATACAGAAAAGCCCTCGTCATTCGTTTTTCGTGTATAGTAGGGTCGTGATCAGATCTTTATGGTACAGCGCTCCTGGAGTGCAGCCAGGCGTTGCACCACGCGATCAGCCGGGGCAGGAGCGCCACGCCAAGCACGGCTATCCAGATGGCAGTAGCTGTAGCAAAGAGGCTGCCGAGCAACCACGTGCCCAGCCATCCGCCGAGCAAAGCGACCAGCGCACCGAGACCGAGCATGCCTAGACGTCCACCACGAACCCACGCCGCTGGCCGCAGCTTCGCCGCGTTCGCCAGCGCACCGATGAGCAAGCCGATCAACAACCAGAAGAGTGAAAGGATCAGCATCGTCGTTCCTCGCTTTCTGCTCCGCTACGACGCTCAGGAGCCGACCAGCAGCATACTGTAGAACGTCTGAAACAGCTTGGTGCCATCGCTCAGTACTTGCGCCAGGCCGAGGTTCGACTGTACCTGTACGTGCGAGAAGATCCCATAGGCGGCGAAGTCGTAGGGGTGATGGAGGCGCGCCAGCGCTGCCACAAATTCCTGAGCCTGGGTGAATGGGATAGAGGGATCGGTGCGGTCATGCAGCAAGTGGATCGGAGCGCGAATCTTGTCGAGGACCGACATCGGTGAGAGCTGCATGAGCAGCGCTTTCATCTGGGGCGAGAGCGCGCTGAGATTGCGGTCTACGCTGCTGGGTTCATCGCCTTCCAGCAGGTGATAGAGCGCTGCAGTACTTGGCGAAAGTTGCGCCTGTTGCTGCGTGGTCAGCGGAGGAGCATTTTTATCAGGGAACGCCTTCTGCAGGAGCTTGTTTTCAGCAGGCGAGAGCAGGCTGCTCACGGTGCGGGCCAGCACGTAGGGGTCGGTCGCGATCGGCTGCCAGGGCTGCGTTTTCCCATCGACGTCCTGGGCGCGCTTGCCCACGACGCGGATCAGGCTGGTCACATCAAAATAGCCGCCGAGCATGCCGAGGAACGCCACGCGGTCGCGGATGCGCGGGTCGGCTGCGCCCACGCAGGCCAACTCATCGCCGACGCTGAAAGTGATGATGCCGATGTGATGCGGGTCCACGCCCGGCCAGTGCTCCAGTAGCTCGAACGCCTGCACTACAGCCTCACCGTCCTGGGCCGAGACCTTGTATTGGAAGAGCGTTGGCGTCCCGACATTGACGACGACGATGCCCTCGTGCGCAAAAGCTTGCAAAAGGTTGACGAGCTGTGGTACAGCGCGGTTATCACCAGCGCCCACCACCACGATGATCGCCTCGCGCCCGCCGGGGATCGGCGGCGGCGGCGTGGCCGGCTCGTAGATGTCCAGAAAGACCGGGCCAATGGCCGAGGAAAGCGTGAGGCGCCTGAAGCGCACGGGGTCGCCAGCCAGCACCAGCGGTGCGGGTTCAGAGGCACTAATCACCGCCGGGAGCAAGAAGGCGCTGCGTGTCAGAGCCCGTCCCCAGGGAAACAGCGATAGAAAACAGCCTGCGGCCAGCAGGAAAGCGAGGGCCGCCTGCGCTGCTCTCTGGCCCAGTTTCCAGGTTCGCCGAGGTCTGGCTGCCGGCGAACCATGGTTGCTTGCCTGCTTTGTCGAGAGCTGATGATCATCCATCGCCGTATCGCCTCGTGCTTCCCGCGCCGGTTGACGCAGTTCTTTCAGGCGCTGTTGCCCAGCGACCAGAGCGTGAGCCGGCGCATGTTTGCGCTCCTTCCCTTCCCTAAGAGTAGGACGTTGCAGAGCAACTCCAGGTCACTGGTTGGGGGGTATTCTAGTTGCTGCTCATTTTAAGGTCGGTACAGATAGGTCACGCACAATCTTAACTGTCCTGAGCGGTTTCTGCTTCGACGAGATCGGCACGAATGCGCTGCACACCCTGACCAATGCTTTCCGCTTTGATGATACGGAAGCGTCCCATGCTACTTGTATGCTGCACATGCGGGCCTCCGCAAACCTCCATCGAGTAATCCCCAATCTTGTAAACTTTGACTGGATCACCGTAGCGCTCGCCAAAGAATGCCAGCGCCCCTTGATCAAGCGCCTGCAGCAAAGGCATTACCTCCACTGTTGTCTGAAGGTCGCGCATAATCTGCTGGTTCACGATCTCCTCAACGCGCCGTATTTCCTCGCTGGTCAGCTTCTTCGGATGCGAGAAATCAAAGCGTAGCCGCTCCAGCGTAATATTGCTCCCCATCTGGCGCACATGCGTCCCTAGCACATCACGCAGCGCCTGGTTGAGCAGGTGCGTCGCAGTGTGCAGTTGTGTAGTACGTTCGCTGTGATCAGCCAGGCCGCCCGCAAACTTTTTCTGATTGGCCTGGCGTGAGCGCTCCTGATGCTGCTTGAAAAGCAAGTTGAAGCCATCGAGATCAGTGCTCAAGCCCCGTTCCTGTGCCAGTTCCGCCGTTAGGGTCGGTGGGAATCCAAAGGTATCAAAGAGCCGGAAGACGCTCTCGCCTGCCAGGATCGTCTCACCTCGCTGCTGCAGGTCCTCCTCCAGTTTCTGGAATTCGCGCAGTCCTCGTGCTAGCGTTTGCCTGAAGCGCTCCTCCTCGCGAGTCAATTCATTCAGTATAGTTGTCTGTCGCTCTTCCAGTTCAGGATAGATTAACCCATAGCGAGCAATTACTGCCTGCGCCACTTCAGCAGTGAAGTTGCGTGGCAGGCTCAGTTCATGCCCACATCGCACCGCGCGACGAATTAACCGGCGACAGACATAACCTTGCTCTACATTACTGGGCAGCACACCATCGGCAATAATGAACGTTGCCGCACGTAGATGGTCGGCGATGATGCGTATCAGCCGTTCCTCCTGTTCAGATGAGCGAGTTGTTTTCTCCTTTCGTCCTGCTGTAGGGGCTCGATTTATCGCGCCCGCGTTGGCAGGACGGATAAGTGCCGACTCCTTTCGTCCTGCCTGAGTGCGGAGCACTAGCTGCGAAGCAGCGTTGGCAGGACGGATAAGCGCCAAGCTCTCCCTCCGCTTGCGTAGTTCATTGATGCGTTGCACAATGGGGATGAACAGGTCAGTAGTATAGATATCACTGGTTCCCTGGAGCATACAGAGCGTTCGTTCCAGACCAATACCCACGTCAATATTGCGCTGCTTGAGCGGCACGTATATACCCTCCGCCGTTTTGTTGTACTGCATGAAGACATTGTTGCCGATCTCAATATATTTACCGCAGCCGCAGCCCGGCTGGCAACCAGAACCATGCTTTGGACGCCCTGTGTCGTAGAAGAGTTCAGAGTCTGGACCGCAAGGACCTGTCTTGCCTGAAGGAGGCCACCAGTTGTCCTTTTTAGACAGGTAGTATATACGCTCCTGGGGTATACCCAACTCCAGCCATACCCGTACTGCTTCGTCGTCACGGGGGGCATCACTATCACCTGCAAAGACAGTGACGGAGATGCGCTCCTGCTCGAACCCAAGCGCACGTGTAAACCATTCCAATGTCCACTGCAGTGAATCCTGTTTCCAGTAGTCGCCAAGTGACCAGAAGCCCAACATCTCAAAGAAGGTGTTATGGCTGATGTCACCGACTTCTTCGATGTCATCGGTGCGCAGGCACTTTTGCACGCTCACCAGGCGCCGCCCATTAGGATGGCTCTCACCCAGCAGATAGGGCACGAGCGGGTGCATCCCGGCGCTGATAAACAGCGCGGTCGGGTCGTTTTCAGGTACGAGCGGGGCCGAAGGTATCATCGCATGCCCCCGCTCCGCAAAGAAGTTTATGAATGATTGTCGCAGTTCGTCTCCAGTCATGATTCGTTCCTTCTCCTTTCGTTCTGCCTGACTGCGCAGCAGTAGTCGCGCAGCGACGTTGGCAGGACGGATTAGTGCCAACTCCTTTCATTCCGCCTGAGCCTGGTATTGTCATCCTGAGCGTTAGCGAAGGATCTCAGCCCCAGCAAAGTTGGCAGGACGGATTGGTGCCAATCTTGTATATAGGTACACAAACAAAAAAGCCCGCCCCGAACAAATGTCGGGGCGGGTCTGGTAATTCATATACAGCCCGTGGTACCACCCTGCTTGGAACTTGACCGCGTCAATAAACATTACACGGACAGGTTACCCACTCTACAGGCACTGAACACATTCATCAAAGTGATCAGCCCCAACTAAATCATTGACAAATCACTCCAATCGGCACACGTTCGATGCCTTGCCCTCAGGTAACGGTGGGCTTCCGGCAAGAATTACCGACTACCTCAATCGAGGTAGTGTTCCTCCCGCGTCGTAGTCTGACGGACTCCAAACATCAGACCGGAGGGTGGCTTTCCATGCGGCACCACTTGCCAGGCTCTCACCATTCCCGGCTCGCTGTTACTGTTACCAGCATGTATTCGTCCCTCGTGACGACCTATCATATGCGATATGTCAAGTATACATACAGATGGTGAAATTTGTCAATTGGCACTCTCTTATCATCTCGGTTACAATATATACAGAACATAGCTGACTTTACTTTGGGCTATACTCAGCCCATTTTTTATGTAGCGAGCTAAACAAAAGTATGAAAGTAGAAATATCCAATCCGTTTAAAGTGAGAAAATCGACTGAGACCGGGCAATTGCCCTTTACCATTGACCATGAAGTGTTTATTAACACCCTGCAAGAAGCAGCCGCTCGTTCTATTCAATATCAACGAACTGTCCTCGCTAGCTTCACACAACAGGTTGAGTGGCACGATACAATCCAGGCATTCAGTGGCGCCAGGCATGCGAGGCTAGGAGAGTGCTTTTTCTGGGAGCAGCCAGCAGAGCAAACTACGCTCATAGGTATAGGTGCCGTGACAACCATCGAAACCAACGGAAGTACATGCTTTACAGATTCGGCCTCTGCCTGGCGTGCCTTGATGAATGAAGCTGTCATCTCATACGCCCCAGAAACAGAACCCACACCTGGCAGTGGCCCTGTACTCTTCGGTGGATTTGCCTTTGATCCGCTATCCCCACGTACTCAACTCTGGTCCGACTTCCCAGGTGGGCTGCTCATTTTACCCCGTTTCCTATTGAACTACAATGCCAATCATGTCACTCTGACTATAAATAACATGATCCAGGCAACTGATAATATTGAGTTGAACGCGCAGAAGATTGAAGAAGATCTAAGACAGCTACAAACCGCTATAGAACATAGCCCAAACATACCTCGAGAGCAAACTCCTACTCAGTTCTCAATACACGAAAGGCGACCTGCATCCGAATGGATGGCAATGGTGGCAAAAGTTGTCGAAAGGATTCGGCAAGGAACATTTGAGAAGGTCGTGCTCGCGCGTGACATTCAGTTAGTGCTTGATGATCCCACGGAAGCGTTTGATATCAATCTCACACTCCAGAGGTTGCGCGAGAGCTATCCAACCGCTTACGTTTTCGCCATACAACGCGGAGAGCGCTTCTTTATAGGCGCGACTCCCGAACGGCTCGTCCTGGCCCAGGATGGACAGATACACACGATGGCACTGGCAGGATCAGTAAGACGCGGCGAAACCGAAGTTGAAGATGCGCAACTTGGTGTAGAGCTTCTACAGAGTGAGAAGAATAATAATGAACACGTTATTGTCGTAGCAATGGTGCTGGAAGCACTGAAGAATCACTGCACAAACGCGCATGTCTCTGATGCGCCTCAACTGCTCAAGCTAAAGAACCTTCAGCATCTGCAAACCCCCATCACTGGTGATCTCATCCCTGGACGATGCATTCTTGATGTCATGGCAGATTTGCATCCCACACCCGCAGTTGGCGGCTTCCCTCGCCAGGCTGCTCTTGAAGAGATACGCAACACTGAAAAGCTAGATAGAGGCTGGTATGCTGGACCGCTTGGCTGGATTGGCGCAAGCGGCCATGGTGAGTTTGCCGTCGCGTTGCGTTCCGGCCTGGTCGATGGCGCAAAGGCTACGCTCTTTGCAGGATGCGGCATCGTTTCAAACTCTGAACCTCAGATTGAATATGCAGAGTCCTGGTGGAAATTTCAAGTGATGCTGCGTAGCCTAAGCGACAGCAATCAAAGGTAAAGAATATGCCAGATTATGAACTTTCACAAACTAATTCGGGTGTCTGTAGGGGCCGATAAATCGGCCCTCGGTGGATTTCCAGATATCCCAATGAAAAACTTAATCAGAATTATCGAGCCTCGGTGGATTCTCGGCTATCCAATTTTAATATGAAACAGGATTACCTATCATGAAACAAGACTTTGCAAACCCAGCATATTTATATGCTGTCGCGTTTGTAGATGAGTTACAGCGAACCGGTATACGAAACGTCGTTATGTGTCCCGGTTCTCGTTCGACCCCTCTAGCTATGGCCTTTGTTGCCCAAACAGACATTCGAACCTGGATGCAGGTAGATGAACGTTCAGCAGCCTACTTTGGTCTGGGCATGGCAAAACAGTTGCGTCAACCAGTGCCGTTGCTATGTACATCAGGAACAGCAGCAGCGAACTTTTTGCCCGCGCTTGTTGAAGCAAAATTAACCCATATACCTTTGCTGGTACTGACGGCAGATCGCCCTCATGAATTGCGTGATAATGGTGCGCCACAGAGTATTGACCAGAATCGGCTCTATGGGAATTATGCGAAGTGGTTTGTAGAGGTAGCCCTCCCCGAAGTGACGGATGCAGCTTTTCGCTATATTCGTACCATTGCAGACCGTGCCGCTGCCACTGCTAAGGCAATTCCCGCAGGTCCAGTTCATCTTAATTTCCCATTCCGCGAACCATTAACACCTGAGCCAATTCCTGGTCTATTGCTGCCTCCAGTTGAACAACGTGATCTTGTTGCCTGGCAGGGAAGATCAGACAATGCTCCTTACATCGAAGTTCACGAAGCGCCGCCCGGCGCACCTGCCATCTCTATTTTAGAAAATTTATTAGATATGGTACGTAGAGAACCGCGTGGACTTATCATCGTTGGTTCGAACGATGATCCATCATTAGTAGAACCACTCGTGCGGCTGGCTCGTCACCTCGGCTATCCAATTCTTGCTGATCCCCTTTCGCAACTGCGCTGTGGAGTCCATGATCGAAGTATGGTGCTTACCAGTTACGATGCTTTCTTGCGCATCGAATCCTTTATCGAAAGCATGCAGCCAGAGCTAATACTTCGTTTTGGTGCCATGCCGACATCCAAACCCCTACTACTCTACCTGAAACGCTATGCCTCTTGTCCCCTGGTGGTCATCGATGGGAATGGCGGTTGGGAGGAACCAACCCAACTTGCGAGCGAACTCATTCATGCCAATCCAACTACTCTGTGCCAGGACCTCCTCACCGCGTTTGATCAACACAAAACAAGTGAAGAAAGACCACCTATCATGTCTGAAACATGGTCAGGCTTATGGCAAGATGCAGACAAAATCACACAGCAAGCATTAGAGAATGCCATCAATGATTTCAACGAATTCTTTGAAGGAAGAGTTTTTAGCGAGCTTGCAAATCTTTTACCACATGAGACGACACTCTACATAGGTAACAGCATGCCAGTGCGAGACCTGGATACCTTTTTCTGGTCCAGCGAACAGCGCATACGCATCATGAGCAACCGCGGCGCAAATGGCATCGATGGGATCATCTCCAGTGCTCTTGGCGCAAGTGCTGTATCCGGACAGCATGAACCAACGGTCCTGGTACTTGGCGATCTCTCGTTCTTCCATGATCTTAATGGACTACTCGCTGCCCGTTTACACCAGTTGAACCTGACCATAATTCTGATCAATAACGACGGGGGAGGCATCTTCTCTTTCCTGCCACAGGCTGCTTATCCCGAGCATTTTGAACAACTTTTCGGCACACCAATTGGCCTGGATTTTCGCCTCGCGGTAGAGATGTATGGCGGGCAGTTCCAAAAGGTCGATAGCTGGGAGTTGTTTCGCAAGGCAGTGAGTCAGGGACTACATACCGGCGGCTTACATGTAATTGAGATTCCTACTGAACGAACAAGCAATGTCAAAATGCATCGGCAACTATGGGAGGTCACCGAGAAAGCCATCAAAATGGGCTGATGATGTACATGAATAAACCAACCCAATCAGCCGTAGGGGCCGATTTATCGCGCCCATCGCCAATTTATTGGCCCTCAGTGGATGTTACGATATCCTGATTATTAATGTTAAAAATGAGAGAACGTACACATGGAGAGAACGATTGTGCAGGTGAATAGTGTAAGGCTTGGAGTTGAACTGCGTGGTGA
>WNFC01016110.1_pt1 | contig 10450 bp, 10 predicted proteins | sample 5400541 | NCBI WGS metagenome assembly WNFC01 (sample SAMN13153342, study PRJNA577476) | soil metagenome | isolation source: 120 cm saprolite under Douglas fir tree site 2 hole 2 replicate 1 | place: USA:California | collected 2015-04-18
GCCCCTGTCCCTGCAAAAGCTCCTGCAGCGCGGATTTGCGATCAGAGTCTGAGATGCGCTCGCCGCGCTCCTCGAGTGCGTGCTCGAACAAGCCCCTTCGCAACACTTCGCGCGCGGCACCCAATCCGCCATCGAGGTAGACTGCAGCAACCACCGCTTCGAACGCGTCGGCCAGCAGTGTCTGTTTGTCCCGCCCGCCGGTTTTCTCTTCTCCGCGCCCCAAACGCAAATGCTCTCCCAGGCGCAACCGCCGCGCGGCGGCCTCCAGAGAACCAGCATTGACGATGCGCGCGCGGCTTTTGGAAAGCTGGCCTTCGCTCCACTCCGGAAAAGTCGCCAAGAGATATTCGCTCGTAAGCAACTCGAGAACGGCATCTCCGAGAAACTCGAGCCGCTCATTATCTCTGGGAAGCAAGGCGGAGACTGCTTCTTCAGCCCCTGCTGCACGCAATTCGGGCACTGCTGAACTATGCGTCAGCGCCCTCTCAAGAAGCTCTTTTGTTGAAAACTTGTACCCCAGGCGCTCCTCAAACGCTCCGTCAGCGATACGGATAGTCTCTTGCATAAATTCCGCCGCGTCGGCGGCCTGGCTCACTTCGGCGCGCTCAGTTGCGTCGCGCCAAGTTTTTTCGCATCTTCTGCCTGCCCCTTGCAGGTTCCCTGCAGGGGTCCCGCCATGGCCGCACACTTGTTAAAGACCGCTATCGCGTCATCGAAATGCGATGTGGCTTTATTCGCCATCCCCAGCAAATAATAGTTCACTGGATCAGGGTTCGGATCGATCTTAACGGCCTGTTCAAGTTCGGGAATCGCTTCCGCATTCTTTCCGCGGCGCACGAAGACCAATCCTAAGCCGCTATGGGCCATCGCCAGGGCTTGATTCTTGGCGGACGCAAAGGCTTCCTCGGTCATGCCCTCCGGACGAGGGAGCGTCGGCGCAATCTCGATGGCTTGTTTGGAATACTGTTCCGCCTTGGCCAGCACTTGCATGGCATCGGGAGCGCTCGGCTTCCAGCTCCGCGGCAGGGTCTGCCCCATCAGCGAAAGGGTGGACACGTCATTCGGTGTCAACGCTATCTCTTTTTCCCCCACTTCCCGCATCTTTTCCATGTTTCCGGCCTGTACGTAGGCGAACGTCAACGCGCCGTACACCGGCGACCTGTACCGGCTCTCCGGATATTTCTGGATAAACGCTTCGCCGAGCTCAATCTTCTTCGCGGCATCATTCTGAATCACGGCGGCAAAGGCTTTGTATGCAGCGTCTTCTTCCGAGCTCGCCGGTGCCGGCGCGTCCAGCGTCAGCGGCGTAACTTCCGGAGTTTTAGGCTTGTCGGTCTGCTGCGCCGGTGGCTGGCTCTGGCTTCCCTGTCCGGACTGAGAACCCTCCGCCGTGGCGACTCCGATCATGCATGTCATCAACCCCATGAGGGTTGCCGCTCCGAACCAAATTTTGCACTCTTTTCTCATACTTTTTCTCCTCTTTACTTCCAGCGTCAGTCAAGATTCGCAAATCAAGCTACCTCGCTCCGCAGCCATCTCCGCGCGACAAAAATCGAACTTTACGGCCGGGCCACCGGAATCCCCGCTCCCATTGCAGCCAACTCTTTTTGTGCCGTTTGCTTCGCCTGTTCCGGTGCACCTTCCACAGCCAGCGCGGACTCATATTCGGTCTTCACTACTTGCGGATTCCCTTCATCATCATAAATCCGCGCCAAGTAAATATGCGACCATGCCAGCACCATGGGATCTTGCGTCGCCGCATGCTCGCCAACCGTCAGCCGCCCAAATACCTGCTTGGCCCTCGCCGCATCGTGATCCAGCATCGCAACCAAGCCGATTCCGTACCAGGCCCGTGCCTGGTCGGGATATTTCGTCAGCACTTTTTGAAACGAGGTCTCAGCCGCGCGCGGATTTTTCTCCGCGATTCGGCGCTCGCCCTCTGTCAACGCCGTGAGGACTTCTGCATCATTTGGCACCGTCGTTGGCGCGGCGCTTCGCCTGCGCGCCACTTCTTCCGTTGTCGCTTCGTCTTCCGGCTTGGTTGTCTGGGCAGGCGCGAATTTCACCGCCGCCAGCCGCTTGGCCTCAGCCCCCACATCGATGGCTCTCACCAAATCCGGAAAAAAAAGTTTCATCGAGGGTTCGGAGTTTTCGAATTTGGGCAGCGCCATGAAGAGCGGTTTCACCAGAACGTAGCCTTCTTCATCATCCCGGTTCAGCGCCGCTTCCCGCTCCCCGGGTGATATGCGCTTGAGTTTCAGTTCCACCGCGCGTACCGTGCACTCCGCAAAGTACGACGCATAGTCGTCTTTTAGCTCCGGCGCAAGGCGCGGCGCGGTGGCGGCCTTTTCAAATAAAGGACGTTTCACAGCCGTCACGTGAGAATACATCAGGGGCAACTGGTCTAGAAGGAAGTGCAGGAACGCGTGACGAACTACATCCGTCGGAATCTCTTCTCCTCCGCTCAAGACCAGTGCATAGTGATTTCCAAAATTGCGCACATTGGTGATGCGCCCCACCAGCGGCTCGACGACGATCGCAAATGTCCGCTGCCCGGACTGCTCGAGGATTTCGCGCAAATATCCTGTTGCGACGAACACTACCTGCGAGAATGGATCATGCAGCCGCTCGACTTCACGCTCGTAAATCGGCTGCACTTGCCGCCACATTTGCCCAATTTTCTGTTCCTGGTAATAGTTCGAAAGGATTTCGCTGAAGCCCTCAAGCGCTATGACTTCGGGCGGCAGCTCATCCCGCCGCAAGACCGCTTGGAACCCCGGTGCGGGCCCGGACACCAAGCCAAACCACAAATAGCGCGAAAGCGTCGCCCCGGGATCACGCAGCTCGTGCTGCCGGTAAAACTCCCGCATCGCTTCGACCGCCGGGCCCTGTTGGTGTCGCAAGCGTTCGCGCATCTGCGCACGGAACGCCGTCCAATGGTCAGCGCTTACGTTCGATTCAAAACCCGCGGCGAGCAGCGCGCACATGGTCGTAAACATCGCCTCGCTGCCATCCACGCTGACAGTACTCTGTGGCGCGGTTCTCGCTCGCCGTTGCGGCTGCGGGGCCTGCGCTGGAGGAGCCGTTTGCGTTTGCACCTGCGCGGGCACTGGCGCCTGCGCTTGTCCGGCGGCCGGGAGCGCCATCACCGCGCACAGTCCAATCATCACCATCTGTCGTTGAAGTTTTTTCATGCCTTTTGCCGCAGTGCTCACTCGGTCCAGTTGCTGTTTCTATTTCCGCTTGTCGCGGTTCTACGCCCGGAAGGGCATATCTGGGAGCGGTCTATGTCCTGTCACGTTGCTACGGCATCTTGTCAATTTACAAGCCCGCATACACTCAGTCAAGGAATCCCGCTACTTCATTTACGAATTTACGAGTGCTCCGCGGCCTCCACGTCCGTGCACTATCGTTGTCCTTCACTCTGGAACGCACTGGGCGACATGGACAACGCTTGCCCTGTGCCGGGGCATCTGCTTACAGTGGAGATGCTGCCTGGCCTTGCGCGGGATGGCCGCTCCTATGATTCGACCTCTCATGAGAATTCTCCCATTCATTCCAGGATGTTTGCTCGTCGCGATTGCTTTACCAAATCCTCTCCACGCGCAACTTGTTCGCGAGAATACCCCGCCTCCGCGAGTTTCGGCCAAGCAAGACGCGCCAGACGCCGCTTCTGCGCAAACCCCTCAGGGCAAAAAGCGCCTTTCCCAGGAAGTCCAGCTGACCGGCCAGGAATCATGGATTGATACCGGCATCGATGTTCAAGCCGGCGAACACGTGCTAGTGACCGCCACTGGCAAGCTCCGTTACGTTGACGCCAAAGACGACAACGGACCGGACGGCCTGCCGCGCGGTTTCAAGGACCTTCTCCGCGTTCTGCCTTACAACGAAGCCGGACGCGGTGCACTCATCGGCCTCATTGGCGATAAAGACATTGCTCGACCCTTCGTCATTGGCGCTCGCCGCGATGTAGCTGCCCCCGTCTCGGGCCGGCTTTCTGTCGGCATCAATCAAACCACCGACGACACCGGAGACGGCACCTACGTCGTGCGCATCGAAGTGTACGTCCCAGAAGGCGCCGCCCGTGTGGTCGCCAAGCAAGTCACTTCGCTTCCCGGCATTGATAACCATCTGTTTTCGAAAATCCCACGCCGCGTTGGCGACAAAGATGGCAACGCCGGCGACATGGTCAATTTCCTGATCCTCGGTTCTGAGGACGCCATGCAGCGCGTTTTTACCAACGCCGGCTGGGTGAAAGTTGACGCCGACGTCAAAGCCACCGTTCTACACGGCCTCATTGAGAGCCTATCCAAGGAATCCTATCTCACCATGCCGATGAGCCAGCTCTATCTCTTCGGCCGTCCGCAGGATTACGGCTGGGCCCACGCTGAACCCATCAGTGTCGTCCGATCGCGCAACCATCTGCGCATTTGGAAAGCGCCCTTCCAGATCAACGGCGAAACGCTTTGGGTCGGTGCCGCTACTCACGACATTGGATTCGAACGCGACGAACGCAACAACGGCGTCACTCACAAAATCGATCCCGACATCGACCTCGAGCGTGACTACGTCGAGAAAACTCTCTCTTCCACCGGCTTGGTCACAGAAATCACCCACTTCCTCCCCGACAAGCCAATGAAAGAAGCCAAGACCGCCACCGGCGGTACCTTCCATTCCAACGGCCAGCTCCTCATCCTGAAACTCGACGAGTCCGCTCCTACTCCCTGAATCTTCCCCGCAGCTGCGGGAGCCAGTTCACGCGCAAGTTTCCTTTGAATTTCTAATGCTGGGTCAGCTTTGAGAAAGAAGAGCCGCGGTGGCAAGGCAAGCCAGCCCGGCAGCCACCCGGCTTTGGAGCCCCCGCCAACTGGGACGTCTTGATTCCCCCCAAACCGCGCCGCAGATTCTCTCGCCACTGGCACTTGCTCGACTGACCGGCCCGTTTGGGAGTGCGGCGGCTTGCCGCCGCTTTTCATCCATGCTCGACTGGAGCCCAATTCACCAATCTCCCGGGTCTCACTAACCACTTATGCTCCACATCCCTTAAGCCCCTTTAGAATCAACACTTCCAAAAGTGGTTCAAAACAAAGGACTTTAACTATCTTTAGAATGAACACTTACGAAAAAAGGGGGAGGGGTGGCCTGTTATCGTTAACCAGACACCCGACGAAGGGTGTCTGTCCTGAACGACCATCGGGAGTGAAGGACCTCTCTTGGAATCCGACAAAGGATTCCTGTCCTGAGGAGCATCGCGACGAAGGACCTTTCCTCACACCTGACGAAGGATGTCTGTCCTGAACGACCATCGGGAGTGAAGGATCTCTCTTGAATCCAACAAAGGATTCCTGTCCTGCCTGCCCGACCCTGTCGGGGAGGAACATTGCGAGACGACCGAAGGTTCCGACCTTGTCGGAAAGGATCTCTCCTCACAGCCGATGGGAGCGACCAACAACGCACCTTACTTTGCCGCCTCCAACTCAAGAATAATCACGCGGTCCACTTCCTCCGGCTGTGGCTCAGGCAGCTTCAACACAAATTCTCCCTTGACGGCGCTGAACTCCACGCTGCTCCCGTTCCGAAGTGACCGCGCCGACCGAACCGGCCGTGGCATTCCGGCCAGCGCAAGTACCGGCTGGTTCCAATCCAGCACGTGAACGTAAACTGTCGAGGCCCGCTGCGTCGTCACGCCCCACGGCCCGGCCGCGACGGGACCTCCCCGCGTCCCATAAATCGAATCGCCATACTGCTTCATCCACTTCCCCACTTCCGTCAAGCGTTGCACAAACTCGGGCTGGATCTCGCCGCTCGGCATCGGCCCTACATTCAAAAGGAAATTTGCGTTCGCTCCCGCAGCGCGCACCAGGTATCGAATCAAGTCTGCCGTGCTCTTGTAGTGTTCATCGGTCAGATTAAATCCCCAGGAGTTATTCATTGTTTTCGCGGTTTCCAGCGGCAACGCACTGACCGATTGCTCCGGGTTGAAACCAGTGGTGTGCTGGCCCGGCAAATCCTTCTCAAACATCTGGAAGTCTTCTCCGGAAAAAGGATTCTTATGATGATTGCTGCCGACCAGCGCCTGCGGCTGCAATTGATGGATCAGCGCGTAAGTTCGGGCAAGGTGCCAATCCGCGTCCGGCTTGTCCCACATCCCGTCGAACCAGATGCCGCCAATTTCTCCGTAGTTCGTCAGCAACTCCCTCAGTTGCCCGTCCATGAAATTGAGATACGCATCCCAATTCCCGGAGTCCGGGCGCCCCGTGCGATGCGCCGTGCGCCCGCGCGGAAAATAATCTGTCGAGTGCCAGTCCAACTGTGAGTGGTACAAAAACAGCTTGATGCCTTGCTTGTGACATTCCGCCGCGAGCATCCCGATAACGTCTTCGCCGTACGGTGTTTTTGCCGTAACATTCCAATCCGTCAATTTTGAATCGAACATCGCGAATCCATCGTGATGTTTCGAGGTGATGGTGATATATTTCATCCCCGCGGCCTTTGCCAGCGCCACCCACGCCGCCGGATCAAACTTGATAGGATTGAAAAACGCGGGCACCTTCGCATAGTCCGTTCGATTGATCGGCCGCGTCTCCATGATCCATTCGCCGTCGCCGAGAACGCTGTACACTCCCCAATGAATGAACATCCCGAACTTTGCGTCCTGGAACCAGGTGCGCGCTTGCAGATTCTCAGGAGCAGGCGTGTAGCTCTCTTGCGCGGTTTGCGCGCTGGTGGCCTGCGCTCCCCCAAGCGTCGAGTGTAGGATTGCCGCTGCAAGAACCATGATTTGTAAACGCAGATGCATCTTCATGGCGCGTCTCCAATTAGCCGGAAGTGAGAGAATCCCAAGCGCGTGAATTCTAACGAATACGCGGATGAAGTCGAGCGATATTCCCTGCCGTCGTGGGGATGTGACGTAAATCTAGCCCGCGTGCTGTTCCTCAACGGATACCGCAAACAACAGCGTCCCGGCAACTCCGATGAGCCCTGCAATTACAAACGGAATCTCAGGACGCACTTTCCAGAGCAACCCGCCGATGGCCGACGCGGGCGTAATCGATAGGTTCCTCACGAGGTAGTACAGCCCCACGGTCCGCCCCCTCAACTGCTGTCCGGCAAAATCCACAATCATGGCCTTTCGGGATGGTTCACCGATCTCCCGCAGGCCCCCAACGATGAAGGCAAGAATCAGGCTTCCGAAGCTGTGCGCGAGAATGACAGTTATCGGATACAAAGCGAAACAGAAGAAAGTCGCAATCACGAACGGTTTCCGCCCAACTCGAGCCGCAACTTTGGCCGAGGGCACGTAGATGAGAATGGCCGTCATCAACTGAATGGCGACAAGCACTCCGTACTTCGGGATCGTGACGCCGCTGACGTTCGTCACATAGAGAACCACAAAAATATCCGCCATCCCCTCGCACATCCGGATCACGATGTCAGAAGCCAGCAGCCGTTTCAGCGTGGGATGAAAGGAGTCCCACACTCCGCTCATCTTCACCGCGTCGAGAGCCACTGCAGGCAACCGGAGAAACGAGAGCAACGCCGCCGCCAACGCCGCTAGTCCAATTGAGACTAGCAGTCCCGTACGAATGCCTTTTTGCAGACCGAGCGCGCCGATCATCGCCCCGCCAATGAGCGGCGAGACCACCATAGGGATGCGCTTTAGCGTCGACTGAATGGTGAAGCCCATCGACCGCCTTTCCTTAGGCAACGCGTCTCCAATCGTCGCGAACATGACGGGGGATCCCATGGCCTGCCAAGCCATGACAAACGCCAACCCCAGAAATAGGTAGGGCCAGGCGGGACTCGAAAGATAGATGAAGTAACCTGCGACAGCCGCCGCAAGAAAAATCAGGAAGGCGCGCCGCCGGCCCCAGTGATCCGCAAGCCAGCCACCCGGATATTGGTAGATGGCGTCGAAAAAATCTTCCGCCGTACCAAACAGGCCGACAACGGCAACACTCGCACCCAGGGATTCCAGATATTTCGGGAGAAACTTTTTCCAAAGCTCCTCGCCAAGCCCGACCAGAAACACTGCGCCGGAAGCTGCCGCAACGTTGCGCTCAATTCCCAAGGAGTCTGCTATGCGTTCCGCGATGCTCGCCCCCAGCTTCTTTACACGATCCGCCAGTTTGAATTCACTTCCGATCAGCGGAAAGCTCCGTCTGGCTTCCCGCGCTTCACCATCTCTTGGCAATACGCGCACAGCGCATCGTAAACAATCCACTCCGCTGCATTGATTTCGTGGTCGTTCTTAAAATTCAGGCGGCGAAACCCTTCCGCGATGGCGTTCAGCCCCGCGCCCTCCGGCTGCTGCCACAACGTGTTGTCGGTGTCCGCGCCATTCACGATCTTGCCAAGCAACACCAGCCAGGGGCACGCCACTCGATCGACCTTTACGTGTTCACGCGTAATCCACTTCATGCGCCTTCCCTCCATATCGGTGACATGAATTTACTGGACGCGCCAGATGCTCCAATTTGGGGTATGATTCCGACCCGGCCAGCATCCGCCCGGGAGAAAGTATCGCGCAGGAGGTTGCCTATGGCCATCACCAAGCCAGCTAACGAAGAAGCCCGCGTCATCGCCCTCGATAAATACGCCATCCTGGACACCGATCCCGAACAGTCCTTTGACGACCTCACTTTGCTGGCTTCGTTTGTTTGCAAAACACCCATCGCGCTGATTTCTTTGGTCGATGAAGATCGCCAATGGTTCAAGTCTCGCGTAGGCATCGAGGCTTCGGAAACTTCGCGTGAGATTGCTTTTTGCTCCACGGCGATTTTGCAGCCTGACGTCTTCGTTGTTCCCGACGCGCTCGCGGATGATCGTTTTCGCGATAATCCACTGGTCGTCTCCGAACCACACATCCGCTTCTATGCCGGCGCTCCCCTTATCAACGAGGATGGCTACGCCCTCGGCACACTCTGCGTCGTTGACCGCGCGCCCCGCGAACTGGCTCCCGAGCAAGAGGAGGCGCTGAAAGCGTTAAGCCGTTTGGTTCTTGCCCAACTTGAATTCCGCCGCAACTTAATTCTCTTGAAAGAAGCTCTCACCGACCGCACCAAGGAAGAACACGAGCGCCAGAAGGAGCTAGTCCACGTCCAGGAAACTCTAATGCGCGTTCTGGGCCTGCGCCAGGTCCCCAAATCTGCAAGCGCGCGTTGAGTATCCCTATTTATCCTTACTCCGGACTCCATTCGCGGCAGCCAGCAGCATCGTTTTCTTTCCCCTGCGTTGACTTGGTCCCTCGCGGAGCCTAAGATGCGCCTGTCCCAAATTCCATTCATCAACTGCACTGCGATTTTCGGCCGGAGGGTTTTGTGAGCGATTGGAAATTTGCTCAAAAGGATGTCTCCGAAGAACTGGCTCTGCTGCACCATTTCTCGTTCAAGAAGCCGCAAGGAACCGGAGAGGTCCGCTTCGTCATCACCGTAAGAGAATTCGCCGCGCCTCCACAGGGACAATTTGCGCGCTTCTTCGCGCAGGCAGACAAGCAAGTCAATCAGAAGATTGCTCCGATTCTTCCCACCGGATGGGGAAACTCGATTCTGGAAGCCCTTACCGCTTGCGCGCGCATGATTCGTGAGTTTCCATATCAGGAAGAAGACGCAGTCGCAGCCAAGGGCGCACCGGGTTCCTGAGTCTTCTTCCTGCGTGCGCTGCATCGCTTGAAAACATTCGGTTGCTCTCTTTAGAATCAAGCCGTGTTACGAAAGGTGCTCGTGCAAATCGTAAGAAAAGAATTCAAACCAGGGATCATCATTCTCGAGCTGGGCGGGCCGCTCCAGATGGGCGTCGAGTGCAAACAGCTGGAGCTCGCTTTCGATCAACTGCTCCTTGACGGGCACACCAGTGTCGTCCTCGATCTCAGCAAGTTGAGCAAACTGGATAGCGGTGGCTTGGGAAAAATCGTGAATTGTTTCTCTCGCCTGAAAACAGCCGGCGGCGCGCTTTGCCTTGCCGGCACGAACGGGATGATTGATGGCGTCTTGAAATTGGCTAACGCCGATCGGTTTTTGAAATCCTACCCAAGCGCCCGCGAAGCCGCCGAAAGCCTTTCCGGCTCCTCGACTTTGCCCGCCGGTTGACCGGTCCTGGATTCTAATCCCATGAAGATTTTTCCTGCCCGAGCATCGCTTCTCGCTCTGTTGGTTGCGGTGGTCACTTTGGGGCTGATCGCGAGCGCCCCAAGAACCCCCCCAGGATCTAGCGCATCGCGTCAAGGACAGCAGGATTGGCCAGCCTACGGTGGCGCGCCCGAGAACAATCACTATTCCACGCTCGCGCGGATCAATCGGAGCAACGTCAAACTCCTCTCCGTCGCCTGGACTTTTGATACTCAGGAGGAAGGCGGTCTGCAGACAAGCCCTATCATCGTCGACGGCGTGCTCTACGGTATTACTCCGACGCAAAAAGTTTTCTCGTTGGATGCCGCAACAGGCAAGCTCCT
>WNFC01010126.1_pt1 | contig 10447 bp, 9 predicted proteins | sample 5400541 | NCBI WGS metagenome assembly WNFC01 (sample SAMN13153342, study PRJNA577476) | soil metagenome | isolation source: 120 cm saprolite under Douglas fir tree site 2 hole 2 replicate 1 | place: USA:California | collected 2015-04-18
ATGGAACGGTGGCAGGGGCAGCAACTGTGGGAGCCGGGCTGCTGGCAGGCAAAACGTTGGCGTTCGGCCAGGAAGTTGGCGCCGACCGCGCACCAATCACCAGGGGGGACATCGCGATTCTAAGGTTCTTGCAAGCCCTCGAACAGGTCGAAGAAGACCTCTGGAGACAGTACGCGGAACTCGGCGGTACCCAGGATAACGAATTCAGCGGGCTCACTGGCGGGAACGCGGCCTATTCGCAAGCGCTGCAACTCCTTGACGGCGACATGCCGCAATACATCCACGACAATACCGATGACGAGATCAGCCACGCCCGGTTTCTTGCCAATTACCTGGAATCCAAGGGCGCGGGGTCCGCTGATCTCTCCCATTTCAAGGTGCTGCCGAGCAGTCAGGCGGATGGCGCGGTCAAGACCGCCGGGCGCCTCACGAATCTTACCCAACTGACTGTCGACACCAGTTTTTGGTCCAGATATCGCAGCATCACCAATCCAGATTTTGATGCCATGGCAAAATTTGTTCAGGCGGTCCCCAGTCTAAACGTCGGACAACATACCGCGATCCCGAGAAGCAACTCGGACACGGACGGAAGCGTCATCAATCTCAACGATCCCACGCAGTCCTCATTCACCGACCACCTCAAGGCGATCGCCTTCACGGCGGGATTCCACTTCGCCTTCATCGAGCAGGGTGGTACCAGTCTTTATCCAGCATTGGCACAGCACGTTACCAATCTCGAAGTGTTGCGAATTCTGCTGAGCATCGGCCCCAGCGAGACCATGCACTTCCAGACCTGGCAGGACAAAGCCGGCAATGCCACTCCCTTGACGGACGTCGATCTCGTGAACAACTCGACCGTGACCTTTTCCACGTTGAGCGCTGCCCAGGGCGAGACAGATCCGGAATCCTTGAACGGGGACACCTTGCAGTCCAACTTGATCATGCCCGAGCCAACCCACTTCCTGGACCAGAAGTTCGGCCCGGTGGCCATCATTCGCCCGACTTCAATAGCTTTTGGTGGGGCGGTCGCCTCTGTCCAGTCGTTTGTGACGGACGGGCTTTTCATTAATCCCAAAACCAAGAAAAGTGACACCGGGATCGTCCAAAAGCTCATGCAACTGGCGGAAGAAGCTGATGAGGCTCGCCGCCAACTCTAGCCTACACCCCAGCCAGCAGTTACGTGGCTCATCCTAACCGTGCTCTCGAAGCATGCGGGCCCAAACCTCTCTGGTTTGGGCCCCTATCATGTGTGCCGAGCATGTTTGACAGCTAGGAGGTGTAAGTCCTGTGCGCCGGGATAAACCGGCATGAAGTAGAGAATGTGAGAGTCTCACGAGAAAGGATTAGCGACCTGCTCGGCCCCGAGTTTTGCACTAGGCGCTGCGAGGCGCGTAGCGAAGCATAAACAGGGGATAGGTGGGCTGGGTATTGAGCTTCGAAAACACCCAATCAGGATGCCGACGTCATAGGACTGGCGGAAGGCAATATGACCGTGAGCGATAGCGCGAGCCCACGATCAGTCCTGCGTAGTCGTAGACCCCAGACACGCCTAGAAACTTCATGCACGAGAACCGGGAGACCTCGGAGATGCCTACGGCGCGGAAGTGCTGCAGGACGGCGGGAGAAGGCCATGGCCGTACGGCCCGCGTGTACGTCACCGAGGAGTCGGACAGCGGAATACTACCTATGAATCATTCGAACAAAGACGGGAAGCCGTTGGCGGAGAGTGAGGAGGGAAGGCCGCTGATCAAGGAGAACGCTTGTCAACCTAACACGTACCCGACACAGAGCGAGAAAGGCGTGTCACAGGGGCTGGCGGGCGTGCGGAAAGCAGCAAGGGAGAACAAGGAGAGGAAGTTCACCGCCTTGCTCCACCATCTGACAGTCGATCTGCTACGGGAAAGCTTTTACTCATTGAAGAGAAAAGCTGCACCGGGAGTAGACGGCGTAACGTGGCAGGAGTATGAGACTGGGCTCGAAGATCGACTTGTTGATCTGCACGGCCGGGTCCATCGCGGGGCGTACCGAGCGATGCCGTCGAGGAGAGTATACATAGAGAAGGAAGACGGGCGGAAACGCCCGCTGGGGGTCGCGGCGCTGGAAGATAAGATCGTTCAGCAGGCTGTGGTCACCATCCTCAACCAGATCTACGAGGAAGACTTTCTCGGCTTCTCATATGGATTTCGCCCGGGGCGTAGCCAGCATCAAGCGCTGGACGCGCTGTCGTATGCGCTTCTGCGGAAGAAGGTGAACTACGTTCTTGACGCCGACATTCGAGGATTCTTCGATAACCTCGACAAAAGTTGGATGATCAAGTTCGTCGAGCATCGCGTAGCCGACCCCCGAATCCTACGGCTGATCCAGAAATGGCTGAACGCCGGGGTCATGGAGGAAGGCAAATGGTCGGAAACTAAGACAGGTACCCCGCAAGGGTCGGTGATTTCGCCGACGCTTGCCAATATCTATCTGCATTACGTTTTCGATCTATGGGTGGATGCCTGGCGCAAGAAGGGCGCGCAAGGAGACGTGATCGCCGTGCGATATGCCGATGATACCGTCCTAGGTTTCCAACACCAAGCAGAAGCAGACCGTTTTCTGGAAGATCTTCGGGAACGGCTGAGGAAGTTTGGTTTGGAACTCCATCCAGACAAAACGCGCCGGATCGAGTTCGGAAGATTTGCCGAACAGAACCGGAAACGAAAAGGAGAAGGCAAGCCAGAGACGTTCGGCTTTCTGGGTTTCACGCATATCAGCGGGAAAGACCGGAACGGGAACTTCACCGTAAAGCGCAGGACGATCCGCAAGCGCATGAGGGCGAAGCTGCGAGAAATCAAACAGCAACTCTATCAGCGCATGCATGATCCGGTGGCGCAGACTGGCGAATGGCTCAAGTCGGTCGTCAAGGGCTACTTCAACTACCACGCGGTCCCGGGAAACATCGGCAGCCTACGAGTATATCGGGTACGGGTAATCCGACTCTGGCGGCGGACACTACTTCGTCGAAGCCAGAAGCACCGGCTCATCTGGACCCGCATGCATCGGCTGGCTGAACGATGGGTGCCCAAGCCGCGACCACTCCATCCTTATCCTGAGCGTCGCTTCGCCGCTAGTCATCCGCGATAAGAGCCGTATGCGCTAAGGAGCGCCCGTACGGATCCGTGCGGGGGGTACCAAGAAACTGGTATCCCTACCGCGACCTTCACAACGTGATGGACGTGAAGTGATAGCGAAGCGCAAGGGTGAAATAACACTCGCCGCGAGGCGGGGCCTGAAAGAAGCGCGGAGCAAAGATGCGAGCTGATGTACAAAAACTGGATCTGAGGCATACGGTGGCGGGCGAGCGGGCGTGTGACTGCGAAGCCCATATCCATCAAGCCCACCGGTTGTAAATCCGGCGGTTGCGCGTCAAAGGCGGTCGAACTTACCTCGGGAGATCTGCGGCATGTCACGGAATCGTGACTGTCTTTTAGGGCCTGCGGCCCGCGAAACGTCATGAAAGCCGTGCAGCGCAATGGCCCATTCCCAGCGCTAAGCCCTTTGTTTTCAGGTCGGCTGTGATGGCGACCATGCGTCTTTCGACTACACCAGAAGACCGGAGGAAGGCCCGAACGGAAGGGAGTGGCGAGTAAATCGCGCGATCTCAGGAGCGACCAGCGGCAGAAAAGCCAACCTTGTTTGGCCTTCCGGACGCCAGGAGGAGTGAAGCTCCGAGGGACGTCTACGAAGGGACCGAATCGTCATCTGGCGACGCGCAGCATCGAAAGCCCGGCTTTTCACACCTCGCTCAACCCGCCGAACCGCCGTATGCGGACCCGCATGTACGGTGGGGTGGGAGGGGAGGACGGGCGACCGTCCCCCCTATCCCTATTAATTGGGTTGGATTTTCTGAAGTTCTTTCGAGTTTGAACGCCTAAACCGGATAGAACCGGAACGCACTCACACTCCACAATCACTCACGTACAGAGCTTGCACATGCCGCTCTGAATCTGAAGAAGGATGTAAGGAACAATTCATGCTGCCCATTCGCATCGTGGCCATTTCAACCGAAATCGCGGAAGCGGTCCGCGCCACCCTCCGCGCGCCTGTTTATGGATTCCCCGCGCACGCGGAGGTGGCCACCGACTCTGCCCCGTGCCGTCACTGCCTGCGCGCATTCATCGCGGGCGAAGACCGCAGAATTCTCTTTACTTATGATCGCTTCGCCGGCGCCGAATCGCTTCCACAGCCCGGCCCGGTCTATGTTCACGCGGAAGCTTGTGCGCGTTACTCGGAGGACGCCGGATTTCCGGAGGAGCTTCGCGGGAGCCCGCGTACGGTCGAGGCCTACGCACGCGGCCGCCGCCTTCTGGCCCAGGAATACGTGGCGGATGGGGAATTCGAGCCGGCGATCGAAAAACTGCTCACCCATCCCAATGTCGACTATCTACAGGTCAACAGCACCACGGCGGGCTGTTTCACCTTCCGCATTGAGCGTGCTCCCGCTCAATGAGCGATGCCAGGGGGGATTCAGGGAATCTCCCCCATTTCTCAATCTTCCTCCATTGCCGAACTTTGCTTCTTTTCATCATAGGTTTGCCGTTGGACCGGCCCTGGGAGTGTCGTCTCAGTCTCCAGTCTCCAGTGAAGCGATTGCAAACCAATCATCTTGGGAGTACCCTCGGGCGAGCCCATCCCTCCCAGGTTCTCTGCCAATCGTTTCGTACGGCAGGGCCGATCTCCGCGATTGCCGGATCGCAAGGATCCGGAGGAGGAGGAACTCCATGTCAGCCGATAACAAGGCCGTAGTTCGGCGCCTCTATGAAGAAGTCTGGAACAAACGCCGGCTCGAACTAGTCGACGAAATCATCTCCCCCAGTCACGCGCTCCACGATCCCAACCTCACCGATTCCTCGGTTGGTCCTGACGCTTATAAACGCCAAGTCTCGCGTTTCATGGTTGGCATTCCTGATCTGCACTTCACGATTGAAGATATCGTTGACGAAAAGGAAAAGCTGGCCGTCGCTTGGACAATTTCCGGCACTCACACCGGTGAATTCATGGGAATTCCCGCCACAAACAAGAAAGTGTACGTGGAAGGAATCACCATCAATCACATCGTCGATGGAAAGATCATGGATTCCTACGTCAGCTGGGACGCTTTCGGCATGATGCAGCAGCTCGGCGTCGTCCCTGCCCTTGGACAAACGAAGAGCTTTACTGCTCGCTGATCCCTGATTCCGAAGGTCGGAGGAATTGCGGTTTTTCGATTCGAACCATTGAATCTTTCGATTAGCTCTCCAATGAATTCTGAAGCGATGGCTTTCCATCAGATGTAACATGGAGACAGTAGTTGAAAGGAGGGGGTATGCCCAAGACGGGGAAAAGTTCCTCGCCAACAATAACGAAGCCGCGCACAGCCAGGATCCATCCGACAACGGAGGAGATCGCCTTGCGCGCCTATCAGTTTTTTTTGGAGCGCGGTGGCGCGCCCGGAAATGCGCTCGAGGACTGGACCCGCGCCGAGCGTGAGCTGCTCGAGAACGGCAACAAACCTCGCCGCAAGCCGGCGCCAAAATCGATCGCTGCTTAAGATCGCGTGTCCAAAGCCACCGGCGATTTTCTTCAGCCGACGCCACTCGCCTGCAAACTCCGCGGGCCTTGCCTTTTTGTGCCTCATTCAGGCTGCGCCACGCAATTCCTCTATGACTCTAAAGCTGAGTTGATGCCAGTCTCAAACCTGCTTGAAAAAGTTGCGCCGGGCGCCGCATCTTTCGGAATGAATGAGAAAAGTCCGCACATACTTCGGCCTCGAAGACGCCACGCCTGTCCCGCTGAAGCTTGCGCGCGAACTTTCTTCAGCCAAGGAAGCCGCCGGCAACAGGGTTGATTTTGAGGTGGTGGAAGACGTCAAAGTGCACGGCCTGGTGGTGATCCCGAAAGGTGAGATGGCTTGGGGCACGATTGTGGACGCGAAGCCGAAACGCCGCCTCGGCCGCGCCGGTAAACTCGACGTGCGCATCGACGAATAGGTCTCGCGGACGGCGAACGCGCTCCTCTCCGCGCTTCCCAGGAAGCCAAAGGCAAGGGGCGCTCCGGAGCAATGACTGGCGCCATCATCGCCAGTGGCGTTCTCTTTTTTCCTGCTGCACCGTTGTTCCTGTTCATCCACGGCAAGGACGTGATCATTGCCAAGGGCGAGCCCGTAACTGCCTATGTCGATCAAAACACCGCGCTCGACCGGTCAAAATTCGCAACTACTTCGCCCTCTACACCGCCTGTCGCGCCCGCTCCCCAGCCGCCCACACCTCCGTCCGCCGCCAGGGCCGATGGTCGGCCCTTGACCCGCTAAGACGAATCTGGGTGGCCTTCGTTCCGCTTTCATCGCGAGGGTCTCACAGCCGTTTCACATGAGCGGAGAGCCATTCCCGGATCTGCCGGATGCGGAATTCCCTTTTGCCGATGGATTCAGTGATGAACCTGTGTGCCGCGAAAGGTTCGACTTCCAAATAATGGCCGTTGACACGCAGAAACGTGTCCGTCGCCGCGAAACTGATTCTCTTGTTGCCGTCGAGGAAGGCATGGTTATTGGCGAGAGATTCCATCAGCGCGGCGGCTTCATGAATCAAATCGTCGTGGTATCCGCTCTGCGGACGAAAGATGGCAGCATCCAAGAGCCCCCTGTCCCGAAGCCCATGAATTCCGCCAAACTCCTCGACGAGCTGCCGGTGCATCTCCACGGCCTCGCCGACGGTGACGTAGATGTGCTCCGACATTTACTTCGCCAGGAGTTCGTGCAACTTGCGATTTTTGTCAGTCGAGCGACGGAAATGGCTCATTACCTCCGGCCGCACCGTCCCTTGTGACGGCACCACGAACTGGAGGTAGTGCTCCAGCGCTTTTTCCAGCAAAAAGCGTCTGGACTGCCCGTTTTTCTTGGCCAGCTTGGATAGCTCCCCATAGAGACGTGCATCCATCTCCAGCCCGATCTTCTTGATTGTGGTTTTTGCCACGCCGATTCCCTCAAAGATCATCTTAGAGCAACGAAGCAGAATAATCTAGACAAATCTAGATTTATCTTCCATGCTCCACGCAAAAGCCCCAGACTCAACCCATCAGCAAGAATTTGGGCGGCCCATCCTTGTGTTTCTTGCCGGGGGGCACCCGTACGGACGCGCTGCCATCCCACAGTAAACAAAACACTTACAAGTTTTCTTGAATTTATGCCACAATTCATCTCGCGCTTGTTCCAGCGGGCTTACCACTGCCCCTTGAGGTATTTCCATGAAGGTCTCTCGTTTGGCTCCCCTGCTTCTCCTGCTCGCTTCTTGCACTCTTGCCGTTGCAAGCCCGAGCCCCGCGAAACCAGCGCCCAACTCGCGTCAGCTCCAAGCATTGAATGGCTCTCCCGCCAGTTCCATGGTCGTTTATGTCAGCGATTTCGAGCTCGAAGTTCTTAATGGCCGCGCGTCGAGACGCGCACCCTCCCGCAACTCCGCGAGCGCAACTTCCGGCAGTGCATCAACCATTCCTTCAGCCACACAGAAAAACTCTTCTCCCGGCTCTTCGCCGAAGAAACCCGCGCCGGCAACCAACTCCCAGCCTGACGAGACTCTCGCCGAACAGGCCGACAAGCTCGTCAACATCATGGCTGAAAATCTGGTAACCGCTCTGAAGAAGGCCGGTTTCAAGGTGCAGCGTCTGCGGCCGGGACAAGCGCTCCCGGCCGAGGGCCTGCGCATCCGCGGTGTTTTCGCTGAGCCCGATGAACAAAATCGCGTGCGGCGCCTTCTGGTCGGGAGCGATCCCTTAACCCCGAGGATGCTGCTGTACGTCGGGGTGAACAATCTCTCGCGCCCACAACAGCCGCTCTACGAGCTTGCCAATCCTCCGAGCAACGACGCCAAGCACGGTCCAGTCATTACCGTGACCTCATACTCGCCGGCGGTCCGTTTCGAGATGGATAGGAACGCCGCGGATGACGACTTCAAGAAGATCGCTTCGCAAATCGCGGCGGATCTAAACGCCCTGTTGATCGCCAATCCGATGATGGCAACTCACTAGAAGCCTGCCGAGACCGCGCCTCGTGCTTCTTGGCGTGCTGCTCGCGCCGGGCATCCAGGCCTGTCCCATAGTTCAGGTGTAACCGCAAAGGCAATTCAGCCTTTAGCGTCCGCTTTGTCCGCTCGAACGATTCTAGAATCAAGGAATGACCCAACCCTCCAAGGGCGCCGCCGTCTTCCTGACCCTTTTCGGGCTGCCCTTCCTGGGGGGTCTCGCCTTCATTTACGCACAGCTCCTCAGCCGCGGAAATTTCAAGACTTTCGACATCTTCACCGGCATCATGTTCGGCTCGGTTTTTGTCTTCATCGGCGGTGGACTTATTTACGTCGCCTTCCGCGGCTACGAACTCCTGAAGCAGCAGGCTGCACGCGAGGAATCGAATCCACTCTCTCCCTGGCTGTGGCGTCCGGATTGGGCGTCGAGCCGCGCGGAAAGTCAAAACAAGAAAAGCGAAATCGCCTCCTGGGTGTTTGCCATTCTCTGCAATTTGATCACGCTCCCGTTTCTCTTCCGCATGATTCCGAATTTCGCGCGCAATGGCGATCCGCGTGTGTTTCTGCTCCTCGGCTTCAACCTGTTGGGCGTGATTCTGATCGTAAAGGCATTGCGTGCCACAATTTGTCATCGGCGCTTCGGCGACGCGTACTTCGAGTTCGATGCCCTGCCTTTTTCTCCCGGCGAACGTGTGGGTGGAAGGATTCACCTGAAACTCGATTCACGCGCGGAGCACGGCATCGACTTGCGTCTCTCCGGTGTGCGCAAATTCGTTTCCGGATCGGGCGACAACCGCAGCACCAATCAAATTGTTCTCTGGCAGGCGGAGCACAATGTTCCGGCGGGGGCTGTGGAGCCCGGACCGCTCGGCCGCGCCATTCCCGTGGATTTTTCTCCGCCCGCGGACAGCCTGGTCACGGATCACGACAATCCGAGCGATCAAGTTCTTTGGCTGCTTCACGCGCAGGCGGACGTGCCCGGCGTGGATTACTCGGATGATTTCGAAATTCCGGTTTTTCGGAACGCAGCGTTCGGCGGGCCGGCGAGCGATTCCGGAACACGAACTACAACCGGAGCGGACAGCTTCGGTTTTGCCACTCCGCGGCCGAGCGACGCGGATTCTGGCGCGGTCCCGCAACCCGCGCATACGAAAGTGGTCGTTTCGATGGGCTCCGGCGGCACCGAATTTTATTTTCCGATTTTGCGCAATCCCAGCCGCGCGCTGATGCTATTCCTGGTTTTGTTAGTGTGGACCGGCGTCGCCTTTCTGATGTACCAGAAGCACGCGCCGATTTTCTTTTTCATTTTTTTTGGGTTGAGCGATTTGATCATACTCGCCGGCTTTCTCCACGTCACGTTCGGCAGCGCGCGCATCTGCGTCCGCAGTGGCGAGATTCTTTCGAGCTCGGGAATGTTCGGTCTTGGCCGCACGCGCCGAATTCAAGTTTCCGACGTCGCCTCGATTGTGCCCGTGGTCAGTATGCAGCAGGGCAACAGTTCGGGAAATGCGCTCCATGCGATTCGAATGCGGTTGAAGGATGGGAGCAAAATCACGCTCGCCGACGAAATCGACAGCCGCCAGGAAGCGCGCTGGGTCGTCTCGCAGATCGAAACGCTGGCCGGCTTGAAATTGGATACGCATGTGGAAGTGGATTTGCCTCTCGGCGTATCTCCACAACCTCTCAGGCAATCGTCAAGCCAAGTTTTCACTCAGTCGCAGCAGCGCGTGCCGGCGGCCGCTTCCGCCGGCGTTTTCCTCGTCATGGTCGCCGGGATGATTGGCTTCACGGCGTGGCGGATGACCTCGTTCTCTTCGCGCACGAACAACTCACGTACAGCGGCGGCGGCCTTGGCTGCCAAGCCAGTTACGCGGCGCGTTTTTTCCGCGCCTTTGACGGATGCCGACGTGGAGCGCGTGCGCGCACTACCCGCGCAAGCGCAGGCTGAGGAATTGCTCGATCGCGCCATTGGTCACGACACGCGCGCGCTGGAACTATTCGATCAGCAAGTCGAAAGCTGGATCGGCAACATTCGAATGAGCGACCGCGTGCGGCAACTAGAGCAGCGCTCGCAGTTTTCCAAGGATCTTCGCGTGCGGTACGCCAATGTGGACATCATTCTTGCTCTGGAAGGCTGGCAGAAGAACGAGCAGGCGGCCGATCTGTTGATCGAGCGGGCGCGCACCGACCAGCGTTACCGTGCTGCCGCGGTTTATTTTCTTGGCATGCTCGCGGGCCGCGGCGTCGACTACGAACGCATCCACGGCGTGCTCTTGAATTATGCCCGTTACGATCAGGACGCTGGCGTGCGGCAGTGGGCCGTCGAGGGCATGCGTTTTCTAGGCAAAGATGAAGTTCTCGATGAGCTGTTCACTTCGTTCACCGGAGATCCCGCCAACAGCGTCCGGGACCGC
>WNFC01019368.1_pt1 | contig 10447 bp, 8 predicted proteins | sample 5400541 | NCBI WGS metagenome assembly WNFC01 (sample SAMN13153342, study PRJNA577476) | soil metagenome | isolation source: 120 cm saprolite under Douglas fir tree site 2 hole 2 replicate 1 | place: USA:California | collected 2015-04-18
CCCGGCGATCACCTGGAGCAGGAACAGCCACCCGATGGTCGGGATGTTCCGGAAGCCGGTCAGATACAGATCAAGGTGGATCCCCGCGGTCGCCGCCAGCAGCCCCGCCCCGGTGATCCGGAGCGCTGGCCGCAGCCAGCCGTCGAACGTTGCCACCTGTGTGCTCTCCATAACTGGATCACGGTATTGGCGGCCAGCCGGTTCAGCGTGCCGGGCCCGCCGTCCTGGCGCGCCCGGCACGCACCGCTGGCGCCGCTAGCGCTGGGACGCCGCGGCTGCCGCTGCCAGCTTATCCAGCGCGGAATCCCAGCCGGCGCCGACGTTCCCGGCCGCGCCAGGGCGCCCCCGGCGGGCCGATAGTGTCCTGTCAGGAAGTACCGCCGGACGGAGGGTATCGCGATGACGACGCCGTCGGAGGGCTGGGACTCGGCGTACCAGGCCGGCCCGCCGCCGTGGGACATCGGCCGGCCGCAGCCGGCCTTCATCCGCCTGGCCGGCAGCGGGCTGTTGTCCGGCCGGGTGCTCGATGCGGGCTGCGGCACCGGGGAACATGTCCTGCTGGCGGCCGCCCACGGCGCGCAGGCCATGGGCGTGGACGTCTCGGCGCTCGCCATCGAGAAGGCGCGCGGGAAGGCGGCGGAACGGGGCCTCGCGGCCAGGTTCGAGGTCGCCGACGCGCTGCACCTGGAGCGGCTCGGCGAGACCTTCGACACCGTCATCGACAGCGGCCTGTTCCACGTCTTCGACGACGCCGACCGGGCCAGGTACGTCACCAGCCTGGCCGCTGTCATGGAGCCCGGCGGCAGCTACTTCATGATGTGCTTCAGCGATCGCCAACCGGGAGAGTGGGGGCCGCGCCGGGTGCGGCGGGAGGAGATCCTGCTCGCGTTCGCCGACGGCTGGGAGGTCGCCAGCCTCACGCGGGACGCCTTCTCGATCAACCCCATGCCGGGCACCGCGTCGGCGGCGGCCTGGCTGGCCGTCATCCACCGCCGCTGACGGCTCAGCCCGCTGTCGCCGGCCTCACCAGCGGTGGTGCACCTGGGCCCGGAAGCGCCGGTCGTAGATGTCCTCGATGCCCTGCAACTGTGCGCCGGTGAGCGGCGGCGGTGCCGCGGCGGCAGCGTTCTGCTGCGCCTGCGCCATGTTCCGCGCCGGGATCACGGGGAAGCGTTCGGTAAACATTACGGCGCGGCCTGCCCGGCAGGTCAGCCACGGTTACCGGCCCGGGCGTGCGGTAGGTTGGCAGTGGCGCGGGAGGGCGCCGCCGGGTCTGCGGGAAGGACTGAGTCCCCCTCCGTTCATCGCGAGTGCTCTGCTGGCGGACAGTTGGACCGTCTTCAGCCGAGCCGGAACGCGGGCCCTGGCTCGACGAGGAGACGCGCCATGTCCCAGCTTCCCGACCGCCCAGACCTAGATCAGCTCCGCCACCAAGCGCGCGAACTGCACCGCGCCGCCGCTGGCGGCGACGGTCGTGCCCTCGGCCGGCTCCGCGAGGTGTCCGGCCAGGTCACCCTGTCGGCCGCCCAGCTTGCCATCGCCCGCGACTACGGTTTTGCGAGCTGGCCGCGGCTCAAGGCCGAGGTGGACCGCCGCAGCGCCGGGCCCGCCCGGCCGGGCCTGGACGGCCAGCAGCGCCTGGACGGCCAGCCCGGCGACGCCGGGCACCAGGACCAGGCCGCCGGGGCGACGCCCCCGCCGATGAAGTCATGGGAACAGGTGCGCGAGTGGGCGGCCGACCTCCTGCTCACCCGCACCGGTGACAACGTCCAGGCGTGGAACCGCCGGATCGCGGACGCCGGCCTGACCGGCGAGCAGGCGCTGCGGTCCTGGCTGGCCGGGCAGGGCGTCACCGGGTACTCCCAGGCGCTGCTGGTCTGGGAGCGCTTCGGCTACCCGGACTTCATGAGCGCGGACGCGGGCGAACTGATCGACGCGCAGTACGCCGACCGCCCGCACCTGCGGCCGGTGCTCGATGCCGTGCTGGCGGCACTGCCCCCGCTGGGTCCGGTGACCGTGCAGGCCCGCAAGACGTTGGTCAGCCTGGTCGGCCCGCGCCGCACGTTCGCCGTGGTCCAGCCGACGGCCAAGTCACGGGTGGATCTCGGGCTGCGGCTGGACCACGAGCGGCCCGGTGGCCGGCTACTGGCGGCCAGGGACGTCGGCGCGGCCAACCTGCGGATCCCGCTGACCGCGCCGGAGGATCTCGACGAGGAAGCCCTCGGCTGGCTCCGGCGTGCCTACGACGAGAACGCCGCGCCGCCGTCACCGCGGCGCCCGGCCCGCCGCCCGGCGTCGGTGCTCGGCCAGCTCACGGTCGTCATCGAGGGGTACGACCTGCCCGGGCTCACCTGCCGTCCGGGGCCTGACGGCACGGGCTACCGCAACGTCCACGTCGCGCTGTCCGGCAAGAGTAAGGACCGGCCCGCGCTGGTCTTGCCGGACCAGCCCAGGCTGGCCATCGAACCGGTGCCCGGTGACGCCGAGTCGGCGCGTTGGGAGGTACCGGTCACCGTGCGCCGCGGCGCGGACGGCTTCGACTTCAGCGGGCCGTTCGTCGGCGGCGCCCGTGACGACCGAAGCCTGGGCCTGGCCTGGGGCGAGGTGCCCGGCGACGGCACGTTGCGGCTGTTCCGTGGGGCCAAGCTCCGGCTTGCGGACATCGATCCCCGGCTCGTCGAGGAGGCCATGCGCCCCGGGCACCGGCTCATCGCCAGGATCCGCTTGACCGATCCGAACGGGAACCCGGTCTGTGCGCGGGTCCATCCCCCGGCGCTCGTCTGGTCGGTCGAGCGAGGCTGACGGCCGGGTCCGCGCCGCCGGGCACGCGCCGGGGCTGCCGGGGCTACCAGTCGGGCCCCGGACCGGGGGGACGCCCGGGTGGGCTTGGTGGGCCGCCGTGGCCTGGGCGGCGGGCCGGTTGCCTGGGTGAGCAGGGCGGACATCCGTTCCGCCGCGGCCTCGCGGTTGCGCAGCTGGGACCTGGTCTCGGACGCGGTCACGGTCAGGACGCCGTCGGACAGCCGACCCGCCAGCGCGAGCAGCGCCCGCTGCTGGTAGACCGGCGGCAGCGCGGCGGAACCGGCCAGGTCGAAGGAAAGCTCGGCCCGGCTGTCGGCGGTGTTCACCGACTGGCCGCCCGGGCCGGGGGACCTGGAGAACCGCCAGGACAGTTCCTCGGGCGGAATGGTGATGCCGCGGACGGTGACGTCGAGGCTCATCTCATCTCATTGCCTCCCTCGCGGGCGGTCGGGCCCTGGGGGGCCTCCCTGGCTTCGGGAGGCTGGTCCTCGGCGCCGGGACACCGCAACGGCCCCCGGGGGGGCCTTATGCGGCGTTCGGCCCGGCGGCTGCGGCGTGACGCTGCCCGTGGTTGACAGAGGGTGTCTCATCCGGCCTACGGCTCCGAGGTCAGCGCGGCGAGCACGTCGGGGAACACGGCGTCGGCCCGCCCGGCCAGCTCATCGCCGGACAGCAGTTGCACGGGATGCGGGATGTAGGCCATGCGGCAGCCCGGCATGCCAAGCAGGCGTGCCTGGGCAACGGCTTCGTCGGCGAACGGCGCCGTCGCGATGCCGACGGCGGGGATTCCCCGGCGCTCCAGGTGAACGAGGTCGCACACACTGCACGACGTGCACGAGCCTCAATCGGCGAGGGCCTCCACGACCAGCCCGGCGCCGCTGGCGATCTCGTCGATCAGGCCCAGCGCCGCGGGCTTGGAGAAGATCTCCTTGGTGACCCGCGCCGTGGTCACGCCCGCCTCGTGCAGCAGCGTTTCCACCCGGTCGAGGAACTCCGCCCCCCGGTTCTTCCGTATGTCCAGCAGCACCGCGTGCTGCCCCGCCACGCTGGCCGGCCGCGGCGCGAGCGGCTCCGCCGCCCTGACGCGCTCGTCGAGCGGGCTCACGTAGGGATCGGCCATGGTCAGGTCACCTCCCGCGAGACGATCTGGGACCCCATGCCGGTGCACGGGCCGAGAACAGCAGAGTAACGCCCGGCCTCACCACCGGCCACGAGCAGCACGATGGCGTCTGGCGACGCCCACTTGGGCACCAGCTCATCCGGTTCCGCCGCCTGCACGGCCAACGTCGTCTCGCCGCGGCGCAACAGCCTGGCGGGCCTGCGTACCGCATCGAACATGACCTGGCGCAGGCGCTGCTTGCTCCACCCCGCGGCGCGGAACATCTGCGCGTGCTCGGGGCATATCACGAACACCGACGGATCGTCCAGCGGCCACCAGTGGGTGCTCCAGGCGCTGGCCGCCGCCCAGGCCAGGATGTACGCGAGGTCCTCGGGGGTGCGGCTGCGATGGTCGGAGATGGACAGCGGTGCGTCGCTGCCGATGACCGTGACCACCGACTGGCCCGCCTCGAAGCCGCGCTCCACGTGCAGCGGCTCCCACGGGCTCACCTCCTCGTCCTCCGCGACGCAGAAGCCGAGCTTGCCCATGTGCCCGAGGGTGGCCCGGTCCATGGTGCCGGGCATCCCGCCGCCGGTGAGCGTGACCAGCAGCCGCAGTGCCCGGCCGATGGTGAGGTTCGCGCGGAACCCGGGGCCGAGCGCGCCCATGCCGCTGTTCAGGCCGATCGCCTCGCGCACCGGCCCGTTGACCACGACAAGCTGCCCGGCCGGCTGGGTGGTCACCGCCTGGCCGTGCAGGTTGAACGCGGGGTCGAGCACGGCCCGGGCGGCGGCGGCCACCACGGGGAAGTACGCCGGGCGGCAGCCGGCCAGCACGGCGCAGGCAGCCACCCGCTCCAGCGTGGCCTCGCCCATGGCCGGCGGGACCGGGCCCAGGGACTCGCCGCCGTCCCGGTCGCCGAGCATCGCCGCCACGCGCTCGGCCGTGGGCGGGATCACCGGCAGGCCGTCGGTCCAGCCGCGCTCGAACATCTCCTCAAGCTCGTCGGTGGCGCCGTGGCCGGACATCGCCGCCGCCAGGTCCGGGTCGATGGCGGCCTTGGCGGAGCAGCCCGGCTTGCGCAGCGGCTCGGCGGCGGGCGGCACCGCCAGGCCGGCGCCCAGCATCTCTTCCGCCGCGCCGAGCAGGGCGGCCAGGGCCGGGTGATCCCAGCCGACCACGGTGCCCGCGAGCACGCCGCCGCGGCCGGCGAGCACGGCCGTGGGCACCGTGGCGACCCGGTAGGCCCGCGACGCCGGGTACGGCGGGTCGTCGGTGGCGACCCGGCCGGTCCAGCCCAGGCGGCGGGCGGTGCGGATCGCCACCTCCAGGGGATCCTCGAAGATGGCGATCGCGGTCAGCCCGGCCGCCGCCCAGGCCCGGCACAGCGGGCCGAGGCGGCGCAGCGCCAGCGCCGAGGTGGGGCAGTGCTCGGAGACGAAAACCAGCAGCGCGCAGCCGCCCGCGGTGAGGCCCTCGATCGTGATCTCGCCGGGACCGGTGCCGTGCACGGGCAGTTCCGGCGCCGGGCGGCCGTCGCCACCCGGGCCGCCGGTGCGGTCGGCCATCCGCGCGAGCTCCATCGTCCAGGGTCAACCGTGGCCGGTGCGCTGCCGATTCCCGGCCCGCTCCCCGAATGCGTTTTGTGGCCGATTGCGCCAACGGCCGCAATCAGCCCGGCGCCCGCCCCGGCGGCTCAGCCCGGCGCCCGCCCCGGCGGCTCAGCGCGCGGCCACCCGGCGCGCCACGCGCAGCAGGTATTCCTCGCGGTTCAGCGGATTGTGGTCGGTCCGCGACCGGGCCGGGATATCCCCGCGCACCGGCTGGTAGCGGCTGAACACGGCCTCGAGCACGCCCTCGCCGCGGGTCAGCCCCGGCAGTTGCTCCTCGAGCTCACGCACCTGGGCCGCCGGAATCTCCCCCTCCAGCAGGCACAGCGGGCCACGCATGACCGGTGCCCACGGCAGCGCCCGGAGCCGGGCCAGCTCCGGCAGCACGGCTGCGAAGGTGTCGGCCGGGATCTCCAGGTGGAACCGGTGCACCGGCTCGTACACCCGGGTGCCGGCCTGCTTCAGCGCGTCCATCAGCACCAGCGGCGTCAGGTTGCGGAAGTCCCCGGCGGTGCTCGACATGCTCTTGTCGAAGTGGGCGTGGGCGTGGCTCTGCCGCGGCCAGTAGCCCGAGCGAGTCATGCTGACCACGCAGTCGGTGACCTGCCAGCCGCGGATCCCCTGGCGCAGCGTCTGCGTCACGGTCTCCTCGACCGCCTTGAAGAACGAGAACGGCATCGAGCCGAGCTCGACCTCCAGCCGGAACCGGACCCCGGAGCCGGCCGGCGCCGGATCGATCCGCAGCCCGACCGTGGCGAGGAACGGGTTGGGCGGCGTGTCGATGATCTCGACGGCCGCGCCGGTCCCGGCGGGCCGCTCGATGCAGATCGTCGTGGAGGCGCTGAAGGTGGCCTCGACGCCGTACTCGCCGGCCAGCGTCGCCTGGATGACCTCCTTCTGGACCTCGCCGTAGAGCGACAGCAGCAGTTCGCCGCGGACGTCGTCGCGGCGCAGGGCGATCAGCGGGTCCTGCTCGGCGAGCTGGGTGAGCGCGGTGTGCAGCGCGCCCCGGTCCGCCGCGCGCGACGGCGCGACGACGGTCTCCAGGGTGGGCGGCGCGAACCGGTGCCGGGGCCGCCCCGGCGGCACGCCGAGCATGTCGCCGGTCTGGACGTCGCGCAGTCCCCAGAGCTTCCCGATCTGCCCGGCGGAGACCCGCTCTCGCCGGACCGCGGGGCCGCGCTCGAACACGCTGATCGCGGTGATCCGCTGCTCGCCGTCCCGGCCCGGGCCCAGCGGGCTGCCACGGCCGGACGGCAGCCGGTCGCGCACCCGCAGCGCACCGGAGAACATGCGGACGTAGGCGATCTTCTCCCCGGCCGGGCCCCGCTCCACCTTGAACACGGTGCCCGACGCCGGGCCCGCGGCGTCGCCGTGCGCCGCGGGCAGGAACGTGGTGAGGCCCGCGGTCAGCTCGGCGACACCGGCCCCGGTGATCGCCGAGCCGAAGAACACCGGGTGCACCAGGCCGCGCCTGGCCTGCCTGGCCAGCTCGCGGCGCAGCCGGCGGTAGGGCAGCCCGGCCTCGTCCTGGACGTACGCGGCCAGCACCGCGTCGTCGTGCTCGGCGACCACCTCGGCCAGCCGCGCCGTGAACGCCTCGTCGCCCGCCCCGTAGGGCCGGAACTCACAGCCGCGGGTGCCCGCACCGGACACCGACCCCATGGCCACGATCGCCGGGGTCAGCCGCTCGGCGATGCCCGCCAGCACCCGCCCGGGGTGCGCGCCCGCCCGGTCGGTCTTGTTCACGAAGATGAGCGTGGGAATCCGCAGCCGCTGCAGCGCCCGCATCAGCACCCGGGTCTGTGCCTGGACTCCCTCGACCGCGGAGATGACCAGCACGGTGCCGTCGAGGACGCCCAGCACCCGTTCCACCTCGGCGATGAAGTCCGGGTGGCCCGGCGTGTCGATCAGGTTGGCCGTGACGTCCCCGATGACGAACGACACCACGGCGGATTTGATCGTGATGCCGCGCTGGCGTTCCAGCGCCAGCGAATCGGTCTGGGTGCTGCCCGCATCGACGCTGCCGATCTCGTCGATGACACCGGCGGCATGCAGCAGCTGCTCGGTCAGGCTGGTCTTACCGGCGTCTACATGCGCCAGAATTCCCAAGTTGAGCGTTCTCACAAAGCGTCATGTCCTTACGCATTGGCGAAAAGTCCTTTCTGAGTGGACATGAACGCTGCACGCATTTTCTCTCCCTGGGCCAGCCGGTGGTGCCTGGAGTACAGCATATGGCGCCCCGCGGGGACAACGGATTTACCGGGCGCTCCCGCGGGGCGTCGCTGCTTGCTCGGCCGGCTACAGGTTGAAGGCCGAGGTCATGGTCGGGAAGGAGGCCGCCCGGCCCAGCGTCCTGCGCTACCGGGCGAGCGCGCCCATCGGGTCCCAGGCCGGCAGCACGATCGGCGGGGTGTCCAGCGCGGCCTGCAACTCGGCCGGCAGCGCGGAGCGGCGCGCCGCGATCTCGAAGACGTACTCGTCGAACCACGAGTCGTTCATCGTGTAGAAGCCGTCCTTGCCCTTGTCGGCGCCCCAGCTATTCTCCACCCGCCACTTGCGGGTGGCGCCGTCGAGGACGTCCACGCCGGTGAAGAGCATGGCGTGGGTCATCTGGGTCTCGTGGTAGAGCAGCCGGTCCGCCTTGCCGAGGGTGAAGGCCGTGTCGTAGACGGCGGGGAAGTCGTACAGGCGGGCATCCCACACCGCGTACTCGTTGCTCATCATCTTGCCGACGTCGCACCCGAACCAGACCGGCTCGCCGGCCTGCAGGGCCCGCGCGGCGATGTCCTTGATCACCGGCATGGCGACGTTGAGGTAGGTGACCGGCGGAGCGTCGAGCACGTTGCCGAGGTACTCGACGGTGAAGGTCCGGCCCGCCGGGCTGGACGGGCGCGGGTCGTGGACCAGGCACACGTAGTCGTCGATGGGCAGGCCCACGTACCGCGCCGCGAACTCCCGCGGGGTCAGCACCCCGTCCCGGTGGAACTCGCGGTCGGAGTCGGTCCACTGCCAATCGAAGCGCTCCGGCGGGGTGCCGAGGTGGATGCACAGCACCCGGTAGATGACCCGGAGCACGTCGGCCTTGGCGGCCCGTGCCGCCTCGGGGCCCCCGGCAGCCGCCTCGCGCACCGACCTGGCCCCCTGGCGCAGCAGGTTGCGCAGGATCGAGTTCATCGCGCCGGTGTCGCGGGAGCTGTGGGTTTCCGGCATGAACGCCTTGGGCACCAGGCCGTGCTTGTTGACGATGGCCACGAACATGTTCCACTGGCCGCCGTCTTCGGCGGGCGAGTCGAGGAGGTAGGCCACGGTCCGGTCGTCGAGATCGCGGCCGGCCGTCTCGATGATCGCCTCGAGGTAGTAGTTGGCCCGCTCCACCTTGTCCCAGAACATGGCGTAGTTCTGGGAGAACTCGAACTCCTTGAGGCCCATCTTCTTCATGGCGCCGACGCGCAGCAGGTTGAGCCCGGCGAACAGCCAGCACCGGCCGCTGCGCTCCTGGTTGGTGACCTTCCAGTCATCCAGCAGGGTGGACAGGAAATGGTCGGTGGTGTTGATGATCTCGCGGTTGATGGCCACGTCGTCGACGGCCACCCGGGTCACCGCGTTCTGCGCCAGCCGGTAGGCCGGGTTAGCGGAAAAATCCTTGCGGAGCAGTTCCAGGTCCGCGGCGCTCAGCGCTCCACTCATGCCCGGCATCTCCCGCTCTCTCGGCCTTCGTCACCCCTACCGCCATCAAACTACCAGCGGCCCCTGCCTGGCTCTTGCGGCTAATTCCGTGTGCCGTCGAGCGCCATCCCGCGCCGGGGCAAGCGGGTGCCTGGCGACACAGATGGTCAGCGCCAGCAGCGCGATTAACCTGGGCTGCCGCCCACCGCCGGCTTGCGCCGCGGCAGCGGGAAGCGGGCGAAGAAGATGGTCAGCGCCAGCAGAGCGATCATCGGCGCCCACCAGGTCCAGATGCCGTGCCAGGCGAGCTGGGAGGCGGACGTGAGCGCCGTCGCGGCGAGGGCCGCCGGGATCAGCCGGGACCAGCTTGCCGACGCCGCGATGAGCGCCACCGCGACCGGGGGCCACAGATAGTAGGCCACGATTACCGGCTCGAAGACGCAGCGCAGCGCCAGGGCCACGGCCGCCCACCACAGCACCGCGGTGAACGTGTCGCGATCCCACGCGGCGGTGCGCGCCGCGTGCCACCGGCGCCCGGCGGCCACCGCGCACCCGCACGCCACGAGGATCGCCACCACCCTGGCCGGGCCCGCCGCGACCACCCCGCCGCTCATGTGCGGGGCCAGGGCCACCCACGGGGTGGGGTGGTTGATCTTCGGCGAGTTGGGCTGGCTCGTCACCGCGGCGTAGGTGGCATTCCAGTTCGCGGCGGCCGCGGCGGCCAGTGCCACCGCCGCGGGCGTGGCCGCCCGGATCACGAAGCCGGGCAGCCGCCGCGCCGGGATGGTCATCGCCGCGACCGGCAGCGCGAGCAGCACCAGCGGCTGGATGGCGATCGCGGCCCCGGCCAGCCACGCGGCCCGGTGCGGCCGGGAGCGGGCCAGCGCCAGGAGGGCGTACAGGAACAGCCCCACCGACATCGCGTCCTCGGGGTGCCCCCAGCGCACCGACACGCTCCACAGCGCCACCGCGCCCGCGGCAGCAAGCACCGCCCGCCGGGCCCGGTCCACCCCCAGGTGCTCGGCGATCGCGTCGGCGGCGAACAGGACCACGGCCGAGAGGGCAACCTCGTAGGGCCCGGCGAGAAGCCAGGCCACGGGCTGAGGGTTGTGCGCGCTCTGCACGGCCAGCGAGAGTCCCGCGGCGTCGATGACCGCGACCAGGGGAAGCAGGATCACCGCGGCGCCGGGCAGCGTGATCAGGCCGGTGGGCTGGGTGTACAGGCCGCCCAGGTGCAGGTGGAGCAGCCGGTGGGCCGCGGCCATCG
>WNFC01044867.1_pt1 | contig 10447 bp, 10 predicted proteins | sample 5400541 | NCBI WGS metagenome assembly WNFC01 (sample SAMN13153342, study PRJNA577476) | soil metagenome | isolation source: 120 cm saprolite under Douglas fir tree site 2 hole 2 replicate 1 | place: USA:California | collected 2015-04-18
GTTCGCGCAACAGTCGCGCGGGCACCGTCGAGCGAGCGGGCAAGCCCGCTTGCCTCAACAAATCAAGTGCAATATCGCGGTTTCGGATTTCACCACTTAGCTGCATAATTTTCCGCAGGCGCCGGCGAATTTTCTTCCTGTAGCCGCCAGATACGAATTGGCGAAAAATCTGGAGACCCTGTTGGAAGCGGCGGATGGCGACCCGAAGATCGTGGATGGAATCAACATCCCGCAATTTGGCGGCCTCGTGCATGCGGACTTCCAGGCTCCGCAGCAAGGTGAAAACCTGCGCGCGCGCGTAGAGTCGCATCATGACTTCACCCGGCTGAGGACCAGCTCACGGCCGTAGACCTCGCGAAAGGCTTCGGCGGAGCGCTCCGCCGCCCACTGTTCGAGGTCAGTGTCACTCTTCGAGCCGAGCTTCAGCGTCACCTGCCCATCCCGAACCAGGCACTCCAGGCTTTCCACCCGCTCGGCGTGGCTGCGGTCCAGGTTATCAGCGATACGGAGCAACGGAGTCAGAAGAATGAGCGCGCGCCGCTCCTCGTTGTTCAGTGCTTCCGTGGTCGCGTGGTCGATCGCGGGCATGGCCTTGCGGTGGAACCGGCAGAGATTCGCGATCAACTCGCGCTCACGATTGGTGAAGCCCGGCAGGTCCGAGTTCGCCACCAGATAATACGAGTGCTTATGATGGCGTGATTCACTTACATAGTGCCCAACGTCGTGCAGGTAAGCCGCCGCCTCCAGCAATTTTCCAACGGGCGGCGGCAGGCCGTGGAGCGATTGCAGAGAAGTGAATAGGGTGTTGGCCAGGCTGGCTACTTTGCGGGCATGCGGAAGCGAAACACCATAGCGGTGAGCCATAGTTTTCACCACTTGCCGCTGGTCACTGTCCAATTCGGAAAGCTCGCGGCCCACGCCACGCATGGCCAGGTCCGCGATGATGCCATCCCGCAACCCCGCGGCCGAGTAATAGAGCGAGGGTAGTTGCAGGTCCTGCAAGAAGCGGTGGAGTACCGCTACACCGGCGATAATAATTTCCGCACGTTTCGGCCCGATGCCTGTTAACTTCCGCCGTTCTTCCAGGCTGCGATGGCTGAGCTCCTCGTATAACTGACGGATTTGAGCTGCAGAAGCCCGCAGCCGGTCCGCTTTGTCAACCTTCGCTTGCGACACATGGTTGATGGCACTCACTGCGGCCGACGCCGTACCGGACGTCGCTATAACCCGGTCCCATCGCCTCCGGCCGACTCGCCGCATCGCCGAAGCAAGTTTTTCCTCGATGTAATCCTGCATGCGATGGAGTTCGCCGTCAGCCGGAGGATCGCTCTTCAGAAACTCCTCGGTGAGACGCACCGCGCCTAGCGGCTTCGACACCGCGTCTCGCATATGGCCGTTTTCGCTGTAAATGACTTCGGCGCTTCCACCGCCCACGTCAATGATGAGCAGGCGATGCTTGTGATGAGGCCAGCGGCTTTGCACTCCCAAATGAATAAGCCGCGATTCCTCCTGGCCGGAAATGATCTCCACCGGCGCGGCAATGGCTTCAGCAGCTTTGGCCAGAAACTCATCCTGGTTGCTGGCGTCGCGAATGGCGCTAGTGGCCACCGCCCTCACGCCGATCACGTCCAGTTTTCGATACTGCTGCGCCATATTACTTAAGACTCTCGAAACCAGGTTGATGGCCTCAGGACTGACCTTTCCGGTCCGGAAGACGCTCTCGCCCAGGCGCGTGACCTCCCGCTCGGAAGCCAGAATTTTCGGTGGGATTCCAGGAGTCACTTCCGCCGCCTCCATGCGGAGAGAATTGCTCCCGATGTCAATGGCGGCGTACCGAGGCATATAACGCTATAATAATTGGGCCCACTCCCCCGTATGCCACTCTTAGCACCGAATCGTTTCCGAGGAAAACTTATTGTAGTTGAAGGAATCGATGGTTCAGGGAAGTCCACGCAGATATCGCTGTTAAGTCATTGGCTGCGATCCCAGGGGTTTGCCGTGGCATTCAGTGAATGGAACTCTTCTCCTCTCGTCCAGGAAACCACGCGCCGAGGCAAAAAGAAGGAGATGTTCACACCTACGACCTTCAGCCTGATTCACGCCACGGATTTCGCCGATCGTATGGAACGTTACATTGTGCCCCTGATGAAGGCCGGCGCCATTGTCTGCGCCGACCGCTACGCGTATACGGCTTTCGCGCGCGATGTGGCACGAGGTGTCAGCCGCCGGTGGGTGCGCAATCTCTACCGGTTTGCGACCCGGCCAAACCTGGCGTTTTATTTTCGCGTGCCCCTGGATGTCGCCGTCGGCAGAATCTTGGGCGGCCGCGACGCGATTAAGTATTACGAGGCGGGCATGGACATGGGGCTTAGCCGCGACGTGGAAGAGAGCTTCCGCATCTTTCAAGGCCGCATCCTCGACGAGTACGAAGCCATAGCGGACGAGGTCGGATTTCACATTATCGACGCGACGCTGTCCATTGAGAAACAGCAACAACAGATGCGGGAGATTGTGGTCAAAGAACTAGGCGAGAGTCTAAAAAACGGCGTGCTCCGAATGGCCCCGGGAGAGGCACATGCAGCAGAAACAACCCCTTCAGTTTTATAGCGAACCTCTGCCCGGTGTAAACTCCGAGGAACTGCACGGCAAACTGATTGTCATTGAGGGTCCCGATTGGCCCGGCTGCGTCAGTGGCTCGAGCAAGAGGGCCACGCCGTGTTGGATACCGGAATGGCGCGCGGCGCGCTGGCCGGTAAGGGCATTAAGCAAGCCAAAGACGGGAACACTCTCGGTCCCATCACGATGACGCTGTATTACACGACGGATTTCGCAGATCGCCTGGAGAACGAAATCATTCCTGCGCTCCGGGCGGGTTTTGTGGTGTTGACGGACCGCTACATTTTCTCGATCATCGCGCGCGCCATTGCCCGGGGCGAGGACCGCCGTTGGATCGACCAGGTAACGGGATTCGGCCTGGTGCCCCATGCCGTGTATTATCTTCGAGCGGACGTCAGGGACTTGGTATCACGTGTGGTGCTGGGACGGGGTGCGTTTGATTACTGGGAAAGCGGAATGGACATGCGTTTCGGCAGCAACATGTTCGATAGCTTTGTCCGGTACCAGACCCGGCTGATCCGCGCACTGGATGAAATGGCTAAGAAATACGATTTCGTAACCGTGGACGCCGGCCGGGCGCCCGATGTGATTCTTCATGACCTGCAGCGGCACATTTCGAATCTCGATATTCGAAGGCTGCGAGACACACCCCGCATCAACGGCACCGAGCGCGCTCACGCCAATGGCGCGAAGCGGCCGCGGAAACGATAAGCCGTGCGCGTCTACGTTCTGCGGCACGGCATTGCGGAAGACGCCACACCAGGCGGTTCTGATGCATCCCGCGCCCTGACTGCGGAGGGGAAACAAAAGCTCCGCACCGTGCTGGAGGGGGCGCGTGAAGCTGGCGTTCGCCCTTCCATAATCCTGACAAGCCCCTTGAAACGAGCCTTTCAAACTGCGGAAATCGCGGCAGCCGTTCTAGGTGTCAAGCAGGAACTGATCACAACCAACACGCTGGCGCCATCGAGCACACCGCACCGCGTATGGAATGAAATTCGCGAGCTGCACACCGAAAGAGTATTGATCGCCGGGCACGAACCACTTCTCGGCCAAGTGGTGGGATTTCTATTGAGGTGCCCTGCCTTGCAACTCGACTTGAAAAAGGGCGCGCTCGTGAGTCTTGATGTGGACATCGGAGAATCGGCGCCGCGCGGGACGCTCAAGTGGGTCCTCACACCAAAACTGGCAGGTTGTTGAGCCCCATTGAAATCAAGCGGATCGGAAAGATCGTGCATCGCCTTACGCTTTTGTTATATAGTCGTGATCTTCTGCGACATAATTGAGGTACACTGACGCCTATGAGCGATTCGTCCCCCGACGCACGACAGCAGTTTGAGCTCGCCAAGAAAGAGCTTCAGCTCGCGCTGATGTTTGCCAAGGTTTCATCTTCCGCATACTCCCAGGGAAAACTGCAGCACGCTTGGGACGCACGCTCCAAGGCGGAAGCGGTTCGCGCTCGTGCGGTGGCTCAATTGGTGGGAGCTGTTGCGGCGGGCGACGAAGCCATCGATACCATGCTGGGTGAGGTACAGGATGCGCTGGCTACGCTGCCCTCCGGAACTGAGCCTTATCTCAGGGCGCGACCGGCCGTTCGGCGCTCGGCGGTTTAATTCTTTACTTTCCCCTGAACAGAAAAACGATTTCGATCACGAGAATAATTACCACCATCAACTCCAGTACGAAGCCGCGCGCCGCTCGAAATTCGTCCACCATGAATTGATAGAGCTCACCGGCCGTCCGCTGTTTCTCATCCACCAGATGGCGGTAGTCGTTCACGCCGATCTTGACTGAAGCCAGTTGATAGGCCCGCGCGTAAAACATGTCGCTCAGGAATTTGATGGCGTTGTCGGCGCGCTCGCTGAGCTCGGTGATGTCCAACCGAAGAGTGTTCAGCCGTTTGGCTTCCGCGGCCAATCGCCAGCGCGAGAAAACACCGCCGCCGCGCTCGAGTGAATCGTAGGTGTGTTTCAACACGCGCGTCAGCAACTCGTCGTAACGCCGGTACTCCAGCAATTGCGTGTTGGCGTATTCCAGGAGCTGCTCGGTGCCTGCGGCTCCTTCGGCTGTGTCGTAGATGAAAGCCGCCATCCAGCCCACCACCAGCAAGTCTGTCGGATAGTACGACATGCTCGAGCCCAGCAATTCCCGCTCCTCCGCTGGGGAGAGAGGAATCAGCTCGCCGCGGACGATTTGCGCGATGACTGTGCCGTGTTCCGCCAGAAGGTCAGCGGCGGCGCTTGGCTGCTTACTTGTTCCCGTCACTTCGTGAACGTGCACCGTGTAATAGACTTCATCCAGCCACTCCGGATAGGCTTTGCGCATAGCCTGGGTCAGACCGCCCATACGCTTGCGCACGATTTGAAGCGCCTTCTGTTCGAGTTCCGCCGCTTCCATCCACCGGTTCGAAAGTGTGACCAGCTCCTGCCATCCGGCCTGGAAGGAAAGCTCCAGCTCAAGGCTGACGACGCCGTAATCGAAGTACTTCAGACGGCCCTCGAACAACTCGCCCGTGGAAAGAGAGAGGCTTTCGCAGGGCTCCACTACCGGCGGCCGCTCAAAGCGCACGTATACCGGAGCCGGTAACTTGAACTCCGGCTTGCGAACCGGCGGAGTTGCGCCGAGCAGGCTGTTTAAGGTCTGCAAGTCAATCTCGTCCGCAACATCGTAGAGCAGCAAAGCATGAAACGATCCCCGGCACGCATCCATCCCTGCAAGCTTACGTTGAATCGCCGCCCGCCGCATCCGGGACGTCGGGCCAATAGACGTGCCCTCCTGCCGGCAGAACGGGAAATTCCGCAAGCTGATAGACTCGTAGAAATAAGCCGTCTCGAAAAAACTAAATCTCATGAAGATTCTTATCGCCGAGCCGCTCTCGACGGCCGGAATTGAACTATTACAATCGCAGGCCGGCTGGAATACAGTCGTCTCCAACCCGAAGGAGTACGCGCAGCATCTGGCGGACACGGACGCGTTGGTGGTGCGGAGCGCCGTACAAGTGAATGCAGACGTGCTGGCCAAAGCGCCGAAACTCCGCGTGATCGGCCGTGCGGGCGTCGGCGTGGATAATGTCGATCTCGATGCGCGGGCAAGTGGGAGAAAAAGAAATTCCTGGGCAGCGAACTGCGCGGCAAAACGCTGGGGATCGTGGGCTTGGGCAGCATCGGACGCGAAGTCGTAAAGCGCGCCCGCGCATTTGAAATGCGCCTTGTGGCGCGCGATCCCTACGTTACCTCGCAGATCGCCCAGGATCTGGGAGTCGAGCTGGTTTCGCTCGACGATCTGTACGCTGCGAGTGATTACATCACACTGCACGTTTCGCTCACGCCCGAAACCGAGCACATGCTGTCGCGCGAAGCTTTCGCCAAAATGAAGGCCGGTGTGCGCATCGTGAATTGCGCGCGCGGCGAACTGGTGGACGATGCCGCGTTGCGCGAGGCCATCGAGTCCGGCAAGGTTGCCGGCGCTGCGCTTGACGTGTTCGCCACTGAGCCGCCGCCGGCCGGTTACCCGCTGTTCGCTCTCGAGTCGGTCATCGCCACGCCGCACATCGGAGGTTCCACGGAAGAAGCGCAGGAAATCGTGGGCGTACGTATCGCCGAACAAATTGTCGAGTATCTGAAAAGCGGAGTGGCCATCAATGCCGTGAACATGCCGGCGCTCTCGCCCGAGCAATACCGTGCTCTCGGCCCGTACATCTTGGTCGCCGAGCGGCTGGGTGTTTTCGCCGCGCACATCGCTACCGGCAACCCCAAGGCTGTCCGGCTTTCATATTTCGGCCACATCGCCGATTCGAACACGCACCTGCTGCGCAACGCCGGCGTCGCAGGCGTCCTCAAACGCTCGCTCTCCTATAAGGCGAACCTGGTGAATGCCATGCAGATTGCCTCCCAGCGAGGATGGAACGTCGGTGAGCATCACGACCGCAGGTTGGTGCACACAGATTCGGTGCGGCTCGAGGTCGATACCGATTCGGGCGTCACCGTGGTCGAAGGCGCGGTTCTGCTCAACAAGCCTAGACTTCTCCAGGTGGATGGCATTTACTGCGAGGCGGGGCTTTCCGGACACGTGGTGTTCATGAAAAATCAAGACGTGCCGGGAGTGATTGGCCATGTGGGCACGGTGCTCGGCCGAAACCGGATCAACATCGCCAACTTCTCACTAGGCCGCCGGGACGAACCCCTGCGGCCGGGCGAACCTTTGGAGGCCATCGCGGTTGTGTCCACCGACGCCGCAGTTCCCGAGCCCGTGCTGGGTGAGCTACTGCAAAACCCGGCAGTGAAGCTGGCCAAGGCCGTCCAGTTCGACTAGTAGCCGTTCTCGTTAACAAAGTCTGTCCGAAACTGAGCGGTGACCCGAAGGGAGCGGTGCTAACGTAGGGCGTGCGCAACGGTCTGAGCTAGAATAAATATCCCCCGCACTCGAGCCATCTATGTCTCCTTCACCCCAGGCTTCCCCGCGCAGTTTCTTGCGCGACATCCGCGAAGCCATTTTCGGCTCACGCCAGGATTTCACCGAAGGCAGCATTGGCCGCGCCGTATTACTGCTCGCCGTGCCGATGGTGCTGGAAATGTCGATGGAATCGCTGTTCGCCATCGTCGACGTGTTCTTCGTGGCGCGCCTGGGAGCGGACGCCGTAGCCACCGTCGGGCTCACCGAGGGGATGCTAACCATCGTGTACGGCGTTGCGATGGGGCTCAGCATGGCAACCATCGCTATGGTGGCGCGGCGCATTGGTGAAAAAAATCCGGACGGGGCGGCGGTGGCCGCACTGCATTCGGTCGGCATCGGAATCGTGATCGCGGCCGTGGTCGGCGTTGTGGGTGTGTGGAACGCGCCGAAGCTGCTCGGGCTCATGGGTGCTTCCCCGGCGATCGTTCGCAGCGGCTCGACGTTCACCGCCATCACGTTCGGCGGCATCTCGGGCGTCTTTCTGCTGTTCCTGGTGAACAGCACTCTCCGGGGCGCAGGCGACGCGCCACTGGCCATGCGCGGCCTCTGGATCGCCAACGCCATCAACATCGTGCTCGATCCTTGCCTGATCAATGGCTGGGGCCCGTTTCCGAAGCTCGGCGTCACCGGCGCTGCGGTGGCCACCACCACGGGCCGCGGCATCGGCGCCCTGTTGCAGCTCTACGTGCTCCTCAGTGGCAGGGGCCGCATCGTCTTTCGCCGCGAGCAATTCAAGCTCAACGTAGAAGTGCTAATCCGCCTTTTGCGCGTGAGCGCGAGCGGCATGATGCAGTTCCTCATCTCGACGGCGAGCTGGCTGGGCCTGGTGCGCATCATCGCTGTATTCGGCAGCGCCGCGCTCGCGGGTTACACCATTGCCATTCGCATCATCATCTTTACGATTCTGCCCTCGTGGGGAATGGCGAATGCCGCGGCCACCCTGGTGGGGCAAAATCTCGGCGCGAAAAAGCCCGCCCGCGCGGAACGCTCGGTATGGGTCGCCGGCTTCTACAACATGCTATTCCTGGGCTCGGTCGGCTTGGTCTTCATCGTATTCGCGAAACCCCTGGTCGGCCTCATTACCTCCGACCCCGAGGTTCTGGGTTACGCCACCAACTGCCTGCGTTTCGTCAGCTACGGGTATGTTTTCTACGCCTACGGCATGGTGATGGTGCAGGCCTTCAACGGCGCCGGCGACACCGTCACTCCCACTCTGATCAACCTCTTTTGTTATTGGCTCTGGCAGATTCCCATCGCCTATAGCCTCTCTCGCCTGGCTGGCTGGGGCCCCAAAGGCGTTTTCACGGCGATCGCGATTTCCGAATCCACGCTCGCGGTCGTTTCGATGCTGGTGTTCCGCCGAGGGAAGTGGAAGCAGCAGAAGATTTAGAGTGGCTAGAGCAGCGAGAAAGCTGGATCGCCGCGCAAAGAGCGGTCGAAGGTAACCGTATACCGGCACCCTTTGGACAGGTTTAATTCACCGATGAGATAGTCCGGAAAATCCGCTTTGCCGGTCCGGGTTAACTGCAATGCTCTGCGCACCGCGTCGGGCTCCTCCAGGTGGAACACATCAGCGTTCAGAAGTATCTCGATGGCGTCCAGTATGGCGCTTTTGGATTTGGCGTAATTGGAACGCAGAACCCAGCATGTTTCACACAGTACGAGCGCGGACACGAAAACCGGTTCCCCAGCCGCGCGGGACGCCTTCAGGAATCGATCCACGCGGTGCATTTGCGGTTCGTCGTCCGCTGCGAAGAAACGCACAAGAACGTTCGTGTCCAGTCCCGTCATTTGGCGCGCCGAGTTGCACGCTTCCATCTGGCTTGAACGGCTCGCTCAATACCCTTATCCATTTCGCGCACGCTTATCTTCTTCTGCCCAGGGCTTCGCAGAATGCCCCGGATCTCTTCAAACGGAATGCGCTTCGACGTCAGTAAGACCTCGCCTCCCGGCCCGAGTTGGAACTCAATCCGGTCGCCGGCCTTCAGCCCCAAGCGCTCGCGCACTTCGAGCGGAATCGTGATTTGACCTTTGGTCGTGAGGGTTGCAGTGGGCATCCTTACCTATGGTAAGGCGGGGGGCGTCCGGAAGCAAACGGCAAGGTCAACTACCTTGTTTTGGCACTCCAAATCGCGCTATCGTAAGTTATAGTCCTCTATATAGATATAGTCCTTGACGAACCACTATATGTTGGGGCAGTATTGCAGATGCGTTACCCTTAACGCCATCCCGGAGGACAACGAAAGATGGGCCAGCCAGTGACGGCATTGAGTGCCAAAATGGAATTATTGAAGACTCAGGATCAGAAGCGGACGCGGACCGGCGTCCAGTTCCCACGATATTTCACGGCCCGCTTGGAGCCGGGAAAGACCCCCTACGACGATGTCGCATGGGAGACCCGCACCGCCTCGATCGGCAACGATAAGGGCGCGGTCATCTTCGAGCAGCGCGATATCGAGGTGCCGGCCGACTGGTCGCAAACCGCCACCAACATCGTGGCCAGCAAATATTTCCACGGGAAGCTGGGCACACCGGAGCGTGAGACCAGCGTAGCGCAACTGGTGCACCGCGTGGTCGACACCATTGCGGATTGGGGCAAGAAGGACAACTACTTCCTCACTGTCGAAGACGCGGAGAATTTCCGCCACGAGCTGGCGCACCTGATGCTGAACCAGAAGGCCTGCTTCAACTCGCCCGTGTGGTTCAACGTGGGCGTGAAGGAAGCGCGCGGGTACGGCTGGGTGTGGGATGACGCCACCGAAACGGTGACAAAGCTAGTGGGGCAGACGAGGCCGCAGTGCTCGGCATGCTTCATCGTCTCGGTGAAGGATTCTCTCGAATCCATACTCGATCTGGCCAAGACCGAGGGCATGCTTTTCAAATGGGGGAGCGGAACGGGCTCGAACCTGTCGACGCTGCGCGAAGAGGACGGCATTCTCTCGGGCGGCGGCCGCGCATCGGGCCCGCTTTCGTTTATGAAGGGCTTCGACGCTTTCGCCGGCGTGATCAAGTCCGGGGGAAAAACGCGGCGGGCAGCGAAAATGGTGATCCTCAACGCCGACCATCCCGACATCGAGGGTTTCATCTGGTGCAAGGCCAAAGAAGAGAAGAAGGCGCACACGCTGGTGGAAGCGGGCTACGACTCCTCGCTCGACGGCGATGCCTACAGTTCCATCTTCTTCCAGAACGCCAATAATTCCGTGCGCGCCAGCGACGATTTCATGCAGGCGGTGGCGAATGATGGCGAGTGGTGGACCAAATCCGTCGTCTCGAACCAGCCGGTGAAGCGTTACAAAGCGCGCGACCTGATGGGGCAGATCGCCGAAGCGACGCACCAGTGCGGCGATCCAGGCATGCAGTTCGACACCACCATCAACCGCTG
>WNFC01010127.1_pt1 | contig 10446 bp, 3 predicted proteins | sample 5400541 | NCBI WGS metagenome assembly WNFC01 (sample SAMN13153342, study PRJNA577476) | soil metagenome | isolation source: 120 cm saprolite under Douglas fir tree site 2 hole 2 replicate 1 | place: USA:California | collected 2015-04-18
ACTGCAAAGCGCGGCCGCTTTCTCCCGAACTGGTGGAAGTTCTACAAAAGTACCACTGGCCCGGAAACATCCGCGAACTGGAAAACCTGATCAAGCGGTACGTGATTCTGGGCAGCGAGGAAGTCATCAGCAGCGACCTTCAGCCGCGCGATGCCGATCTGCTGGCTGCGGAAATCAATTTTGACGGACCGATCTCACTCAAGAAGGTGACCCGCCAGGCGACCCGGGCTTTGGAGCGGAAGATCATCCTGAAAGTGCTGCACAACCATCACTGGAACCGCAAGGAAGCAGCCAAAACACTGAACATCAGCTACCGGGCGCTGCTCTACAAGATTCGGGACGCCGGCCTGCCTCCGAACCGCGTCCGTAGACCTCAGGAAACCGCCAAGAGCCAGGTCGCAGCCGATTAATTGGTGTCGAGAAACTCCTGATCGCACCTCATCTGATCAAAACTTGAGCGTTGGCTGTCCTGCATCCTTCCTGCGATTCGGCGAAATGTTCTATTGACTGCGGACTCACCCCGTACTATCTTCGTGGTCTCCCCACGCAGAAGTAGCTGGAGTTGTGTCTAAAGTGAACCTGTAAGGAGGTCTAATTTGCCTCTTCGTCGATTTTTGGTGATTTTCCCCTGTGCGCTCTTTTTTGTTCTGGGCGTAGCCGCCCGTTACTCGACTTCGGTCAAAGCAAGTGAATTCCAGCCCGTCTCTCCTGAAGAGCTCAAGATGACCAGTGAGCAGCAAGCCCCAGGCGCACCGGCCGTTATTTTGTACCGCCAAGTGGACCGCGACGATAGCGGCCGCACCGCCCATGAGAATGACTACTTTCGGATCAAGATTCTCACCGAGGAGGGACGTAAATACGCCAACGTAAAGATACCGTTCTACAAGGAAAATGGCAACAACATTGTGAACATCCATGGGCGAACCATACGGCCTGATGGATCAATCGCCAATTTCGAAGGGAAGGCGTTTGACAAGTCGATTGCGAAGGCAAAAGGGCTGAAGATCATGGCGAAGACATTCACTCTTCCGGATGTTCAGCTGGGCAGCATTCTCGAGTATTACTACACACTTGACCTGGCCGAATATTTTGTTTTCGACTCGCATTGGATCTTGAGCGATGAGCTGTTCACCAAGAGCGCAAAATTCTCTCTAAAACCTTACGTCAGCGACTACAGCAATATGCACGTGCGTTGGAGCTGGCAGCTTTTGCCTTCTGGCACCGAGGCACCGAAAGAGGGGCCGGACCACATCATCCGTTTGCAGGTGCAAAACATCCCAGCTTTCCAGACCGAAGATTTCATGCCGCCTGAGAATGAGCTCAAGTCACGGGTGGATTTCACTTACACAGAGGACTTCGAGAAAGACGCAACTCAGTTTTGGAAGAGCCGAGGAAAGAAGCTGAACGGCTTTGTGGATGGCTTCGTCGGTAAAGCCAAGGCGATGGAGCAGGCCGTTGCTCAGATCGTTTCCGCGAATGACCCTCCCGATGTGAAACTGCAGAAAATCTATGCGCGAGTGCAGCAGATTCGCAATACATCGTACGAGCTTCGCAAAACCGAACAGGAACAAAAGCGTGAGAAGGAAAAGGAAAACTCCAATGTCGAGGACGTTTGGAAAAGAGGCTACGGAAATGGCAGACAGATAAATTGGCTTTTTCTAGCCCTGGCGCGTGCTGCCGGTTTTGAAGCTTATGAGGTATATACCTCGGACCGGCGCAACTACTTTTTCAATCCGGTTACGATGGACGCACACAAGCTCGACTCAGACCTCGTCTTGGTTAAGGTGAACGGCAAGGAAGTCTTCTGTGATCCCGGGGCCGCGTTCACCCCTTTCGGACTGCTGATGTGGCCGGAAACTGGCGTTCCGGGATTGCGTCTCGACAAAGACGGCGGCATCTGGATTCGAACTATGCTGCCCGAAAGCTCAACCTCACGCATCGTCCGCAGGGCAGATTTGACGCTCTCGGAAACTGGCGATCTTGAGGGAAAGCTCACGGTCACCTTTACGGGCCTGGAAGCCATGCACCGGCGGAGTGAAGAGCTGCACGAGGATGAGGCCGACCGCAAGAAAACCCTGGAAGACGAAGCTAAAGAGTACATCCCAGCTGCCAGCGAGGTTGAGCTAACGAACAAGCCAGACTGGAGTAGCTCCACGCCACCCCTGGTTGCGGAATTCAAGATGAAAATTCCGGGATGGGTTTCCGGAGCGGGACGAAGAGAGTTGCTTCCGGTCGGGATTTTCAGCGCAAACGAGAAACGGGTATTCGAACATGCCGAACGAGTGCACCCGATTTATTTCGAGTTTCCTTCTCAAAAGGAGGACGACGTAACCATTTCCCTGCCTCTGGGATGGGAAGCAAGCAGTCTTCCTCCGGCGCACAACCAGGATGCAAAAGCCGCCGTGTACATGTTGAAGGCGGAAAACGACAAAGGCACGCTACACCTTTCCCGAAAGCTGAACCTTGATCTCCTGTTGCTGGACCAGAAGTCTTACCCGGCGTTACGGAATTTCTTCCAAGTAGTGAGGACGGGCGATGAAGGACAGATTGTTTTGCAACCCATCGGCGCAACGGCAAGCAAGTAACTTGAGAATAACCGCTGTCTTGCTTGGAGCGGCCTGCCTGCTGCTAGGTATCCCTCGATGCATGGCGGGCGACGCACCCCAGTGGATGCACGTGCTGGTCAATGCGCCTCTGCCAGCGCACGATGAGAAGACCGATGCGGTGCTGCTGTACTCGGAGACGAACGTCAACGTGATCTCCGCCGACAAGATCAAGACAGTTGTCCGCCGGGCATACAAGATTTTGCGCCCAGACGGCCGCGAGTACGGCACTGCATTCGCTTCTTTCAGGTCCCCAGGTCAAAAAATCAGTGGCATGCGCGGCTGGTGCATTCCGGCACAGGGCAAAGATTACGAGGTGAAGGATAAGGAAGCAATGGACGTCTCCGTTCCCGGCATCCAGGGCAGCGAATTGATCGACGACTTGAGGGTCAAACTTCTACGCATTCCCGCACCAGATGTCGGAAATATCATAGGCTACGAGTACGAATTAGAAGAGCAACCCCTGGTCTTGCAGGACGATTGGAATTTCCAAGAGATTAATCCTGTGCGCGAAAGCCATTACTCGCTGCAACTCCCTCAGGGCTGGGAATACAAAGCTTCATGGTTGAACCACCCCGAGGTCACGCCAACCCAGACCGGAAGCAACCAATGGCAGTGGGTCGTCAGCGATGTAAAGGGAGTACGGTACGAAGAACAAATGCCTCCGAGGCAGGGCCTGCAGGGACAGATGATCCTCTCGTTATTTCCATCAGGAGGAGCCACCGCAAAGGGATTCAGCAACTGGCGAGAGATGGGGACCTGGTACTGGAACCTCGAGAACGGCCGTTTCGCAGCATCACCGGAGATCAAGCAGAAGGTTGCTGCTTTGACTGCGCTGGCGCCGACCCCTCTGGACAAGATGAAGGCGCTCGCAAACTTCGTCCAAGATGACATTCGCTACGTGGCCATCGAGCTCGGTATCGGAGGATGGCAACCCCATCCGGCGTCCGACATCTTTGCGCACCGCTACGGAGACTGCAAGGACAAAGCGACTCTGATGAGGACGATGCTACGCGAGATTGGCGTGAATTCCTTTCAGGTCGCGATCAATACTGAGCGCGGCTCAATTACATCTGACACACCGGCATACCTAGGATTTAACCACCAGATTACAGCCATCCAGTTGCCTGACAGCGCGACCAGTCCTTCGCTTGTCGCCACCATGCAGCACCCCAAACTGGGAAAGATCTTATTCTTCGACCCCACCGACGAGTTGACGCCGTTTGGCCAAATTTCTGGGGCACTGCAGGCCAACTACGGTTTGCTGGTGACTCCCGACGGCGGCGAACTGGTTGAACTACCAAAGCAGCCTGCGGCGATGAATAGCATCCGGCGCTCCGCCAAGCTGACTCTGGATCCGAATGGCAAGCTGCAAGGTGAAGTTGAAGAACTGCGCCTTGGGGACCGGGCTTCGTCCGAACGATGGAGGCTGCGCAACATCACCAAAGACACGGACAGGATCAAGCCAATCGAAACGCTGCTGGCAGGTTCACTCTCGAATTTTCGGATCACAAAGGCTTCGGTCATCAACCTTCAGCAAACCAACCAGCCTTTTGGATTCAACTACTCGTTTGAGGCCCAGAATTACGCAAAAAACGCTGGCGACTTGATACTAGTTCGGCCCCGTGTAATCGGGGTTAAAGCCGAGGCGATCATGGAGACAAAAAATCCGCGCCTGTTCCCCATAGAATTCCCAGGCCCGGTGCAGGACACGGACAGTTTTCAAATCACCCTGCCACCAGGCTATGTAGTGGACGACTTGCCTCCACCCGTCGACGCGGATTTTAGCTTCGCCAGCTATCACTCCAAGACGGAGGTAAAAGGCAATGTGATCGGCTACACCCGCACGTTTGAGGTGAAAGAACTAAGCGTACCCGTGGGCAAGGCCGATGAGCTGAAAAAGTTCTATCGCATCATTGCCAGCGATGAGCGAAACACGGCGGTCCTAAAGCCTTCAAAATAGAGAGTGTTACCTGGCAAATCGGCACGAAGCCCCGATTACGTCCGGGCCTGCGCGAAGCATGTGAGCGCGAGCTTGGACTGATCCTGGCGAACCCCTGAGGCTGAAGCCGAGGGACGTAATCCGGCAACCAAAGCATCGGCCCACCAGCCCAGCCATGGTCCTCATATTAACTACTGCCTAACTCCGTAATATCTTCTACAATCTCCCCACGAAAGTAGCTGGATGTATGTTCAAGGTAGAAGCTTTGCATTTTTGGTCGTTCTACCCGGAGATCCTCCGATGAAACTGATGCGTTGGGCTGCAGTTCTCCTTCTCTTCCCTCTCCCTCTGGTGATGCGATCCCTGGCCGCTGACTGGCCGCCGATCAGTCCGAAAGAACTTTCCATGACCAGCGTCCCGGAAGTGCCTGGCGCGCCCGCGGTGATTCTGTATCGCGAGCAAACTGATGATGACATCAATCACCATCACCACATCTACGTGAGAATGAAGATTCTTAGGGAAGGAGACGCGGAACTTGCCGAAGTTCAAGTGCCCTTCAACAGTGGCTTTTATCACATCGGAGACATCAACGGCAGAACTGTGCATCCCGATGGCTCCATTACTCCATTCGCGGTGACTTCATCTGAGAAGCTGGTATCTCGCGGACAAGGTGTTTTCCTGCGGACCACGGGCTTCACTCTCCCCGATATGCAGGTTGGCAGCATTATTGACTATCAATATGACGTCCGCTATGTGGACTACGTTGTAAAACACAACATGCTGTCCGATCGGACATACTTCTTCTCGCCTCCTGAGTGGATTGTTCAGGACAAGCTGTTTCAAAAGAAGGCGGTGTTCAAGTTTTATCCTATGCGCACCAACACGTACGAGGGATATTTCGTGAAAGACAAACAACTAAGGGGTGCGGCGTGGTCCTCTTATCTTCCTTCCAATCAGCCCCAGCCGCAGGCGCATCAGATATTGTCACATGCTACTTCAATGGAGATAGAGACTGATCTGAAGAGACCCAGCGAGTACATTGACCTGCAGCTCACGAATATCCCTCCCGTTTCCAATGAGCCGTACATGCCGCCGGCGAATCTGCTCCGCTGGCGGGTTACGTTCTACTACGTCACCGAGGATAAAAAAGAGGACTTCTGGAAAAGCCAGGAAAAATCCTGGAATAACAGGACGAATGATTTTGTAGGCTCCGATCACGGCGTGCGCGATGCTGTATCTCAACTCGTCAGCTCTACGGACACTGCCCAAGAGAAAGTTCGCAAGCTATACAACTACGTCACTAAACTGGATACCTGGAGCTTCACTTCCGGACAAGCCCAGCAGGAAGAGCACACTCCCAATCAGAACGCCGGCGACGTGCTGGAGCACAAGGGCGGAACACACGACGATCTGAATCGCCTTTTTGTCTCCATGGTGCACGCCGCCGGTCTCCCGGGGTACGTGATTTGGGTCCCCGACCGCAGTCAACATCTGTTTGATGACAACTTCCTCTCCACACAACAGTTCGACGCAGAGATTGCCATTGTGCAGCTAGATGGGAAGGAGGTCTTCCTGGATCCCGGCAGCAAGTTCTGCCCATTTGGGATGATTGGCTGGCGCTACTCAGGGTCCCGGGGTCTGCGGCAAACCGCCCAGGGACCGGGCATCGGTGACACACCCTCCAGCAATTACAACCAATCCATTGTGACTCGTGGCGCTAATCTGCAATTGGCGATCGACGGCTCTGCGGAGGGCAATGTGACGCTCAGCTTTATGGGACTGCAAGCCATGGGCCGCCGACAAGAGGGCGGTAAGACCAATACTGAGGGCCGAAAAAAGTTGCTCGAAGATGAGCTCGGAAAGCTTCTGCCCGACAAGAGTGAGATTTCTCTCGCTGGTCAACCTGATTGGGAAAATCCTGAAACCCCTCTAGTGGCAAAGTTCAACGTCAAGGTTCCACTCGCGGTGAACGCCGACAAACGATGGACGGTCACACAGCATTTGTTTCAAGTCAGCCAGACCGCGAAGTTTTCCGCCGCGCAGCGGCTACAGCCGATCTACTTCGACTATCCTTGGCACGAGGTGGACGAAACTCACATCACCCTGCCTGCGGGAATGGAAACGGAGAGCCTGGCGCCTGACGCCTCGCTCCGCTTGGACTACGCACTCTATGAGAGCCAACAGAAGCAAGAGGCCCCGAACAAGATTTTTTCACGGCGAGAGCTGGTTATGGCATCTAGCGGCATTCCGGCAACGAACTACAAAGACATTAAGAGCTTCTTCGACGGCGTGAAGGGTGGCGACGATCAAACGGCGCTCGTGAGGTTATCGCAAAATGTGGCAACGGCCAAGTAAAGCGCTCATCCTTGCACCTCTGATAGTCGCGGCCCTCTGCAGCAATGCGCGACCGGGGTCAACATTCCCGACTGGTGCGGCAAGCCGCCGCTACTCCGCTACGAACGCATCCACCCTTGGCCAATGCGGTCGTCCTGCTGGATCAGACTGATCTCACCGTCCTTGATCCGGGCGATTACATTGAGCACTCGCGTCATGCGAAATCCGCGTCCGCATTGTCAAAGCCCCCGCTCCCAATCCTGGTTCTGTGATTGCTTCTGAATACGAGGGCCGTCGCAGCTGAAGGTGGCTCCCCTCTTCATCTTTTCAGCCCTGGCCCGAAGAAGACTTCTTCACCGCTTTCCCTGTCCCGGCGGGCTCTGCTGACCAAAAGCAAATCTGGCCGCCGCCGCGGTTCTTGGCACGGTACATGGCTTGGTCGGCGTTGCGCTTGAGCTCGGTGGCGTTCTTGCCATCCGCAGGATACATGGCAACCCCGATACTTCCCGAGACTGAAACCGTTCTGCCCTCAAGCGTGACCTGCTCCTGCAAAGCGGCAATCAGAGTTTCTGCGACTGACTGCGCCGCGGAGTTTCCGGAACAATCTTCGATAATCGCGAGGAACTCGTCACCGCCGATTCTGGCCAGGGTGTCGGAATGCCGGATCCGGGCCCGAAGCCGGACGGAGACAGCGCGCAGGAGTTCGTCACCGCCATGGTGGCCCAGGTTGTCATTGATTGCTTTGAAGCCGTCAAGATCAATACAAACCACGGCAAAGAATTGCTTGCGGCGCCTGGCCCGTGCGAGGGCCTGTTCCAGGCGGTCTTCGGCCAGAGTACGGTTGGGCAACCCGGTGAGGGCGTCGTGGCGCGCGTCGAAGACCAGCCTTTCGTGCATGTGCCAGTGATCTCGGGCGAGCGACACCAGGCGTGAAGCCGACTCGAGGACACTGCGTGCTGCGCTGCGCGCATGGGCCGGAGGGGCGTTCTTGAAAAAAATAATGAGCAGCCCGGCTAGTTCGCCGCCTCCGGAAAAAGTGATCTCCAACCGTCCATCCTTAAAATCAAGACCGGTGCGGCGGGAAACCTCCAGCAGACTCGCCATTACTTCGTGATCGCCTCTGAGATTGTTCTGGTCGGCGTTGTCATGCGAAGTGCCCAGAACAGATGAAAGCAGTGGCAACATTTCGCGCTGCAACTCTTCGGGGAAATCAGGCGCGATCACTACCGGAGAAGGCTTGCCATTGAGAAATGACTTTCCATCGGGAGACATGGCAATGGCGCAAAGAGAACCTTCAATCTGCTCCTGCACCGCCACAGCGAGACGCTCCATGCTCTCCGGCGGCGGCGCATTGCGGGCAATAGCTTCGAGCACCTGGTTTCTGGCCATATCGAATTTCTGAGCTTTGCGCTTGGCCTCAATCGAATAGTGCAACTCCTGTGTCTTGGTTTCTACCTGTCGCCGCAGCAGAGCAGCCCAAAGAAATGCTGACACGGCCGCAAGCACGATCAGCAGGAGGGCCCAGGTGATTTTGTGACTGTCCCACCAGGGTCCGAGCTTGATGACCGAAACCGACTGCGGCGAATCAAACGCCAACGCAAAACCGCTGATTGAGAAACGAGCCCTATCCATGGAGACTCTGCAAACTCCACGTATTTCGATCTCACTCCCAGGCCGCAACGAATCCAGCTCAAAGCTGGCAGGCCCGAACGCCTCGAAAAATGTCCCTTTGTCACTCAGGACAAGAATTGTTCCATCGGTAGAAGAACGCACCGCCGTAAGGGCCGCGCGCATAGACACGTATCCAGAATCGTGGCGGCCTTCGAGGGCGGTTTTCGCTGAGATCGGCTCTGGCTCGATGGGGGAGCCAGGGGCTGTTACGCTGACCACGGCATCTTCCAACACTGGAGAATATTCGCCGGCGAGTACAAATCCTCGAGCGGAAACGCGGTCGCCATCAGAAACGTTCAGCGGACCAATCCCGCGAACCTGAATGCCCGCCGTACGGTCCTGGATGAAGATGGTGCTAGCATCACTCTTCAGCGCGACCGTACCTGAAAGCGTGACGCTGTGACGCCCATCCGTATCGGGGCTGTAGCGTTGCAAAGACTCGATGGTGGCGGGAGCGCCCTGTCGTCCAGTTGACTCCACTACTCTAAGAAATGCGGGTGAAGGGACGAAGATTTGATGACCAATCGCCTGTTTGCGCTCATTGAACAACACTCCGAAGACGCCAGTCGCAAGAACTTCCTGGTCAACCAGATCAGCGCCGTCAATGAGCATCGGAAGCTGTATGTTCATCTCGGTCTGGCCGTTGCCAATTTTCAGAATGGTGTGACCGTCCTGCTCGCTGTTCGTATGCACGACGCCGCGAAGGCTGCACCATTTCGAGTCCCCCGCAGCCACGTTCCCAAGAATCAGATCAATGCTGACCGGCGCCGGAAGGTGCCCTCTTCGCACAAATCCGACCTTTGGCTCATTAATTACTGGAGCATATCCACCTGCACCGGATACGCCGGAGACATCCACGACATCGCCGGGTTGCAAGCGTAGTCTCAGGTTGTGAGAATCCACATAAGCCGCCGCGGTGTCATCCTGCACAAAGAGAAGTCCCCATGCGGGATCGAAGTAGGTGACCACCGCCCGCACGGTGACCCGCCGGCGGGACGCCGCAGCCTCGCCGAGGCGCTTGAGTTCGGAAAGATGAACAATGTCGCCGTTGCCCGCCAAGTGGTTGCTCAACGGCCGCGTGATCGCCGCTTCAAGACTGTGCCCGCTCCAGAAGCCGGCTACGTCTGAAGTTTCAGAAGTCCCGCGCATGGATTCTTGAAAGCCGACTGGCAAGGACATCTTTCCATTTGTGATGGAGAGTGCTTCTTGACCCTGTGGAAGGCGGCCGTTGACGTGCACCAGAACACCAGCATGAACGGTCTTCAGCTCTGAGAGTCGTTTGAGCGGCAGCGAAAACGGATCTGCCGGCCCCGCTTTGAGGACCTTGATGTACTGCGTTGAAGGAGTGAATAGATGTGCGCTCGGTAGAACATGATTACCGCTGTCCACATCGGCAGCCGAGACCCCGGCGATACTCACCTCCGACCCAGGCGACGGAAGGTCTTCGACAGCCGCCTCGCGCAGGTAGACCTCCAGCAACTTTTCGCCGGAGGAAAGCTGAAGTGCGGGACGCCCGTTCTTCATTTCCGCCCATCGCACAGTGCCCTCGACTTCGACGAACTGGGACAACCAGCCGTTCAGGGTCGAATAATCATTTACGCGAATCGGCGGCGGCAGCGGATTGTTTCTGCTCAGAATTGAAAAGCTGGGACTCGCGAGGCCTTCTCCCAGAGAAGAGGTCTTTCCGGTAATTTGCACGCGATCGCCAGCCTGCACCTCTGAGTTCGGGGGCAGCCCCATGTACATTCCGATTTGCTGGTCTTGGACAAAGAGCACCCGCCACTCGGGATCGCTGTACGTGACGACGCCAGTCGTGCTAACACTCTGACCTCGCGCCGAGATACTGTTATCTGCCCTTACAATCTCAGACAACGAGAGGCGCCGCTCTTGGGAGTG
>WNFC01010128.1_pt1 | contig 10445 bp, 1 predicted proteins | sample 5400541 | NCBI WGS metagenome assembly WNFC01 (sample SAMN13153342, study PRJNA577476) | soil metagenome | isolation source: 120 cm saprolite under Douglas fir tree site 2 hole 2 replicate 1 | place: USA:California | collected 2015-04-18
CGGCGGGGCCCACTTCGGCGTCCCGTGCGACGCGCCGGCGGACGGGGGCGCGCTCGCGCAGTGCCTCCTCGGCGTGGCCGGCGCGGCCGCCGACGACGCGCTCGCGGCCGAGCGCCCCAACCCGGGCTTCTGCGGCGATACGGGCGCGACCGTCGAGCGTCGCGTCGGTCGACTCCTCGCCCGCATGACCCTGGCAGAGAAGCTCGATCAGATGCACGGCGTCAGCGTCTTCACCCCGGGCCTCGCAGGTCGCATCACGGGGGTTGCGCGCCTGCGCATCCCCGGCATCGGGATGCTCGACGGGGCGCGCGGCGTGAGCGCCATCAGCGGAACCGCGACGTGCTTCCCGGTCGGCATGGCGCGTGGTGCGACGTGGGACGAGGCGCTCGAGGAGCGCGTCGGCGAGGCGATCGGCGCCGAGACCCGCGCGAAGGGCGGGAGCATGGTCCTTGCGCCGGTCGTGAACATCCTGCGCCACCCGCGCTGGGGGCGGGCGCAGGAGACCTACGGCGAGGACACCGTCCACCTGGGCCGCATGGGGGTCGCGTTCGTGCGCGGTGCACAGCGCCACGTGATCGCGAACCCCAAGCACTACGCGCTCAACAGCATCGAGGATACCCGCTTCGCCGTCGACGTCGCGGTCGATGAGCGGTCCCTACGCGAGGTCTTTCTCCCTCACTTCCGCCGCGCCGTGCAGGAGGGCCACGCGGGCGCCGTCATGGCGGCATACAACCAGGTGAACGGCGCGCACTGCAGCGAGAACACCCACCTGCTGCGCGAGGTGCTCGACGGCGACTGGGGCTTCCAGGGTTTCGTCGAGTCCGACTGGATCCTCGGAACGCGCAGCACGGTGCCCGCGGTAGAGGCGGGGCTCGACGTCGAGATGCCGGCCCCCAGCTACTTCGGCAAGCCGCTCGCCGATGCCGTGGCGGCCGGCCAGGTGCGCCGGAAGACGATCGACGCTGCCGTGCGTCGCACCCTGCGCGCGCAGCTCTGCTTCCGCCTGGATACCGACCCGCCGAAGGCGGACCCGACCCAGGTCGAAACCCCCGCGCACGTGGCGCTCGCGCTCCAGGCGGCACGCCAGTCGATCGTGCTGCTCCGCAACGAAGCCGAGGCGCTGCCCCTCGACCCTGCGCGCGTGCGCTCGCTCGTGGTCGTCGGGCCGCTCGCCGCGATGGCGGACCTCGGGGACCACGGGAGCAGCCTCGTCGTTCCCGCCTCTGCCGTGTCGCCGCTCGACGGCATCCGCGCGCGCGCCGGCGGCGTGACGGTCACCTACGTCGACGCGAGCCCACCCTCCCCCGCCGATCTGTCGCTGATCGCGGCGGCGGACGCCGCCGTGGTCGTCGTCGGGCTCACGTTCCAGGACGAGGGCGAGGGACTGATCACGATCGGCGACCGCACGTCGCTGGCCCTGCCGCGCGACCAGGACGCACTCGTCGCGGCAGTCGCGGCAGCGAACCCCCGAACGATCGTCGTCCTCGAGGGAAGCGGGGCACTGCTGATGCCCTGGCTCGGCCAGGTGAGCGCCGTGCTGATGGCCTGGTATCCCGGCGAAGCCGGCGGGACGGCGATCGCCGAGGTGCTCTTCGGCGACGTGAATCCGTCGGGCAAGCTGCCGGTCACCTTCCCGCGCGCGGAGAGCGACCTCCCGCGGTTCGACAACACCAGCCCCGCGGTCCAGTACGGCTACTTCCACGGCTACCGCTACCTCGACCGGAACGACGCCGCCCCGCTCTTCCCCTTCGGCTTCGGGCTCGCCTACACGACGTTTCGCTATTCGAACCTCGCGATCAGCCCTGCGACCGTCTCACCGTGGGGCCGCGTGCGCGTGACCGCCGACGTGACGAACACGGGCCCCGTCGCAGGCGACGAGGTTGCGCAGCTCTACGTCGGCTACCGGGGCTCGCGCGTCGACCGTGCGGTGCGTGATCTCAAGGCGTTCGCGCGGGTCCACCTCGAGCCCGGCGAGACCCGCACGGTCCCGTTCGAGGTGCGGGCACCAGACCTCGCGTACTGGGACACGGGCGCCGGCGCGCTCGTCGTCGAGCCGATCGCGTACACGGTCGAGGTCGGGCCGTCGTCGCGTGACCTGCCGCTGGCGGGCGCCTTCGCGGTCTCGCCGTAGGCGCCCGCATTAGTCGCTCATCTCCGACCACGCCACGGGGTGCACCCCGTAGGCGCCGGTGAGCCCCGTGAGCTCGATCTCTCGCCGTGGCCCGAATTGGATGTCGCCGCCGCTCTCGGTCAGCTCCTTCAAGAGCGACGACACCAGGATCTCCCCGCCTTTCGCCTGCCCCGCAATCCGCGCGGCCAGGGTGACCGCCCTGTCGAACGACTCGTCCGCGCCCGCGGTCGCCTCGCCCGCGTGCAAGCCGACCCGGACCCGCAGCGGGGTCTCCGGGTGCTGGGCCGAGTAGGCGGCCAGGGCCCGCTGCAATCCGATCGCGCAGTGCAGCGCGCGGCGTGCGCTCCCAAAGACCACCATGAAGCCGTCCCCCCGCGACTTCACCTCGAACCCCGCGTGGGCCCGTATCTGCTCGCGGACGATCCGGTTGTGGGTCTCGAGCATCCGGCGGGTCGGCCGGTCGCCGGCCCGTTCCGTGACCAGGGCGGCGTCCACCACATCGGTCAACAATATCGTCACCGTGCCATCGGGCGCCGCGTGGGCGCGGAGATCGGGACGGTCCTTTTGCACGAGCGACGCGACCGCGTCGATCGACGCGGTGACGTCTCCTCCGAAGCCCTGCGCCCGGAGCTTCAACGCGAGCGCCTTCTCGACCAATCGCTTCATCCCCAGCTCGTGCGCGCCGTCGAGCGCACCCGCGACGAGGTCGAGCGCCTTCTCGCGGTCGCCGGGCGCCGCACGCGTGAGCAGCATGGCGGCGTAGTCCTGCTGCGCGTGGGCGACCCACGGGCGTCCCCCCAACCCGCGGTTCACCCGTAGCGCCGTCTCGAAGTGACCCGTCGCCTGCTCCCACCGGGACAGCGTCGTGGCGAGCAGGCCGAGATGACGCGACGCCGATCCCCAGCAGGCGAGGCCATAGCCGAATACCACGCAGCGCTCGGCGTAGGGCTCGAGGAGCTCGTAGAGCACCCCCGCGGCCGCGCGATCCCCGAGCAGCGCCGCCGTCTCGGCGAGCAGCGCCATGCTGACGAGCCAGGTGATGTCCTGGGGCAGATCGGCGAAGCCGCGCGCCCCGAGGTCCGCGAGCTCCCGCTGTGCCGTCGCCACGCGCCCCGCGTCCGCCAGGAGAAGCACCAGGCCACACCGCCAGGAGGGGATGGCATGGTGCTCTTCGCTGAGCGCCTCGGTGGCCGCCACCAGCTCCTCGAGCCCGCCGAGCTCCCGGCGAATGGTGAACATGTGGACGCCGAAGGCCTGGGCGGCGTCCGAGCCCTGCGCCCGCTGTCCCACCGCGACCGCCTCCTGCGCGAGCCGCTCGCCCTCCGCGAAGTCGCCGGCCAGCAGCGCCCGCATCGTCCGGTACAACGTCGCCCACCAGAGGTACCGCGGCTGCCGCAGCTCGTCGGCGAGCCGCGAGAAGGCGGCGATCTCCTGATCGACGGCCGTCGCGTTGCCGAGCTCGAGCACGTCGGCCAGGCGAAAGGCGTGACCGAGGAGGCTCATCTCGCGGTTGCCGAGCTCGTCGGCCAGGCGCACCACCTCGGTCGCCGCCGCCAGCCGGTCCTCCACGTTCCTCGGCCCCCAGTCGGCGAAGCGCCTGCTCGCGAGGCACATGAGCCGTACGTTCGGGTCGCCGACGCGCTCGGCCATCGCCACCGCACGCGAGCCGAGGGAAGCGATGAGCCCCCGTCGCTCCGGCGAGCTGGACCAGTAGAGCGCAACCGCCAGGCGACCGAGCAGCAGGGCGCGGAGCGCGTTGTCCTCGTTCGGGAGCTGGTCGAGCGTCTCCTCGAGGAGCGCGACGAGCGGCTCGTCGACCAGCCCGGCCGCCTGGCCCCAGAACCCCTGCAGCCCGGCACCCAGGCCGAGGGCGGCGGCGGCGAGGCGCTCGGGCAGGGCATCGCGGCGGGCGATCTCCGCGGCCTGCAGGAACGTCTTCCGCGCCTGCTCGCTCTCGCCCGCACCTATCCGGGCGTCACCGAGCGCGAGCAGCAGATCGCAGCGCGCCCCCGTGTCGGGCACCTCCTGCAGGTCGAGCACCTGGAGCGCGCGCTCGTAGTGACCGGCGGCTTCCTCGTAGGCGAGGAGCTCGACCGCGCGGGCCCCCGCGCGGCGGGCATAGTCGATCGCCTTCCCCACGTCGCCGCCCTGGGAGGCCTCGATGAAGTGGTAGGCCAGCTCCGCCAGGTGCGGCTCCGGGTGCGCCCCGTACAGGCGCTCCAGCACCTCCGCCACCTGGCGGTGGAGCCGCACTCGACGGGCGGTCTTGAGCTCGTCGTAGAGCGTCTCCCGGATGAGCCCGTGCGAGAAGGTGTACCGGCCCGCGCTGCGCGGCAGCTCGAGGATGACGCGGGCGGCCACCGCCTCGTCGAGCCCCTCCAGCATCCGGTCCTCGGTGAGGCCGCTCACTCCCGCGAGCGCATCGAGCCGGAACTCGCGCCCGAGCACCGCGGCGACGGTCAGCATCCGGTTGCACTCCGCCGAGAGGCGATCGAGGCGCCTCCCGACCACCTCGCGCACGCTCTGCGGAATGCCGACGCTCCACGAGGTCACGTGCTCGGGGTGCTCCAGCCGCCCATCGCTGACCAGCAGCCGCACGACCTCGTTCACGAAGAAGGGATTGCCCTCGGTCTCGCGGTAGACCGCCTCCACGAGCGCCGCGGGTGGCTTCAGACCGGCCGTCACCTCGATGAAGCGCTCGACGTCCTGCTTGACGAGGCCGCGGAGGAGGATGCGCTCGCTCAGCTGCTCACGCGCGAGCTCGCCGAGTGTCTGGGAGAGGGGATGCTGCCGCCCGAGCTCCACGTCGCGGTACGTGCCGACCACCAGGAGCCGGGTGCCGCGCAGCTCCCGGGCGACGAACTGAAGCAGCAGGAGCGAGGGCTTGTCGGCCCAGTGCAGGTCGTCGAGCAGGAGAGCCAGCGGCTGACTGGTCGAGGCATTCTTGAGGAACGTGGCGATGCTGTCGAAGAGCCGGAAGCGGGCCTGCTCGGGGTCGAGCCGCTGGGGCGTCGGCAGGCCCGGCAGCCGCTCGCGCACCTCGGACACCACCTGCGCGATCTCGGACGCGCCGGAGCCCATCTCCGAGAGCAGCACCTTCGGCTCGCGCTCGTGCACGTAGGCGCGGATCGCCTGCACCCACGGCCAGTACGCCGGCGCGCCTTCCCCCTCGTAGCAGCGGCCCCACAGGACCTGCACGTTCCGCAGGCGGGCATAGGTGGCGAGCTCGTCGGCCGTCCGCGTCTTTCCGATGCCGGGCTCGCCGACCAGGAGAAGCAGGCGCCCATGTCCCGAGAGCGCTTCCTCCAGCCCCGCCCTGAGCTCGTCCATCTCACGCTCGCGGCCGACGAACACGCCGCCCGCGAGCCGGTCGAGCGGGTTGGCCTCACGCTGCTCCGCGACTCGTTCGCCGCCCGAGACCGCCGTCTGAGCGATCGCCTCGAGCGCCTGACGCACGACGGTCGCGCTCTTCGGTCGGTCCTCGGGCGCCTTGGCGAGGAGGCGCAGGACGAGCGCCTCGAGCGCCCGCGGCACGTCCGGGTTGTGCCACGACGGCGCGACCGGTGGCGTCTTGATGTGCTGGGAGATCACGGCCACCGCGTCGTCCCCCAGGAAGGGCGGCCGACCGGTCAGCAGCTCGTAGAGCATCGCCCCGAGCCCGTAGAGGTCGCTGCGCACGTCCGGGCCGCGCCCGAGCGCCTGCTCGGGCGGCATGTAGGCGACCGTCCCCACCATCATGCCCGGGACGGTCATGCGCGAGCGATCGAGGGCCAGGGCGAGCCCGAAATCGCCGAGCTTGGCCGTCCCGTCCTCCGTGAGCCACACGTTCCCCGGCTTCAGGTCGCGGTGGATCACGCCCCGCGCATGGGCCTGCTCGAGGGCGCGGCAGACCTGCTCGCCGATGCGCAGCACCTGGTCGAGCGGCAGGCGCTTGCCCTCGGCCCGTCGGAGGGCGTCCTCGACGGAGCCGCCGGCCATGAACTGGCTGACGATGTAGATCTGTCCGTCGTCGTCGCCCACGTCGTACACGGTGGCGATGTGGGGATGATCTCCGAGCCGCCCCATGGCGCGCGCCTCCCGCTGCACCCGGGCGCGCCCGGTCTCGTCGAGCCCCTCGGTCTTGATGACCGCGATGGCGACGTCGCGTTCGAGCCGGGAATCGTTCGCGAGGTAGACGCGCTTCTTGGCTCCCTCCCCGAGGAACCGTCTCACCTGGTAGCGGCCGGCCGCGAAGGAGCGCGGCATCGAGGCCGCGGAGGCCTCTGCTCCCGGGCCCTGGACCGCCGTGCCGCAGCCGTCACAGAAGCGTGCGCCGGCCCGCAGCGTGGTCTTGCACTCGGTACATACGGCACACTCCACGCGGTACTCTCGTCCGAATCTCCTAACACATGTGCGGTCCAGCCGGGTAGCGCTTCGGTTGCGCGCGGCGCAGGCGAGGGCGTAGAAGGCGCGAGCAGCATGACCTCGTCCGCGTCGCCGGCCACGTTCGCGGGCGGACGCTATCGGGTGCGGCGTCTCCTCGGCGAGGGCAGCACGAAGCGCGTCTACCTCGTCCACGACACCCGCTTCGACCGCGCGGTCGCGTTCGCCCTCTTGAAGACGGAGGCGCTCGACGAGGATGCGCGCGCTCGCGTCCGGCGCGAGGCGCGGGCAACGGGCTGCCTCGGCGATCACCCGCACATCGTCAGGGTCCACGATGTGGGCGAGGAGGGCGCACTCTACGTCGTCGCCGAGTACATGGCGGGCGGCGACCTGAAGCGGCTGCTGCGCGACAGCCCCGGTCACCGTCTCCCGGTGGCGGACGCGTTGCGGCTCGCCGACCAGGTCGCGAGCGCCCTCGAGCACGCCCATGACCGTGGCGTCGTCCACCGCAATCTCAAGCCCGCGAACATCTGGCTCACCGCCGAGGGCACCGTGAAGCTCGGCGACTTCGGGCTCGCGAATCTGCGACCGCACTCCCGGCTCACCGTCGAGGGCATGATCGTCGGCACGGCGGCGTACATGGCCCCGGAGCAGGCCCTCGGCCGCACCCCCGACGCGCGCAACGACCTCTACGCCCTCGGCGCGCTGCTCTACGAGCTGGTCGCCGGTCGCCCGCCCTTCCTGGGTGATGATGCCGTGGCGATCGTTTCGCAGCACCTGCATACCGCGCCGGTCGCCCCCTCCTGGCACAATCCCGCCGTGCCACCGGCGCTCGAAGCCCTCGTCATGCAGCTCCTCGCGAAGGCCCCCGAGGATCGGCCGCCGTCGGCGGCTGCGGTTCGCGCGGCGCTCGCGCCGATCGCCGCCTTGCGCCCGCGTCCCGCCGACGGTGCGACGACCGCCGCGCCGAACCCGCTCGGCCGTCTCGCGAGCGGGATCTTCGTCGGACGCGAGCGGGAGCTGACGGCGCTGCGCGCGGCCATCGAGGAGGCCATCGCGGGCAGTGGACGGCTCCTGCTGCTGGCCGGAGAGCCCGGGATCGGCAAGACGCGTACCGCACAGGAGCTCGCCACCTACGCCCGCCTCCGTGGCCTTCAGGTGCTCTGGGGCGGCGCGCACGAGGGCGGCGGCGCTCCTCCCTACTGGCCGTGGGTGCAGATGATCGAGGCCTACGTCCATGATCACTCCGCGGAGGAGCTGCTCGCGGAGATGGGGCCCGGTGCAGTCGACATCGCACAGCTGATCGCCGCGGTGCGGGCGCGCCTGCCCGCCTTGCCTCCACCACCCCGCCTCGATGCGGAGGAGGCCCGCTTTCGGCTCTTCGAAAGCCTCGCCAAGTTCCTGACCAACGCCGCGGCCCGCCATCCGCTGCTTCTCGTCCTCGACGACCTCCACTGGGCCGACCCGGGCTCGCTGCTGGTCTTGCAGTTCCTGGCGCGCGAGATGGCGGACGCCCGCCTGGTCGTGATCGGCACCTACCGGGACGCGGAGGTCCAGCGGCCGCATCCCCTCTTCCAGACTCTCGGCGAGCTCGCGCGGGTGCCGGGTTGCCGTCGCTTCACGCTCGCCGGGCTCGGGCGCCCGGATGTCGCACGCTACATCGAGCTGACGGCGACGTGCCTGCCGTCCGCGGCGCTGGTCGACGTGGTCACGAGTGGAACCGAAGGGAACCCGTTCTTCATGGGCGAGGTGGTGCGCCTGCTGGCGGCCGAGGGCCGTTTCGAGCAGCCCGGGCAAACGGCCGCTGCGGTCCCCGTCCCCGCGGCGGTCCGTGAGGTGATCGGCCGCCGCCTCGACCGCCTGTCGGCGGAGACGAATCGCGTGCTCGCCACCGCGGCGGTGGTGGGCCGCGAATTCGAGGTCGAGGTGCTGGCGCGGGTGGCCGAGCTTCCCCGCGAGCGGCTCCTCGAGCTGCTCGAGGAGCCGCTCGCGACGGGCATCGTCGCGGAGGTGCCGCGCACCCGCGGGCGCTACGGCTTCGCCCATGCCCTCATCCGCGAGACGCTCTACCAGGGGTTCGACCCCACGCGGCGTGCGGGGCTCCACCGCCGGATCGGCGAGGCGCTCGAGGACCTGTCCTCCGGGATGCCGGAGTCGCGCCTTGCGGAGCTGGCCTACCATTTCTTCGAGGCCGCCGAGCCGGGCCGGGCGGACGAGGCGCTCGCGTTCGCGAGCCGGGCGGGCGACCGGGCCATGTCGCTCCTCGCCTACGAGGAGGCGGCATCCCAGTACGACCGCGCCCTCCAGGCGCTGGAGCTCGGGCGGGCGGGCGATCAGGAGCAACGCTGCACGCTCCTGCTCGCCCTGGGAGAGGCAGAGCTGGCGGCAGGTTTCCTCGAGAAGGCGAGGGCAGACTTCTGGCGGGCCGCCGACGTCGCGAGGCGGCTCGGGAGACCGGAGCCGCTCGCCCGCGCCGCGCTGGGCGTCGGGATGTCCTATGGCTGGAGCGAGATGGCCCGACCCGTCGACGAGCGGCTGGTCGGCCTCCTGGAGGAAGCCCGCAGCGCGCTCGGTGAGCACGACGGCGTGCTGCGCGCGCGAGTGCAGGCGAGCCTCGCCATCCAGCTGTACTTCACCGGCGTCCCCGAGCGGACGGCATCCCTCACCGAGGAGGGCGTCGAGATCGCGCGACGTGCCGGAGACGCCGCCACGCTCGCCTACGCGCTCCACGCCCGGCAGTACGTCCTCTGGGGATCGGGGACGGTCGAGCAGCGGCTCGCGCTCGCAACCGAGATGCTGCAGGCCGCCAGGCGCGCGCATGACAGCCGTTTCATCATGTGGGCCCACGCGTGGCGGATCGTGGTCTCTCTCGAGAGCGGCCAGCGCGCCGCGGCCGACCGCGAGATGCAAGCCCAGTCGCGGATCGCCGAGGAGCTGCGGCAGCCATTCCATCGCTATCACCCCGTCATGCACCGGGGAATGCAGGCGCTCCTCGACGGCCGCTTCGAGGACGCGGAGCGCTTCGGTCAGCAGCTCCTGGAGATCGGCGAACGTACCCGGAGCCAGGATCCGGTCCTCGCCTTCGGGGCACAGCGATTCGTCTTGCTGAGGGAGCAGGGGCGGCTCGACGAGATCGAGGCTGGCGTCAGGGCGTTCGTCGAGGAGTATCCCGGGCTGCCTGCCTGGCGGGCCGCCCTGTGCGTGATCCACGCGGAGCTCGGCCGCGAGGCGGAGGCCAGGGAGGAGTTCGAGCGGCTGGCCGCGGACGACTTCGCTCGCTTCCCGCGCGACACGAACTGGCCGGCGGCCCGCTCGCTGCTCGCCGAGGTCTGTGCCCTGCTCGGAGACTCCAGCCGGGCCCGGACGCTCTACGATCTGATGCTGCCCTATGCTTCGCGATGGGTCGTCATCAGCCACGGGACGGTCTGCCTCGGGTCCGTCGCTCGGTGCCTCGGCATGCTGGCCGCGGTGCTCTGCCGCTGGGAGGACGCGGAGGGTCACTTCAATGAAGCCCTCCGCACGAGCCTCGGCATGCGCGCGCGACCCGCCGCCGCGCGCACCCAGCTCGACCATGCGTCGTTGCTGGTTCTGCGGGACGGGCCCGGTGACCGGGAGAAGGCGCTCGCGCTGCTCGCGCAGAGCCTCGACACCGCCCAGGCGCTCGGGATGAAGACGCTGCTCGAGCGCGCGCTGGCCCTCAAGCTCCGCGTCCAGGGGGTCGACGCGGCAGCGCCGACGACGTCGATCGACGCCGTCGCGTCGACCGTCGGGCGCGAGCGTCCCGACCTCCGTTCGCACGCCGCTCCGGACGGCACGGTCACGATCCTGTTCACGGACCTCGAGGGATCGACGGCGATGATCGAGCGGCTCGGGGACCATCGGGCCCAGGTGCTGCTCCGGACGCACAACGCGCTCGTCCGCGAGCAGGTGGCGGCCCACGGCGGTTTCGAGG
>WNFC01010132.1_pt1 | contig 10443 bp, 12 predicted proteins | sample 5400541 | NCBI WGS metagenome assembly WNFC01 (sample SAMN13153342, study PRJNA577476) | soil metagenome | isolation source: 120 cm saprolite under Douglas fir tree site 2 hole 2 replicate 1 | place: USA:California | collected 2015-04-18
CTGTCAGGGGATGTTGTGGCTTATCTTGCCAGCGAGGATTACGACCCACGCGACGTCCGCAGTCTTTCGCGCGCCGAGATCTCAGGGCGCGCGCAGGCCTGGACCTATCTGGAGATTCTCGAGGAGTTGCCGGGTTGGGAACACGCCTATCTGGCGTCGACAGGGCCGGAGTTCGGCACGCGCGAGAGTCGGCATATCAACAGCGTCGAGCAGCTCACATGGCAGCACGTGACTGAGGGCCGCCGCGCCGCGGATTGCGTGGCTTTGGGTTCCTGGGGCGTCGAATGGCACGACCGCGAAACCTTTGAGAGCAGCTTCGTTTATCCCCCGGACGGCGGCACGTATGACATTCCGCTCGGTTGCCTGACGAGCGTGGATACTCCGAATCTGTTCGCTGCCGGCCGAACCGCTGATGGGGACCGCCAGGCGGGTGCGTCGTTGCGGGTGATGGGTACGGCGTTTGCGACCGGCCAAGCGGCTGGTGTGGCCGCCGCGTGTCATGCACGCGGCGGGAATCTTGAAGCCGCAGAAGTCCGCAAGGTGCTCGCAAGCCAGGGTGCTCTGTTGGATCCGGCGGATATGCCCGCCCCGGTCACCGTTATCTGAGAAAATTGGGAGTACCGCGATGAGCGAGGCCACGCCTAGCAGCGGAAAATATCCGCCTAAGTCGCGTGTCAGACGAGCGGCACCAGTAGCCGTGACCCTCGTGCAAAGCGTCTCACGCACGATCACCATCGCCGGGTTTCCGCTCTCCACCTGGGCTTTCGCGCTGCGGATCTGGGCCGCCATGATGGTGGCGCTGTACGCGGCCTTCTGGCTGCAGCTCGAGAGTGCCTCGTCCGCTGCGGTCACCGTCGCCATTCTCGCCTCGCAGACGCGGGGGCAGACCTACCAAAAGGCCGCCTACCGGGTCCTCGCCACCGCGCGACCTTCACGCCCGCGCTGGCTTCGACAGTGGCCGCGCTTTGGCTCTCGATGCTATCCGCGATGCCGACGTGAGCGGTTCGAGGGAGCAGACTGGGATTTCACGAAGTTGCAGCGCAACAGGGCCTACAGCGCCGTCCTGTCCGGCTATACAGTTGCCCTGGTCGCTATGACGCAGATCGACTCGCCGACTTCCAGGTAGGCGAAGTGACCGGCAGTAACTACATCGACAAGCAATTGGGGGGCGCCTGGGGCGCAGGCGAGCGGCTCTATCGCAGCGGCCCTTGGCAACCCGGCACGCCGAGCCAAGGCTATCAACTCGCCTTCACGCCGGCCGAACTATTCCGCACAGCTATGAAGACGATCAACACCGAACTGGCGAAGGCAAGCACTCCGTTCGCGCAGATGAGCGCGGAGCAGCAGGACGCCTATCTGCACGCTCTCGAAACTGGTGGCAAAGATCTTGGCGGCGTGCCCTCCGATGTGTTCTTCGCCCATCTTTGGCAGTGCACGGTCGAGGGTTTCTTCAGCGACCCTGTCTATGGCGGCAACCGCAACATGGTGGCGTGGAGGATGATCGGTTTCCCCGGTGCCTACGCGTCTTACTACGAACTGGTAGATCAGCACGGCATCAAAATCGACCGCCCGCCGATGAGTTTGGCAGAGGATGCACACGGTCACATCCATATGGATCCCGGAATCCACGCCAAGGTGCCCTAGCCAAATGAAGCGAATCCAAGACCATCCGGAGCGGGCGTTGAAGCTGCAAAGTTGAGCAAAGTAAGCGGAACGCGCGCGAGCACTCCCAGGCCGATTCGCCTGGAAAATCGGAAAGATTCCTATGGCGCAACGCCTTAAGCCTGTGGATGTCGTCACCGTCGGCGTTGGCTTGACCGGATCCCTGACGGCACTGGAGCTTGCGAAGACAGGACAGTGGTCGGCATCGAGCGCGGTGCGGGCGCGATACGGTGCCCGATTTTCAATCGCCGGCGATCCACGACGAACTGCGTTTTTCGATCCGCAAGGCGATGATGCAGGACAATGTCAAGGAAGCGGTGACGTTCCGCAACAACTCCGACCAGACGGCGCTGCCGATCCGCAGATGGGAAAGCTTCTTGCCCGGTACAGGCTTGGGCGGCGCGTTCGTCCACTGGAACGGCCAAAGCTTCCGTTTTCAGGTCGCCGACTTCATCTACAAGACTCATATCGAGCAGCGCTACGGTAAGAAATTTCTTGCGGCGTGTGGTTCGGATCTGACCATCCAGGACTGGGGCGTCACCTACGATGAGCTCGAGCCGCATTACGACCTGTTTGAATATCTCTGCGGCGTGAGCGGCAAAGCCGGCAACATCAAAGGACAGATCCAGCCAGGCGGAAATCCATTCGAGGCGCCGCGTTCGCGCGCATACCCAACCCCGCCGATGAACGAGCCTTATTTTGGGGCTCTGTTCCGGAAAGGCGCAACCGAGCTCGGCTATCACCCTTACCCGCAGCCGTCGGCAAATTTGAGCCAGCCCTACACCAACCAGGAGGGCCTTAGCCTCCGGCAATGCGTGTTTTGCGGATTCCGTGAGCGCTATGCCTGCGAACACTACGCAAAATCGAGCCCGCAGACGATTATCCTGCCGACCTTGCTCAAAAAACCCAACTATGAGCTGCGCACCAACTGCCAGGTGCTGCGCATCAATCTCGACAGCACCGGCAAGAAGGCTACCGGCGTCACCTATGTGGACGCCACCGGTACCGAGTACGAGAAGCCCGCAGACCTCGTGCTAATTACGGCGTTCCCGCTCAACAATGTTCGCATGCTGCTGCTCTCGGGTATCGGCAAGCCGTACGATCCCAAGACCGGCGAAGGCGTTGTCGGGCGCAACTATACTTATCAGACAACCGGCGGCGCCACCGTCTTCATGGACGAAAGCATCAACATCAATCCGTTCATGGCATCGGGCGCAAACGGGACGATGATCGACGACTTCGGCGGCGACAATTTCGATCACTCTCAACTCGGATTTATCGGCGGCCAATATGTCGGCGCGATCATGACCAACGGCCGCCCTATCGAGTTTCATCCGACGCCACCTGGAACGCCCAGATGGGGGCTGGAGTGGAAGAAGGCGGTCGCCCGACACTATAACCACACCGTTCTCGTCCAGCAGCACGGAACGTCAACTGCGAACCGGTTCAACTACCTGGACCTCGATCCTACCTACAAGGACGCCTGGGGTCTGCCGATACTGCGCATGACCTTCGACTTTCCGACATCCTCATGTCGCAGTACATCGCCGACAAGGTGGTTGAGATCGGCCGCGCCATGGGCGGCAAGACCGTTGTCCGCGGCGGTACCAAGCGGCCTTACACCACGACGGTTTATCAAAGCACGCACAATTGCGGCGGTGCGGTCATGGGCGACGATCCGCGGGCCAGTGTCGTCAACCGGTACCTGCAATGCTGGGATGTGCCGAATGTTTTCAGCATCGGCGCCTCGGCATTCCCTCAGAACGGCAGCTACAACTACTCGGTCACGATCGGTGCGCTGACCTATTGGGCGCTGGACGCGATCAAGAACCGATATCTGAAGGCGCCGGGACCGCTGGTGCCGGCATGACCGCGCGCCGCCATTTCCTGCGCGCCGCGACGGCCATCGCAACCATCAATTTCGGTCTGGTCGAGCTTGCACACGCGCAGAGCGAGCCCCGCAAGCCCGATGTCAGCCGTGGCGCCGTGATCGCGGCGCAAGGCACGGCAACCGGCGCCCCGGCCTGTGCGCTGTGCCACGCCTTCAACGGCGGTTCCGATGGCAGCGGCGCGTTTCCGCGAATCGCCACCCAGCCCGCATCCTATCTTGCTCAGCAGTTGCGAGCCTTCGCCTCGGGCGTTCGCGCCAATGCCGTGATGTCGCCGGTCGCGAAAGCATTGTCGCCCGACGATATCGCCGACGTGACCGCCTATTATGCCGGCATCAAGGCACCCTACCTGCCGCTGCCGAAGCCGGCACCCGCGCTCAACAAGCGAGGCGAGCAACTCGCCAAAGTCGGCAGTGCCGCGAAGCAGCTTCCGGCCTGCGACAACTGTCACGGACCGGGCGGCGCCGGCGAGCCACCCGCGATCCCCTATCTGGCCGGACAGTATGCCCAGTACATCAGCTTCGAGCTTCAGATGTGGCGACGCGGATACCGCAAGACCAGTCAGGAGGTTATGTCGACGATCGCCGGCAAGCTCGACGATCAGGATATCGCGGCGCTCGGTGCCTATTACCAGCAGGTCCTGGCGCCGGACCAAACCCCGCCGTTGCAGCAGGAGATGCGCTGATGCCCGGAATCGAAAACGAGACACCGCGGCCCTCTGCATCGGCCGAAGACGCGGCGGTACCGATGAGATGGAATGCGGCGGCGGAAGCGCTCAGGCACGGGCCGCGCGGAGCATTCCTGGTTTCCGGCATCGCGACGGCGCTGCTGTTCGTGGGCTGGCTGGCGTTCTATTTCCTGCTGTTCATCCCGCGAGGCCCCATTGGCTGAGAAACGATCCAACCCGATGCAGCACCCCATTGCGGACGGAATTGTTCCGGAGGAGGAGATCGCCCGGACCGAGACACGCTGGTTCATCGCCATGGGCGGAATGCCTGTGGTGATGATGGCTGTGATCGTGGCGACCGGAGTCACCAATGCGCTTCATCCTCCCAGCAATGTGGAGACCGTCGACCCGACAACTCTGCATCTCGGCGGCGAGTTCGCCGAAAGCAATCTCGGTACCGCCGTCGATCCGGGCGGCTCGGTCACGGTCAGGCTGATCGCTGAGCAATACACCTTTGTGCCGGCCTGCGCACAGGTCCCGGGCGATACACCGGTGAAATTCCGCCTCACCAGCACCGACGTGATTCACGGGTTCCTGCTTCCCGCAGCCAACGTGAACACGATGGTGGTGCCGGGATTCGTCGCCGAAGTCCGTACCACCTTCGGCCGACCCGGCGTCTACAACATGCCGTGCCATGAATTCTGCGGCGATGGCCATCACGGCATTTGGGCGCGGGTGAATGTCCTGCCTCGAGAGCAATTTCCGAAACTGGCTCCGCTTGAAAGGACGAACTGTGCAAAACAGTAGCTGCCTGGCGCTGTACCATTACTGGGTCGCCTTCGCGGCTTTCTTGCCGGCCGTGGCGCTGGGCGCGTGGCAGATGCTGATGCGTAGCCCGCTGCCGGCTCCGCTCGACGATCCCAATGCCTATTACACCTCGGTCACGCTGCACGGGACGGCGATGGCCTACGTGGTTACGACATTTTTTGCGATGGGTTTCGGCTATGCCGTGGCGGCGACCAGCCTCGGTCGTCCCGTTCGCGGCGTCACCGCGGCGTGGATCGGCTTCGCTGTCTGCCTGGCCGGCACCCTGATGGCCGTCGTCATCGTCCTCTCCGGCCGCGCAACGGTCCTCTACACCTTCTATCCACCGCTGCTCGGCAGCGTTTGGTATTACCTCGGCACCCTGTTGCTGGTCGGCGGCTCGATGATCTGGGTCGTGCTGATGATCTACAACATGGTCACATGGAAACGCGACAATCCGGGTCAACCAGTGCCGCTTCCGATGTTCGCGATCACCGCGACGGCGCTGCTCTGGGCCTGGACCGCGAGCGGCGTCACGATCGAACTCGTGGGCATCATCCTGCCCACGGCACTGGGCCTGACCACGCAAATCGACGCGGGCCTCGCGCGCACATTATTCTCCGTGACGCTGCACGCCATCGTCTATTTCTGGCTGATGCCGGCCTATATCGCCTTCTATACGCTGGTCCCGCACGCCGCCGGCGGGCGCATTTACAGCGACACGATGGGGCGGCTCACCTTTGTCATGTTCCTGGTTTTCTCCTTGCCGGTGGGGATGCACCATCTGTTCGCCGATCCGGAACACGGCTCAGGCTTCAAGTTCCTGCAATCCTTCCTCACCTTCTTTGTCGCCCTGCCAACGCTGCTGACCGTCTTCTCGGTCAGCGCCAGCCTGGAAATCGCCGGACGTCTGCGCGGCGGCCGCGGGCTCCTGGGCTGGATCCCGGCGCTGCCGTGGCACGAGCCGATGGTTCTCGCTGTCGCCTTGTCGCTGATGATGCTCGGCCTCGGCGGTTTCGGCGGGCTCGTCAACATGAGCTACGCGATGAACTCCATGATCCACAACACGTCCTGGGTGACCGCGCATTTCCACCTCATCTTCGGCGGCGCCGTCGTGATCATGTATTTCGCGATCGCTTACGAGATGTGGCCGCGCATCAGCGGGAAGCCTCTGCGATCCAAGGCGCTGGCACGCTGGCAACTCTGGCTGTGGTTCTGGGGCATGATGATCACCACGATCCCGTGGCACATTACCGGGCTGATGGGACAGCCGCGGCGCGTCGCCATCTTCGACTATAGCGACCCGTTCATCGCCCGCATGGGCCCACTGGTCGTCATATCCGCCATCGGCGGCCTGATCCTGCTGGTGTCCGCGGTCCTCCTCATTGTCATTCTGGTGCGCTCGCAACTCGGCGCGACACAGCTCGCCACGCCATTGCGCTATGCGCTTGTGGTGAATCCGCCCACGCACGTTCCCGCATCCCTGAACGGCTTCGCATTATGGAATGCGATCGTGCTGGTGCTAATGGTGGCCGCCTACGGCTATCCGATCGGCCAATTCCTGATCCTGAAATCGTCGGTTCCCGCCTACGAAGTGACGCGCCAATCCCTGACTACAGGCATACGGTGATGGCGCGTGACCAGGACACATTCGGTCTCGACAATCCCTGGCCGCGGATCGGTTGGGCAGCAACGGCAGGCGTGGTCGTCATCTCCGTCGTCCTCGGCTTCGTCGTCCTGAGCCGTTATCAACAAAACGATTCGACCCTCGGCCTCTTCAGCGCGATCTGCCGGAGCCTCGGCATCACCGGTGACAGTGGACCGGCGGCGGAAGAAAAGCCGCCATTGCGCACACCGACTCAGGTTGCCTGGACCAGAAGCACGCTCGACCAGATCGCAGCCGGCGACGCGCAGCATGGCGCGTTCATTGCAATGAATTGTGCAGCCTACCATGGCAAAGCGGGCGTGAGCTCGTCGAGCCTGGTGCCAACGCTCGCCGGGATGGACACAGCGGTGATCTACAAACAGCTCGACGATTATCGCAAGGGCAAGCGTCCATGGGGAGCCATGGCAGCGATGCGCAGGCGCTATCCGCTCAGGACTCGGCCGACGTTGCAACCTATTTCGCCGCCCAGGCGGGCGGGCTGCCGGCGCTGACCGGCGAACGCGTTCCCGAGTCGGGGCGCAGCTTGTGGGCAAGCGATCCGGCGAAGCGGCTGGTATTTGCCGGCGATCCGCAACGCGGCATTCCGCCCTGTGCCGCCTGTCATGGCCCCGGCAGTTTCAAGATCGGCGCGCCGGCGCTGCAGGGGCAACACGCCGCCTACATCGAACGGCAGCTTGCCGCCTTCGCCCAAGGCAGCCGCCAGAATGATATCTATGAGCAGATGCGCGCAACGGCCAGGCAGCTCACGCCCGGCGAAATGCAGGCGCTCGCCGCCTTCTACGGCCGCGCGCCATGACACGCACCTCCGATCGTTAGTTTCGGCGCGATCATCGAACCGAGCGCAGCAAACGCCGCTGGCCAAGGGCGCGACTTCAAATCGGCGCAAACGCGACACAAATGCCGCAACCTCGCGCAAGCAATTGCTTGCGCAAACGTGCATCATCCATCTGTTGTCCATGCAGGATCAGGAGGCTGAGATGGATCACCGTGATATCCTGGGCGGGATATTCTCTCCGGGCGGCTTCCTTGCGGATCATGAGATTTGTTCGACGCGGCGGGGGCTCCTCGCCGCTCCACTGCTCGCCGCGCTGTCGCTCGCTCTGACGGACGAGGCGGCGCGTGCCGGCACAATCAACCCGTCGGAGACGGAGGTTACGCTTCCCGGCGCGATCAAGTGGGGCGGCTGGATAGCCGGTTCTCCGCCGCACAGCGGCGAGATGGCGACGCTCTACGGCGGCTTGGACAAGCCCGGACCCTATCTTGTGCTGATGAAGTGGTACCCGTGCTACATGAGCGCCCCGCACACCTACGCGACCGATCGCCTCTCGCTGGTTCTCTCCGGCACGTGGTGGGTGAACAGCGGCGCCGACTTCGATCCGGACAACACGGTTCCGGTTCCCGCGGGAGGATTCGTCAGGCGCATCGCGCGGACCCCGCACTATGACGGGGTCAAGAAGGACGCAAATGAGCCGGCCGTCATTGGTCTTTTCGGAATCGCACCCGTCCAATTCGAGCTGGTGGAGCCGGCCAAGCCGCGCTGGCGCAAGCTCTGACCGGGCCATGCCGTTTGTCACCCGAGTCGCACAAGCTGGATAGGCCGATCGGAATCCGCCGCGCGGCGGGGGCGAACTCTTTCATTCCGAATCGTGTTCATGCCGCGTCAGCGGATGACGTTCTTGGCTCAGCGGGTTTCGCCTGGTCTCCAAGTCAATGGGGCACCGCCGCCAGCCCGGCTTGCGCGATTTGCACGCTGTCGAAGCTCGCCCCGATTGCGCCGATCACCTCGCCGTCGACCACGATCGGAAGCCCGCCTTGCATCTCGACGAAGCCTTGCGCCGTAACGGCAGCAACGCGACCGTGGTTGATCGCGTCCTCGAGCGCCTGGCTCGGTTTCTTGAACAGCGCGGCGGTTCGGGCCTTGCCAGGCGCAAGCTCCACGCTGGCGGTATAGGCGGCATGGTCCATGCGCTCGATCAGGATCGGCCACCCGCCGTCATCGACCACGGCGACAACGCCGGTCAGGTGATTGCGCGCCGCCTCCGTCTCGGCGGTCGCCACGATCTTTCGCGCAATCTCCAGGGTCAGCACTTTCTTTTCCGCAAATTGCGGGCCGCCTGCTGCGGCAGCAACGCCACCGCTCCGAACACGAGGCCGCACGCGATGGCGATGCGCATGATGGTTTCCTTCTTTAGCGGTTTATACCAGGCTTCAAAGAGATTGACCGATGGTAGCCCAATCGCGCTGAGCGATCGAGGTGATGCGGCCTGTCTCGGCGAGAAGTTTTCGCCAAGCGTCCTGGCAGGCGTCGAGGATGGCGGTGTAATCCGCGAACACGCGGTTGCCGAGATAGGTTTGGCGCAGATACTGCCAGATGTTCTCGGCCGAGTTGAGTTCGGGACAAGCGGGCGGCAGCGGAACAAGGGTGAGGTTGCCGGGTGGGTTGAGCTTGCGCGTGGTGTGCCATCCGGCCTTGTCGAGGATGAGCAGCGCATGGGCCCCCGGCGCGACGGCGCGGCCGATCGCCTCGAGATGTGCCTGCATGGCCTCGGTGTCGGCGTACGGCATGATAAGGGCAACTCCGGTATCGCGGCTCGGACAGACGGCGCCGAATACATAGGCGTTCTCGTAGCGCTGATCCTTGGGCTGGCGTGGCCGTGATCCCGTCTTGGCCCACTGGTAGACGAGACTGTTTTTTTGGCCGACCCGCATTTCGTCCTGGAACCAGACTTCGATCGGCGTCCCTGGAGCGAGCCGGCTCACGATCTGCGCGATCTGCGCGGGAAAGTTTTTTTAAATGTCGCGATCGCCTCTGTATCCTGGACCGGGTGTCTTGGCCGGGCGCTGATGTGCGAGAAGCCGAGCTTCTTCAGAACCCGCCCCAAGCTCACTTCCGACAGATCGACGCCGAAGCGCTGCCCCAGAACACGCTTCAGATCGACGCAGCGCCAGCGCACGACGCCGTCCGTCGCCGCGTCGGGACCAGTCTCGACGAGCTGCTTCAGCGCTTCCTTCTGCTCCGCGGAGAGCTTCGAGGGCCGCCCGGGCGGCTTGATGTCGATCAGTCCCTCTGGACCGTACTGGTTAAAACGGTGCACCCAGTCTCGCAGCGTCTGCCGGTCCATGCCGCCGATCCGCGCCGCCTCGGACCGGTTCATCCCATCATGAACCGCCGCCAGCGCCAACAGCCGACGGGCTTGCGCGCCGTCTTTGGCCTTTGCTGCAAAGCGCCGGAGCTCATCCGCTCCGAAATCCTGCCGCAGCCTGATCGCCCCGCCCATCGCCGATCTCCCGAATCAATCCGGTCAGGCAAAAGAGAATCACAACAACGGTCGCACTACAAAACAGAGTCACCACTTTCGAAGGCTGGTATTACTCGTGCTCCTTGCCAACCCCCCTTGGTATTCCAGCAGGCCATACTACCGTAGCGCGGCAGTAGTTCGGTCAACGTAGGCCTTTCCCGTGATACCCCAAGCATCACCGATCTTTTTGCCGGTCGATCGGCGCCAGCGCACGGGCGGACTCGCCCGGCCCGTCGTTCCCGGCAAACTCCTGCTTGCCCTCCAAGGGAGGGCCTTCGCTTTTTAGGGTTTTATGGGTTGAGGGCGGCGCGCGGCGTCCCCTCTGGCTTTACCATCAGACGCCTGTGGGACGGGGGTCCATCTGGAATAGTCATAAACACCGGACCATTTGAGCACATTGGTTTTGCAATTTTTGCAATCGAAGCTGCCGGAGCTTTGGTCCGAGGAGTGCTCCTG
>WNFC01010134.1_pt1 | contig 10443 bp, 8 predicted proteins | sample 5400541 | NCBI WGS metagenome assembly WNFC01 (sample SAMN13153342, study PRJNA577476) | soil metagenome | isolation source: 120 cm saprolite under Douglas fir tree site 2 hole 2 replicate 1 | place: USA:California | collected 2015-04-18
GGGGTATGGCCGCACTCCGCCAGGGACTGAGCGAAACCGGCTATGTCGAGGGACAAAACCTGGGGATCGAATACCGCTGGGCGGAGGGTCGTTATGATCGGCTGCCCGCCATGGCCGCCGACCTTGTCGCCCGCAAAGTCGATGTGATCGTAGCAAGCAGCCCCCCTGCGATACACGCGGCGAAAGAGGCAACGTCGACGATCCCGATCGTCTTCTTCACCAACGTCGACCCGGTCGGGGATAGCCTGGTCGCCAGTCTCGCCCGGCCAAGCGGCAACCTCACGGGCGTCAGCTTCCTCGCTGCCGAGCTGCATGCCAAGCGGTTTGAGCTGCTTTCCGAGCTGGTTCCCCAGGCCAAGGTGATCGCCCTGCTCGTGAACCCGAACAGTTCGTCTCCCGAGCGCGCGATACGAGACGTGCAGGAAGCGGCGCAGCCGAAGGGGGTGCAGCTCCATATCCTGAAGGCCAGCACCGAAAGCGAGATCGACGCTGCCCTCGCCGCCCTCGTCGAACGGCAAGCCGGCGCGCTCATCGTTGCGACTGATCCATTCTTCTTCATCCGGCGCGAGCAGATCGTGGCGCTGGCCGCGCGCTATGCCGTTCCGGCGATCTATGAGTGGCGTGAATTCGTTACGGACGGCGGCTTGATCAGCTATGGGCCGAGCCTCACGGCTACCAGTCGCTGGCTCGGCATCTATTCGGGGAGAATTCTCAAGGGTGCCAAGCCCGCTGACCTGCCAGTCCTGCAGCCGACCACGCTCGAGTTGGTGGTCAATCACAAGACTGCGAAGGCGCTCGGCCTCACCATCCCGCCATCGATCCTGTCGCGCGCCGACGAGGTGATCGAATGAGCGCCGCCGCGAACGCGACGGGAGCGTCCGTGACGCGGCGACGCGGCCGGCTCTTCGTCAAGTACGTGCTCTCGCTGGTCGGGCTGGTGAGCGTGGTGCTGGTCGTCAATGGCGCGCTCGATGTGTGGTTCTCCTATCGCGAGGCGAGGGAGACGCAGGTCCGCATCCAGCAGGAGAAGGCCGAATCGGCGGCGCGCCGGATCGCCCAGTTCGTCGAGGAGATCGAGCACCAGATCGGCTGGGTGGCGAAGGCCCAGTGGGCGGCCCTACCGGTCGAGCAGCGGCGTATCGACTATAGCCGCCTGCAGCACCAGGTCCCGGCCATCACCGACCTGGTGCAACTCGATCGTCAGGGCCACGGGCAGTTGCGTGTGTCGCGGCTCTCCCCGGACGTGATCGGCGGTGGCACCGACCGCTCGACGGAGCCCGCCTTCGTCGAGGCGATGGCCAATGGCGTCTACTTCGGTCCGGTCGATTTCCGCAGGGAAAGCGAGCCTTACCTCACCATGGCGGTTGCCCACAAAGGCAAGGAGGGTGGCGTCACCATTGCCGAGGTCAACCTCAAGCTGATCTTGGACGCGATCTCGGAGATCAAGATCGGCCGCGAGGGCTATGCCTATGTCGTCGACCGGCTGGGGCGCCTGATCGCCCATCCGGACCTCAGCCTCGTCCTGCGGAAGACCGACCTCTCCGCCTTGCCGCAGGTCGCCGCCGCTTTGGCCGAGACCGCCGGCCAAAGCGATCCGGCGGAGCGCGTGATGAATGCCCCCAATTTCGCCGGACGCACCGTGCTGACGGCGCATGCGGCGATCGCGCCGCTGCGCTGGCTCGTCTTCGTCGAGCTGCCGATCGGTGAGGCGCTGCAGCCGCTCTACGCCTCGCTGGCGCGGACCGGCTGGCTGCTTCTCGTCGGCCTCGTCTTCGCCACGGCTGTCGGCTTCCTTCTCGCCCGCCGCATGGTCGTGCCGATCCGCACGCTGCAGGGGGGCGCGGCGCGGCTCGGCGCGGGCGAGCTCGGTCACCGCATCGAGCTGCGCACCGGCGACGAGGTCGAAACGCTCGCCGACGAGTTCAACCACATGGCAGCACAGCTCCAGGAATCCCATTCCGGTCTCGAGCGCAGGGTCGAGGAGCGCACCCGCGAACTGAGTGAGACGACCGAGGATTTGGCGCGTTCGGTCGAGGAACTGACGACGCTGCGCGAAGTGGGGCAAGCAGTCAGTTCCACCCTCGATCTTGCCACCGTGCTCGAGACGATCGTCACGCGCGCCGTCGCGCTGTCGGGTGCAGATGCCGGCGCGATCTACCGCTACCGGAGCTCCGACCGTCAATTCCGCCTCGGCACCTCGCACGGCTTCGGCGAGGCGCTGGCGGCGGCGATCCGCGCGGCGCCGATCCGCGAGGAGGAAACCACGGCACTCGGCCGCGCCGTCCAGGAGCGGGTGCCTGTCCAGTTGCCCGATCTTGCCGCCGCGCCGCATCTGCCGTTGCGTGACCTCATCGTCGCGGCCGGGTTCCGCTCCGTGCTGATCGTGCCGCTGGTCGGTGCCGACCGCGTCGTCGGCGTGTTCGCGATTCAGAAGAAGACGCTCGGCGAATTCTCCGATGCGGTGGTCAAGCTCATGCAGACCTTCGCCAGCCAGTCCGTGCTGGCGATCCAGAATGCGCGGCTCTTCCGCGAGGTTGACGAGCAAGGTCGGGCGCTCGCCATCGCCAGCCAGCACAAATCACAGTTCCTCGCCAATATGAGCCACGAGCTGCGCACGCCGCTCAACGCCATCCTCGGTTACGCCGAGATGATGGCCGATGGCCTCTACGGCGACGTCGGCGAGAAGGCGCAGGGCGTGCTGGAGCGCGTGCAAAGCAACGGCCGGCACCTGCTCGGCCTGATCAACGACGTGCTGGATCTCTCCAAGATCGAAGCCGGCCAGCTCGTGCTGACGATGGAAGCGTACAGCGCCGCCGACATGGTGGCGACGGTCATGGCGACCACCGAATCGCTGGCACGCGCCAAGAACCTCGAACTTAAATCTACCGTGGCGCCCGGCCTGCCGACCGGCACTGGCGACGCGCGGCGGCTGACGCAGGTGCTGCTCAACCTGGTCGGCAACGCCGTCAAGTTCACCGACCAGGGCGGCGTCGAGATCCGCGCCGTGCAAGCGGCGGGCCGCTTCGAATTTTCGGTCGTCGATTCCGGTCCCGGCATCGCGCCGGCCGACCAGGCGCGAATCTTCGATGAGTTCCAGCAGGTCGACAACACCATCACCCGCAAGAAGGGCGGCACGGGGCTCGGCCTGTCCATCTCACGCCATATCGTCGAGCTGCATGGCGGCCGCATCACCGTCCAATCCGAGGTCGACAAAGGCTCGACCTTCACGATCTCAATCCCCGTCAACGCCCAGCCGGTCAGGGACGCCGCCCAATGAGCAAGAAGATACTCGTGGTCGAGGACACCGAGGACAATCGCCAGATCCTGCGCGACCTTTTGAGCATGGCGGGCTACGACACGATCGAGGCGCATGACGGCGCCGAGGGCGTGGCCAAGGCCAGCGAGCACAAGCCGGACCTGATCCTGATGGACATCCAGATGCCGGTGATGGACGGCTACGAGGCGACGCGACGCATCAAGGCCGATCCGGCGCTGAAGGCGATCCCGGTGATCGCCGTCACCTCCTATGCGCTGTCGGAGGGTGAGGAGAAGGCGCGCGCGGCAGGCTGCGACGACTACGTCGCCCAGCCTTTCAGCCCGCGCCAGATGCTGGCCAAGGTCCGCAGGATCATCGGCTAGCGGACGCGCCAACTGCACCGGCCTATGTTAGCTTAGAGGCCCTGCACGACGGTCGGTCCCGAGCCTCGGAGGCTTGGATGAGGCGGCGCGAGTTCAGTACCCTTCTTGGAGCTGCGGCGACGGCGTCGACCGTATGGCCGTCGCTCCTCAGCGCGCAGCAGAAGGCGACGCCGGTGATCGGCAACCTCGGCAGTGGGGCGCCCGGCCAGGCTGCACGGATTGTGGCCGCATACCGCCAGGGACTGAGCGAAACCGGCTATGTCGATGGACAAAACCTGACGATAGAATACCGCTGGGCGGAGGGTCGCTATGATCGACTGCCCGCCTTGGCGGCCGACCTTGTCGGCCGCAAAGTCGACGTGATCATGACCGCTGGGCCCCCTGCGATACACGCGGCGAAAGAGGCAACGTCGACGATCCCGATTGTCTTCGCCACCAGCGACGACCCGGTCGAGAATGGTCTGGTCGCCAGTCTCGCCCGGCCGGGCGGCAACCTCACGGGCGTCAGCTTCCTCACCGTCGCGCTGAATCCCAAGCGGTTTGAGCTGATTTCCGAGCTGGTTCCCCAGGCCAAGGTGATCGCCCTGCTCGTGAACCCGAACACTCCGACTACCGAGCAGATGATGCCAGCCGTACAGGAAGCGGTGCAGGCGAAGGGGGTGCAGCTCCATATCCTGAAGGCCAACACCGAAAGCGAGATCGACGCCGCCTTCGCCGCCCTCGTCCAACGGCAAGCCGGCGCGCTCCTCGTCAACGCCGACCCATTCTTCTTCTACCGGCACGAGCAGATCGTGGCGCTGGCGGCACGCCATGCCGTTCCGGCGATCTATGAGGTCCGTGAATACGCCATGGCCGGCGGCTTGATCAGCTATGGGGCGAGCCTCACGGCTGTCTTTCGCCAGGTCGGAATTTACGCCGGAAAAATCCTCAAGGGTGCCAACCCCGCTGACTTGCCGGTCGTGCAGCCGACCACGTTCGAGTTGGTCATCAATCTCAAGACCGCCAAGGCGCTCGGTCTCGCCATCCCGCCATCGATCCTGTCGCGCGCCGACGAGGTGATCGAATGAGACGCCGCGATTTCGGCAGCCTTCTCGGCGGTATGGCGGCGTTCATCACTTGGTCGGCGCCCCTCAGCGCACAGCAGATGGCGACGCCGGTGATCGGCGTCATCAACGTCGGGACGCCCGGCCCGTCTGCAGGGGTTGTGGCCGCAATCCGCCAGGGACTGAGCGAAACCGGCTATGTCGAGGGACAAAATCTGACGATAGAATACCGCTGGGCCGAGGGTCGCCTAGATCGGCTGCCCGCACTGGCCGCCGATCTCGTCAGCCGCAAAGTCGACGTGATCGCGACGACCAGCGGCTCCCCTGCGGCACGCGCGGCGAAAAACGCAACCTCGACGATCCCGATCGTTTTCGAAAGCGGCCGCGACCCGGTCGAGGATGGCCTGGTCGCCAGTCTCGCCCGACCGGGCGGCAACCTCACGGGCGTCAGCATGCTCACCGTCGAGCTCAATCCCAAGCGGTTTGAGCTGATTTCCGAGCTGGTTCCCCAGGCCAAGGTGATCGCCCTGCTCGTGAACCCGAACAGTCCGTCTGCAGAGCGCGTGATACGAGCCTTGCAGGAAGCGGCGCGGCCGAAGGGGCTGCAGCTCCATATCCTGAAGGCCAGCACCGAAAGCGAGATCGACGCCACCTTCGCCTCCCTCGCCCAACGGCAAGCCGACGCGCTCGTCGTCTCCTCCGATCCATTCTTCTACAGCCGGCGCGAGCAGCTCGTGGCGTTGGCGGCACGCCATGCCGTTCCGGCGATCTATGAGTGGCGTGAATTCGCCACGGCTGGCGGCTTGATCAGCTATGGGGCAAGCCTCAGGGCTGTCTATCGCCAGGTCGGAATTTACGCTGGAAGGATCCTCAAGGGTGCGAAGCCCGCCGACCTGCCGGTCGTGCAGCCGACCACGCTCGAGCTGGTGGTCAATCTCAAGACCGCGAAGGCGCTCGGCGTCACCTTCCCGCCATCGATCCTGTCGCGCGCCGACGAGGTGATCGAATGAGGCAGGACTGGCGTGCCAAAGAGGACTCGAAACAAGTCTCGTTGCAAGATGTTCGACGAGCCGGGAGCGTGAGCAGAGGCCCAGCTGCTAAGCGCACCACCAAGAATGAAACGACAACAAAGTCCCTAACAAAAGTCCCTAACGGATAAGCGCCGCTGTGGATGATCCGCCGGCACTCTTCGAGCGACCTCCGGAAAATCCTGACAGGCCGTGACACGGACCTCGAGAAGGTGCGCCAGGCCGTGGACGGCATCGACAGCGAACTGAGGCACGATGCGGACTACAGCCGCAAGATCCTGGAACCGCTCAAGACGCAGGGTGTCGTGGGAATTACCGACAACGCGCTGATCATTCAATTCAGGTTTGCAGCCCAGCCCGGCAATCCGGAAGTCATCCAGCGCGACGTCATGCATCGCCTGATGCATGCATTTCAGGACCGAGGTATCGAGTTCGGTAGCGCGACTGCGGCGTCGTAAGGTCTGGGCGGCCCGGATAACGGCCGCTCCTGACACCGGGCCGACGTTCTCGCGAGCGCAGAAGGGCTTCCGGTATCAAGGGTGAAGCTGTCATTCTCCTGGATCGGTCTGTTGGCCCAAAGCGGGCCTCGCTGGGGTTTCAGCTACTGTTAGGGTGGGGGCCGTTGCTCCCGGCGTCAATTCGAAGCCGCGTAGAGGTCCATCGGTTCCTGGAGACCCTTGAGGGAATGTCTGCCCCGCTCGTGGAAGCGAAGACCCGACCCGGCGACGAGATCCTTGACGGTTCGTGATACCAGCACCTCGCCGGGCCCGGCGAGCGCCGAGACGCGCGAGGCGATGTGGACGGCGATGCCCTGCACGTCGTTGTCGGCGATTTCGATCTCGCCGGTATGGAGGCCACTGCGGACTTGGATGTCGAGCGGACGAACCGCCTCGGCAATGGCGCAGGCGCAACGCACGGCGCGCGCCGGGCCGTCAAAGGTGGCGAGAAACCCGTCGCCTAGCGATTTCACTTCGTTGCCGCGCGAGCGCGCGAGTTCGCGCCGCACCGTCGTGTGATGGGCGTCGAGCAGATTGTGCCAGCGCTGGTCGCCCAATTGCTCGGCCCGCGCGGTCGAGCCCACGATGTCTGTGAACAGCACGGTCGCAAGGACACGGTCGCTTTCTGTCGCGGAGATGGATCCGGTCAAAAACTCCTCGATCGCGTCACCGATCTGCTCGTGGATGAAAAAGAGATGATCGTCTCCCGGCAGCTCGAGCAGTCGTGCTCCCGGAATTTGCTCGGCAAGAAAGCGTCCGCATTCCACGTTGACGAGCGTATCCCCCGTGCAGTGGATGACCAGGGTTGGCACGCGGACCGAGGACAGAATATCGCTGATGTCAATTTGGCTGAGCATCCGGATGACTGCGATAGCAGCCGCCGGGCTCGCGCCAAGTCGCTCGTATCGGCCCCACCATTGCTGCAAGGCCGGATCGTTCTTACGCGACGGCGCGAACATCGGCAGATTGTGGCCGCTGCCCCAGGATTTTTCGATATATCTGAAGAAAGCCTCCAGTCCCTCGGCCGTAGTCCAGGAGGAGGCACGAGCAAAGCCGCCATAGAGCACCAATCCTCGGCATCGTTGGGGATAGGTCGCGGCGAACAGAGCCGCCATTGGACCGCCTTCGGATATTCCCAGCAGCGCTGCACGCTCCATTCCCGCGGCATCCATGACGGCGCGGGCATCATCCATGCGCAGGTCGAACGACGGAAGCTCGGAGACGCGGTCGGAGAGGCCCGTCCCGCGCTTGTCGAACGTTGCCACACGGGCGAAGCTGGCTAGACGAAGTAGCCACCGCGCCAGATCGGGATGGTCCCAGTAGGTCTCGATGTGCGACACGAAGCCCGGTACAAAGACCAGATCAATTGGCCCGCTGCCAAAGACTTGGAAAGCTATATGAACGTCGCCGCTTTTGGCGTAGCGCGTCACTGGCATCGCCATTGCACCCTCCCGCAGCCCCAAGGCGCAAGCCAGAGCATAAAAGCCTGCCCGTAAAGATTTGAGACCTTCCTCAACGGCAGAAGCAAGGCAGCTATTGGCACGAACCCGACATTCCGAACTCCGGGGCTGAAGGTCCGCTTCTGGCGCAACCACGCTGTCTGAGCGCTTGTCGGTGAAGTACCGGATTCCACCCTTTGCTGAAATTTAAACTGAGACATTACCCGTTGCTGTTGCGGCCAGAAAGGGCTTGACAAGCCTGCGCAATGTTGTGGCGTATGTCTGCCGATCTTCAACTGAAAGGATCGGCTTATGCCCATCTACATTCATCGCAACGACGACTTCGCGGGCCGCGGCAATGCTTGGCCCGAGATCGACCCCGGCCTGCTGGAGGATGGCCGGCCGCCGCTGCCCGCCTTCCCGCTCGGTGTCTTCCCGGGACCTTGGCGCGACTGGATAACCGACAGTGCCCATTCCGCGGGCGCGCCCATCGACTACGTGGCGCAGGCAATGCTGGCAGGCGTCGCGGGCATCAGCGGCGCCGGCGTGACGGCGCGCGTCACCGAGTCCTGGTCGGAACCGGTGGTGCTGTGGCAGGCGCTGGTCGGTGGGCCGTCCAGCGGCAAGACGCCAGCGCTGGAGACCATCCGTCGCCCTCTTGCCACCGTGGAGATGATGCTGCAACGCGACGGCGTCGGCGGCAGCGGCCCTGTCGTGGTCGAGGACGCCCCATTGGCTGCGCTGGCCAAGGCCGTATCGGCCCGTCCGGCGGGCGTGCTGCTGTGGCGCGACGAGCCCACGGCCTGGCCGGCGGGACTGGGGCGGAAGAGCAAGAAGGACGAGAGCCTGCGCGGACAGTTCCTGCAGACCTGGTCGGCGCCGGGCTTCCCGTTCGGCCGCAAGACGCCTGCGGTCAGCATCGTGGGCTCGCTGCAGCCGGAGCGGCTGGCGGAGGCCCTGCAGGGCATGGGCGACGGCATGGCGTCGCGCTTCCTCTATGCCTGGCCGGCGCCGGCTCCCTACCGTTCGCTGCTCGACGGCAAGCCCCCGCGCGAGGACGAGGCGGTGAACGCGCTGCATCGCCTCGCCAAGGTGGTCGGAACACCGGAGAAGCCGCTGGTGCTCGGCTACGATGAACCGGCGCTGAAAGCCTTCGACCATTTCCTCGGCCGTTTGCAGGGCGAGATGCTTCGGGCGGAGGGTCTCGAGGCGGGCTGGCTGGGCAAGGGTCGCGGCACGGTGGCGCGTCTGGCGGCTGTGCTGGCGCTGCTCGACTGGACGGGCCGCGCCGCAACGGCCCCGCCGCCCAGAGTCATCACCCGTGACCACGTGATGGCAGCCTGCCGGTTGTGGGAGAGCTATTTCCGGCCGCATGCGCGCGCGGTGTACGATCATGGTGCGCCCATGACCCAGGACCACCAGGCCCGGCGCGTCATCCGCTGGATCCAGACGCGCGGCGCGATGGAAGTCTCGCGCGAGGAGGTGCGGCGCGAGGCGCTCGGCCAGTCGGTGAATGCCGACGGCGCCCAGCAGGTGATCTTCCGCCTGGAACGCGCCGGCCTCCTGCGTGCCTTAAGCTATGAACCCGCAGGCCCCGGCCGACCGGCAAGACGCTGGCAGGTCAATCCGATGCTGCTTGGAAAACAGGGTGCGGAAATTGCGGAAACCCAAACGCCGTCACCTCGACCTTCGCCTCCAAGTCAGGAGAGTGGCGGTGATGGGGTAGCGGGAATTGCGGAAATAGGCCCTGGGGACCCAAAGACAGTGTCATCCCGAGCGGAAGCGCCTGCCCTGAGCGAAGCCGAAGGGAGGGACCTTTCTGCGTCGTCCGCCGCAGTAAAGGTCCCTCGGCCAACGGCCTCGGGATGACAATGTGCTGGTTGCATCGAAGTGCGTAGCGGGAATTGCGGAAATTCGTGCGCTGCCCGCAGCCCTTAGTCGGCGGCCTTGTCGGTTGCCTCGGTCTCTTCGCGACCACGGGCGAAGGCGGCGGCTGCATTCTCGACGTGCCGGGCGGCCAGCAGGCTTGCCATCTCCGCGTCGCCCTCGATCACGGCGGCCAGGATGCCGGCATGCTCCTTCCAGTCCTCGCGCGCGCGGGTGCGGCCGTTGACCGCGAAGGCCAGGCTGGTGCGCTCGCGCAGGGAACGCATGATGTCCAACAGCACCGAGTTGCGGCTGGCCTCGGCCAGTCGCTCATGGAACTCGGCATTGAGACGGGCGAGTTGCTCTGACGTGCCCGACTGCGCCGCTACGTTGCCGCGCTCGAGCGTGTCCTGCAGCAGGGCGACGATCTCGGGATCGTGGCGGCGGGCGGCGAGGCGGGCGTTCAGGGCTTCGAGGAGCGTGCGCACCTCGACCAGCTCGGCCACCAGCTCGGGTGTGATCGACGTCACGGTGGCGCCGCGGCGCGGTTCGAGCCGCACCAGCCCTTCCATGGAAAGGCCGAGCAGCGCCTCACGCACCGGCACCCGCGACACGCCGAGCGCGGTCGAGAGCCGGTCCTCGACCAGCCGTTCGCCGGGCCTCAGCGTGCCGTCGAGGATCTGGCCGCGGATCTGGTCGCTCACGACCTTGCTGAGGGAGGCGCGATCGATGGCCATGTGTCTATTTCTTCTTCAAACCGGCCATGAAGGCCGCGATGCCGGCCTCGCAGCAAGCGATGTCCTGCTCGCCGTTGCCGCCCGAGGCCGCGACCGAGCCGACGCACTGGCCGTCGACGAAAATCGGGAAGCCGCCGACGAACACCGTGAAACGGCCCTCGTGCTGGGTGAAGATGCCGAACGCCTCCTCGCCG
>WNFC01020278.1_pt1 | contig 10443 bp, 8 predicted proteins | sample 5400541 | NCBI WGS metagenome assembly WNFC01 (sample SAMN13153342, study PRJNA577476) | soil metagenome | isolation source: 120 cm saprolite under Douglas fir tree site 2 hole 2 replicate 1 | place: USA:California | collected 2015-04-18
TCCCCGAACTCCCCGGTGCGGATGCGCATGAGGCGATCGACGTCGAAGGTCCAGATCTTGCCGTCGCCGATGTTCCCGGTGCGCGCCGCCGCGCTGATCAGGTCGATGACCTTGTCGACCTGGCTGGTCTCGACGAGCACCTCGATCTTCACCTTGGGGACGAACTCGATCTTGTACTCGTTGCCTCGGAAGGCCTCGCTCTTGCCGCCCTGCCGCCCGTAGCCTTGGACCTCGGACGCCGTCAGGCCGAGGAAGCCGGCGCCGCGAAGGGCGTCTTTCACCTCTTCCAGCTTGAACGGCTTGATGATGGCGGTGACCAGATGGGGCATAGGTTGCTCGCTTTCGTCGAGGGCTTCGTCAACTGCGATCTTCGGGGCCGAAGCGCCGGCCGTCGTGCCGGGCAGACACGACGGCCGGCGGTCTCCGGGGGGCTACACGGGCGTCGTGGTGCGTTCGGTCGGGGCCGTGTCCGGTGCCCCGTTGCCGGGCAGCTTGGGCAGGTTGGGTGGCGCCGAGTACGTCATCCCCTGGCCGAACTCGACGTGGTAGGCGGGCGTGCCGTGCTCGTGGATGTCCATCCCCTCGAGCTCGCCCTCCTGGGATATCCGCAGCGTCCAGGTTCCCCGGATGGACTTGATGGCGTACATGATCAGCAGCGTGACTCCGAGGACGCATACGACGCAGGTCATGCTGCCGATGAACTGGGCGAAGAGCTGCTCGCCTCCACCTCCGTAGAACAGGCCCCGCACCGTGGTCGTGGTGTCGAACCCGTCGGCCGTCGGTATGCCGTACTGGCCCGTCGCCAGCAGCCCCAGGCTCAGCGTGCCCCAGATGCCGGCCAGGCCGTGCACGGGCCAGGCGCCGATGGGGTCGTCGATGCGCAGGTACTCCAGCAGGTCGATGCCGATGATGACCACCCCGCCCGCCACCGCGCCGATCACGACCGCTCCGAACGGCGAGACCCAGTAGCACGGGCAGGTGATGGCCACCAGGCCGCCCAGGAAGCCGTTCACGGAGATGCCGAGGTCCCACTTCTTGGTCCGCGGATAGATCAGGATCACCGCCGACATCCCGGCCGCGCAGGCGGCGAGGGTTGTGTTGGCGGCGACACGGCCGATGCCCGTCCAGTCCATGGCGGACAGGGTCGAGCCGGGGTTGAAGCCGTACCAGCCGAACCACAGGATGACGCCGCCGATGGCGCCGATCGTCAGGTCGTGGGGCGGCAGCGGGCCGCCGCCGTCTCGCTTGAACGTGCGCCCGAGGCGAGGGCCCAGGGCGATGGCGCCTCCGAGGGCGATGAACCCACCGACGGTGTGGACCACCGTCGAGCCGGCGAAGTCGCGGAACACCGCGTTGCCGGTGAGGGCGAGGCCACCGTGGCCGAACCAGCCCATGGTGTTGCCCAGCCAGCCCCCGGGCCCCCACACCCAGTGCCCGAAGATCGGGTAGATGAAGCCCGACACGCAGGTGCTGTAGAGGATGTCGCCCTTGAAACCGGTGCGCCCGACCATGGCACCCGAGGTGACGGTCGACGCGGTGTCGGCAAAGGCGAACTGGAACAGGAAGAAGGCCAGGAAGGCCACCTGCGTCGTGCCGTACGCCGGGGTCATGCCGTGGAGCAGGAAGTACTGGTGGCCGATGATGCCGTTGCCGTTGCCGAACTGGAAGGCGAAGCCGAAGGCCCAGTACAGGAGCCCGCACAGGCACGTGTCGAAGACGCACTCGAGGAGCACGTTGACCGTCTCACGGGACCGGGCGAAGCCGGCCTCGAGGCCCATGAACCCGGCCTGCATGAAGAAGACCAGGAACGCCGTGACCAAGGTCCACACGGTGTTGATCGGGCTCACGAAGTCGTTGGCCTGGTGGGCCACGGTCTGCGCCGCCTGCGCGGTGGCCGCGGTGTCGAAGTACCAGGCCGCCCCCTTGATCACTCCGAGGAGGGCGACGATGCCGAGCATCTTGCCCCCCACGATCAGGGCGATGAGCCGCCTGGTGTCCTTGTCCTTGAGCCGCTGCAGTCGTTTTCGGATCATGAGCCGAGACCGTATGCAGCCCACATTTCGGGGTTGTCACGACAATGTTTCTATTTATGAAAATTTTATCCAGGTGCCGCTCATCTGGGGCCGGGCTCCTACGATGCCCGTGATGAGCCTGGAGCGCGGGCCGTTGCTGGCCAACGACAAGCTGACGGGCGCCCCGTGGTGCACCGCCCACGCCCAGCTGGTAGACGCCTGGCTCGCTCGTCTGGTGACCGATGCCGCCCAGGGGCGCCTCGATGGCCTGGCGCTGGTGGCGGTGGGAGGCTACGGGCGGGCCGAGCTGTGCCCTCAGAGCGACATCGACGTCTACCTAATACATGCCGGGCGCAGCGACGCCGCCGCCGTCGCGGAACGGGTGTGGTACCCCGTCTGGGACGAGTCGCTCCACCTCGGCCACAGCGTGTGCACCGTCCGCCAGGCGTTGGGACTGGCGTCCGACGACGTCGAGCTCGCTACCGCGCTGTTGAGCGCCCGCCACATCGCCGGAGACGACAACCTGACCGCGGCGCTCGCCAAGGGCGGCCTCCAGCTCTGGGAGCGCAAGTCCCGGCGCTGGCTGGGCGAGCTGGGGGCGCGGGTCGCCGCCCGCCACGACAAGGCCGGCGAGGTCGCCTTCCTGCTCGAGCCCGATCTGAAAGAGGGCCGGGGCGGGCTGCGCGACGCCCACGCCCTGGCCTGGGCGGAGGCGGCCCATCGGATCATGCTCGACCACGACGAGACCGCCCTGTCCCAGGCCTACTCCGTTCTGCTCGGCGCCCGGGTGGAGCTGCAACGCCATACCCGCCGGTCGTCCAATGTGCTCACCCTAGAGGCCCAGGCTGCCGTGGCCCACGCACTCGGCCTGGCAGACGAGGACGCCCTGATGCTCCGGGTCGCAGAGGCGGCCCGCACCATCGCGTGGACCAGTGACGACACCTGGCGGCGCATCCGCTCCGCGCTGCGGGGGCCGCTCGGCCGGGTGGCCCGGCGCAACCGCGTGGTGGATGCCGACATCGTCATGCGCGACGGTGAGATCTCCGTCACCGAGTCGGCGGTGTTCGGCGGGCCCACGCTCGTGCTGCGCGCCGCCGCGGCCGCGGCCGCCAATCACACGGTCATCGAGCGCGGTTCGCTAGAGCGCCTGGCCGCCCGGCGACCGGCCGAAGGCGACACGTGGCCCGCAGACGCCCGGGCGGCGCTCATCGCCCTGCTGCTGTCCGGACGGGCGGCGATCACCGTGGTGGAGGCCCTCGACCAGCGCGGCATCTGGGGCGCATTGCTGCCCGAGTGGCGGCACGTGCGAGCCCGGCCCCAACGCAACCCCTACCACCGCTACACGGTGGACCGGCACCTGCTCGAGACGGTGGCCAACGCGGCCAAGATGGCCGGACGGGTCGATCGGGCGGACCTGTTGGTCGTCGCGGCCCTCCTGCACGACATCGGCAAGGGCTTGGCCGGGGACCACACCCACCACGGCATGGCCCTCGCCCGTGGTGTGGCGGTGCGCATCGGTCTGGCTCCCGAGGACGTCGAGACGATCGTGGCGCTGGTCGAGCACCACCTGCTGCTCCCCGAGGTGGCCACCCGGCGCGATCTCGACGACCCGACCACCGTCCAACGCGTCGCCGACCGGGTGGGATCGCCGCAGCTCCTCGACCTGCTGGCCGCCCTGGCCGAGGCGGACGGCCTCGCGACCGGACCGGCCGCCTGGGGACCGTGGAAGGCCGAGCTGGTCGCCCGACTCGTCAACCGGGTGGAGGACCGCATGCGGGGCGTGGAAGGCGGGACCCTGGCCGGCCTCTTCCCGACCGAGGACCAGCTGGCCCGGCTGGCCGGGCTGGCCGGGGGCCGCAGCTGCGTCGAGGCGGACGGCAGCATCCTCACGGTGATGGCCGTCGACCGGCCAGGCGTGTTCAGCCGGATCGCAGGGGTCGTGGCCCTTCACGGCCTGGACGTGGTCGCCGCGGCAGCCCACTCGACGGAGGGAGGACGGGCCCTGGCGGTGTTCACCGTGGTCGACCCGTTCCGGGACGCCATCCCGTGGGACCGGGTCAAGGCCGACGTCCACCGGGCCCTAGACGGGCGCCTCGCGGTGAGCGCCCGGCTGGCCGAGCGAGCCAGGACCTACCGCCGGCGAGGACCGGCGACGCGGCCGGCCGCTACACAGGTGCACTTCGACATCGACGCCTCCACCGCGGCCACCGTGATCGACGTGCACACGACCGACGGCATCGGCGTGCTCTACCGCATCACCCGGGCCCTGGCGGAGCTGGATCTCGACATCCGCTCCGCCCGGGTGCACACCCTGGGCGGCCACGTCGTCGATGCGTTCTACGTTCGGGACGCGATCGGCGCCAAGATCACCGACCCCGTGATCCTGGCCGAGATCGAGCGCGCCGTCGTCCACGGCCTGGACACCTAGCGCGGAGCGTGTCGGGCACCGAGGGGGCTTTCCCCAGGATCACTCCGCGGCGACAGCCTCCGCCACGAGCCGGCCCAGCTCGCGGAGCGCCTCCGCCGGGGGCACACCGCCGTAGAACTCGAGAAGGGCGAGCAGGCCGCCGGCGACCGACGCCAGGCCCCGCCCCGCCCGCTCGGCCCCGTTCGGGCGGGCGAGCAGGTCGGCGAGCAGGGACGCCCCCAGCGCCTGGTCCTCGGGCCGACCGCTCGAGAGCAACGTCATCACGGCGACCGCCTCGGCCGCATCCTCGTCGAAGGCCAGCAGCCGATCGAGCGCCGGCCGGCTGCGGCGGGTGGAGGGCATCAGCTGGCGACAAGGAGCTCGTAGTCGGGATTGAGCATCTCCCTGCGGCCGCCGTGCTCGGCCACCACCCCGGTGACCGCGACGAACCCTCCCGGCTCCCATCCGCCGACGTGGCGCCGGCCCAGGAACACCACGACGATCTCCCCCGTGCCGTCGGAGATGGTGCACTCGACCGTCGCCACACCGGCCCGGGGCTGCACCCGCACCGCCTTGACGCGACCGGCGACGGTCACCCGTTGCCGGGCCGCGGCGGTGCCGATGGGCACCGTGCCGGAAGGCACGCTGACCCCGGCAGGCATCACCGGCGGGACCGGATGGGCCGGACCGCGGCGCTCGTGCCGGGGCGGGCCGGACCGTCCCGATGAGGGGGGGTGGACGCGGCCCAGGTGGTACGGGACGAAGGTCACGTTGGTGTGGGGGAGGTCGGACAGGGCGCGCGCGATCGTGTTGGAGGTCCGGTCGTGGAGCAGCCTGTGCCAGCCGCGGCTGTGCTCTATGCGGGGCAGCAGCACGGTCACCTCGGTCTCGCCGTCGGCGAGGCCGGCGGCCAGGTCCACCGCGGCCCGGGTCAACCGGCGGTCCGGGCACTCGATGATGTCCAGGGCCACGCGGGCGAGGCCGAGGTCCGTCCACGCCGTCCTCAGGTCGTGGGCCCGCACCGGATCGACGGCGAAATGCACGGCGCGCAGGTCGTCCGGCGTCAAGGTCCGGGCGTACTGGATGGCGCGGGCCGCGGCCAGGTCCATCTGGTCCACCAGGACCAGGACCACGTGGCGGCTCAGGATCGGGGCCGCGGCTGCCTTCGGGGCGTCCTCCCTCAGCTCGTCGCCCTCCTCCCGGTACTGCCGGTTGAGGCGCAGCAGCACGGCTACGAGGAGGGGGACGGCGGCTATGACCACCCATCCACCCTCGGCGAACTTGGTGACGGCGATGATGATGTCGACCACCAGGGACAGGACCGCGCCCATCCCGTTGATGAAAAGCCCTCGCTGCCAGCCCGGCTCCCGCTTCCTGATGTGGTGCTTGGCCATGCCGGCCTGGGACAAGGTGAAGCTGGTGAACACGCCAATGGCGTAGAGCGGGATGAGGCGGCTGACCTTGGCCTCGGTGGCGATGACCAGCACGATGGCGGCCCCGGCCAGGAACACGATGCCGTTGGAGAACACCAGGCGGTGGCCGCGCTTCTGGAGCTGCCTGGGCAGGAAGCTGTCGGCAGCTGCGAAGCTGGCCAGGCGGGGGAAGTCGGCGAAGCTGGTGTTGGCCGCCAGCACGAGGATCAACATGGTCCCGGCCTGCAAGGAGAAGAAGAGCAGGTGGCCGAACGCCGTCGATCCGTACACGTACTTGCCCACCTGGGCGATGACCGTCGGCGTGCCCTTCTCGAAGGGTGTGACGTGCATGGCGCCGGCCAGCACGGACAGCCCGAAGAACATTGCGCCCAACAGCGATCCCATCCAGACCAGGGTGGTCCGGGCGTTGCGCCACGCCGGCTCACGGAACGCGGGCACGCCGTTGGAGATGGCCTCGACGCCCGTGACGGCCGCCCCGCCGGACGCGAAGGACCGCAGCACGACGAAGAGCGCCGCGCCCATGAACAGGCCGTTGCCGGGCGTGCCGACCTTCACCAGGCCGCTGCCGTGCGTCGCCAGCCGCGGGAGGTGCCCGAACGCCAGCCGGGAGATCCCCCATCCGAGCAGCAGGACCATGTTGCCCAGGAAGAAGTAGGTGGGGGCGGCGAAGACCTTGCCCGACTCCTTGACCCCCCGCAGGTTCCCGTAGGCGATCAGCACCACGAAGGCGACCGAGATGGGCACCACCCACGAGGTCAGCGGGCTGAAGGCCGAAGCCAGGGCCGCGGTACCGGCCGCGACCGAGACCGAGACCGTGAGGACGTAGTCGGTCAACAGCGACACGCCCGCGACCAGGGCCGGGACCTTGCCGAAGTTGTCCTTGGTGACGATGTAGGCGCCGCCCGCGCTGGGGTACTCCTTGATGGTCTGGCGGTACGAGAGGATCAGGAAGCCGAGCACGACGAGAAGCGCGGTCGTGACCGGGACGACGAGTGAGAAGGCCGCCACACCCACGACCGGCACCAGCACCCGCAGGATCTCCTCGGTGGCGTACGCCGAGGAGGACAGGTTGTCGGACGCGAAGACGGCCAGCGCCGTGGGCTTGCCCAGCCGCTCGTGCACCAGGTCCTCGGTGTAGAGCGGCTGGCCGAGGAGCCGGGTCTTGAGCCGGTAGCCGAGGGTCTCCGGCACCTCGATGCTCGCGCCGGCTGCGGCGGGTGCCGTGGGCTGGAGGGGTTCGGGCGGGTTCGCTGGGAGGTCCGAGACCCCGGTCAGCTCCGGTTCGGTCTTCACTACGTGGCGTCCCCTTCGCAGGTCGGGCTCTTGCGATGCTCCCGACAGCATAAATACTTCATACAGGCGGTGCTGGGTGGGTGCCCCGCACATCCGCCCCGGATCGGCGACAATCAGCCCATGATCGGAGGCCTGCGCCGCGAGCCCAGCGCGGTCGCGGGCACGTGTCTCGGCGTGGCGCTGGTGGCGATCGGCACCGCCGTGCTGAAGGCGGCCGCGTCGGGCACCACCAGGGGGACTCCAGCTGTGATCCTCGTTCTGCCCGTCGTGCTCGCCGGGATCATCGGCGGTCGGGGCCCGGCCCTCCTCACGGCGGCGGTCGCGCGGCGTTGAACCTGGCCTTCATCCAGCCCCTCTGGACCTTCAAGATCAACAGCGTCGATGACGTCGTCGCCTTCGCCGTCTTCGTGGCCGTCGCCCTGGTGGTGGGAACGCTCGTGGCGTGGGAGGCCGAACGCCGGCGGGCGGCCGAGCGGCGGACCCTCGAGGCGGAGGCCCTCCACCGGCAGTACGAGACCGTCGTCGCCGAGCGCGAGCGGCTCGTGGAAGAGTCCCATCAGCTGGCCCTCCTCAGCCGCGCAGACGAGCAACGGCGAGCGCTGCTCAGGTCGGTCTCCCACGACCTGCGCACGCCCCTCGCCTCCATCCGGGCCCTGGTCTCCGATCTCCGGGCCGGCACCACCTACGACGACGACACGCGCAACGACCTCCTCGAGGTCGTCAACGACGAGGCCGAGCGTCTCGACCGTCTGGTCGCCAACCTGCTCAGCCTGAGCCGCATCGAAGCCGGCGCCCTCCAGCCGGACCGCCAGGCCGTGGCCCTCGACGAGCTGGCCGCCGAGGTGATCCGCCGGCTCGGCCGTCTCCTGGAGGACGTCTCGGTGAAAGACGTCATACCCGCCGATCTGCCCCTGGTCGACGCCGACTACAGTCAGCTCGACCAAGTGCTCACGAATCTGCTGGAGAACGCGGCGCGACACTCCCCGTCCGGCGCCGCCATCGAGGTCGGAGCGGTCGTGTCGGGTCGAGACGTGCAGGTGTGGGTTCGCGACGAGGGCCCGGGGGTGGATGCGCCTCACAGGGCCGAGATCTTCGAGCCCTTCCGGCGAGGGCCCGGGAGCGAGTCGAGCGGGATCGGGCTGGCGATCTGCCGGGCCATCGTCGAGGCCCACGGGGGGACCATCGACGTCGCCGACGCGCCCGCGGGCGGCGCCGAGTTCCGCTTCACGGTGCCCATCCGCGATGCCTGAGCGGCCGGGCGAGACCATCCTTCTGGTCGAAGACGATCGCGCCATGACGCGCATCGTCTCCGCGGCCCTCCGGGCGCGCGGCTACCGGGTCGTGCCCGCGGCGACCGGCAAGGCCGCGCTGGCCTCGCTGGAGCGCGACAAGCCGGCGGTCGTGCTCCTCGACCTCGGTCTCCCCGACGTCGACGGCCTCGACGTGTGCCGGCTCGTGCGCGCCTGGTCGTCGGTGCCGGTCATCGTGGTCACCGCCGACGGCGCCGACGAGCGCAAGGTGGCCGCGCTCGACGAGGGGGCGGACGACTACGTGACCAAGCCGTTCTCGACTCCGGAGCTGCTCGCCCGGATACGCGTCGCCCTGCGCCACCGCCGGGCCGCCGGCCTCAACGACCGCACGGTCATAGACGTGGGCGACCTGCGCGTCGACCTGGCCCGCCACCAGGTCTGGGTCGCGGGCGAGGAGGTCGACCTCGCTCCCAAGGAGTTCGCGCTCCTGACGGTGCTCGCCCGCCACGCGGGCCGCGTCCTGACCCACCGGGCGATCCTCGAGGAGGTCTGGGGGCCGGAGTCGGCGCGCGAGACGCAGCATCTGCGCGTCTACGCGGGGATGCTCCGCCGCAAGCTCGGTGACGACCCTTCCCGGCCCCGCCTGATCACCGAGCCGGGCGTGGGCTACCGGCTCGTCGACCCCAACCAGAGCAGCGAAGTGGCTCCGGCGGGCGAGTGAGCCCGGCTGGAGCCGGCTCTACGACCACGGGGAGGCCCGTGGTCGCTCAGTACGATGTTTCGGTGGACGATCAGATGGACGGTGCAAGGACCGCCAGCTACAGCTTGGCCCTCAGCGAGCAGGAACGGGTCCGCTATCGGATGATGGCTGCCAGCGCGGCCGACAACGAGTCGACGGAGTGGTCCGTGGCCGGCATCCGGGCGGACGCGTGCGTCGCTGACGTGGGATGCGGTCCCGGCGCCGTCCTGCGGTTGTTGGCCGACCGCGTCGGGGCGGCCGGATCGGCGGTCGGCGTCGACTCCGATCCCGCGGCGGTCTCGATGGCCCAGGAGGAGGTGACCGATTTCCCCAACGCCCACGCCCAGGTGGGTCATGCCGACGCTACCGACCTCGAGCCCGAAGCCTACGACGTGGTCATGTGCCGCCACGTACTGGCACACAACGGCGGGCGCGAGTCGGCGATCGTCGCGCATCTCGCTTCGTTGGCCGCCCCCGGCGGCTGCGTGTACCTCGCTGACGTCGACGCCTCAGCGCTGCGGATGACCTCTACCGAGCCCGAGCTGGATGACCTGTCGGAGCGCTATCTGGCGTTTCAGCGCGCGAGGGGCAACGACTTGTCCGTGGGCTTGCGCCTGGGCGACCTGCTGACCGATGTGGGGCTCACCGTCGAGCGCTTCGCCTGCCGAGCTCCGGTCCTGCGCGTGCCGACGGGCACGCGGCCGCCGGCATGGGCGGCACGGAAGGAGATGATCGCCGAGGGATTCGCCACCGAAGCGGACGTCGAGAGCTGGGCAGACGCGTTTGCCCGTCTCGACACCGCCGAGCGGCGGCCATGGCTCTTTCCAGCCACGTTCATAGCCGTCGGCCGGCGAGCGTAGGCCGCGGGTCGTTCTTTTCGTCGTTGCTGGGTTTGCCGGATCACCTGGGGTGCAAAACGACACGACGCTCAGCCTGGCTCCTCCAGGCATGTCCCCGCGCCGTCGCCTGAGAGACGTGGCCGTGTAGTGGCAGAACGTCGCGCCAAATTGACCGCTGTCGGCTCACATGAGCGGCTGGTAGCCGTGGCCCCAGTGAGTGTTGCAATCGACCGCGGCTGCCCCGGCAACCGCGAGTGGCGCAGCGGCGACCACGCCAATTAGGACCCGAGCCCCCGTCTTCATGGTCCTGGCACCGGAGCGGGAGCCAATCGAGGTTGTCCCAAGTCTTGTTGAAGTGAGGTGGCGGTCCCCCGCCTGATGCCTGCCGTGAGGTAGGTACTCGGGCGTCCTGCCAAGACAACCGAACCAGGAAAGGGACCACCACCAATGACTGACAAGAACGTACCCGT
>WNFC01010599.1_pt1 | contig 10442 bp, 11 predicted proteins | sample 5400541 | NCBI WGS metagenome assembly WNFC01 (sample SAMN13153342, study PRJNA577476) | soil metagenome | isolation source: 120 cm saprolite under Douglas fir tree site 2 hole 2 replicate 1 | place: USA:California | collected 2015-04-18
GATGCCGGCTTCATCACCGGACAGACGATCCACGTCAATGGCGGCGCACACTATTACTGATTTGCGGTCTTACGCCTCCGGCGTTCGGCCGGTTCCTCGGCCTCGTCGAACGTGACGGCTTTGGTCGGCTTGCGGCCGCGCGAGCCGCGCCGGATCGCTTGCTCCATCTCTTCCAAGGTGCAGAGGCGGAGCTCACCGTGCGCCGCCTTGCAGGCCCGGCTCTACGCGATGTAGTGACCGGCCGCCGTCCCGCCGAAATCGATCCGGAAATCGGCGAGCAGCGCGCATGGGCAGAATATCGGCGGCGCCACCCCGGCCGGCGCTATGCGATCGCGAGACGACCCCTCAGTCGCGCCGAGCGGCGCCGGCACGGGTTACGGGATCACAACCCGGAAAGATGGGCCGCTTGAGCGAGGCGAGTTGGGATTTGACGAGGCGCGGCAACCCAGCACACATGCCGACCGTTGTTGACGCGCTCTTCGAGGATCTGCGCGCCATTCTTCTTAAAGTTCGCGAGGGCGCCGGCGTAATCGTCGGTCTCGATCGCGATGTGCTCGATGCCAACGTGCTGCTCATGGTTCTGGTCGGCGATGATGGTCGTCACGTTGAGCTGCACGCCGTGCAGGTCGAGCTGGCAGCCGCGGCCGGGAATTTCCCGCTTCACAGTCGCGCCGAAATTGTCGATGTAGAACTGTGCGACCTTCCGTGGATCCTCTCTGGTCTTGATGTGGACGTGCCCGAGTTGCATGGCCATGCCCGTTTCCTCCCGCTAGGGATTTGCCCGAGGCGCGCCGAGGCGGCGCCTGCCGCGGCAGCTTGGCAGCACGAGCAGAGGAACTCAACCGACATTGTCAGCTTCACGGCGTTTTCGAAAGCAGGATTTCGGCATCATCGGTGCTGCGTCACCGCGTCGACCAACGCAGGCTTGCCATTCTTGACCTGCGCGACGGCCCGCTGAAGCGCCGGTTGGAGATCGTCGGCGTTCTCGATGGGACCTTCGGCCCACCAGCCCATCGAGCGGGCGAGGCCGGCGAAGTCGGGCGCCGGTCCAAACAGATCCATGCCGATATGGGCGCGGCTCAGATCCGTGCCGCGGGTGCGCGCCATGACGATCTGATGGTTCCAGTCGTTGTAATAGGCGCGGTTGTTGTACATGACGATCAGCAGCGGGATCTGGTATTTCGCCGCCATCCACAGCGCGCCGGCGTCGTACATCAAGTCGCCGTCGGGCTGGAGATCGACGACCAGCCGGCCGTTGCCTTTGTTCGCGAGCGCGACGCCAAGCGAGGTCCCGATCTGCGTTCCGGTACCAAGCTCGCGCCCGGCGTGGCGGTAGGGGCGATCGAAGTTCCACAGCTTTCGCGCCCACTCGTGCAGTGTCCCGGCGCTGAGCACCCAGTCTTCGTCTTTGATCACCCGCCACACCTCGAGCGCGAGGCGGGGTACGGTCATCGGCACCTTGTTCCAGTGCTCCTCGGCCTCTTTGCGCCACTCTGCCCGTAATCTTTGATGCCGCTTGCTGGTCTCGGCGGCGCGCGCGGCGATTTTGCCCGCGAGATCCTCATTCCGGCCGATCCGCTCTTGCAGCGGCGCGACGAGCTGTGTCGTCCCGATTACCGGGTCCGCCGTCATGCGATGATGCGCGTGGAACGTGCGGCCGTAATCCATCGACCACTTGCTAACCTCGACATCGGTGAAGCCGATGTCGATCCATGTCGCTGTCTCCGGCACCATGTTGACCACGGTGCGGGTGGCGATATCGCGCACATGCGTGGGTCCTTCGAAGTCGGCGATATCGAGCGCGAGCACCACATCGGCGCCGTCATAACACTCCTTCGGCGCCATGCTGAGATTGAGCGGATGGTTGCTCGGAAAATTGAGCCGAGAATTGCAGTCCCATACCGGCGCACCCAATGTTTCGGCGATCGCGATCACATGCGCCCAGCCATGCGGCGGTCTGGCGGCGAAATCCGCGATGACGACAGGGCGCTCGGCCGCAACCAGCGCATCGGCCGCGTTTGCGAGTGCGGCGGGATCGGGCGCAGGCGCGGCCGGCACCCAGGCGGCTCCATGCGGGGGCAGCGGCACCTCGCGATCGAGTTCCGCCTCCTGAAGTCCCGCGTCGTAGCACATATAGATCGGCCCTTGACGGCCGCTCATCATGATCGAGTAGGCGCGGGCGAAGGCGTCCGGCACGCCGTCGATGGCGGCCGGTTGATAGTCCCATTTCACGATATGGCGGATCGCTTCGCCCTGAACATTGGCGGAATGGATCCAATCGATGAAGGGGCGCCGCTTGGGTTCGGCCAAGGGGCCGGTCGCGCCGATAATGAAAACCGGCACGCGATCGAGATAAGCGTAATAGATGCCCATCGGCGCGTGGAGCAGTCCGACCACGTCATGGACGATGGCGATCATCGGCTTGCCGCTCGCCCGCGCATAGCCGTGCGCTATCTGCACGGCAACTTTTTCGTGGTTGCAGAGTAGTATCGGCGGATCGTTTTCGCCGTAATTGACCAGCGAATCGTGCAGGCCGCGGTAACTCGCTCCCGGATTGAGCGCGACGTACGGAAAGCCGTAACGTTTGACCAAATCGACGATGACGTCGGATTGCCAACGGCGATTGGATTTGCGGATTCCTTCCGTGCTTTCTGTCATCCGGGTTCTCCTATGCGCGATGGAGATCGTGTGCCGATCATTGTAGCTGTGGCAGAACGGACTGGAACAACTCCAGACGCCACCGGAGGAGGCCGATGAAGAATAGTGCACAGAAAACCCGTACCAGCCATGTCGGGCGGCTGCCCGTACCGCAGGGCTTCGAGCAGACAGCCCTCCGCCTTACGCGCGGCGAGGTTGGCGACGAGGAGGTGGCGGCACAGGTCGTGCCGGTGGTCGCGGACGTGGTGAAGCGGCAGGTCGGAATCGGCCTCGACTGCATCGGCGACGGCGAATACTGGTCGGCGCTCGATATCAAATGGTTCGACCAGCAGATGACCGGGCTCAGCACGCGGCTGCTGAAGCCGGGCGAGGTCGGCAGCATGCGCGAATCGACGCGCGAGCGCGACGTCTTCCGTACCCTCTATGCCGACATGGACCGCGTCGGCACCATCGCCTGCATACCGGGCGAGCGGCCGCGCCCGCCGACGTGCGAGCGCATCATCGTCAACGGGCCGATCAAGTCGAGAGGCACCGCCGCGACGCTACGCCAGCTTGACTGCTTCAAGGCGGCGATCGCGCGCTCCGGCGTCGCCCTGGACGAGGCTTTTGTCCCCGCACTCGCGCCGGGATGGCTCGACCATTTCATCTATAACGAGCATTACGGGACCGACGAGGAATTCGTCTACGCGCTCGCCGACGCCATGGGCGACAAGTACCGGGCGATCGTCGAGGCGGGCTTCATCCTGCAGATTGACGATCCCGGCATCGCCACCTCATGGGACATGCTGAAGCCGGAGCCCAGCCTCGCCGACTACCGGAAATACGTGACCTTGCGGATCGAGGCGCTGAACCATTCCCTCGCCGGCATCCAGCCGGAGAAAGTGCGCTACCACTGGTGCTGGGGCAGCTGGCACGGCGCACATGTCAACGACATACCTCTCGAACACATCATCGACATCGCTCTCAAGGTGAAGGCGCAAACTTACTCATTTGAGGCGGCGAACGTGCGGCACCAGCACGAGATGGAAGTCTGGAAAGAGACAAAGCTCGCACCCGGCACGATCCTGATGCCGGGCGTGATCAGTCATGCCACGAACATCGTGGAGCATCCCGAACTCATCGCGCGACGCCTCGTCGACTGGGCTGGCATTGTCGGGCGGGAGAATGTGGTGGGCGGCGCCGATTGTGGCATGGGCGGACGGGTGCATGCCGAAATTGGCTGGACGAAGCTCGCAGCGCTTGCCGAAGGGGCGGCTCTCGCGACGAAAACCTTGTGGCATTGACGGGCAACCGTTTTGTAAGCGCCACGGTTTCCCGCCCTGGCAGCCGTCCGCGAGGCAGCAAGGGACGGCGTCAACGCAACCGGGCCAGACAGTATCCGCCGGGGTCGAGGGAACGAGGGAGCACGCTTCAGGCGGCCCTGCGAGGTTGCTAGGCTTCCGCCGATGGCGGGCTCGGTCGGGAGGACAACATGGGCGTTGGCGGCGTGCGGCGGATCGAGGTGACCGAGCGGGAAAGGCCCGTGTTTGGCGGCACGGAATTCGGCGCCGTCGGGCCTTATGAACGGCTGCACGGCACGATATTCGGCGAACTCGATCCGACACATCCCCTGAATGTCGGGATCGTCAACCTCGATCGGGCCGCGCGCAACGCGCACGGCAACGTTGAGTATCAGAGCGACTTCCGGATCTTGAAGCCGCTCGATCTCGATCGCGGCAATGGGTGCCTCGTATACGACGTGCCCAATCGCGGCAACCAGCCGATCATGCCGCGGCTCAACGGTGCGCCGGACGGTGGACACCCCCAGCATGCCGGCAACGGGTTTCTGATGCGGCGCGGCTTCACCGTGGTGTGGAGCGGCTGGCAAGGTGACGTGCCGCCTGGCGCCGATCGCCTGACTGCGCGCTTTCCGATCATCCCCGGTATCACCGGCATGGTACGGGAGGAGTTCATCGCCGAGAACACCGGGCTGCTCGGCGACAGTAACATCCAGGAGCTGTCCGAGGAGCGCTTCGTCGGCACGCTCGTCTATCCGGTTGCCGACCCGGACGGTGCGACGTTGACGGTGCGGCAACGCGAGGGTGATCCGCGCGTCACGACGACCGCCATGTCGAGATCACGCAACCAAGCGAGCCGGGCTTCGACCGCGGCGCGATCTACGAGTTCGTCTACCGCGCGCGCGATCCGATCGTGATGAGCATCGGCTTTGCCGCGATCCGCGACATTGTTTCGTTCCTGCGGTACGAAACAAAAGACAATCCGCTGGCGCCGCAGGAGCGCCCGCGCATCCGGCACGCGCTAGGTTTTGGCATCTCGCAGAGCGGCCGCGTGCTTCGTGATTTGGTGCATCTCGGGTTCAACCAGGATCTTGCGGGACGCCAAGTGTTCGACGGCATCCTTCCCGTCGTGGCGGGGTCGCGGCGCACCTGCGTCAACTGGCAATTCGCGCAGGCCGGTCGCTATTCGCGCCAGCATGAGGATCACTCTTACGGCGACGACCAGTTCCCGTTCAGCTATCCGACGCTGACCGATCCAATCAGCGGCCGCAGCAGCGGCATCCTGCAGCGCGCCCGCGATGCCGGCGTGTGCCCGAAGGTGCTGCATCTCGATACCGAAAGCGACTTCTGGCAGGCGCGCAGTTCGCTGATTGCGACCGATACGAGCGGCGGCGACATCGCCATGCCGGACGAAGTGCGGGTCTATACGGTGAGCGGCGTGCCGCATGCGCCGTTTCGACCCTTGACCAAGCCGGTCATGCAGCTGCCCGGCAATCGGCTCGGCTACGGCGCATTCATGCGTGCGCTGCTGGTCGCGCTGTTCGAGTGGGTGGAGCACGGCACCGCGCCGCCCGACAGCCGCTTCCCGTCGCGCGCCGCCGGCACGCTGGTGCCGCTCGCAGAGGCCCGCCGGACATTCCCCCGGCTGCCGGAAGTGAAATTCCCGAACGTCCTGAACGAGCTGCGGCTGCGGGACCACTCGGTTGAGCCGCCAAGCGAGAGCACGGCTTACCCGGTCTTCGTGCAATCGACGGATGCAGACGGCAACGCTCTCGGCGGCATCCGCCACCCTCTGCTTGCGGCACCTTTGGGCACGCATGTCGGCTGGTCGCTGCGCGCAAGCGGTTACGGCGAAGGCGAACTATTCACCGTTCAGGGTTCGATGATTCCGTTCGCGCAGACCGAAGCCGAGAGGGAGCGGGCCCGCGATCCGCGACCTTCCCTCGAAGCGCGCTATGCATCGCGTGATGCCTGGGCTGCGCGGCTGGCCGAGGCCGTGGATCGACTGGTCGCCGAGCGGCTGCTGCTGGCCGAGGATGGCGACCGGCTGGCGATCGCAGCGCGCGAATCGTGGGACGTGTACCGAGAGCTGTAGGTCTTAGCTAAGACACACGATCCGATGGTTCCGTCGAAGTCTATGGCGCGATCCTGAACAATCGCCGATTGTTACCTCGCCCCCTCAACAATTGCGGTCACTGGCGTGGACGGCCACGCCGACCGCTGCGCCACCTCCATATTTGATCGCGTTATCGATCGGATTGGAGATCGCCCGGCGCAACGCGAGCGGCCGGGCCAATATCGTGGTCCCCCGTTCACCGGCGTCGGTCACCGTGCCGCCGGCGTCGGAAGCATCCTCGCAGACCCCTTCGACCGAGGGATCGGTGAGTATCCGCGGCTCCCGCCTCGTATCGGGGGGTCAAGCCGCCAGCTTCTCGCGCGCGCTGGCTTTGATCATTGCCGCGCCCTTCTCGGCGATCATGATCGTCGGGGCGTTGGTGTTCGTCGAGCTGACCGCCGGCATCACCGAGGCGTCGACGACCCGCAGCGCCTCGAGCCCATGGCTTCGCCGGTGTGCGCGGGATTGAAATGGGGCAAGGCTGATCAGGTTATCAAGCCGCCGCCGCAGCGTCTAACCATCGCGCTGTCCTATTCGCGCTGTCCCCGTCGGACATCAAACATGCCCGGCATGGACGGGTTGCAACTGCTCGGCGAGATCAAGCAGCGGTTTCCCGATCTGCCCGTCATGATGGTGACCGCCTACGGTGATGACGCGCGACGGCGCCAGGCGACGGAGTATGGCGCCGATAAGTGCGGGTCGTGTCCAGCTCGCCGCTCTCGTAACAAACATGGGCAAAGATGCGCGTTGTTCGGGTTCGCAGCCACGGATCGCTCGATCTTCGCTCGAGCCACCGCAAGCTGCTTACCCCAGTCACAGTATCGGCGACGGCAGCCGGGTCCGTACCGTCGCACCCAAGCTCGGTCAGCACAATGCCGAGGTCTTCGGCCGAATTGGAGTAACCGGGCTGGAGATCAAAGCGCGGCCGGAAAAGCGCGTCTTATAGATTCAGGCGAGCGCACGCAGATCGGCGCGCAGCTTATCGCGGTTGGACCGCGGCAAAAGGTCTTCGATGGCGGCGTGCGTGTCCCGCCATATCGGAACGGCCGCGACGAGAAGGGCCCGTCCGGCTGAGGTTAATTTTAGTCGGCGCGTACGTTTGTCCGCATCGTCCACCGTAACTCTGACCAATCCGCGGCGTTCCAGCGGTTTCAAATTTGCGGTCAATGTGGTGCGGTCCATCGCAAGCAAGGCGGACACATTGCCGATGCTCGGCGCGTCCTCACGATTGAGCGACATCAAGAGCGAAAATTGTCCGTTTGTGAGACCGAGCGGCCGCAATACCGCGTCAAAGCGCCGCGCCACAGCTCGTGCTGCCCGTTGCAAATGCAGGCAGAGACAGGTGTCGCGCACCTCTACGGTGATCGCGAAGGGAAGATGCTGTTCACTTGACACCGGGCCAGTATGTTGATACCAACTCAAGCGTCAAGGTAAATTAATTCTAATGCCGACGGTTTTGTTCACGTCTGCGCTGCAGCGCTTCTTGCCTGTGCCCTCGGCGCAGGTGGCGGGCGCCACAATAGGCGAGGCACTCACTGCGGTCTTCGCGTCGGAGCCGAGGCTGCGTGGTTATGTGCTGGATGATCAGGGAACTTTGCGTCGGCATGTCGCGATCTATGTCAACGGCCGGCCGGTCGGCGATCGTGTGCGATTGACGGATCCAGTCGCGGCAGATGACGAGATCTACGTTTTTCAGGCGCTGTCCGGAGGATAGTGGGAGGAGGGATGACGGAGCGGCTCCATATCGGGACCCACAAAGGTTTGTTCGAACTCGCGCGCCATAACGGCGTGTGGGACATTGTCGACGTACAATTTCTCGGCGATCCAGTTTCTGCCGTGCTGCCCGATACCGACGGCATCGTCTATGCCGCGTTGGATCTCGGCCATTTCGGAGCCAAACTGTGGCGCCGCGACCCCACCGGAAACTGGCGTGAGCTCCCGGTGCCGGCATTCCCGCCCAAGCCCGAGGATGCCGGCGACGACCCCCATCCCTGGTCGCTCGGCAAGATCTGGGCGATCGAACCGGGCGGCGTTCCGGGACGGGTTTGGGCAGGCACGATGCCGGGCGGGCTTTTCCGCACCGATGACGGCGGCGAATCCTGGTCGCTGAACGAGGCATTATGGCATATGCCTGAGCGTCGGCAGTGGTTCGGTGTCGCCGGCGGCGAGCAGCCCGGCATCAATTCGGTGTTGATCGACCCGCGCAATCCCTCGGACATCCGCGTCGGCGTGTCCTGCGCGGGCCTCTGGGCGAGCACCGACGCAGGCGCCTCGTGGCAGATCATCAATCACGGCATGTACAACGAGTACATGCCGCCGGAGCGGCGTGAGGACCCGATTGTCCAGGACATCCATCTTCTGTCGCACTGCGCCGCACGCCCTGAGATCGTCTGGTGCCAGCACCACAATGGCGTCTTCCGGTCGGAGAACGCCGGAGCTGATTGGTATGAGCTGACGGCGATCCGTCCATCGAAATTCGGCTTTGCCGTCGCCGCCCATCCGCGTGACCCGGATACCGCCTGGTTTGTCCCTGCGATCAAAGATGAGCGGCGCGTCCCAGTCGACGGCAAAGTGGTCGTGTCGCGTACCCGCGACGGCGGTCGCAGCTTCGAAGTGCTCCGTAAGGGACTGCCGCAACGCCATGCCTATCATCTGGTATGGCGACATGCGCTCGCGGTCGACGAGACCGGCGAGCTCCTCGCCTTTGGCTCGACCAGCGGCGGGTTGTGGATCTCCGAGAACGGCGGGGATTCCTGGACGATGCCCGAGGCGAGGCTGCCGCCGATCGCGGCGGTGCGCTTCGCCCCGGCCGAACATTGAACAGACCAACCCTTTTCAAAGGAGCTGACATGCTGGTCCAACCGTATCTGTCGTTTGACGGCCGCTGCGAAGAGGCAATCGAGTTCTACCGCGAGGCACTCGGTGCCGAGACCACGATGCTGATGCGTTTCAAGGAAAGCCCCGAGCCCCCTCCGCCCGGTATGGTCCCGCCCGGTTCGGAGAACAAAATCATGCATGCCAGCCTGCGCATCGGCGATACGACTGTGATGGCGTCCGACGGCGCTTGCCAGGGCAAGCCGGGTTTCCAGGGAATATCGCTGTCGCTGACTGTCCCCAATGAAGCCGAGGCCGACTGGCGGTTCAACGCACTGGCCGAGGGCGGGCAGGTGCAGATGCCGCTTACTAAGACCTTCTTCTCGCCACGCTTCGGCATGGTGGCCGACCGCTTCGGTGTGTCGTGGATGGTCATTGTCGAGCATAAGCAAGGGACCTAGCGATGCGGTTCATGGTCCTGCTCAAGGCCGACAAGAATTCCGAGGCGGGTGTTCTGCCGAGCACGGAATTGCTCGCCGCGATGGGCAAGTACAACGAGGAGTTAGTGAATGCCGGCGTCATGCTCGCCGGCGAAGGGCTGCAGCCCAGCTCGAAGGGGGCGCGCATTAAATTCTCGGGCGGGAGGCGGACCGTTACCACGGGTCCGTTTCCTGAGAGGGAGCTGATCGCTGGCTTCTGGATGTTCCAGGTCAATTCGATCGAGGAGGCGATCGAATGGGTCAAGCGCTGCCCGGATCCGCTTCCCGGGGGCGAGGCCGAGATCGAAATTCGCCAGGTTTTCGAAGCCTCGGATTTTGAGACGATGACCCCCGAGCTTAGGGAACAGGAGGAACGGCTCAGGGCGACGGTCGAGTCGCGACGCAGTACCTCCTGACAGCGTGTGCAAGCATGGAGGCGAAGGACTGAATAAGGGCGCCAAACCGGCCCAACTTCGCCTCCTTCAAGAACCCTGCCGCAGCACCGAGCAGCACGCACCAGGTTTCGGTTTCCATACTGCCGGTCCATGCAGATTCATACACTTGAGACGTCAGACGGCACCGTCAACTTGGTGGACCCTGGGACACTTGCACCCGACGGATCGGGGTGAACGAGCCGATCTTTCCTGCGGAAAGGGGAGTGCGCCGCAACTCCTAGACCAGAGAGGCCCGAAAGATGACCTCGAGGGTGGACGCACGGCACCTACGCACTTACGCGTGAAACCCTCCGCCCCGCTGCGGGGGCCAACCGCCAAGTCCGCACACCCATTGGCACACTCGTTCATAGGCCGAGGGTGGCTTAGAGACTCTCTGTGATATAAGGGAACGAAATGCCTCGTATTTCGTCATCGTTTCTGAAGGGCTGTTCTTTAATAACTCGGAATCGTCAGTAACTCTGGATCAAAATGCGACCTAGACGAGCCCGATCTCCCGAGGATTTCTGTAAGAGCGATGATATCATTAGTTCCGTCATACGTATCATCCGCCGCCTTCGCATCGCTATGCCAGCGAGATCGGATGATTAGTTCTTCGCGTTCGATGTTATTCCGGTTTCTTATCCTCTACGGCTTGCTCTATGCG
>WNFC01016661.1_pt1 | contig 10441 bp, 10 predicted proteins | sample 5400541 | NCBI WGS metagenome assembly WNFC01 (sample SAMN13153342, study PRJNA577476) | soil metagenome | isolation source: 120 cm saprolite under Douglas fir tree site 2 hole 2 replicate 1 | place: USA:California | collected 2015-04-18
CGAGTTCCCATACCGTGGGCATCTGGCGCAAGACCTTCTTGCCGCTTTCGCGCAGGTGCGAATACATGCGTCCCGACAAGGCGCGGGCCAGATAGTTGGACAGGGCGCCGACGTTCTCGGAAATCGACATGTCATTGTCGTTGAGAACGATCAAGAGGTCCGTCGGCAGTGAACCGGCGTGGTTGAGCGCCTCGAAGGCCATGCCGGCGGTCAAAGCGCCGTCGCCGATGATGGCCACGGCGCGGCGATTCTCTCCGCGTTGCGCTGCTGCGACGGCCATGCCCAATGCCGCGCTGATCGAGGTGCTGGAGTGCCCAACGCCGAAAGTGTCGTAGTCGCTTTCGGCGCGAGTCGGAAAAGGGGCGAGACCCTCGTGCTGCTTGATCGTATGGAGCCGATCGCGGCGGCCCGTCAGCACCTTGTGCGGGTAGGCCTGGTGGCCTACGTCCCAGACAAGCCGGTCATAGGGGGTATTGAACACGTAGTGCAGGGCAATCGTGAGTTCCACCGTGCCCAGGCCTGCGGCAAAATGTCCCCCCCGGGTGCTGACACTGTGGATCAGGAACTGGCGCAATTCCTGGGCCAGCTCCCCCAGCTTCGCGGTCGGCAGGCTTCTGAGATCCGCCGGTGTACCGATGGACTCGAGCAGCGGATAGTCGTTGTGCGGAGTACTCATCTGCGGCAGTTTATACTGCCGAGCGGGTTTCGTGGCAACGAACGCACACGATGTTGTAAATTTGCCTCAAGCCCGGCCCGCTGACATGATGCTATTCTTAGCAGTTTCCGAGATACCGTCCTTATGGATTCCGTCAGTTCAGATGAAGTCTATCAAGACCAGATTCTCCCGCACGTCTCACGCACCTTTGCGCTGACCATCCCGCAGCTCCCGGAGGGCCTGCGCACTGCGGTGACCTGCGCCTATTTGCTCTGCCGAATTGCGGATACCATCGAGGACGAGCCGGCGCTGTCTCCGCCCGAAACGTTGGCCTTCCTGCAACGCTTCAGCGCGCTATTGGTCGGCCGCGGGGATCCGGCGCTCCTGGCGCGGGAAATCGAGGGGCGGCTGACGGACCGGACCCTGGCGACGGAGCGCGACCTCGTCAGCAACATGGAGCGCGTCCTCGCAGTCATGGCACGTCTCAACGAGCCGCAGCGGGCCGCGATTCGACGCTGCGTCGAGCTCATGTGTCATGGCATGCCGCGCTTCCAGTTCAGCGCCAGCCTCAGGGGACTCGCCCGTTCGAGCGACCTGGATGACTATTGCTACTACGTGGCCGGCGTCGTGGGCGAAATGCTCACCGATCTCTTCTGTGACTATTCCCCGGAAATCGCCCGCCACCGCCCCGCGCTGTCCGCCATCGCGGCGTCCTTTGCCCAGGGACTGCAGATGACGAATATTCTCAAGGACGTGTGGGAGGACCGCAGCCGCGGCGCGTGCTGGTTGCCGCAGGATGTGTTCACGCCTCATGGAGTCGATCTCGCCCTGGTCTCGAGCGAGCCCTTTGATCCGCGGTTCGGCGCCGCCTTTCGCGAGCTCATCGGCGTGGCTCATGCGCATCTGCGTAACGCGCTCGACTACACCCTATTGATTCCAAGCAAGGAGACCGGCATACGCCGATTCTGCTTGTGGGCGATCGGGCTGGCCGTCCTGACGCTGCGCAAGATCGAGCACAATCCGCGCTTTACGGCCGGCGTCCAGGTGAAGGTTACGCACTCCGCAGTCGCCATGATTAGGGCTTTGACGAATGTCGCAGGACGCAGCAACTGGATGCTGCGGGCCCTGTTTGCGCAGGCTTCACGCGGCCTGCCGCTCGCGCGCCTCCCTGAGCTGCGCCGTCCGCGCCCGGAGCCGATCAGCCTTCAGGTTGCACCGGCCGGCGAACCTGAATTCACTTCGCGGCGCTCTTACGGGAATTCAGGGTCGTGAACCGCATCGCGCCGAAGCCGGGTTCGCACCCGGCACCGCTGTCCGATGCGCGCGGCGATGTCGTGTCGCGCACCCTGCGGCGGGTGACGGATTCGCCTTTGGATCGCGCCATCGTGGACGCCCGAGAGGCGCTGGCGGCGCGGCAGGACGCCGAAGGATACTGGCTGTTCGAGCTCGAGGCCGACTGCACCATCCCGGCCGAGTACATCATGATGATGCACTTCTTGGACGAGATCGACGCTGCGCTCGAGACGAAGCTCTGTCGATATCTCCGCGCCGCGCAGGCCGAACACGGCGGTTGGCCGCTCTATCAGGGCGGCGATTTCAATATCAGCTGCTCGGTCAAGGCCTACTATGCACTGAAGCTCGCCGGAGACAGTCCCGACGCGCAGCACATGGTACGGGCGCGCACGGCGATATTGCAGCGCGGCGGCGCAGCCTCGGTCAATGTGTTCACGCGGATCGCCCTTGCGCTGTTCGCGCAATTGCCCTGGCGCGGCGTGCCCTACATTCCCGTCGAAATCATGCTGCTGCCGCGATGGTTCCCATTTCATCTCGACAAGGTCGCCTATTGGATTCCGGCGCGCATGCGCGAGCATGCCACCCGCCTGGCGGAAACCTGGACGCTGGAGAGGCTCAACGGCGAAGACGGCCTGGGCGCCATCTTTCCCGCCATGGTCAACGCCCTGGAAGCCATGGTGATACTGGGCTATCCGGAAGATGACCCGCGGCGCGTTACAGCGAAACGCGCACTGCAAAAGCTCGTCGTCGAAGGCCCATCGAGCGCCTACTGCCAGCCCTGCGTCTCACCGATCTGGGACACGGCGCTCGCGAGTCTGGCGATGCAGGAGACCGGCGATGCCGCTGCCTTCGAGGCCTCGATCCGGGCGCTCGATTGGCTCAAGGGTCGCCAGCTTCTCGACGAACCCGGAGACTGGCAGGTGAATCGCCGGGGATTGGCCGGCGGCGGTTGGGCGTTTCAGTTCGCGAATAGCTACTACCCGGATCTCGATGACACGGCCGTGGTCGCGTGGTCCATGCATCAGGCGCGCGATTCGGACCGCTACGCCGAGAGCGTGCGCCGCGCCCTGGATTGGTTGGTCGGAATGCAGAGCAAGGACGGCGGCTTTGCCGCCTTCGATGCCGACAACACCTCTTACTACCTCAACATGATTCCCTTCGCCGATCATGGCGCGCTTCTCGATCCCCCCACCAGCGATGTCACGGCGCGGGTGGTCACGGTGCTGGCACGCATCGGCCGGCCGCAGGACAAGCAGGCCTTGGATAGGGCGATCGACTATCTGCGCCGGCAGCAGGAATCCGACGGATCGTGGTTCGGCCGCTGGGGCACCAACTATATCTACGGCACCTGGTCGGTGTTGACGGCCCTCGCGCAGGCGCACATCGCGCACGATGATCCCGCGGTACGGCGCGCCGCCCAATGGCTCAAGCTCGAGCAGAACGCCGACGGCGGCTGGGGCGAGAGCAATGACACCTACCTCTGCGCGCCCGGCGAAGCCGTGCATTTCCCGAGCACCGCCTTCCAGTCAGCCTGGGCGCTTCTGGGATTGCTCTCCGCGGGTGAGGTCCAATCGGACGCCGTCCGACGCGGCACGGAGTTCCTGATGCGCACGCAGCAGGCGGATGGGCTGTGGAGCGACCCGAGCTTCACGGCGCCCGGCTTTCCGCGAGTGTTCTATTTGAGATATCACGGCTATTCCGCGTATTTCCCGCTCTGGGCGCTGGCGGCGTACCGCACACTGACGCGTCGCGGAATCGCTCATTGAATGGGGTGGGCGTCGTCGCGGCGCTCGACGCGGAGGCACGCACCCTGGGGCCGGCGGTGCGGCGGGACGACGGTTTGTTTTTCTTGAGCGATGGGGCACTGCTCGCCGTCAGCGGCATGGGCGCAGCCCTGGCGGCGATTGCTGCGCGTAACCTCATCGATGCCGGTGCGGCTGCCTTGATCAGTTTCGGACTGGCCGGTGGACTCGATCCCCTTTTGAGCGCAGGCACCGTCGTCCTGCCGAGTGAAGTCATTTCGCGCGACGGCACGCGGTTCTTGACCTCGAGGGTTTGGCGCGAGCAGCTCTCTGCCGCCGTCGCGAAGCAGCGTCCGGTGGACGCCGGCGCTCTGCTCACCAGCTCAGCGCCGATCGGCGCGGTGGCGGAGAAGGCCGCGGCTTTTCGAGAAACCGGCGCGGTTGCCTGCGATATGGAGAGCTTCCACGTGGCAGAAGTGTCCGCCGCTCACAACCTGCCGTTCATCGCCGTGCGTGTGATCGTGGACAGTGCAGAGGATGTGCTGCCGAGGGCGGTCGTGGCGGCAAGCCGTGACGGTCAAGTCAACATGCGGCGCCTCATCGGCGGTCTCGCCGCGGCGCCCCTCGACCTCATCGCGTTGATCCGTCTGGCGAGAGCGTACCGGGCGGCGACTCGCTCGTTGACGGCGGTCGCCGGCGCTCGCATCGCATGAAGGCGCTGGTCACCGGTGCAACCGGTTTCGTCGGTGCGGCCGTCGCAAGGGCCTTGAGTGCGGCCGGTTGGCAGGTGCGAGTGCTGGCGCGCAGCGGGTCGAACCGGAGCAATCTGCAGTCGCCCGCCTGGGAAGTCGTGGAGGGTGATCTCGCGGACTTGCAGTCGCTCGAACGAGCGCTCGAAGGCTGCACGGGGTTGTTTCACGCCGCGGCCGACTATCGGTTGGGCGCGCGCGATCCTACACAGCTCTATCGCACCAATGTCGAAGGAACCCGCCGCATCTTGAGCGCCGCCCGCACGGCGGGAGTTACGCGAATCGTCTACACGAGCAGCGTCGCGACCATAGGCATTCCGTCGGACGGTTCGCCGGGGGACGAGCGAACTCCCGTGGCCGAAAGCCACATGATCGGCCACTACAAGCGCTCGAAGTACCTCGCGGAAGAAGTGGCACGGGACGCGGCACGGACGGGCATGTCAGTGGTCATCGTGAATCCATCGACGCCGGTCGGCCCGGGCGATATAAAGCCCACGCCGACCGGACAGCTCGTGCTCGATGCCGCGTCCGGCCGGATGCCCGCGTATGTGGACACCGGACTCAACATCGTGCATGTGGACGACGTTGCGGCCGGACATCTGCTGGCGTTCGAGCGCGGTCGAGCGGGTGAACGCTACATTCTGGGCGGCGAGGATATGACTTTGCAGACGATTCTCGGGCAGATCGCGCGCCTCGTCGGGCGCGCGCCCCCGCGCATCCGTCTGCCGTATGCCGCGGTGTTGCCCGTTGCCTATCTTGCAGAAGGCTTCGCCAAAATCTCGGGCCGCAGCGGCCGCGTGACGCTCGAAGGAGTGCGCATGTCGCGCAAGCGCATGTTCTTCTCGAGCGCCAAGGCAGTCAGCGAGCTGGGGTACCGCTGGCGTCCGCCCCTCCAGGCGTTCGAGGATGCGTTGCGGTGGTATCGCGAGCGCGGCCTACTATCCTGATCGCGGCTCGTGCCGCCAGCGTCTTCGGTCAAATGCTGGCCGGCAGCACCCGGTATGCAAATTTTGCAAGAACCGGCACCAGCCGCGGGCGCAGCAGGCGCGCGTCGTAGTGTTCCATGCGCCGGCCGTTCTCGCTGAGGCACACTTCCAGCAGCGAATGCAGAGTGACGGATTCTCCCACGTCTTGATGCGACTCGCCACCTGCTTCAGGATGATCCAAGCGCAGCGCAGCCTGAACGCCGGCCGCTTCCACCATGGGAGTTGTGAACGGCGATACTTCACCCAGTTGACGAAGAACAGGATGTGACGCGCCTCCTCCTGCACGACGGGTTCGAAGATCGCAATCAACTCCGGCCCGAAGTAGCCTGATTTCCGCGCCAGCGCGAACAGGCCGAAGGCGAAAAAAGAATCGAAGCATTCGCCGAATCCGGCGAACAGAAAATCGTTCTCGAGGGAGTGCGGTTCGAAGCGCGGCGGCATTTCCACCTTGATCCGATAATGCGAAGTGAGCGCGACCAGCAAACGTGCGTGGCGATTCTCCTCGAAGCCCTGCATCTCGATGGCCTTGCGGATCTCGGGATCCGGCTCGAGCCGTGCCGCCGCGGCAACCGTGTTGGATGTGATGTTTTCGGTGGCCACGGCTTCCTGCCAGAACGGCAGAGCGGTGAGCCGCGCCCGGCTCGGCTCCGCCAATGTCGGCCAGACGATCGATTCGGGAACGAAGTCTACATGGGAGTCGAGAAAGAACCGGGCGAGAATTTGCCGGTGCTCTTGCGAGCCTATTTGAATCGTCGGCGCGGCTGCGCTCATCATCTAATCCTCACGATCTGAATCTATTCCGACGCTGGCGCCGGTGCTTCGCAAGCGGCTATCATTACTACATGGATGAATTTCACGACAATCGCGCGGCTACCGCAAGTATGGCCGCGGATGCCGATTCTCTCATTCTGGTCGATGAATCCGATCACGGAGTCGGGCACTTGAGCAAGGTGCTGTGCCATGAGGGCCGCGGCGTCCTGCACCGGGCGTTTTCATTGCTGATATTTAATGGCCGCGGCGAATTACTGCTGCAGAAGCGGTCGGCATTCAAACGCCTGTGGCCGTTGTATTGGTCGAATAGCTGCTGCAGCCATCCGCGCAGCGCCGAGACCATGGAGGCGGCGATCCACCGCCGCCTGTATGAGGAACTCGGGCTGCGCTGCCCGCTGCATTTTCTGTTCAAGTTCCAATACCAGGCGCAATTCGACGAAACAGGCGCCGAAAATGAGCTTTGTTCGGTGTTCATCGGACGCAGCACCGATGCCGTCAAGATCAACAGCGGCGAAATTCTCGCCTGGCGCTGGGTCAGTCCGGAAGCGCTGCAGGGGGAGATGGAGGCGGGCCTGGGGAACTTTACGCCATGGTTCATGCTCGAATGGGCTCGGATTTGGCGGGATCACCGCGCCCGAATACTCGATTTGCAGTTTGAATTGGGCTCTTAGGGTCTCTCACGGTAATATAGCTCCATGGCCATTCCACTACTTCAGATGTACAAGGTCGCGCGATACATCGCCGGCCGTAAGCTGCGGGGCGATAAACGCTACCCGCTCGTGCTCATGCTGGAACCTCTGTTCCAGTGCAATCTCGCCTGCTCCGGCTGCGGGAAAATCGATTACCCGAAGGAAATCCTGCAAAAGCGGGTCAGCGTGGAAGACGCCATGCGGGCGGTCGACGAGTGCGGTGCACCCATCGTCTCGATTCCCGGCGGCGAGCCGCTCATTCACAAGGAAATGCCGCAAATCGTCGCCGGCATCGTGGCGCGCAAGAAATTCGTCTATCTCTGCACCAACGCGATACTGCTCTCCAAGCATATCGATGAATATCAGCCTTCACCCTATCTCACGTTCTCGATTCATCTGGACGGCAACCGGCAGCGTCACGACGAGTCGGTGTGCCAGGAGGGGGTTTTCGACAAGGCGGTGGCGGCGATCCAGCTGGCCCGCGACAAGGGCTTTCGCGTCACCATCAATTGTACTTTATTCAACGGCGAGGACCCGGCGGACGTGGCCGATTTCTTCGATACCGCGACCAAGCTCGGCGTCGAGGGAATCACGGTGTCGCCGGGATACAGCTACCACCATGCACCAAAACAGGACGTGTTCCTGGCACGCAACGCCAGCAAGCAGCTGTTCCGCAGCATCTTCAGCCTCCGCCGCCGCCCCTCCGGCATCTCGTGGTCGTTCAATCACTCCGCGCTGTTCTTGGATTTTCTCGCCGGTAACCAGACCTACCAGTGCACGCCATGGAGCAATCCCACCTACAACATCTTCGGTTGGCAGCGCCCTTGCTACCTGCTCTCCGACGAGGGGTATGCGCCGAGCTACCAGTCGCTGATCGATGACACCGAGTGGGATAAGTACGGAGTCGGCAAGAATCCGCGATGCGACAACTGCATGGCGCATTGCGGTTTCGAGGGTACGGCGGTCAACGACGCATTCAGCCATCCGCTCAAGGCGTTGAAAGTCTGGTTGCGCGGGCCGCGTCTCGCGGGCCCGATGGCGCCCGACCTGCCCATCAAATATTCCCCCGCCGCGCGCATGACGACGGTGGCCGAGATACCGCTCAGTGAGATCAAACGCGTGAGCCGGGAGAGCGCATGAACGTGGAGCCCTCCGAGACCCTTAGCGCGTGAGCGACGCAGCCGATCGTCTGATACGGACGCCGGACGAGTCCGCGAGCACCGATGCTTTCGGAGCGCAGCTCGAAGCCTGGCGCCTGCGCATGGAGCACGCTCTCGCAGCGCGCCTTCCGGAGCCCGACCAGGTTCCCGCTCGATTGCACGAGGCCATGCGCTACAGCGTATTGGGCGGCGGCAAGCGCATACGGCCGGCATTGCTGTTCGCCACCGCGCGTACCTTGGGTTTGTCGGAGGACGAAGTCGAGGCGGCGGCATGCGCCATCGAGCTGGTGCACGTGTACTCACTGGTACACGACGATTTGCCGGCGATGGATAACGACGACATGCGCCGCGGCAGGCCGACCTGTCACAAGGCTTACGATGAGGCCACGGCATTGCTGGTGGGCGACGCGCTGCAGCCTTTGGCGTTTCAATTGCTCGCCAGCGATCCCAAGCTTCCGGCCTCACCGGCAATACGTCTGCGCTTGGTCGATATGTTGGCGCAGGCCATCGGCACCTTCGGTATGGCGGGAGGTCAGGCGATCGATCTGGCCGTTCAGGGCATGCGGCTCGATATCGGTCAGGTGGAAGACATGCACGCCCGCAAGACCGGGGCCGTGATTCGCGCCAGCGTCTTGATGGCCGCCGAATGCGTTCCGCCCCTTGATGCGAATCTCTATGCCGCGCTGACCCGATTTGCTTCGGCCGTGGGTCTTGCGTTCCAGATTCAAGACGACCTGCTCGACGTGACCGGCGATGCGTCGATGTTGGGCAAAGCGACCGGAGCGGACAGCGAACGTGCAAAGCCCACGCATCCGGCCGTCATTGGCATACCGGCCTCGCAGCAACGAGTCCGGCTGCTGCACAGTCAGGCGATCAATGCGCTGGCGCCCTTCGGCGATCGTGCGGAAACGCTGCGTTCGCTCGCTCATTGTCTGCTGTCGCGGCAGTACTGAAAGTTAAGCGGGCCGCGTGCGGCCTGTTGGCCGCGTGCGTTTTCACCTGTATCGGCAATCTGCTCCCGGCGGCGGCGATAGCCGCTGAATCGACCTTCGATGTTCAGGTCCTGACCGCCGCGGCGGTCAATCCCACGGTGGGTGCGGTGACCAGCGGTTCGCTCGACGACCAATTCAGCTGGTTCGCGGCGGCAGCGAATCCCATTGCGCAGCGCATCTTAGCGGGTTGCCGCCGTTCGTGTGGACGGATTCGGCAAGCCGATCCGCTTGACCTGCAGCATCGGCATCGCCGCCAGCGACACGCTCGGCGTCTGGGGCGAGCATCTTATCGCGCAGGCGGACGCAGCCGTCTACGTGGCCAAGCGGCGCGGCCGCAATCAGGTCCAGATGGCCGCGCCGTTGGCCGCGTAGGCATTGCATGCGACCTGTCCGACGTCGCACAATAGCGACGCGCTTATCACTGACACCGACTTGCCATAAGCTGCGTTTACGATATAAGTCGAGTAACGCGGTCTTGAGCCTAGGGATGTCACCGCGGAAATTCCAGGCGCCGCCTGGGGGATGTCACCGGTGCACCGCAGTGCGATCAGTCATTCACGTCTCATGCGCGAATCCACGGATCGGATCGAGATTGCGTTGCGAAGCGACGATGCCAAAGAGCACCTGATTGCACATCGCCTATCGGAAAGCTCCAGGACTTGGCAGCTGTGGGAGAACGAGCATTCGGGCCTGATGCGTCAAGTCGCCGACTACGGCGTCTTACGAACCCAGGCGGCCGCGCTCAGACAGACCGCGCTGCGCCTGATTCACGGCAAGGCGCTGTTCGAATACCTGCGGCGCAAGGAAGTGCGGGGCGCCGAGCGCACCCGGATACTGGGCCATTTCTACCCGACCCGCGGCTATCAATACGCGATCATCGCCGAGCACGGCGCCTTTGTGCGCAAGGCGTGCAGCTACCTGTGCGCGAGTCACGTCGGAACCGGCTTGGTCAACGATCCCGTTTTTCTCGATCCCATGCAGCATTACGAAAATCTGTATGCGGAGTACTTCGATCTCTATTGCACCACTCTATTCCCCGCGGATGGCGTCGAGTCGGCTTGCGAACTTTCGCTGCTGCCGCTGCTCAAGCATCAGCTCAACGAGTGGCGCTGGATCATCCTGAATCCGCGGCAGAGTCTGCCGCGCGTCAAACGCGAGCGCGAGATCCGCCGGGCGACGGGCGATACGCGGCGACTCCCGCATCTCAAGATTCGGCCCAAGGATGGCGGTTAGCGAAACTTAGGTCAGCGCCGCCTTGCGTTCCTTCAGGGACGGCGGTGTCCATAGATAGATCCACGTTTCCGTCAGCGGTCTGCCATCGACGCGCAGGTACAGGCGCATATCGATGGGCTCGACGTTATCCTCGGGCGGTTTGACATCGAACAGCGCGCGGTAGCCGTGAAA
>WNFC01036722.1_pt1 | contig 10441 bp, 8 predicted proteins | sample 5400541 | NCBI WGS metagenome assembly WNFC01 (sample SAMN13153342, study PRJNA577476) | soil metagenome | isolation source: 120 cm saprolite under Douglas fir tree site 2 hole 2 replicate 1 | place: USA:California | collected 2015-04-18
AGGAGCGCGGTCGAGTAGACGGGGCCGTTCGCTCCGACCGCACTCTGGGCAAGGCCGGTGACGTACGGCCCCAGCATGACCGTGGCCACCGTCGTCACGAAGCCGTGAAAGGCCCACGTGTACATGGTCCAGCCGAAGATCTCCCGGCGCGAGTTCCACGACGGCTCGTGCGTAGCCGGCTCTTCGGAACGCGTAACCATCCGCAGCCTCAGCGGCCCACGCCGAAGCCGAGCGCGAGCTGCCCTCCGACCTCGTACGCTATCCGGCGAGCGACGTCGCGGCCGTCTGCTGCACGGGCATGTCCGGGATCGCGTGCGACCAGCAGTAGGGATCGCCCACGATCTCGTAGTGCATGGTGCGTCGCTTGGGCACGAAGCCGGCGTCCATGATGTTGCGCGCGATCTCCGCCTCCGTGAGCCGGAAGTGCGCGCCGGCGGCGGAGACGACGTTCTCCTCGATCATCAGCGACCCGAAGTCGTTGGCGCCGAACCGCAGCGAGACCTGGCCGATCTTGCCGCCCTGCGTCACCCACGAGGCCTGCACGTTCGGGAAGTTGTCGAGCATCACCCGCGCCACGGCCAGGGTTCGCAGGTACTGGAACGACGTCAGCTCGTCACCGGCCAGGGCGGTGTTCGAGGGCTGGAACGTCCAGGCGATGAACGCGGTGAACCCGCCCGTGCGGTCCTGGAGGTCGCGCAGGTGGACGAGGTGGCCGACGCGCTCCTCGATCGTCTCCACGTGGCCGAACATCATGGTGGCCGTCGTCTTCATGCCGAGGCCGTGCGCGACCTCCATGACCTCGAGCCACTCCGCGGTCGTGCCCTTGGCGATGCCGATGATCTCGCGCACGCGGTCGGACAGGACTTCCGCGCCACCGCCCGGGATCGAGTCCAGGCCCGCCCCCACCAGGCGCCGCAGCGCCGCCTCCGTGCTGAGCGACGAGACCCGGCAGATGTGCTTGACCTCCGCCGGGCTGAGGCCGTGGATCCAGAGCGAGGGATAGGTGGACTTCATCCACCCGAACAGCTCCTCGTAGAACTCGATGCCGAGGTCGGGATGCAGGCCGCCCTGGAGCAGGATCTGCGACCCGCCCAGGGCGATGGTCTCCTCGATCTTCTGCGCGAGCTGCGCCTTCGTGAGGAGGTAGCCCTCCTTGGAGGGCATGTCCCGGTAGAACGCGCAGAACGCGCATTGCGCGGTGCAGATGTTCGTGTAGTTGATGTTGCGGTCGACGATGTAGGTGACGACCCCTTCCGGGTGCAGCCGCTCGCGCACGGAGTCGGCCAGCGCGCCCAGCTCCAGCAGGTCGCCGTCGCGTAGCAGGGCGACGCCTTCCGCCGGCGTGAGGCGCTCGCCGGCGGCGACCTTGCGCGTGATGGATTCAGGGATGGCCATGAAACCTCAGCTCCGGCACTCGCGCGATCAGCGCGCGCGCGTGCGCGCGGCGGTAGAACTCGCGCAGTCCGGCCAGCTCCGCCTCCCCCAGCGCGTACGAGATGTTGCCGCGCAGGTACGCTTCGTTGAGGGACGCGCGCTCCGGATGCCCATTATAGGACGAGGCGATGTGCGCAAGCGCGCCCAGCCCCGCGGCCAGCGCGAACTGCAGGCGGGTGACGTCGGCGGCGGACAGCACTCCCGGCCGGCCCGCCCAGAAGGCGTAGACGAAAGGCCGGCCCGTGCGCTCCGTCCACTCGGCCCCGAGGTCCAGGCGGGAGGCGTCGCCATCGTAGTAGAGCGCCGGATCGCCGATGACGAGGGCGGCATCCGCGGCGTTGAGCATGGTGGGGACGTCCGGCGGCATGGGCGCGTACTCGGGATCGTGACCCAGGCGTTCGCGGAGGAGGACGCGCACCAGGGCCGCGCTCGTGCGGCTGGAGGTATCGACGGCCACCCGGCGGATGTGCGCGAGGGGCCCGCGGTGGAGCAGCATCACCGAGCGGACGGGGCCGCGGCTGGCGATGGCGACGCCGGGCACGATCGCGTAGTCGCCCTCCGCGTACTCGATGGACGGGATGAGGCCGAGGTCGATCTCGCCCGCGTGCAGGCGCGCCGCGATCCGCGAGGGCACGTCGCGCACGATCTCGAAGCGCGAGTCTCCCCCGAGCCCGTGCACGGTGGGGGCGGCGTTGAGATAGGAGACGGCGCCGAGACGAAGGGGTCTCACCACTCCTTCACGACGTTGAAGACGGTGTCGCGCTCGATGGGGCGCCGGCCCGCCTCGCGGATGAGGCGGACCAGCTCGTGCACGGTCATGGACTGCGCGGTGGGCGCGCCTGCGTCGTGCGCGATCTTCTCTTCCGTGACCGTGCCGTCGATGTCGTCCGCCCCGAAGCTGAGGCCGACCTGGGCCAGCCGCGGGCCGATCATGATCCAGTACGACTTGATGTGCGGGAAGTTGTCGAGGAGGAGGCGCGACACCGCGATGGCCTTGAGGTCCTCGAAGCCGGTCGTCTCCGGCAGGTGCATCGAGGGCGCTTCCCAGGGCTGGAAGGCGAGGGGGATGTAGGTCACGAACCCGCCCGTCTCGTCCTGCAGGGCGCGGAGCTGGAGGAGGTGGTCGACGCGGTCCTCCACCGACTCGATGTGCCCGTAGAGCATGGTGGCGTTGGTCGGGATGCCCATCTTGTGCGCCTGGCGCATCACGTCGAGCCACTGCGGACCGTCCGCCTTGCCGCGGATGATCTTGTCGCGCGTGGCCTTGGCGAAGATCTCCGCGCCGCCGCCGGGCATGGAATCGAGTCCGGCCTCGCGCAACTCGGCCAGGACCCGCTCCACGGTCATGCGGTACAGCTTGTGGAAGAAGTAGATCTCGACCGCGGTGAACGCCTTGATGTGGATATGGGGCCGGACGCGCTTGATCCCGCGCATCATCTCCGTGAAGTACGACCACGGCAGGTCCGGGTGCAGACCGCCCACGATGTGCACCTCGCGCACCTGTTCCGGCAGCGCCGCCACCGTCTTGAAGATGTCATCCAGCGCCATCGTGTAGGCACGCGGCTCGTCCTTCTTGGCCGCGAACGCGCAGAAGTCGCAGGTGGCCGCGCACACGTTCGTGTGGTTGATGTGCGTGTTCCAGACGAAGTAGGCGGCGTCGCCGTGGCGGGCCTCCCGCGCGTGGTTCGCCAGGCTGGCCAGGCCCAGCAAATCGTGCGTCCGGTAGAGGGCCACGCCGTCCGCGAACGACAAGCGCTGGCCGGCCAGGACCTTGTCCCGGATGGGGCCGAGGGCGGCGTCGCGGACGGCGGTCGGGACGCGCGAAACGGCGGAATCTCTCAACGGCGCGGGGGTGCCCAAGTCCTGCCTAGCGTATCACATGGGTCCCGTGCGCCACCTCGAGCCGGCGCCCCGCGCGCGCTACCGGCGCCACCGCCGCACGAGGAAGTACTCGTTCACGGGCCGGTCGTCGGTGAGGGAGCTGGCCATGCGGCCCAGCGCCGCCCAATCGGGGAACTTCTCGGCGCCGAGGACGGCGTCGAGCTGCTCGGTCGGGGTTGGGTGGGGCCCCCATTCGACGAGGTCTTCGCGAGCGGCCGGGGGCAGGAGTGCCGCCATCTCGGCTCCGGTGCGATCGGAGATCGGCAGAGCGCTGGCCAGGAGGTGGTCGCCCCAACCCTCGATGGACGGAAACACGCGGATGTAGGGAAGGACGTCGTGCAGCGCGAGCGCGAAGGCGGCGATGACGTTGGGCTCGCCGCCCGGTATCCAGACCTGCAGGATGCCGCCGTCGACCAGGTGGGGGCGGATCGACTGGTAGAACTCCCGCGAGTACAGGAGGCTCGTCCCCGCCGCCTCCACCGGAGGAGGTGGATCGATCACGACGACGTCGTACTTTTCGACCGTACGGTCGAGGAAGCGCCGGCCGTCGTCGATCACGACGTGGGCGCGGGGGGACGAGAGGACGAGAGACGCATCGGGATGGAAGTCGGCGAAGAACTTCGGAACGCTCGGCACCAGCTCGACGGCGGTCGTTTCGATCCCCCACGTGCGCATCGACCGGAACGTCGTGCCCATCCCGAAGCAGATGACCAGGCCGCGCTGCGGGCTGTGGCGAAGGAAGCCGAGCGGAAGGTGGCACATGAACTTCGTGATCGGGGTGATGCCGGTCATGCTCATCCCGTTGACGAGCAGCGCGCGGCCCTGGCCCTGCCCCTTCACGATCACGGTCGCGGTGGAGTCGCGCCTCACGCGTGCATCCGGGAACCGCGATTCCTCGCCGCGCGTGAGAGCCGCGATGGCGGCCGCGCCCGCCGCCGCCACGAGGATCTTCCACGCCGCTCGAGGCGCCTTCATCATTCCGATCGCGGCGAACACCAGCGAGAGGATGAAGAGGGCCGGCCGCTCGCCGATCCACGGCAGCAGCAGAAACCCGCCGGCCAGCGGGCCGACGATGCAGCCGACGCCATTCAGGGCCCAGGCCGAGCCCGCCTTTCGCGACGCGCCGCCCGACCAGCGATCGACGAGCCAGGGCGTGACGAAGCCGAGCACCCCGGCGAGGGGAGCGACGGAGAGCGCGACGGCAGCGATCGAACTCAGGGCGGGCACGAACAGACCCTGGAACCGCGCAGTGCCGGGCAGGCGCGGGTCGGCCGCCACCGCCGGCAGCATCGCGCCCACGACCAGCGCCATCCAGACGACGGCGGGGGGACCGTCTTCGGGAAGAGAGGCGCTCCATCGGCGATAGAGGAGGGAGCCCGCCAACGTCGCCAGCAGATAGGAGGCGAGGATGAGGGCGAAGGCGTAGACGAGGTTCCCGAGGAGGGGCGTGAACTGACGCACCCACACCACCTCCATGGCCATGCTCGCGAACCCGGTCCCGAAGAGCGCGACGAGCGTCGTCGCGTCCGTCGTGTGCGTGGAGCCCGCCGGCGCCACCACGGCCGATTCGGACGAAGCGCGAAGGCTCAGGCCGAGGCTCAGCGCGGCCAGAAGGGCGTTGAAGCCCGCCCCGACCTCGAGCGTGCCCCGCAGGCCGAACAGCTCGATGAGGACGAGAGCGGTGGTGAGTGTCCCCAGCGCGGCTCCGAGGACGTTGGCGGCGTAGAGGTGCCCAACGGACGAGCGGCCGCCGCGCACGCGGGGACCGATCGCGGCCAGGGCCAGGGGCAGGGTGGCGCCCATGGCCACACAGAACGGCAGGAGGGCGAGGGTCACCCACCCCCCGGAGGCGAGATGGTACGCCGCCGAGCCCCAATCCGCGCCGGCGAGGCGAGCCCGTCCGGCGGTGAGGGCGGCGGGAACGATGCGGGCGGACAGGGCGATCACGAACTCGCAAGCGGCGTAGAGGAGGAGGACGATCCGCGTGCTCGTCCGGAAGCGCTCGACGATGCGGCCGCCGAGAGCGTTCCCCAGGGCGAGGCCGGCCATGAACACGGACAGGACGATCCCCACCATCGCGGCGGTGACGCCGAAACGGGCCATGGCCAGGCGCAGCCAGACCACCTGGCACATACGAAGGTGTCCGCCCTTTGTGAAGGCCCGGCCGATCGGGAACAATCGCTGCGAATGAGCGACGCGACGTTCACGGACCTTCGCGCCTTCATGGGCGCGCTGCGACGGCAGGGCGACCTGGCCGTGATCGAAGCGCCCGTGGACGCGCGCCTCGAGGCGGCCGAGATCCATCGCCGCGTCATCGCCGCCGGAGGACCCGCGCTGCTCTTCACGAGTGTTCGCGGGGCCGACTTCCCGCTCGTCACCAACCTCTTCGGCACGCGCGCGCGGGCGGAGCTGGCCTTCGGCCGGCGGCCCCATCTCCTCGTCCGCCGCCTGGCCGAGCTGGCGCAGACCCTGCTCCCGCCCACGCCGCGCAAGGTCTGGGGCGCGCGGGACGTGCTCGCGAATGCGTGGCGAGTGGGAACGCAGCGGCGCCGCGGAGGGCCGGTCACGCAGGTCGTGGAGCGCGACGTGCGACTGGAGCGCCTCCCCGTCCTCACCTGCTGGCCGGAGGACGGAGGCCCCTTCGTCACCCTCCCCGCGGTCTACACCGAGCATCCGCAACGCCCGGGGCACAACCTCGGCATCTACCGGATGCAGGTCTTCGACTCACGCACGACGGGCATGCACTGGCAGATCGGAAAGGGCGGAGGCTTCCACTACGCGGCCGCGGAAGCCGCGGGCCAGGCCCTTCCCGTGACCGTGTTCCTGGGCGGATCGCCGGCGCTCATGCTCGCCGCGGTCGCTCCCCTCCCCGAGAACGTCCCCGAGCTGATGCTGGCCTCGCTGCTGATGGGCCGGCGCATCGACCTCAGCCCGGGCCCCGGGCCGCATCCTCTGGTGTCGAACGCGGAGTTCGCGCTGATCGGCCGCGTCCCTCCGGCCCGGCGGCATCCCGAAGGTCCTTTCGGGGATCACTACGGCTACTACTCGCTCCAGCACGACTATCCCGTCTTCGAGGTGGAGGCCATCGCGCGCCGGCGCGACGCCATCTATCCCGCGACCGTGGTCGGCAAGCCGCGCCAGGAGGACTTCTACATCGGCGATCTCCTCCAGGAGCTGCTCTCTCCCCTGTTCCCGCTCGTGATGCCGGGAGTGGAGGGCCTCTGGAGCTACGGCGAGACGGGCTACCACTCGCTGGCGGCGGCGATCGTGAAGGAGCGCTACGGGCGCGAGGCCATGGCCAGCGCGTTCCGCATCCTCGGGGAGGGACAGCTCTCGCTCACCAAGTTCCTGCTCCTGACCGACCGGCCCGTGGACCTGCGCGACTTCCCCGCGACCCTCGAGCACGTGCTCGCGCGCACGCGGCCCGAGACCGACCTCTACGTCTTCTCGAACCTCTCCATGGACACCCTCGACTACACGGGTCCGCGCGTGAACGAGGGGTCCAAGGGCGTCTGGCTCGGGCTGGGCGATCCCGTGCGCGCGCTGCCCCGCGCGTTCTCCCCGCGCGTGCCCGTCCCCTCCGACGTCACCGACGTACGGGTGTTCTGCGCCGGCTGCCTCGTGATCGGGGGGCCGCCCTACGCGCGGGAGGCGGAGGCGGGGGCGCGCCTGGCCGCTCATCCCGCCTTCGCGGACTGGCCGCTCCTCGTCCTCACCGACGAGCCGCGGCGCGCCGCGCAGAGCGCCATGAACTTCCTGTGGACCACGTTCACGCGCTTCGAGCCCGCCGCCGACATCCATGCCGCCGGGCGGACCCTCGTCCGCAACCACGTCTCCCTGCGGCCGCCCATCCTCATCGACGCGCGCCTCAAGCCCGGGTTCCCGCGGGAGCTCCGCGCGGACGAGGAGACCGCGGCCACCGTCACCCGGCGCTGGAAGGAGTACTTCCCCGCCGGGATGGAGATGGGCGACAGTGATGCGGCCCACCTGGACCGGTTCGGACCTTGACCGGCCCCCCCTTGTCCGTATAATCGCGCCGGCTCGGGACTTTCCAGGGCTCCGCTGAGTCCGATCACAGTCGCGCGACGCGGCGCGACAGGCCGCTCCGAATCGCCCGTGGGGGTGTTGAGGATGAGACCTCGCTGCGCCGTCGGCGCCGCCGTGCTGCTGCTGCTGCCGACCCATCTGGCCATCCAGCTGCCGGCGTCGGTCGAAGAGGGAGCCGTTGCCGCCGAGCAGATCGCCGTGGCGACGGTGACGGCGGCCGTCGAGCAGCCCGCGCGCGTCCTCCAGGGAACGATCGGCCGGCGCACCAACCTCGGCGCGATGCTCCGCGACACCCTCCGCCCGTCGGGAGTCCACCGGCTGGTCGAGGCCTCGCGTCCCGTCTACGACCTGGCCCGCGTGTCGGTCGGACATCCCTTCGGCGTCACCTTCGGGCCGGACGGCCTCGTCGCCGCCTTCACCTACGGCATCGACGAGCTGCGCACACTGCGCGTCACGCGCAAGGGCGAGGACTACCAGGCGGAAGTCCTCACCCGCGAGTACGACGTGAAGGTGGCCTCCCTGCACGGCGAGATCACGTCCAGCCTCTTCGGTGCCGTGAGCGCCGCGGGCGAAGAAGATCAGCTCGCCCTGGACCTCGCGGACATCTTCATGTGGGACGTCGACTTCAACACGGAGCTGCAGAAGGGCGACTCCTTCCGCGTCGCCGTCGAGAAGATGTCCCTGGACGGAAAGTTCGGCCGCTACGGGCGCATCCTCTCCGCCGAGCTCGTGCGCGGCGAGCGCGTGATCCAGGCCGTCCGCTTCGAAGGCAAGAACGGGCCCGGCTACTACATGCCCGACGGCCGTCCCATGCGGAAGGCCTTCCTGCGCTCGCCGCTGCGTTTCACGCGGATCAGCTCGGGGTTCACGCACGCGCGTCTGCACCCGATCCTGAACGTGATGCGCCCCCACCTGGGCGTCGATTTCGCGGCGCCCATCGGCACGCCGGTGCGCGCCTCCGCCGACGGTGTCGTCATCCAGGCGGGCGTCGACGGCGGGTACGGCAAGGTCGTGCGCATGCGCCACCCCAACGGTTACACCACGCTCTACGGGCACCTCTCCCGGATCAACGTGAAGGTCGGCCAGCACCTGGCCCAGAGCACGGTCCTCGGCCTCGTGGGCATGACCGGCCTTGCCACCGGCCCCCACCTCGACTACCGGATGACCAGGGACGGGGTCTTCGTGAACCCGCTCAAGATCCAGTCGCCACCCGCCGAGCCCATCGCGGCGGACGAGGAGAACGCCTTCCAGGCCGCACGCGATCAACAGCTCGCCCTCCTCGGCCCGGCCCCCGCCGGCGAGGCCACGGCCGATGCGGGCCACGCGCCGGCGCGCAGCGCGGCGCGCACCTTCTCCGGCGCCTCGCCCTAGAGCCGAGCCCAATCCATGTTCACCGGCAAGAACCTCGTCCGCGCCTTCCTCGTCTTCGTGCCGGTGGCCCTCTGGATGGGCTTGACCCACGCCTCTCCGACCTGGGTCTTCGTCGTCTCCTGCCTGGCCATCCTGCCCCTGGCCGGGCTCATGGGCGAGGCCACCGAGCACCTCACCCATCACACCGGACCCGGCGTCGGCGGGCTGCTCAACGCGAGCTTCGGGAACGCGGCCGAGCTGATCATCGCCTTCATGGCCCTGCGCGCCGGTGAGAAGGAGATCGTCAAGGCCTCGCTGACCGGCTCCATCATCGGGAACCTGCTCATGGTCCTCGGCCTGGCCATGCTGCTGGGCGGGTGGAAGCGGAAGGAGCTCAAGTTCAGCCGCCTGGCCGCGGAGAGCGGCAGCAGCATGATGGTGCTCGCGGTCGTCGGGCTGGTCATCCCCGCCATCTACGCCCAGGTCACGAACCACACCCATCCCGAGCACACGGAGTCGATCGGCTTCGACATCTCCATCGTCCTCATCGCGTGCTACGCGGCCAGCCTGTTCTTCTCGCTCAAGACCCATCAGCACCTGTTCGCGGGCGAGGCGGGCGGGGGGCTCGACGAGGAGCACGTGGGCGCGGTGTGGTCCAAGCTCACGAGCATCGCCGTCCTGGTGGTGGCCGCCGGTCTGGTGGGCTGGGTGAGCGAGTTCCTCGTGCATGCCGTCGGCGAGGCGGGCACGCGGTTGGGGCTCCGGAAGGTGTTCATGGGCGTGGTGGTGGTGGCGGTGGTGGGCAACGCGGCCGAGCACTCCACGGCCGTTATCGTGGCCCTGAAGGGCAAGATGGACCTCGCCCTGGGCATCGCCATGGGCTCGTCCATGCAGATCGCGCTCTTCGTGGCGCCCGTGCTCGTCATCGCCGGCCACCTGATGGGCACGCCGCTGGGCCTGGAGTTCACCATCCTCGAGGTGGTCGCGATCATGCTGTCCGTGGCCGCGGTCACCCTGCTCGTACTCGACGGCAAGACGAACTGGTTCGAGGGCGTCCAGCTCCTCGCCATCTACCTGATCCTGGCCTTCGCGTTCTTCTACATCTAGACGGCGCCTGATACACTTCCAACCGTGCGGAAGGTCGCGGTCCTGACCCTCGCCGTCGTCCTGGCCGCCCGCTTCGGCGCGGCGCAAACCGAGGTGCGCCGGGTGGGCGACACGCTCGACGTGCGCGCCACCGCCGCTCCCGTGTCCGAAGTCCTGGACCGCATCGCGCGCGAGACGGGGATGAAGGTCACCTACGACGGCCCGCCGCCGCGGGCGCGTGTCAGCGTGACCCTGGCCGGGGTGACGCCCGCCCAGGCCGTCCTCCGCGTGCTGGAAGGCCAGGGCCTGAACTACGCGCTGCGCATGGACGCGCGCGCCGTCCGCATCGAGGCCCTGCTCATGGTCGCGGGCAGCGGCGCGGGGACGGGGATGGTGGCGCCGCCGACGCCGACGCGACCTATCCCGGGCACCCGCCAGATCGACCGTGAGCCAGACGTAGCGGAGCCGGACGACGAGACGCCCGCGGAGGCGCCGGCTCCCAATCCGGAGGAGCGCAAGCCGTTCCCGTTCCCCGGCGGCCCGAGCGGGCCGGCCATGCCGCTGATGCTGCCGACGCCACCGCCGCCCACGACGGCGGCCTCGCCCTCCCCCGCGGCACCCCCGAACCCACAGGACTGATCCA
>WNFC01010150.1_pt1 | contig 10439 bp, 11 predicted proteins | sample 5400541 | NCBI WGS metagenome assembly WNFC01 (sample SAMN13153342, study PRJNA577476) | soil metagenome | isolation source: 120 cm saprolite under Douglas fir tree site 2 hole 2 replicate 1 | place: USA:California | collected 2015-04-18
ATATTCGCGATTTGAAGTCCTGGTGCAAATGGAATAAGCCCAACGAGGGCTGCTCCGATGACAAGCCCGGTGGTTGGAGCCATTATGAAGAAGAAGGCGTCGGAATTCTCCGGAACGAACAGCTCCTTGAACGAGAGTTTGATCAGATCGGCGAACATCTGAAGAATGCCGCCAGCTGGGCTTGCGTAGAGTGGGCCGATGCGAAGTTGCACTCGGGCAGTCACCTTGCGCTCTAACCATCCGAGAAGGGCACCTATGATCGCGATCGAAGTAAGGCCTGGAAAGAGCACAATCATGAGGAAAAGCGGGCTTGTGATCATGTCAACTAGAGGTTGCAGCGGCCCTAGCATTGGCGCCAAGTTTGGTGTAGGCTCCTACCAGTTCTCCCGATGATTGGCCAGGTGGAGCGCATAACCCAAAGGGATCAGGAGCACGACGATGAAGACGAGAACTGGAAGGGACCCTGCAGCACCAAGAGCTCTTAGATTCAGTCCCCAAGCGAAGAGGAACATGGCGATGACGTCGTAGACGACGAACATCAAGAGGTATGGATAGTACTGGATGATGAATCGGGTCCTACCGGGTCCGGCAGCGATTTGGCCTGATTCGAATGGTTTCCTCTTTTGAGGGGTCGGTCGAGGATCTCGCGGTGTAACCAGGAGTCTTAGTACGATGATGAGGGCGACGGTCGAGACGAAGAGAAAACCAATGTAGGCTCCGATCTCCGGGATTCCCTGTGCGACCATTGTTTGGACCCGTGGCTCGATCTTTGAGGCACCGGGAGTTTAGCTATTATAAACGTTTGAGTTAGAGAGTAATTCTGCGCCTATTCCTTCCTCTTCCACAGATAATCGGCGTATTCTTCGAGAATCTTCCGGTTTCTCAACCGTTTTACCTTCCTCAACGATCCTTTCGCCTCAACAGCATAATCTCTCGCGCGTTTTCGTGCAAATTCTAGAGAGCCGGTCTTTCTAAGAAGCTGAAGGACCTCTCTGTTGCTGTGATTGTTTTTCGAGTTCAACACGTCCGAGTTGTGGTTGGGACGAGGCGCCTCATGAAGACAGTGGGATGTCACGATGTTCGGTCCCTTTAGCAATTGTTCCCCGGAACCGTTGTGGAAGTCTAGTACGTCATCTTGAATCTGAAACGCCATTCCGCCTGATCTCCCAAATTTCTGCATGCTAACAAGATCCTTTCCATCTACTCCAGCAATCGCAGCTCCGATACCTGCAGCGCTACCGAACAAGGACGCTGTCTTCAGATCAGCTATCGCGATACACTCGCTAACGCTCGCGTTCAAGTCGGAAATAATGTCTAGAAGTTCTCCCCTACTGACGTCCACCAGGGACGAGCCGATCATCCTCATAACCTCCGCGTTCTTGTAGTTCGACAAGAGCTGCACACCTTTGGACGCCAGGAATAACCCCGAGGTCAAAGCCTTCTCGTTGCTGAACGCCATATGAACTGTCGGAGCACCCCTCCGAACCTGATCCTTATCGATAAGATCATCGAAAACGAGAGTGGCGGCGTGAATTATCTCAAGCGCCGCAGCGGCATCCAGAGCCTCATTAGGGTCTCCTCCGAATGCCTTCGCCGAAAGAACGACCAGTAAAGGCCTACAGCGTTTGCCCCCAGTCTTGAACATATACTTGATAATCTGATTCGCCTCTTCTCGGTCAAAATTCGTCTCGAGAGTGTCGTCAATCTTTTCCTGAATGGGACCCCGCCAACTCTTGAAGACCGGAGGAAAGACACTCATTCGACCATTCATCTCGTCAAGATTTCAGCTAGCGAATGTCTACACCCATATTTAATCGGTTGCAACCGGGGAATTCAATCCTTGATTATCGGTATGTAGATGCTTGAAACAACCTTTATACCAAAAGCATCAGGCGCGACGATATTCAAGGGAAAAAAATGGAAACAACACCAAAACCCATGGAAACCCCAGCAGCGAAGCCTAAGAACAGGAAAATAATCTTGATAGGCATTGTTATCATCGTGTTGATTGTCGTTGGTGTCGGAGCCTTCGAACTCTTGAACACCGGCGGAGGTGGGCCGACCGGAACCAAAATTACGATATTTGACAACGGATGCAGTGCCTCAAATCCTCCCAACTGTGGGTTCAAGGACGCGAATGGAAGCAATAGTACAACTATCACCTCTGGCAGTGGCGTGTATTGGACCAACACAGGAAGTCTACCGCACAGTGCCACGAGTTGCGACTCAACAAATGCAGCGAAATATAGCTATACATGTCCACAAAGTAACGGGTCTCTTGCAAGCTTCGACGTCTACACCCCAACTCAAGGCTCATCCAGCAATTCGGTCACCTTGAGCACAAAGGGGACCTACTATTACTTCTGCCGTGTCCACCCGTTCTTCATGCACGGCTCGGTAGTCGTCCAATAGCGCGTCCTTCCAAGGGACGCGAATCCCGCATTTTTTTGGGACCTTTTTCTGCGCCCGTTTGACTGACGGCTTAGTCTGCTAGCTTAGCCCCGCGTGGGCAATTCGCAATCCATCCGCGGATGAGCGGCACAGTAATCACAAGGTAAGCCAGCGCGTTACCACCAGAATTCTGACAACCCCGCCTCCTTTACTCTGGCACCGAGATTCAACCGCGTTGGTGCCCAGTCGTAGGTCATCATGATTTTTCCGCTCAGGAGGACTGAGGTCTTGGACAGGCACGACCCTCGATGGTGCACAACGATCTTGCAGATACTATCGGGGTTGCTACCAGTATCGGTATGCTCAGCCCAATAAATAGAGTTTGAAGGGGACCAAGGAGGAATGCGGAGGATAAGGTGCCGGTTCCACCGACCAAAGCAAGGACGGCCAATCCTGCGCAAGTTGGACACGCGGTGAACAGCCCGACAGAGGCGCCTATCCCTCCAAACCAGCCCGCTCTAACATTCTTTGCTCTAGTTGAGAGAGAAAAAGTTGCGAAGCTTGCGTTCAGACCAACTAGCCAGGAGATTGAGAAGAGAAGAAGCAAGTTGACCGGGACAAGAAGAACCCCAAAATGTTGGGTGACATACGCAACCACCTCTGGAGTTTCTCCGACCGACCCGCAACAGGTCGCAATAGCAAGCGAGGGTATCTCGACATGATAGACTTCTGAGAAGCTCAAAGTAGGCTGGAAAACTAGGATCCCAGAGGCGAACGCATAGAATGCACCATACGCAAACGATGACGCTAGAAATAGCCGAGAGTATCGGCGTCTAGCGAAGACAGCAGCCATCGCAGAGGAGATAGACGAATTTGGATTTAACGTCTCACCGTTTGACCAGTTAATCAATCCACTCGTTGCACCGTAATACAAAATGCATAATCCGATGACGATGAGGCCTAACGCGAAAACCGCGTAACTTACGACAAGTACTTCAGATCCGACCCTTTTCCCGCCTTCCAGGGCGGCTACAACAGGATAGGTGGTGAATCCTATGATTACGAGAAGTGCGCCAACAAACGCAGTTTCCAGGGATCGAACGCGGTGAGATTGTGGCCGGTGAATCATTGTGACCAGGAATATTTGGTTCCTCTAGCGGTCATTGCGTCTCAATGAACGTGCAACTGTATGAAGACTAGCGACATCAGCAAGGATGCCATAACCAGACCGATAAGGACCCATGATGATAGTGACCGAGGTTCGTACTTGAGATGCTGGTAGAACAGCGCTATCAAGAGCGCCTTCATCCCGGCCAAGCCAAGAAGAATGCTTACTATGACTCCGTAGGATAGTGCAATGGTTCCAAATAGCAATGATACGCTATTGGAGGCGGAGGGATAGAACGTCACTATGTTGACTTCTATGTCGGTGCTTCCGACAAGGATCGCGAAGACGAGAAGATAGAGGTATGTGGTGTTCATTTGATCCCCTAGATTAGATAAAACAATGGGAAGAGGAAGACCCAGACAATGTCAACGAAGTGCCAGTAGAGCCCGAAGTGTTCGATAGCCTGATAGTCTCCTTTGAGGTAGCGCCCCTTAACAGTGTTGACAAGCAAGTACAGGGTCATCAGCATTCCTGCGAAAACATGTACCCCGTGGACCCCGGTCGTGATGAAATAGCTGGTCGCCGGGAGGCCGTTTGCGACAGAGAAGACCCCGCTTGCTCCTAGAGATATCCACTCTGTCGCTTTGATAATAAGAAAGGCAACTCCCAATCCAAAGGTTGCGAGTAGACTTGCCATCAAGCCGTTACGGGACCCGGTCTTTGCTGAGACGAGAGCCATTATTGCGGTGAGACTGCTCGTTAGCAGTACGAGTGTCATTGCAAACCCGCTTCGAACCTCAAACAGTGAGCCAACGGCAGGCCATGTGGCAGAGTTGGTTCTGACAAAGAAGTATGCGCCTATGAGCACTCCGAAGAAGATCACTTCTGCGCCCAAGAAGGTCCAGATTCCAAGTTTTACGTTTGGAACTCCTCGGAACGGCCAGCTCTCAACATTAGTTTCTTCGTGTACCGGGAAGCTTTCCCTGCTATAGCCGTAGAGAGCGATAATCCCTAGGATCGCCCCATCAAGAACTAGCGGCCAAAAAGGCTGGAAAGTAACTGGAACATTTGGATTGCTCGGTTGCCCGATGGTGATCCCGAGGAAGAAGATGAAAGCCGCGAATGCGACCACAACTGGCCAAGGGCTTTGTCCTTCGAGATGAGAATAGGCGAGACCATTCCCCACTTTCGAACCGTTCGGATAGCCAGACCCGTTAGGGTAACCTGGACTATTTCCAAAATGGTAAGTTCCATCTTCGGCAATGGTAGGTATCGTGTCGAAGTCGTGAGCCGGTGGGGGTGAAGGTAGCGACCATTCTAGGGTCCACGCCTCCCAAGGGTTGGGGCCGGAAACTGCGCCTCTTCGCAAGCTCGCGAACAAGTTGACGAAAAGCAGTATCTGAGCCAAGCCGAATATGAATCCTCCAACTGTCGACATCAGATTCAAAGTGGCCCATCCAGTGTTTGGCGCGTAAGTATCGATTCGTCTTGGCATGTCCAAGAGAAGGAACATCGGGAAGTAGAGGATGTTGAACCCGATGAAGGAGACGATGAAGTGAACCTTTGCGAGACCTTCATTGTACATTCGACCGGTCATTTTCGGGAACCAGTAATACAAGCCCCCGATCAGTCCCATGATGCTTGCACCAACCATGATGTAGTGGAAGTGAGCGACGACGAAATACGTGCCCCTCAAGGCGTGATCGAGAGCCACCGATGCAAGGTACACGCCTGTTATGCCTCCGATTACAAACAATCCCACGGCCCCCAGTGTGAAGAGAGCAGCTGCCTTCAGTCTTACTCGGGCCTTCACCAGAGTTTCTACCATGGCGATGACCATCACGTCGAATGGTAGTGAAACGGCGATCGTAGTAACGGTATACAGTTTTGTAGAAGTTATCCCGATCCCGGTTATGAACATGTGATGCCCCCAGACGATGAAACTGATGATGGCGGCGGCTATCATCGAGCCGATGATGTACTTGCTGCCGTAGAGGGGTTTTCTAGTGAAGGTGGAGATGGCATCGGCGATTATGCCTATCGCGGGGAACAGTACGATGTAGACTTCTGGATGACCGAAGAACCAGAATACGTTGTCCCACAAGAGGGCTCCTCCCTGAATGGAGGAGAAATAGAATGTTCCAAACGCTCTGTCAACATACAGCAACAGTAGCGCAGCGAGGAACGAGGGGAAAGCGTAGAGCATCATGAAAATCGTTACGAGTATAGCCCACGGGAAGACCGGCATGTGTTTCAGTTTCATCCCTGGAGCTCGCATTTTGAACATCGTCACCAGAAAGTTAACGGAGCTCATCGTTATCGAGACGACGATGAGAATTAGCCCGGCTGCCCCAACGTTCAATCCGATGGTAGGAGTGAACTGGAACGAGGTCTGTGGGGAATATAGGGTCCAGCCGAGGTCAGGGGCTCCACCGAAAGCGAAGCTCATGATCATCGCGGCACCGCTGACTAGGTAGAACCAGTAGCTCATTGCGTTCAATCTTGGAAACGCTAGGTCTCTCGCGCCTATTTGCAAGGGAATGATGTAGTTGGCAAAGCCAAATGCAAAAGGTGAGAGGACCCAGAAGATCATCAAGAGCCCGTGAACAGTGACAAACTGGTTGTAGAGATCGGGGCTCAGCAGATTGTTGTCCGAGACTGAGAGTTGAGTCCTCATAGTGAGGGCTAGTAGTCCTGCTGCGACAAAGAAGAAGAGGGATGTGATTATGTAGAGGATTCCGATTTCCTTATGGTTGGTAGTGAACAGCCATCTGCTTATTCGGGCTGGCAGTATTTCTTGGCTCATTGAGATCCTCTAAGTCGAGTTGTACCATTGTTGAAATGCGGGAACCGGCATCACCGTTAAGGTCGCGTTCATGTAGTAGTGGCCGGAGCCACATAGCTCGAAGCATTGAATGAGATAGTTGCCCGGCTGGTAGGGTACGAACCAGATGGTATTAGTCCGTCCTGGTATCGCATCTGTCTTGATCTTGAATGGGATAATTCCGAAATCGTGGAAGACATCAGAGCTTGTCACGTCAAGCACTACAGTTCCATTGACTGGTAATCGGAAGACGAACTTGTCCGTATGCGCGTGGGGTCCTGGATATCGGAAATCCCAATAAAACTGGTGGCCAATAACGTCGATTCGAGGGCAGTCTGAGTTGAGCGGGGATTGTGCGCCAAATCCAGGGATGAGTCCGTAGCACCAAGTTCCGTTCGGAGGAGTAAGCAAAGTATCAACGGCGGCGAAAGACCCGACGATTAGCGCGACTACGATTATCGTTGATAGAGAGAGAGTGATCACGACGTTCCTACCATGACCTCTCGCCATCGGAATCCGTCCTAATCTCGGAGTATCATCAGGGTCCTGAGAGTTTTTCCTTTCTCTGTATTTGATGATCAGAAAGGCCATCAGAGCAAAGACGACTACTCCGACCAGAATCGCCAGATAGGTGAAGAGGCCGTATAGATTATTGAAAATGACCTCAGTGTTAGAGACTGCCATCTTCGATGTCTCTGGTTTTTTTCAGTTGTCGACTGTTCGTTTTTAAAGCGTTATGCACTAGCTATAACGAAGGCAACTGATGGAACTACCTCTGAAGAGCATTGGAAGAAACGCTGAGCCTTCGTACCGTAATCGCGTTCAGTATGACTATAGCAAACAATGCTGAGGCCACTCCAAGGTGAGCGGTGCTCACCAGAGGGTCCAGGTCACTCTTGACAGTGACCATGCCCAACAAGATTTGGCCGACGAGAACCAGGAAGCTTGCGGTCGAGAACTGAAGGATTCTCCTTTCCTCTCTATATCGTGTCCAGGCCATTATCGTTGTCCCAAGCACGAATAGTCCGACGACTAACGTGAACAATCTGTGAGTCCATTCCACAAGGGCCTGTCCGTACTGGGGGCTGAGGGGATCGGGGATGAATCGTCCGTTGCACAACGGCCATGAATCCGGGCCCGAACTACCGCAGGCCACACCAGAGCCGCTAAAGACGACATAGCCGCCGATGATGATCAATATGTAGGTCGAGAGAGCAGATCCGTAAGCTACGATTCGAAGGCCTAGCGTTCCCCTGAATGATGCCATGCGTTCAGCGACCAATCCTGACCTGCTTTTTGGCTGCTATTTAGCCACTGACCATGAAGAATTCTTACTTTGACCTGAGAACCTCGTCGGTCATGTTCTCCAATAGTTGGCCTGGATTCGATCCTTTCACGACACTACTGGAAACCAAGACGCCCCGGGTTCCAAGTTCAAGCGCCTTGCCGACATCCTCTGCAGTGCTCACTCCCGCCCCACAGAGAATGTCAACGGTGCTGTTAACCGTCCGGATCCGTTTGATGGCGTTTGTAATTAGCTGCGGCCGAGCTTTCGAGACCGCGACCCCAGTCCCTATGAGGTCAGGAGGCTCAATGGCGATAATGTCTGGGTTTAGGGAAGCTACGGCGGCGCTGACGCCAGGCGTGTCGGTGCACACGAGAGTCGCAAGGTCGGAGAACGTTGCAAGAGAGAGTACCTGCTCGATCTCTGAAATCTTGATCCGTTTCTCGGAGTGGTTCAGAATTGTTCCCGAGGCGCCTGCGGCCTTCACCGCCTCAGCCAAGACATGGCCTGTGAATGCTCCGGGCTTGATAGGGTCAATGTGTTGGCTGAAAACGGGTATCTCGACAGCCTCGGTCACGGTCTTCAGGTCGGTGAACTGAGGTGCAACAGCTATGGTTACTCCGCTATCTCTCGAGACCTGATCAGCGATCTTGGCGAGTACAACACCCCTCTTGCCTGTGGCTTCAATGTAGGTCTTGAAGTTCACAAGTATGAGAGGAGTTCGGATCCGCTTTATTCGACTCAACCCCGGGCGGTCCTAGGAAAGACCAGCACTCGTGCCTTAGAGCTCTTCAAATTCGGAAACCAGATCCTTGTTCCCCAAATAAGTGGGAACACGTTGTGAGATACTAACAGGTTCAACGTCGAGAATTCTCTCTTTTCCAGTACTAGCCTTTCCCCCGGCCCTCTCAGTTATGTACCCTATGGGATTCGATTCGAACTGCAATCGGTACTTTCCATCAGGTGCATCCAGTAACTCCGGATAGGCGAAGAACCCGCCGCTGCATAATACTTGATTGTAGTCACCGACAAACGATCCCCCGTATCGGAACTTCAATTTCATCTTCTCAAGCTTTTCAGCAAATCCACGAACCTTCGGTGTCCATTTGTCCCGTGAGCCCCCAATCCCGTAGATCGAGCCTTTCTGCGGCAGACGATGAGGCTCTCCGCTTGAGACGAACTTGGATGCTCCGGTGCCCCTTCCCGCCGGTGCGGCGAGATAGACACCGTTCTTTATTCCTACTACTGCTTCAACGTAGGGTCCGTAGAGAAAATAGAGCGCTGACAAGAGGTCGCGGCCGGTCGCGGGTAACGCCTTGTCGTGGTAGATTCCGATAATTGTGCCCATCAGATTGTTCGTCTTGATATTCGAGGACCCGTCCAGAGGATCTAGGGCAACAGTGTACTCGCCATGCTCGGAGCTCATCACCGTCTCCATCTCCTCTGAAGCCACCTGTCTTACCAGCCCACTTCTGAGGAGCCTCTTGGTAAGGAGCCCATTTGACCAGACATCAAGCTCTGTCTGTTGATCCCCGTAAATGTTCACACCTTCAGTCATTCCCAGCGTTCTAGGAATCTCTCGAACTATCCTTAGGCTCAGTTCAGCGAGAAGATCCACAAGCTTGCTGAGACTTCGGTCCTCAGTCTCAAGAAGTTCGCGGAGTTTCCGTGCGGCCATGAGTGGACCTCACTTTCTCATTGCGCGACGACAAGCTGTAATGCCTTATCGACTTCGCGGCCGTTGAATATGATCTCTCGCAGAGCCGACGCCATCTTGAGAGGTTCTTGGTGCTGCCAAACGTTTCGCCCCACTGCTAGGCCCGTGGCCCCTCCGTCCATCGCTCCCTTAACCTGGCTGAGAAAGGTTTCGTCAGTTGGAGCCTTGGGTCCGCCCGACATGAAAACCTTGATCAGTCCAGCAGCCTTAACGGCCCAACTAAACGTCTCGGGCGACCCAGAGTACTTTATCTTGACCGCGTCCGCCCCGATTTCTAAGCCGGCTCTGGCAGCGTATGAGACTATTTCCGGGCTGGTGTCATTCTTCACAGCCTCCCCTCGCGGATAGATCCAGGCGATAGCCGGAATTCCGTCATCGTGAGCCTCTTCCTGAATCTCGCCGAATTCTTGCAGCATCAGACTCTCATGAGCGCTTCCCAGGTAGATGGTGTAGCCCACGCCTTTCGCTCCCAAGCTGACAGCTTCTTCTACACTACAAACTTGAGTTGAGACCGGTTCACCCTTGGGCAGGCTGGTCTTTCCGTTGAGTTTTACGATGAGCGGGATTTTTCCGGTATCGTATTTTTCAGCGATCCCCTTGTGGAGAACAAGTCCAGTGAAGTCCCCTTTTACCGCGATGTCAAGGATGTAGTTTGGATCGATGTTCTTATCGTTAAAGTCCGCCGACGGCCCATGTTCGAACCCCTGGTCATATGCGAGCAGCATCCCTTTCCCGTCTCTCAGAAAATTGTTCATGTTAGCCTTCAAGGATTCTCTAGGCTCAAAATCCCGCGGCCCCACTTTAAACTAATCTCTGCTCCCAACCTACGTTCAACTTGACAGAGAAACCGTTATCGGACGACGAATACGGTGCAGCCTCATGCCCACGCGCATTGTGATTATTGGATGCGGAGTCTCTGGCACAACTGCAGCATTTCATGCACGAAAAACGGATAGAACCGCGCAGATCGTTCTACTTGGCGACGAGGAGCTGCCTGAGTACTCTCGGTGCGGCCTCCCCTACGCTTTCAGCCATGTAGTGCCAAGCATTGAAGCACTGATCGGACATGACGAAGCTTTCTATGAGCAAATGAACCGGATTGACCTACGCCTCG
>WNFC01015035.1_pt1 | contig 10439 bp, 9 predicted proteins | sample 5400541 | NCBI WGS metagenome assembly WNFC01 (sample SAMN13153342, study PRJNA577476) | soil metagenome | isolation source: 120 cm saprolite under Douglas fir tree site 2 hole 2 replicate 1 | place: USA:California | collected 2015-04-18
CGTCGGCAAGCGCGAGGATTTGTTGCGTCGGGACGGAGCGGAGTGGCGGATCGCCCATCGCAAGATCCTGCTCGACCAGAATGTCCTGCTGAGCAAGAACTTGACCTTCTTCTTTTAGCAATCACAATGAGGCGGTGAGGCGGTGAGGCAGTGAGATCACGCGCTTTTGGCGAGCGACTGACCACCTCGTCACCCCCGCGAAAGCGGGGGCCCAGGGTAACCGCTCCTATCTTGCGTCCCTGGCTTCCCGCTTTCGCGGGAATGACGAATTTCGTGATCTCACTGCCTCACCGTCTCATTGTGATTAAATAGGAGGACGCGCATGGCGACCGCACGGATATCGGGGTATCGCCCGGGGCTCGTCGACTTGGCGGCAGGGAAGATCAGCCGCGAGATCTTCGTCAACGACGCGATCTACCAGCAGGAGCTGGAACGCGTTTTTGCCCGCGCGTGGCTGATGGTCGGCCATGAGAGCCAGATCCAGAACCCCGGCGATTTCTTTGTCTCCTCGATGGGCGAGGAATCGGTGATCCTCTGCCGCGACCGCGCCGGCAAGGTTCACGTGTTCCTCAATTCGTGCCGGCACCGTGGCATGAAGGTGTGCCGCTATGACGAGGGCAACGCCGCTGTCTTGACCTGCCCTTATCACGGCTGGAGCTATTCGACGGACGGCAGGCTCGTCGGCGTCCCCTATTTTCGGGAGGCCTATCACGGCACACTGGACCGGTCGAGCTGGGGTCTCGTCGAGGTTGCACAATTGGCCCTCTACAAGGGCATCGTGTGGGCCACCTGGGACGCCGAAGCGCCGCCCTTTCTCGAATATCTCGGCGATTTCCTGCCCTATATCGACCTGACCCTAGACTCCTGGGACGGCAGCGACGGCGGCACCGAGATTCTGTGCGGCATCCAGAAATGGCGGGTACCGTGCAATTGGAAATTCCCGGCCGAGAATTTGAAGCTGCACATCGCGTTTCCCGAGCGCGGTCATCAGACCACCAGCTACTTGCTGCCGAGGGAAGCCGCACCCCCGCCCGGCTACCAGCAATCTTCGGTCGTTGCCGACTATTTCCGCGAGTGTGAAGAGGCGCGGCGCCGGAAGCGCGGCGATTGGGGCCGGATGATCGCGCTCGTCGGCGAGACGTTTCCGAACACCGCGTTCCTCGCCCGCCAGCCGCGCACCTTGGCCGCGTGGCACCCGCGCGGCACGCACGAGACCGAAGTCTGGCGCTGGTTTCTGGTCGACAAGTCGGCCCCGGCCGAGGTCAAGGATTTCCTGCGCGACTACTACATCCGTTATTCCGGCCCGGGCGGCATGACCGAGCAGGACGACATGGAGAACTGGAACTACGCGCATGCGGCGAGCCGCGGCACGATCGCGCGCCGCTATCCCTACAGCTATGAGCAAGGGATGGGAACCGAGGTCGAGAATTACGAATGGGAGGGGTTCCGGGTTCCCGGAACTGTCTGCGACCTCACGCAAGCGAAGTCGAGCGAGCACAATCTGCGCAATTTCTACCGGCGCTGGGCCGAGTTCATGGGCGCTGCAGGCTGGGACGAGCTGATGCATTGGCGCCGGCCGGCTCGTGCCGAGGCTGCGGAATGAGCGAGCCCGTCAACATCCGCCAGATCGCGCCCGGCACCAAGATCGCGCTCGTCGACGGCGCCCTTGCCGAAATCGTCTCCAACCCGGCCGACGGCGTGTGGGTGTTCGCGCGCTATCTGTCGTCGCCTGACGATCCCGCCAGGGTCGGCAGCGAAGAGATGATCTTCGCCCAGGACATCCTTGAGATCCGCGAATAACCAGCTATCACAATGAGGCAGCGAGGCAGTGAGACGCTAACGAGAAATGAAGAACTCGCAAAGCGCAGGGCTGTCCCGGGAAAATTCTTGCGGCGATGAAGGGAAGGCAATCACCTCCCTCAATTTCGTCTTGGCCGGGCTTGACCAGGCTTGACCACCGGCTTGACCCGGCCATCCACGACTTGGGGCGGTCGAAGCAAAGACGTGGATGCGCGGATCAAGGCCGCGCAAGACGATTCCAAATCGCTTCCTGGGAGTCCGACACAAGTCAGGACGGCCCACTGCCTCACCGCCTCATTGTGATTATTTAGGAGGTAATGGCCATGGCGACGGCACTCGAACAGGGTTATCGGCCGGGTCTCGTGGACATGATGGCGGGACAGATCAGCCGCGAGATCTTCGTCAACGAGGAGATCTACCAGCAGGAGCTGGAGCGGCTCTTCGCCCGGGTGTGGCTCTTTGTCGGGCATGAGAGCCAGATCCCGAACCCGGGCGACTATTTCGTCTCGGGCATGGGCGAGGAGTCGGTGATCCTGTGCCGCGACCGGGCGGGCAAGGTCCATGTGTTCCTGAATTCCTGCCGGCACCGCGGCATGAAGGTGTGCCGCTACGACGAGGGCAACACCCCGGTATTCACCTGCCCCTATCACGGCTGGAGCTATGGTACCGACGGCAGGCTCGTCGGCGTGCCGTATTTCCGCGAGGCCTATCACGAAAAGCTCGACAAAGCGCAATGGGGATTGATCGAGGTGCCGCAATTGTGCTGCTACAAGGGCACCGTCTGGGCAAGCTGGGACCCCTCGGCGCCGCCTTTCCTCGAATATCTCGGCGATTTCGCCCGCTATCTCGACCTGACATTGGATGGCTGGGACGGCAGCGACGGCGGCACCGAGATCCTGGGCGGCATCCAGAAATGGCGCATCCCGTGCAACTGGAAATTCCCGGCGGAAAATTTCTGCGGCGACAGCTACCACAATATCAGCCATCGCTCCGTCGATCTGGTCGGCATCGGCCCCAGCGGCAGCGGTCGGCGCGACGTGCAGGAACGGCTGATGGCGCGCCGGCTGCAGATCTCTCTTTATGAGCGGGGTCATCAGACGGGCGTCTATCTTTTTCCTAAGGACCGGCCGACGCCGCCTTCGTATCAGCACTCCCCAATAGTCTCCGAATATTTCGCCTATTGCGAGGAGGAGCGGCGCCGAAAACGCGGCGACTGGGCAAGGCTCATTGGCAGCCCCGGCGAAATTTTCCCCAATACGGCGCTACATCCGCGCCAGCCCCGCACAATCGCCGTCTGGCATCCGCGCGGGACGCACCAGACCGAGGTATGGCGCTGGTACTTGGTCGACAAGGCCGCGCCCTGGGAGGTCAAGGATTTCCTGCGCGACTACTACATCCGCTATTCCGGCCCCGGCGGGATGACCGAGCAGGACGACATGGAGAACTGGAACTACGCCCATGCCGCGAGCCGCGGGACCATCGCGCGGCGCTATCCCTACAGCTACGAGCAGGGGTTGGGCTTCGAGGTCGAGGATTACGAATCTGAGGGGCTGCGCCTCCCGGGAACGGTGATGGACATCACCGAGGCAAAATCCAGCGAGCACAACCTCCGGAACCTCTACCGGCGCTGGGCCGAGTTCATGGAAGCCGAGAGCTGGGACGAGCTCGCGAGCTGGCGCCGCAACAGTGAGTCTACAGCCGCGCGGGCCGCGGAATGACCGCAATCGAGACGCACATGAAAAATGTGATTTGCGGTATCGCAGCAGGCATTTTGACCAGCGCGGGTGCCTTTACCGTTGGTGCTGACGAGGTGGCGGTATTAGCCCCTGAGGGGTCCGCACTATTACTCGAGCTCCTCGCAGACGGCGTCCAGATCTACACCTGTGCAGCCAAAGAAAGTGGCTTCGAATGGTCATTCAAGGCGCCGGAGGCAAATCTGTTTGATCTGCAGGGTCGTCAGATCGGCACCCACTTCGGCGGCCCGACGTGGAAGATCGATGATGGTTCCGCGGTTGTCGGCGAGGTCATCGCAAAGGCTGATGCGCCGGAACCGGACGCAATTCAATGGTTCCTGCTCCGCGCCAAGAGCCATGAGGGCTCGGGAGCCCTGTCAGCCGTTGCTTACATCCGCAGGACGCAGACAAAGGGCGGAGTGGCGCTGAAAACAGGCTGCGACACGAGTCATCTCTCGGAGCAAGCGCGCATGCGGTACTCCGCGACTTATCAATTCTTCAGCGCGGCAAAAGGCAGGTAATGTGGCCTTAGCTCTTCCAGACCGATCCGTTCAGGTCTGCTTGAAGAAACGGCTCGCGTTGTCCCATAGGACCTTTTTCTGCGTCTCGGGCTTGAGGCTCGACCAGGCGAGGATGTTGTCGATCGAATCAGGAAACTGGCATTCCGAATGAGGATAGTCTGAGGCGTACATCAGCACTTCGTCACCGAGAAAGCCGGTGACGGCATTGAACATATCCTCTCCCTCTTGGCGCTCGATGCTGCAGAAGAACCGGCCGCTTGTTAGGTACTCGCTCGGAGCGTGCTTCAGCGGCGCTACACCGCCGACATAGGCCGCCTGTTCATCCATGCGCCTCGCCCAGAACGGCAACCACCCGAAGCCGCATTCGAGCACACCCATCCGCAAGCTCGGATACCGGTCGAAGATCCCGCCGCCGATAAAAGACGCGACGAACCGCATCGCGCCCCAGGGATGAGAGGCCATGCGGCCGAGAAATATGTTGTCCCAGAGATCTTCGTAGCCGGGGTAATAGGGCGGGTTCCAGGTGGAGCTGTGGTGCGCTATCGGCAGGTCGTGATCCTGGGCGGCCTGCCAGATCGGGTCGAGATCGGGATGGTCAGCCGGGATATCCTTGGGAAGCAAGGGCTTCACCGCCACCGCCCACTTCGAGTTCCCCCATTCGCGGATTTCCCGCACCGCCGCGTCGACGTTGCGCGTGGAGGCTGCAATCAAGCCTTTCAGCCGGGTCGGGAACTGCCCGCAAAAATCCGCCATATGACGGTGGTAGGCGCGGGTCATCCCGACTTCAAATGAAGGGTCCGGCAAACCGAGGAGGCTAAGCCAGGAACCGGGGATCAGAAAGTGAACATCGGTCCCTTCGTCATCCATGTCCCTGACACGGTTCCCGGCCCGATCGTCCTGCACGCCTGGCCTCGGCATCTTGCTTCCCCGCCATTGCGAGTCTCGGCCCGTAAAGGTCTCGCGTGGCGCTGCCTCCCCGAGGATCCGCCGGTAGAATTTGGTGCCGACGCGATAGTTGTGGAGACCGTTGGAGCCGTCCACCTCTCGTGAGACCGGCAGGCGGTACGGCGCCAATTCAGCGAGGCGCGGCCGAAAGCCGGGATCGACGTAACGCTCCAGCACCTCGGCGGCGGGGTTGACGTGGGTGTCGGCGTCATAGACGCGAAAGCCGTTCTTCATTGCGTGCCCTCCCCGCCGCAGATATCACCACTCAGGCCTGCTTGAAGAAGCGGTCGGCGTTGCCGCCCAAGAGCTTCCCCTGCGTCTCCGGCTTGAGGCTCTTCCAGGCGAGAATGTTGTCGACCGAGTCCGGGAACTGACACTCCGAGTGCGGATAGTCGGAGGCGTACATCAACAGGTCGTCACCGAGGAATTGGGTGACGTGGCTGAACATGTCCTCGCCTTCGTGGTGCTCGATACTGCAGAAGAACCGGCCGCTTGCCATGTATTCGCTCGGTTTGTGCTTGAGCGGTGCCGTGCCGCCTACATAGATCGCCTGCTCGTCCATGCGCCTGCCCCAGAACGGCAGCCAGCCAAAGCCGCATTCGAGAACGCCCATGCGCAAGCTCGGATACTCGTCGAAGAGCCCCCCGCCGATAAATGATCCGACAAACCGCATCGCCCCCCACGGGTGGGCTGCCAGACGGCTGAGGAAGATATTTTCCCAAAGATCCTCGTAGCCCGGGTAATAGGGCGGGTTCCAGGTGAAGCTGTGATTGGCGATCGGCAGATCGTGGTCCGCGGCAGCCCGCCAGATCGGGTGCAGGTCGGGGTGGTCGGCGGGCAGATCCTTGGCGAGCAACGGCATCACCGCCACGGCCCATTTCGAGTTGCCCCATTCGCGGATCTCGCGCACCGCCTCGTCAACATTACGGGTCGAGGCGACGATCATGCTTTTGAGGCGAGTGGGGTACTGCCCGCAAAAATCCGACATGTGACGATGGTAGGCACGCATTATGCCGATTTCGAGCGCCGGATCCGGCAGGCCGACGAGGCTGAGCCAGGAGGTCGGGATCAGGAAATGGACATCGGTCCCCTCGTCGTCCATGTCTTTGACCCGGTTCTCGGCCTGATCGTCCTGCACCCCGGGCCGCGGCATCTTGCTGCCCATCCACCGCGTCTCGCGGCCGGTGAAGGTCTCGCGCGGCGCCTTCTCACCGAGAACCCGCCGGTAATATTTGGTGCCGACGCGGTAGTTGTGGAGACCATCGACGCCGCCGACCGCGCCCTGCCCAACCGGCAGTCGGTAGGGTTCGAGCTCGGCGAGGCGGGAGCGAAAGCCCGGATCGACGTAGCGCTCCAGCACTTCTGCGGCCGGGTTGACATGGGTATCGGAATCGTAAACGCGGAAACCGTTTTTCATGCTGCCTCTCTCCTAGGTCGCGCTCACCTGCGAGGCGATCATAGGATTGCCGATCGGAACATTCAAAACATTAGCGCAGAGGCCGCGGCGGGCCCGCCGAGCGCTGCGCGGGTCTTACAACCTGACCAGGGACGCGGCGATCGGCCTTTCCGCTCCCGGCACGTCTCCGTTGGCGGCGAGATAAGTCGCCTTGTTCGTCTCGACATTGAACGCGAGCAGGCGGTCGCGCGGTTCGAATTGCGGGCGTGCGAGGATGCGTCCCGCCAATTCCAGGTGGTTGCCGATGTCAAAGAACTCGATCGTCTTTGGGTGATAACGGGCAAACTGCAGAAAAGTGTGGGTGCGCGAGGCGATCACCCGGCAGCCGAGCTCGATCGATTGTGAAATCGGGCCAGAAGAGGATTGTCCGACCTCCATGTAAGGAAAGACCACGGCGTCGCAGATGGCCATTCCGGCCAAGAAATCGGGATCGGTCTGGGCACCCAGGAAATGAATGCGGCTGGAGAGGTCCTTCGGATGCTCGATGAGCAGATCGCGCATTGATCCGTCAACCGCAACCGAGACCATAGGCGTGGTCGAGCCTGAATGCGTCCGCGTCCGCTCGGCGACGCTCGTATCGATATAGCCGGCGTCGAACAGGGAGGAGACGACCGGATCGATCGCTTGGTGCGGACGGATTTCGTTTGGATGGACGCCGCCAAAAATCAGCAGATGATATTCTTCAGGCAGGTGGTGGAGCGCCCGGATGACGGTATCGAACCCCTTGTAGCGACCAAGAAAGCCAAAGACCCCGATCAGCTTGCTGCGCTCCGGCACCGCCCCGAGCACGGCGAATTTCTCCGGCGCTGCGGCGCAGCGGACTTCCTGTGCTTCGGCGGCGCCGAGAAATGAAAGCGGGTGGTCGTACACGTTCCGCATGCCGTGCACATACTTCATGTACCAGAGATCACGGCGAGTGTGCACAATCGCGGTGACTGGTTTGAATCGTTGGGCATTGCGCAGCCGGCTTGCGATCCCCGCCGACAACCGATTGGAGCGCATGTAGTGCGCCCTCATCGCTATGGCTTTGGTGAAATTGAAACGGCACACTTCCCTGAAGCATTCCGCAAAATCGAAAGCTTCTGACAGCATGATCGAGTGAAACGTCACCGAGAACCGGGGCGAGGCCCGTAGAATCCAACTAAAACGCCGAAAGATGTCACTGCAGTTTCGCCCCAAAGTGCCATGTTCGAGCTGGAGGTTGACGGTGTCGTAATGCCGGATCTCGCGACAGATGGCCTGGATATGCTTATCCCCGAACTTTCGGACGCGGCGATGCGTGCTGCGCAGCAAAAATTGGTTCAAGTCGAACACGGTCACATCGAAAATATCGCCGAGTTGTCTTTCTAGACTTCGGGTGTAGGCCGCAATGCCGCATAAATCGTCATAGGTCGAGACGATGGCTAGCCTGGTCCGCGCCGCGCGGCTGACGCGCCGCAACGGCATTGGGCTGGACGCGGCGGGGGCCAGGACAGAGGGTTCGGCCTCGAACTCCAGCGTCGTCATGATTTCATCCTCCACCGGCGCCCAGCGGCTTGTTACTCGTCATGACACCCTACGGACGCAGATGGTCTCTCACGGATTGAAAAATCGAACCGCCAATCGCCCAAAGCGAGGAGGCAATCAACAAAACCACGCAGAGCGAGCGCAGCCGGCGCGGATAGAGCGCTTCCTCGGGCAAGGTCGGCTGGACAAAGCTGGCGACATAGATCTGCTGGCGGTCGGCGTTCATGCGCGAGCGGTCGAGGGATTGGAGCGCGTGCTGATAGGCACTCTCCGCAAATGTCCGCTCGCTTTCGAGTTGCTCATACGAGCCCATGACCCGGGAAAGCGCTTCCGATCGCGTCTTCTCGGTATCAGTGACTTCGCTCTCGACCGAACGACGTTGCGCCTCGAGCGATCGGATCCGGGCTTCCAGGATCTTTATGGAGGGAGCGTCGTCGCGCATATAATGCTTCAGGGTCGACAGCTCGGTGTCGGCGCGAACCAGTTCGTCGCGAACTCGTCCGACCAGAGCGACGGTTGCATCGGCGGTCTTGCGCGGGTCGATGATCCCTTCCTTGTCGCGGAATTCGCGTAGCCGCGCGAGCGCGGATTGGAGACGCCGCTCGGCCCGACCGACCTCGTCCTCCGCATCGTGCAAGGTATCGCGCCGCGTTCGCGCCGACAGATCGTTCACTAATCGCTCCGAAGAGGCGAGTATGCCTTCGGCTAGTTTGAGCGCATCCTGCGGCGTGAAGGCGCGGGCCTTGACGACGATGGTCCCGTTGGTGACGTCGAAAAATGCGTCAACCTGACCCTTCCAGTATTTGACCATCTCCTCGATCGACACCGGCAGATCGAGGCGAGCCAGCCAGTCGGCCTCGGGGTGCGCAAACATCTCCCGCAGGTCGAGGGTTCTGCTGAGATCGTCGACTATTGCGCGGCTGGCGAGGTATTGGACGACGACGTAGGAATCCAATCCGATCGGCGAAGATGCAACGCTATCCTGAAAGAACAGCACCGGATCGTGGCGCTGTGGTTCGGCGGAGCGCAACGCGAAACGGAATTCGGCAATGTATTGGTCGGCGGCAACGAGATAATAGTACGCCCCGGCGATCACGACCGGCAGCGCCACGACGATGATGAACGAGAACCAGCCCAGGGACCGCCGCCGGCGGGGCTGGGCGACCGAACTCCGCCGGCCGTCCAGGATTGCGATGTTCCTGCCGCCGTACGACGGAGTGGCAACCACCGCCGCGGTCGCCGGTGCAATAACGGCCCGGGTGGCCTCGTCCGAGGATGGCCGCGATACCCTCGGGGATCGTTCGCGCTCCGTCGTCGGGACCGCCGCCATCACGGACCCTCCTGCACCATGCGATGGTAGCGGCCGAGCGCGGTGCCGATATCGTCATACAACGTAAGCTCGCGGTGCCGATATCGTCATACAACGTAAGCTCGCCATTCGCGAGAATTGCCCCCTTGTCGCAATATTGGCGGAGCGTTTGGGGGTTGTGCGTCACCAGGATGATATCGGAGCGCAGCATGCGTTCGCGGAAGGCTTCGGCGCATTTGCGGCGAAACCGTTGGTCGCCGATTTCGGTTACCTCGTCGATCAGGTAGACGTCGAAGTCGATGGCGAGGCAGGTTGCGAAGGCGAGCCGGGCGCGCATGCCCGCCGAGTAGGTGTTGACCGGCATGTGGAAGTATTCGCCAAGCTCGGAGAACATCTCGACATAGTCGATCGTGGCGCGCATTCGCGTCCCATAGACGCGGGCAACGAAGGCGACGTTCTCGCAGCCGGACAGGGCGCCGTGGAACGTGCCGCCAAAGCCCAGCGGAAACGATACGCGGGCGTAACGCCGGACAACCCCGCGATCAGGCAGCTCGGACCCGGCAAGCAGTCGGATCAATGTCGACTTGCCTGCGCCGTTCACTCCAAGGATGCCAAAATTATGGCCGGCTTCAAAGGTGAGGTTGACATTCTCGAGCACGGCTTTTCGTGCGCCATCCCGGATGCGGTAGCCTTTGGTAACCCGGTCGAGCCTGATCATTGCGGCTCGTAGAGATGGCGGCGCACGCCGCGTTCGAGACCCAAGCCCACGACCACGGTCAGCACCGCTACAATCGCGAGATAGGAGCGATCGAGCCAATGCGGCTCGTACTCTGCGAAAAAGCTCGAACGAAACCAGTCGACTGCATGCAATACCGGGTTCCACGCGAGGATGTCGCGCACCCAGTCGGGCATCATCCCCGGCACATAGAAGATCCCCGAACAGAAATACAATACACGGGTCAGCTGAGCCCAGATTTTGTCCCACGATTTGAAGAATGAAATGAGGACGGCATTGATGAAACCGAACCCGAACCCGAACAGCCAAACAGCGATGACGGAAGCCGACAAGGCCGGAAGATCACGCGGCAGGACGCCGAGCCCGACCGCGCCAAAGCCGGCCAAGAGGATGACTGCCACGAGGGTGTCGGTCATCAGTTCAAGCAAACCGC
>WNFC01010151.1_pt1 | contig 10438 bp, 9 predicted proteins | sample 5400541 | NCBI WGS metagenome assembly WNFC01 (sample SAMN13153342, study PRJNA577476) | soil metagenome | isolation source: 120 cm saprolite under Douglas fir tree site 2 hole 2 replicate 1 | place: USA:California | collected 2015-04-18
CTCACCGAGCAGATTTTCGACGATGAAAGCTCGAGTCTAAACTCGAAAAGCCTGTGGCAGCATGGCGTTTAACATTTCGGACCGGCAAAACCGCGATCGAGCAGCAACGTCCTCCATCGCCCGTCACCGCAGACGACGTGCTCTTCAAGTTCGTGAAGTAAATCCACAGAAGATGCGATTAGCGTCGTGCGACGTATGGGTCAAATTAAGGCACAATTGCAAACACTCGCGCAGGAAATCCCGAGCCGCCTTTCGGTTTTGGGAAACTGACGATAACGATCGCGTCGAACTCGGGAACTTGATCGAGATTGGTGAGCAGTTCGATCTGATAATGGTTCGTGCTCAGAATGTAAGTTTCGAGGGAGTAATCATCCTTTGTCCTGGCCATTCCAGGATCGGTATCCGTTGTTTCGTGACCTGACGCGGTGATCTTACGCTCCGCATAGAGATATTTTAGGGAGGGCAAGCTCCAGCCCGGATAATGCGCGACGCCGTTCGCGTCTTTGTTTTCCATCTTCGCGGCATCGGGCCAGCGCTTTGACCAATCGGTTCGCATCGCGACAAAAGCGTCAGCCGGAATCTGCCCATGTTCTTTTTCCCTTTTTCTCAAACGCTCGATCGAAAGCGTGTAGTTCGGATTCTTCGCGGCGTCTTTATGCACATCGATAATGACGAGCGGCAGGATCATCTCCTTGGGATTAATCTGATCCACCGTACGCAAACCCTTTGATGAAATGTGCAGGAGGATCGACATGGGTGCCCCATTGGCCAACATGTGTAAATAGCTCGGTGAAAAAGCCTGTGCCTGCAGTGTCGGGTCGCTTGTCGTACCAATAAATTGTCTTACGCGTCTGGTCCGGAAAGCCTGGCCAGCGCGGGATACCGGGTGCAAACACGTGCGTGAGATCGACATATCTCTTCGAAGCTAGCGTTTTCTGAAGTTTGGGTTGTCTCCGGAACTTGCTATGAAATTAATCGTTGCGAACCCAAAAGCGATTGTCACTGCGGAAACACGATTAAGGATGACCATTCCGACTTGTTAAATAATGGTGTGGCAAAAAGCCAACATGTTTGAATAAGTTCGAATAAGTTTCGTCTTCCTCAAGGGAACCGCGATTTACCAGTGCCCGTTATAGATGTTACTAACAGCTCGCTTTAACGGCGTTTGCACTGGTGCTCGAAGCGGCCGGAGGCCATTATTCGCGCGAAGGAGAAGAAGACAAGACTGGAATTAAATATTCAAATCATCATGCCGCGCTGTGAAAAACTATTTCAGCCGCCCAGGTTAAATCGTTCACTTCATCGGAGCTAAACAAAAAAATGCCGCCGGATGTAATAACCTTCAGCCCCGATAAGACTAGAAAATCAACATCAAACACCGTTCCGATCCTGCAGCGCCACGAGCACGACTACGATAGTCTTTTTGAACATGTTGGGTGGGTATATGCGTTCTGTCGCGAGCATCTTTTCCGTGACGACACTAAACGAATAATTGCAGCGCTTTGGCCGAACGCGCGGCCAGATCCTGGTGCACAGTTGATTGAGCTTGGTTGCGGGCCCGGGTTTTACTCGTGCCGACTCGCGGACCGTTTTCGTAATATTTTGGTCACAGGCGCTGATCGCTCCGAGAGTCAATTGCGACGGGCCCGAGAGCGAGCCGACGCCCTTGGTCTGAGCAATTGCTGCTTCAAACGGATTAATGCACTCGAGCTTTCGTGCGCCGATGCAAAATTCGATATCGTTATTGCTTCGAGGCTCTTTACTATCTTGCCGGAGCAAAATCGCGTCATCGCGGAAATGTACCGTGTTTTGAAGCCGGGAGGTCGCGGCCTCATTGCCGAACCGCGTTATGCGTTTCGGGCATCGATCCCACTTTTTGCGATGTGGTTGCTGGCTGGATTAACCCGGTTCCGGAATGGTTATCGTGAACCACACAAAGCAACCGTATTTTCGGCGCGCGCGTTCGAGAATCTCTTCCCGACGCAACCATGGAAGAATATTAGGATCTGGCAGGAAGGGCGTTATCAATACGCGCTCTGTGAGAAGGGTTGAAATTGCAGCTAGAACGGCGGGATGAAGACGGTTCATCGCGTTCTTGATCCAAACAGGCCGGCCGACACTGCTCGCGGTTCCTGTGCACTGGCGGTGATGACCAAAGCGCCGCGAGCCGGACAGGTGAAGACGCGGCTCGTCCCACCGCTTACGCATGATGAAGCCGCGCAACTGAACAGTTCATTTTTGCGAGACGTCGCGACCGCGATTTCCGCCACGGCTGCCGAGCGAATCGCCCGTGGTGTCGCCGTTTACACTCCGCGGGGCGCCGAAGCGGCATACGGAGATATTTTACCGGAAGACTTCTTTCTCATCCCGCAGCGGGGCGATCATTTTGGCGATCGTCTAATTTTTGCAGCGGAGGACTTGTTCAAAGTCGGGTTCGCTTCTGTTTGTCTGATTAACTCCGATAGTCCGACGGTTCCTGCAGAAACTTTCACGCAAGCGGCAGACCTTTTGCGATTGCCGGGGGATCCCATCGTTCTCGGTCCTTGTGACGACGGCGGCTATTATTTGATCGGGTTCAAAAAACTGCATCGCGAAATATTCGAACGAATCGACTGGAGCACAGAGCATGTGCTCGATCAGACGTTGCAACGTGCGGCCGAGAGTGGTCTCGAAGCGAAATTGCTGCCGCTGGGTTACGACGTTGACGATCGGCCAACATTGCAGTGGTTGTGTAGCGAATTACTTGCGAAAAATTCACGTGGTGAGGTCGCGCCGAATACCCGAAAATTCCTAACTGAGATCATCAAGAGCGAAGGTCGCGCCCGCATTTGGCCAGTGTAGCAGCGGCTGCTTGCTCGCGAATGGCTTTCGAAGTCCTCAATCGCGGATTGACCCAGAATTTGCACGTGAGGACACGCACCTCTACAAGAACGGCATGGCTAAACACGCGCTAGTGACCGGTGGCGCGGGCCTGATCGGCTCGCATGTCACCGATCTGCTAGTGCGCGAAGGCTGGAAAGTGCGCGTGCTCGATAATCTCGAGCCGAACACGCACAAGCGCGGCAAGCCGGCGTGGATTAATCCGAGCGCGGAGTTCATCGAAGGCGATTTGCGAGATCGCGACACCATCACCGCCGCTTTGGACAAGGTCGACATCGTCTTTCACGAAGCTGCCTATGGCGGTTACATGCCGGAAGTCGCCAAATTTGTGCACGTGAATTCGTTCGGGACAGCGCAAATGCTCGACGTTATCCGCGAGAACAATCTGCCGATAAAAAAAATCATCGTCGCAAGCTCGCAAGCCGTTTACAGCGAAGGCGCCGGCGAATGTCCCGAACATGGCTTGGTTTTCCCGTCTGTGCGGCCGACAGAACAGATGCGTAAGGGCGATTGGGACGTGCATTGCCCGATCTGCGGCGCGATCACAAGAAGCGTTCCGACACCAGAAAGCGCACCTGTCAGTGGCGAAACGGTTTATGGCCTGACGAAAGTAGATCAGGAAAGATTAGTGCTGCTCTGGGGAAAACAGATCGGGATCCCTACAGTGGCACTACGTTACTCGTGCACGTACGGACCGCGCCAATCGATCTTTAATCCATACACTGGCGTGATCGCGATTTTTTGCACACGGTTGCTGAATAACTTATCGCCGATCCTCTATGAGGACGGCGAGCAGACACGTGACTTTTCGTTTGTGGAAGACATCGCACGGGCGAATCTGCTCGCCGCGGAAACCGACAAGCTCGACGGGCTTCCGGTGAACGCTGGCAGCGGCAGAGGGACAAGCATTCGCGAGATCGCGCAGCACATTTCTGACGTCCTAAAGATCGACATCGCGCCAGAAGTGAACGGCGAATTTCGTCCCGGCGAGATGCGCCATCTCACGAGCGACACCACGCGGATTCGCGCGACTGGCTACGAGCCACGTGTCGATCTTGCCATTGGAATCGGGCGGTATCTTGATTGGATCCGCACACAGCGCGATGTGCGCGATTATTTCACCGAAGCGGCGGCGATTCTGCGCGATAAAGGTATCGTGCACAAGGTGCACAAAACGGAACGATGAAGATTTCCGGGGCGATTGATTTTGACGCGCCGGCGCTGAATTACGCGCGCAAAGATTTCCCGTTACTTGAAGCGGATGCGAGCGTTCAGAAAGCACTCGAAACTATCCGGCGCGAAGGCATTGGTGAACGCGTCATTTATTTTTACGCCGTCGATGAGCGCAAGCGACTAGTTGGCGTTGTTCCGACGCGGCGTGTGCTCTCGGCCGCCCCGGACTCTCTATTGTGCGAGATCATGGTGCCGCGCGTAATCGCTTTGCACGCGAAAGCGACTGTGTTGGAAGCGTGCGAATTTTTTGTGCTCTACAAGTTTCTCGCGTTTCCGGTGGTCGATGAGGAGCGTCGAATCATTGGAATTGTGGACACGGACGTTTTCATGGAGAGCGTTCTCGAGAGTGATGAACCCGAGCGCGGGGGCGTGCGCGATGATTTTTTCGAGGCGCTCGGTTTTCATCTTGCGCAAGTGCGCGATGCATCGCCCTGGCAGGTTTTTCGTTACCGTTTTCCGTGGCTACTCGTAACCGTGACTGGAGGCACTGTCTGCGCGCTGCTCGCCGGCCTCTTTGAAGCTACGCTCGCACACAGTCTGGTGGTCGCGTTTTTTCTCATCATGGTTCTCGGGTTGAATGAAAGTGTGAGCGCACAATCGATGAGCGTGACGACTCATGCGCTGCGCTCCGCACGGGTCAGCTGGCAATGGTTTAAAGCTGCTTTCCAGCGGGAAATCACCACCGCGCTTCTGCTCGGGCTTGCTTGCGGCATGCTAGTGGCCGCTATCGTTTGGATCTGGCGCGCTGACGGACGCGGCGCGTTTGTCATCGGCGGAAGCATTGCGCTCTCGTTAATCAGCGCATGTTCGATCGGCCTCGGGGTGCCGTCGTTGCTGCATCGGTTGAAACTCGATCCAAAAATCGCAGCCGGCCCAGTCACACTCGCGCTTGCGGATATTGTCGCTCTCGTTATTTATTTCACCAGCGCCTGGGTGGTCCTGCGATGAGCGCTGTTTCGGTCATAATTCCGGCGCTTAACGAAGAAGAACCAATTGCAGGTGTTGTGCGCGAAGTCGCAGCGACAAGCATTCCAGTCGAGATCATCGTTGTGGACAACGGCAGCACCGATGCAACCGCGGAACGCGCTCGCGAAGCGGGAGCCCGCGTCGTGAAGGCTCCGCGTGGATACGGACGCGCATGTGCTGCCGGAGTCGCCGCGTTGCGGCCGCAATGCGAGATCGTCGTTTTTCTCGATGGTGATGGAAGCGATTGCCCTGGGTTCATGAACCAACTTGTCGATCCAATCGCGAGCGGGACGCACGATTTCGTGATCGGCTCGCGTACGCGCGGCCAACGTGAACCTGGCAGTATGAATTTCCAACAGATTTCTTCGGGACGGATCGCCGGGCTGATTCTGCAGCTGCTTTACGGCGTTCGTTATACCGACATGTGCCCGTTTCGCGCGATCCGCCGCAGCGCGCTTGAAAAGCTCGGCATGTGGGAGGAAACCTACGGCTGGAATCTCGAAATGCAGATGAAAGCTGCGCGCAACGGGCTGCGCGTTCTTGAAATTCCCGTCAGTCACCGCCGTCGTGCCGGTGGAGAATCGAAAGTCTCAGGCACGTTGCGCGGAACATTTCTCGCCGGGGCGCGTATTATCGCGACACTTCTGCGCATCGCGGCGGAGAAGAAGGCGAATTCGGGCTCGTGACGCGATAGAGCACCGCGCAAGGCAAGAGGCTGGGAGTGTGTCACAGTAGCGTTGCCGCAAATTCAATCTGGCGATTCGCGCCCGATTGTGTAGCGTCGCTCATGCTTTCGACACTCGATCTGGAGAGGTTCCGGAGCACGCCGCTCACTTGCGAGCCGTTTGATTTTCTGGTGGTTCCTGAGTTTGTAAAAGCCGAGGCGCGCCCAGCAATCGACAAGGATTATCCCGAGGTTGGCCGCCCCGGCAGCTTTCCGCTGCGCGAGGTCAGTTATGGGCCGGCCTTTGCGAGGCTCATCGAGGAGATGCGCAGCGACGAGTTTCGCAAAGCGTTTGAGGAAAAATTCAACATCGATCTGACCACCCGCCCAGACATGATCACCGTGCGCGGACGTTGCAGCGAGAAAGATGGCAAGATTCACACCGACTCCGAGACGAAGATCATCACCATCCTCATTTACATGAACCGGGCGTGGGAATGCTCTGGTGGCCGGCTCCGGCTGCTGCGTTCGGGCACTGACCTCGAGGAGGTGATCCTTGAAGTTCCCCCTGCCGGCGGAACGCTGCTCGCATTCCGGCGTAGTAAAAATTCGTGGCACGGCCATAAGCCGTTCTCTGGGCCCCGCCGGGTGATTCAGTTCAATTGGGTTACGAGCGAGGCGGTGGTGCGCCGCGAGCAGAACCGGCATCGGCTTTCTTCATGGCTCAAAAAGTTGCGCGGCCCGTTTTCGGACGAAAAAGCCGCGGCGTAGTATGCAGCGCCGGAACGGCCGATTCGAAATGGCTCAAACAAAGAACGCGTCGCTCCGGGCGGCAAATTTCTCGCGCATTCTGTTGATCAAGCCTTCGGCGCTTGGCGACGTCGTGCACACGCTTCCAGTGCTCGTGAAGCTGCGCGCGCGCTATCCGCGCGCGCGGATCGATTGGCTGATCACGCCGGAAAACGCAGAGATCGTCCGCTGTCACCCGGCGCTATCGAACGTCGTGCTTTTTGCACGTGGTGACTTTGCTAGAAGCGGTCGTAGATGGCAGGCGGTTGGCGCGTTTTTCAATCTGCTCCAACAAATTCACAGCGCCAAATACGACCTCGTCATTGATCTGCACGGCCAGGTGCGTTCGGCGTTTTTCGCCCTCGTCAGCGGAGCTCGGGTGCGCGTTGGATTTGATCGACCTATCAAACCCGCTCTCACAGTTTCTGCTGAACATGACCTCAAGAACATAGCGAGCCACGGCTGGCGAGGCGCGCGGGAAGGCTCGTGGATGGCATATACGCACCGCATTCCCATCCCGACGCTCGATGTGCACGCAATCGATCGCTACCTCTGGGTCGCGACGATGCTCAGTTTGGACGACGAGCCGCCTGATCTCACAATCCATCTCCCGCCGGAAACGGTGCCCAATGTGGAGCGGCTGCTCGATGAGCGCGGTGTGCACGCCTCGAGGCCGCTGGTCGTCCTCGTGCCAGGTACCATATGGGAGACCAAACACTGGACGATTGAAGGTTTCGCGGGTGTCGCCCGCGAGCTGCTGAGCAGCGGTTTCGCAGTGGCCCTCGCAGGCACGAAGCGCGACCGGTCGCGATGCCGGCAAATTGCAGCCGTTGCGCCCGGCGCGTGCGATCTTTCTGGCAAAACGAGTCCCGCCGATCTGGCTGCCCTCATCCAGCGCGCGGAGCTTTGTGTGACGAACGACTCTGGCTCGATGCATGTCGCCGCGTCGCTCGGCAAACCGATGGTGAGCGTCTTCGGGCCAACCAATCCTGTTCACATCGGCCCATACGGAAGGTCGGAGTCGGTCGTGCGCGCCAATTTACCCTGCTCGCCGTGCAATTATCGCCGCCTGAGCCAGTGCCCGTTCGATCACGCATGCATGAAGCAGGTTACGTCCACAATGGTCATGGAACGGGTATGGAAAATCCTTGCGACTGTAAAAAGTCAGGCCGAAATGCGCCAGCAGGGAAATGGCCGCAGCGTCAGCGTGCGGCGAGCGCGTGCAATTTGATTTCCTTGCGGCGCTTAGCTTGTAGGATCGACGGGCGATGAGTCCAACAAAAGTAATCGCCGCCGGTTTGCTTGCTGGCTTCGTCGCGGCAATCGCGATGACCGTCATAATGTTGTTGCTCGGGTGTTTGGGCGTCGCGACACCGCTCGTAATTATTGGCGATCGACTTTCGGTCTTCATTCCGCCGGGACCGTTTCTCTCACTCATGGGCAAAGTCGGCGGCTACAATCACCTCAAACAGCTCGGCGTTGGATCAACAATCGCCGGCCAACTTCTCGTTGGCGCGATTGGCGGCGCGATTTTCGGTTTGCTCATGCGGCGCATTCCAGCGCGGAGCTCGACGATTTGGACGATGTCGATATTTATTGTGCTGCCGATCATTGCGTGCGCTCTCGCGCTTTGGCCGGTTCTGGGCACAAGCTATGCGGGGTTGCCCATTGATGCCGCCCGCTTGGTCACGCTCATCGGTTTTGCGCTCTGCGTTTTTGTTTTCGAGCGAACTTTGGTTGGCGGTTTCGAATTTCTCGCCCGACCAAAAGAGACCGACGATACAGAATTCACTCCGGCAATGGGGCGACGCGCATTTGTGCTTAGCGCAATTGGAGTCGCAGTGGCCGGAGGTGGTGTCGCGTTGGCGCGTAAACTTTACCGCGCAGCGACCTTTAGTTACGACGGCACGCAATACAAGGGTCGCATCGTCCAGCCGATCACGCCGAACGATTTGTTTTATTGCGTGACCAAGAACGTGGTCGATCCGTGGGTAAATATCGATCTTTGGCACCTTGAAGTTACCGGGCTGGTGCAGAATCGAGCGACGTGGCGGTTTCAGGATCTGCTGGGATTTTCGACGGTCGAGCAGGAAACGACGCTGATGTGCATCAGCAACGGCTTGGATGCCGGTTTGATCAGTAACGCAATCTGGAAGGGCTTTCCGTTGCGCGACCTGCTGGACCAGGCCGCGCCGCTTTCCGGCGCCGCGCGTGTCCGTCTTCACGGCGTCGATAATTACACCGACACCATCTTGCTGGAGAAAGCGATGGAGCCGACAACGTTGCTCGCCTACGAAATGAACGGCGTCCCGCTCCCAGATCGGCACGGTTATCCGTTGCGAGCGATCGCTCCCGGTTACTTCGGAGAGAAACACGTCAAATGGCTCACTCGCATCGAGCTGACCACCGCGGACGCGAAAGGCTTTTACGAAGCGCAAGGCTGGGGACCCGATTTCATTACGCCGACAAGATCGAGAATCGACGTGCCCGATAACGAATCGACGTTCTCGCTCGCGCAACTAAACGGCCCGATCGAAGTCAAGGGAATGGCCTACGGCGGCGACCGCGGGATATCGCGCGTGGAATTTAGTTTCGACGACGGAAAAACCTGGAACGAATCGAAGATTTATTATCCCGGAACAAAACTCAGCTGGGCATTATGGAGTTACGATTGGCGACCTAACCAAGCAGGCGATTATGACCTCCTGGCTCGCGCTACCGACGGCACTGGCAAAGTTCAGGAAATCGATTGGAACCGCAGCTTCTTTTCCGGCGTGACCGGTTTTCACAAAATTAGCGTACACGTTATCGCATAGCACGTCTGTTGAAGCCCCGCAGCTAGCGTCGGTGTGGTCGCTCGATCGCGATTCGGATGTGCTTATAAAAGACTTTAGCTCCGTAGGTTCGCTATTGACCTCACTAGGATTTCCAGAGGAGAGATGCCACACGGAGATCAGCGGCAATGTATTTCGTCGCGTCTCTTATCACCTGACGTGTCCTCATGTGATTGAGAAGGGGGACATCACTCGAAGAAAAGATTGGGACTATATCGACAGCAAATGCTCTTATGCGATTCGAATCCGTTGCCGTCATCGTTCGAGGGAACGAGCGGCGGCGGGATTTGGGGACTGAAAGTTCATAGGAAGAAAAGCAATAATAAGCTCGTAATTGGGCGTTCGGCTTTAGTTGGTGTGCAATTTTATCAGACTGCTTTGAAAAAAGAATTTCAGATACGTGCGCGGTCACTTTATTCGATCCATTTACGAGCTGGGTTGGAAAGATTTCAGGTCTTAGCGGTGACACTTCGGGCACCACGCGGTCGTGCGGGCCGCCGATTGTTGCGTGACGCAAAGCGGTGTGATGACGCGGGCAGACTCCGCCGCGTTTCCATTTTTGATGGATCAGCCAGTTCCTGGGCGGATCGGAGAAATCTTTGCCGAGAGTCTCTAACGAGCGGCGGACGACGAATTTTGTTGCCGGGAGAATCGCAGCGCGTTGACCGCGACTTAATTTGCCGGCTCGCTTCGACGGCAAGACCTTCGCGCGCGACAAGATTTCGTCGGCCATCCAGTTGCCGATTCCAGGGAAACCACTTTGCATGAGCAGGACGGCTTTGATCGGCGCCTTACGATGTCGATCTAAGAGATTGTTGAGGTATTCTTGATCGAAGCCACGCGAATCAATTTCGGGCGCATCGCGTTTCCACCAGTCTGGTTCTTGCGATCCGTGATGGAAACGAACGTGGCCAAGCTGGCGCGGATCGGTGAAGACCAGCGCGCGGTTTCGTTGATACAAGACGAGGTGATCATGTTTGCGCGGCCGGAAATTGCGCGGTGCGACATGCCTCTTGCCCGTCATGCCGAGATGGATGCCGAGCCGGTTATCGCCGGAAAACTCGAACAGCAT
>WNFC01010152.1_pt1 | contig 10438 bp, 8 predicted proteins | sample 5400541 | NCBI WGS metagenome assembly WNFC01 (sample SAMN13153342, study PRJNA577476) | soil metagenome | isolation source: 120 cm saprolite under Douglas fir tree site 2 hole 2 replicate 1 | place: USA:California | collected 2015-04-18
GTTCGCCCGTCAGGCCGGCGACCCGGAAATCACCGATGAGGAAGTCACCTCGCACCTCAGCGGCCGCACCAACGACGAACTCGCGGCGGCAGGCGATCTGCGCGTCGACCATGCGGCGCGCGCCGCCGCGGCGCGCGGACGAAAGCGTATCCTGCCCAACGCCGGCAAGGTCGCCGGCGCCCGCAAGGGCCTGTTGCCGACCTTCCTGGAGCCGAGCCTCGCATCGCCCTGCGACAAGCCACCGAGCGGTCCAAAATGGATTCACGAGATCAAGCACGACGGCTATCGAATCCAAGCGCGCGTCAACGGGCGCGAGACGCGGCTGTTCACCCGCAAGGCGCTCGACTGGACGGCGCGTTTTCGCAGCATCGCGGACGCGCTCGCCGGCCTTGGGCTCGGTTCGGCCCTGATCGACGGCGAAATCGTCGTCGAGGATGAGAAGGGCATTTCCAGCCTCAATAATTTGCAGGCGGATCTGAAAGCCGGCCGGCGGGAGCGCTTCAGGTACTACGTCTTCGATTTGCTGTACTGCGAGGGCTACGACCTCACCAAAGCGACGCTCGTCGATCGCAAGCGGTTGCTGCAAGACATCGTCGCCGGGCTTGCGGCAATTTCGCCGATCCGTTTCAGCGAACATCTTGAAGCCGACGGCCCCACCATGCTGGAGCATTCGTGTCGTTTCGGCCTCGAAGGCATCATCTCCAAGCGAAGGGACTTGCCATACCGGCCCGGACGCGGCGAGCACTGGTTCAAGGCAAAATGCCAGCAGAGTCAGGAATTCGTGATCCTGGGTTATGTCGCCTCGACGGCGGCCAGCCGCACGGTGGGCGCGCTGGCGCTCGGCTATTATGCCGATGGCCAGTTGGTTTACGCGGGCCGCGTCGGCACCGGCTGGTCAGCCGAACTCGCCGCTTCGCTCTATGCCGAGCTCGACAAGATCAAGACGACGAAACCTGCCCTGCGCAACGCCTTGCCGGCCGGCGCCGACAAGGGCCTCGTCTGGACCGAGCCACGCCTCGTTTGCGCGGTCGAATACCGCGACTGGACCTACGACGGGCTGATCCGTCAATCCTCTTTCAAGGGTCTACGGGAAGACAAGCCGGTACAGGAAATCAGCCTCGAAAGCCCCCTCCCTACTCTCCCCTCCGAGCGCGTCGGGCGGGGGCGCAAGAAAATGCCGAACCAATCCGATCCTGGCGGAATCAAGCTCACCCATCCGGAACGAATCCTGTGGCCGGAGTCGGGTATCACCAAGCAAGGATTGGCCGACTACTATGCCGACATCGCCGATTGGATTCTTCCACACATCGCCGGGCGGGTCTTGAGCCTGTTGCGCTGCCCGTCCGGAACCGGCAAGAAATGTTTCTTCGCCAAGCATCCGTGGTCGGGCCTGAGCCGGGTGGTGCAGCGCGTCGACGTTGGTGAAGCGGAGCCGATGTTGGCGCTCGATAGTCTCGAGGGACTGATGAGCCTCGTGCAGGCTGGCGTGGTCGAAATTCACCCCTGGGGCTCGCGGGCCGACCGTCTGGACCGACCGGACCGGCTGATATTCGACCTCGATCCGGGTGAGGATGTGCCTTGGAGCGCCGTCATCACCGCCGCCGGAGCGGTGCGCGGCAGGCTCGAATCACGCGGGCTGAAAAGCTTCGTCAAAACGTCGGGCGGGAAGGGACTCCACGTCGTGGTTCCGGTCGAACCATCGGCCGGCTGGGCGGAAGCGAAATCTTTTACGGCCGCCATAGCGGAGGCGATGGCCGCAGAGCAGCCCAACCGGTATGTCGCGACAGTTGCAAAGCGTGCGCGCCGTGGCCGCGTCTACATCGATTACTTGCGCAACGACCCGGGCTCTACGGCTGTTGCGGCATACTCGCCCCGGTCGTCGCCGCAGGCATCGGTCTCGATACCTCTGGAGTGGGACGAACTTTCGGAAGGACTGCGCTCGGACCACTTCACGGTCGGCAACGTGAGAAACCGGCTTGCCTTTCTCAAGCGCGATCCCTGGCAGGGCTTTTTCACGGTGCGTCAGCGGATTCCGGTTGGTCGCGCGTGATCGCCACGTCCTGCGCCTGCGCTTGAAATCCTTTATATTTCGCGTCGATGCAAGGGCCGTAGGGCGCAATAGCCACCGGGTCCGGCCTTTGGCCGGCGCGATGATCCTGTTACCCCTTACTTTGGGGTGCGCATAATCCCTTGATTCGACGTAATTTTTTAGGGGTATTTCGTTTTGCTCAAATGGCGCTGGCCGAGGCGAGAACCTGACTCACGCCAACAAAAAGGGGTAATAGGAATAAAGTCTTAAGATGGAAGACACCAGCGCGCCGATTATCGAGATGGCCGGACAAGCCGGCCATTGACCAAGTAGAAACCGCCACGAGTTTTGCCCGTCTTACCGTTTCCCAGCCACGTGGCGGAATACGCGGAGTTTATCATCGGGCCGGCCAAAGGCCAGACCCGGTGGCTATTCCGCCCTAGGGACTGCGGTTGAGGGCCTTCTTATGTCGCACGTCGATGCAGCGAAACCCGAGCAGATCCAGCTCGACATATCGCCATCCGAACACGTCACCGCACTTGCGTATCGGGCGGCACCCCGCGGTCGGGCAGGCCCTATCCTGATCCTTGCGCACGGCGCCGGCGCGAACCAGACCAGCAGCTTCATGGTCCGCTTTGCCACTTCCCTCGCCGCGCGTGGCATCGACACAGTAACCTTCAACTTCGTCTATACGGAGCAACGCCGACGGCTGCCCGATCGGAACGATAAGCTCGAACACTGCTATCGCACCATCATTGAGACCGTCCGCAGCGGAAAATTTCATGATGACGACCGCCGCCGAAAGGTGGTGATCGGCGGCAAGTCGATGGGGGGACGCATCGCTTCGCAGGTTGCGGCGGCAGGGCAAGAGGGCATCGCGGGCCTGGTGTTCCTCGGCTATCCGCTGCACCCGCCGGGCCGTCCCGACAAGCTGCGGTCGAAGCACCTGCCCGACATCCGCGCGCCGATGCTGTTCGTCCAGGGTTCGCGCGACGCCTTCGGCACGCCCGAAGAGTTGCGGGCCGTCCTGGGCGGGTTGGGGGTGGCCGCCGACATCTGTGTGGTGGAGGACGGCGACCATTCCTTCAAGGTGCCGAAACGATCGGCGGCGCCGCAGGATCAGGTGTACGAATTTGTTCTTGACGAGATTGTGCGGTGGCTGCGAGCGAAAGTGGGGTGACAGCCTGAACACAGACTGCAAAGCGGATGACAGAGGCAAATCTCTCTATGAGAGGAACGTCACTCCGCCGGAACCCGCATGTCGTCGTCTGCGGGCTCGCGCAGCACATAGCCACGGCCCCATACGGTTTCGATGAAGTTCTTGCCGCTCGATGCGTTGGCGAGCTTCTTGCGCAGCTTGCAGATGAACACGTCGATGATCTTGAGCTCGGGCTCGTCCATGCCGCCGTAGAGGTGGTTGAGAAACATCTCCTTGGTCAGCGTCGTGCCTTTGCGCAGCGAGAGGAGTTCCAGCATCTGGTACTCCTTGCCGGTGAGGTGGACGCGTTGGGCGCTGACCTCGACCGTCTTGGTGTCGAGGTTGACCACGAGTTCGCCGGTCTGGATGACGGATTGGGCATGCCCCTTGGATCGTCGCACGACCGCGTGGATGCGCGCCACCAGCTCGTCCTTGTGGAACGGCTTGGTCATATAGTCGTCGGCGCCGAAGCCGAGGCCTTTAACCTTGTCCTCGATGCCGGCAAGCCCGGACAGGATCAGGATCGGGGTCTTGACCTTGGACACGCGAAGCGCCCGCAGCACCTCAAACCCCGACATGTCGGGCAGGTTGAGGTCGAGAAGAATAATGTCGTAATCGTAGAGCTTGCCAAGATCGACGCCCTCTTCGCCGAGATCGGTCGTGTAGACGTTGAAGCTCTCGGACTTGAGCATCAATTCGATCGATTGCGCCGTGGCGCTATCGTCTTCGATCAATAGAACGCGCATGCCAGTCCCCTTCCGCGCCGCACCGGCGTCAGGTCGGCCTGCCACACGGGGCAGCCGCGGTAATTGCCTTGGGACAACTGATTCGAAACCTCAAACGAGGATGCTTAACAAAACCTGATTCCCAAGCGCAAGCGCCGAATAGGCATTTGTCGAAAGAACTGCCTAATATGTTGGGAGGACTGGTTTTTCTAAGCACGCTACGGTTCGTATCTGGTGTTAAGAATCGGTTCTAACCGATTCACGCGACTAGCTCCGCGGTCACGACTGGACGAGCCAATTTGTGGCCCCGTGGACGGTCGAGCTATGATTAATGATCCGGGTAAACACCGCGTTAATGAACGGAGGATTTAGTTAATGCACGGCAGAATTTAGCGCCGTCCTTTGCAGTCTATCGAGAGGTTCCCGGCGGCGTCCCGCCCGCCCTTCCCTTGCGATCCCGGTTGGCGAAATGCGAAAAGCATAAGGAGCGGCGCGACGCCCGCGGTACCACGGTGGCACTGTTGGAAACAGAAAACTAATATTATGATGATAGGTGGTGATGGATGTGATGTGGTTTTAAGTTTCGCCAAGGCCGTGCGCGGGCGCGCAACCGGTTGGTTTTGGGCCGCGGGAGTTAACTTGTCCATGAAGTCGCGTAACACACTCATCCGCTCGAAAAAATTTCAGCTCGATGAGAAACGGCGCAAGGTCGCCCAGATGGAGGCGATGATTGCCGACTTCCAGCGCATGGCGGCTGATCTCGAGCGCGAGATCGTGGCCGAGCAGGAGCGGGCGGGCATCCATGATCCGTCCCATTTTGCCTATCCCACGTATGCGAAGGCCGCGATGGCACGCCGCGAGAACCTGAAACGTTCGATCGACGAGCTTGCGGCGCAGCTGAGCGGAGCAAAGATTGCGCTTGCGGAAAGCGCCGAGGAGCTCAAGAGGGTCGAACTCCTGGATGAACGCGATCAGAGTCGTGACCGTGCCGCCGAAGAGGGGCGCGAGCAGGTGAAACTCGATGCACTCGCCGCCTTGCGGGCGCGCGGAGCGCTGGCCTAGGCTGCGGTACGGCGCAACAGGCCGCGCTGCTTCATCTCCGCGTGCAGGGCGATCGAATCGAGATCGAAACCGTTCGGCCAGGTTAGGATGCCGTCGTCGAGGAAGACGCGAGTGAAGAAGGCTCGATCGCGCAGCGGTTCCACCATCTCGCCGCCTTCCGCGACCATGTCGGCGAAGTCGCGCTCGCCCTCAGTACCATCGGAAAAGGCGAACGCAAGCCGGTAACCGCCGCGCGGCTCGACCCGCACCACGTCGACCAACTCGAACTTTTGTTCCAGCGCGCTCATTCTACGTCAGCTCCTGGGATCCGCTGCAAGGCTCGGCGCGCTCGCGCACGCTCCCAATTATCTGTCAACTCGGTGCGATGCCGTTCCGACCACTCGCGCACGAGGCGGTACACCGCGGGCGGCAACGTGCCACCAATGATAGCACCGGATTGGATGGCGATGACAGCCCGGTGGCGCTGATACGCCGCATGGAAATGCGGTGGCGGATGGTCGGAAAAGAACATCCGGATGGTGACGCCGAAGAACGTGGAGATGGTGGGCATCAGAGCCGGGTAAACAAATGGCGTGAAGGAAGCGGGACGCCTCAGGGCGTTGACTCGTGTTGTACCGATTTCCAAGCAGAATGTCACACCAAACCAATTTATGGCACCAGGCAGTCCGTCAAACCAGGGCGTAACACATCTTCCGTGCTGAGAATATGGACCCGCCACCTCCACTCACGGCGGCTCCACCGTGAACCCCTCCTCCCGGTCAAGCGCGATCCGCCCCGCGGCCGTTGCCGCGACCCAGCGGGCGGCGGCGGCAAGGCCGCCGAAGGAGAAGATGTGCGGGGCGACGTCGGTGCGTCCCGCCGTCGCCTCGGCGAGCGGCCGCAGCACGGTATCGGGCGCCACCATCCCGAACAATTGCCTGGCGAGGCCGGTGTGGCGCATAAGGCCCTGGGCCGAGGCCGCAACTCCGCAGATGCGGGCATAGCGCAACAGGCCGGACAGCGTGGTGGGGCCGGCGAGGCCGATGCGAACCGGGAGATCGATGCCCTGGTCGCGCAGCCGTCTGATCCAGTTGAGGATGGCGGGCGCCGAAAAGCCGAACTGAGTGACGATGTGGACCGCAAGCCCGGTCTCTGCCGCGGCCTCGACCTTGGCGGCGAGTGTGCGGTCGAGTTCGGTCGCACCGAGCCGCGGGTGGCCGTCCGGATAGGCCGCGATGCCGACCTCGACAATGCCCCGGCTCTGCAGGAGCCCGCTTTCGATCACCTCGATTGCGGCAAAGAACGGCCCCGCCGGTGCGGCGAGGTCGCCGCCGATCACCAGCACGCGCCGCACGCCAGCTTCGTCGCTGAGCTGGCCGAGATGGCGGTCGAGTTCGGCCCCGCTCGCAAAGCGGCGCGCCGCGATGTGTGGGACCGGTTCGAAGCCGGCAGCGGCAAGGCTGGTCGCGGTGTCGATCTGCGTGGCAAGCGGATGGGCCGGTACGGCGCTGACATAGATCGGCGTCTTGGGCGCAATGTCCGCGCGCAGCGCCTCGATATCGCCTCGCGTCGGCCGGGTCGCCTCGAACGAGGCTCGCGCCGTGAAGGCCACGATGCACTGCTGCGCCGACGACTGCGCCGAGTTGGCGAGGACCTGTGCGGCAAGAACCTGGGCGTTCATGATCTCGGGCCTTTCGTTAGCCACGCCGTCGCGAGATGACGTAGGACTCATCGAAGAACCACAGGCCGCCGTTCCGGCGCAGCACGTCGCCGGTGGCGTCGAGATAGCCGCGGTCGTTGACGACCGCGGCCAGGCGATGGTCTTCAACCTGGGCCACGTAGATCGCTGCGTTCCAGGCGGCGAACAGGGTCGAGGTGCCGATTGAATCCGACACCTCCGAGGGCAGCGTGTGCATGTCGTAGCGAAACAGCGCACGATTGTCGGAATTGACGTTGAAATTGAGCTCGCGTCCGGCCGCGCCGAGTTCCTGCTTGACCGCCTTCATGATCTGGTGGCGGTCGTGGATGAAAGGGTTGTCGCCGGGCCAGAGGCGCTGCACGATCTCCAGCCCCGGATCGTTGCCGTGGGAATGAATGGCGATGAGACGGCCCCCAGGCCCGAGCGCGCGGGCAAGCGGCGCAATGACCCGGCGGGTCTTGAACTCGATCGGTGAACGGGCCCGATAGGGCTGGGAGGCGATGACGAGGTCGTAGCTCGCCTGGGTGCCGCCTGGCTTCGGCAGGATCGGATCGAGCAGGAAGCGGTGATCCTCGCGAAAGATGACCAGCACCACCGGGCGTTCATAGACCGGGTTGCCCGTCTTGGGACTTACGCCCGCTTTCCAGTTTTCCGCCAGGAACGGTTCCAAATCGGTGATCTGCTCCTCGAACTGGTGGGCAGTCGTTCCGGTGAGCGCCACCTCCTGCCAGACCAGGCTCGACGCCGCGCTCACCGACCTCACGTGCAGCCAGGGCGCGTCCGCATAGGCGAGGTTGGTCAGCACCAGCACGGTTGCGGGATGCTCGACAAAGCGGTCCGGCACCTTCTGTAAGGTCAGACGGGTGTCTTCCAGGCTGATTTCCTTGCCGACCACATAGAACGGCATCGCCGGGAAGCGGTCGTGCATCGCCCGCATCACGCGCGCCAACACGGTGCCGTCGCCGATGCCGGCATCGAACAGCCGGACCGCCGGCGGGCGCGGATGGATGTTGATCAACTCCTGCCCAACTCGGTGGGCCACAACCCACTTCTCGCTGCAGGTGTTCACAAACAGCAGGTATTTCTGGCGGTTATCGAAAAAGCGAAAATTGCGCTGCGGATCCTGCGGCGCCGGCTGCGGTATGACATGCTTCGGCGCAGTGCTTGACGTGGGGACCAGGGCAGCGCCTGGAACCGTCGTCGCTCCCGGAAGTCCGCCGGTTCCCCGATCTGACGGGCGGGCTGAAGCCCCGTCTGGAGCAATCAAAGGCGCTGGGCCCGGGCCGCCGTGATAGGTCCGCAGGATGCCAGCGTCGCGGTTCGCGTCCATAAAGGCTTGAATGCGGTCCACCGTCTCAGTCGTGATGCGGCCGCCGTTGCGGAGGCGGTTGGCGAGCTTGCCGTCATTGACGGCGCGGCGGCCGAACGTCGATTCCGCGAGCCCGGTCTGGCGGCAGTAGTCGGAAATCCGCGCCAAAAGCTCTTGGGCCGTCATGATCAGGTTTCCTCGCGCCTGGATTCCTTTGCGATTTCGCCAGGCTTTGACGTTCGCTGCCGCGCATTTTGTCTCCAGCGGCTGGGTAGATCAGACCAGCCGGACCCGGCACCGTCAACCACAAAACGTCCCACTTCAGTAGTGGGACGAAAGTGGGCAGGAGGAATTTACAAATGATCTCGCGACAAGAGAATTGTAACTGCGTCATCGGTGGTTTGGACCCGGCCGATGGTTGTGGGATGAATCCCACAAGAGACTGAACGTCGGTGCGCAGCCATAGTTGGGCCGACGGCGGGGGCATGGTGGCGCAGGTCAATCCATACTATCGGTTGTCCGTCGTCACCCCATCAGAAGAGAGGCCGATGCCCCGCCTTGCTGCCAACCTCGGATATCTGTTTGCCGACCGTCCGCTGCTCGAAAGGTTTGGCGCGGCGGCCGCTTCAGGCTTCAGGGCTGTCGAACTGCAGTTTCCCTACGAGCAGCCGGCCGATGCCGTACAGCGCGAGATTGAGCGGCATCAGTTGAAAATTCTGGGGATCAACACGCCGCTCGGTTCCGCGGCGGAAGCCGGACTTGCCGGCGTTCCGGGGCGGGAGCGCGATTTCGAGGCGCTATTTCGCCAGGCGCTTGAATATGCGGTCGAGATCGGCGCCACCGCCATTCACTGCATGTCCGGCCAAGTGCCGCCGCAGCAGCAGGCCGAGGGCGAAGAGGTCTTCGTCGCCAATCTCACACGCGCCGCCGACCTCGCCGGCGAACGGGGTATTACGATCTTGGTCGAGCCCATCAACCGCCGCGACCGGCCCGGCTATCTCCTGCACCGGCCTGAGCAGGCCGCCGCTATCATCGCGCTAGTCGGCCGGCCCAATGTGCGCATGCAATTCGATTTCTATCACGTCCAGATCGAGGGCGGCGACCTGATAACGCGGTTTGCGCGCCATCACGCGGTCATCGGCCATGTCCAAGTCGCGGCAGTGCCGTCCCGGGCAGAGCCCGACGAAGGCGAGGTGAACTATCCGGCGATCTTCGAGATGCTCGATCGCAGCGATTATGCCGGGTTCGTGGCGTGCGAGTACCGGCCACGGCGCCGCACCGAGGACGGGCTCGGTTGGGCAAGGCGCTACGGCATCGGCGTCGGGTGACTACGTTCCCTCACCATGACAGTGCGAAGCGATCAAGTTCGGCGACCGCGCCTGACGGACGCAAGCCGCGCGACACCACTTCGCAGTTCCAGGCGCCGGGGCCGCCGCCGACGAAATACAGATTGTAGGCGCCGGCGCGTTGTTTCGTGGTGGCCACGGCCGATGCGGACGGCACGCCGACCACCGGAATCCGACCGCCGTTACCGGCAATCCAGACGAGCGAGTGCACGTGATCATGGCCGTGGATGACGAGTTCGGCCCCGGCGGCTGCAAGTGCGCGCTGGAAGGCGACGGCGTCGATGAGGCACTTGTGGCGCGCCGACGGCAGCGGCGGATGATGAATCATGACGATACGGAACATGTGCTCCGTTCGTAAATCGTCCAGCATCTTGGCGATACACGCGATCTGTTGGTCGCCGACCTTGCCGGTAGCCATGAACGGCGGCGTCGCGATCGCGGTCGAGACGCCGACCAGCGCCACCGGCCCGCGCCGGCGCAAATACGGAAACATGCTGGCCGGGTTCGGGGCCGCTTCCGGCGCATCACCGGCCATGTAAGGCGACCAGTGCCGGTCGCGATGAAGGCCCGCAGCCGCCACATAGGCATCGTGATTTCCCGGCACCACGCTCACGTCGGCGGGCCGCCCCAGGGTTTCGAGCCAATGGCGTGCATGGGCGAACTCGGCCGGGAGCGCGATATTGACGAGATCGCCGGTGATGGCGACGTGGTCGGGCTGCCTGCCGTGAAGGTCGCGCGTGACGGCATCGAGCGCGTCGCGGCGATGGATGCGACGGCGGCTGCGCCGCCAATTGATGTAGCCGAACAAGCGCTTTGACGCGAGTTCCCGCACGCCCGGCGGCGGCAGAGGCCCGAGATGCGGGTCGGACAGATGTGCGAGCACGAAGGGCTTGCTCATAATGGTTCGCTTTGGCGCCTCGCCCACGACGACGTTACGCGCGAGAACGTTACGCGTCCATCCGTCGCCCGCGGGCTTGACCCGCGGGTCCATCTTCTTCGCACGAAGATGGATTGCCGGGTCAAGCCCGGCAATGACGCATCCGTCTTGGTCACGAGCTGCCGATAAGGATCCCGGCCGCGAAGACGAGCAC
>WNFC01035689.1_pt1 | contig 10437 bp, 10 predicted proteins | sample 5400541 | NCBI WGS metagenome assembly WNFC01 (sample SAMN13153342, study PRJNA577476) | soil metagenome | isolation source: 120 cm saprolite under Douglas fir tree site 2 hole 2 replicate 1 | place: USA:California | collected 2015-04-18
GTGTTTTTCTTTGATCATCCCAGCAACAACGGCGAGTGGACGATTGAGACTTTCAATTTGTCGACCATGAAACCGATTGCCTTGGCGCGCACTAACGGCATCGTTGGCCCAAACCAAGCTTATACGGTCGTGAATGAGCGGATTGTACGGTGGGGCCCCAATGGACTCGCAATCAATGGAGAGTTGGGCGTTCAAATCCTCCACGGCTCATTTGTTACGCAGTAGGGAGGCCAGATGGCGCCGGTCACGAAGCTAGAATGCTCGTCGGAAAGCAGCCATTCAACGTTTCGGCAGCCAGAGCTTACGGCCGGCGTTTATCAGTCCCGATCCGGTGCTCCCTGAGGGAAGAGCTTGCGGAATGGACGCGCCTCATCAACAACCCGGGCGACAGAGGCTCTAGCAAGAACCCGGCCGCGGTAGGCGAGAACTCCCGGAAATCGATCGCCGACCGGATGCACCCAATCCGCGTAGAAAAGCGCCGGGGCGGCAGAACAATCCGCCAGGGAGAAGGTGCTACCGGACGCCCACGCTTGAGGCGTGAGCTGTTCTTCGAGCCAGCCATACGCAACGTCCAGCATCTTCCTGGCATCGGCGACGCCTTTGGCATCGCGCTCGGTCTCCGTTCGCAGTCGATCCGACACCAGCGTTTGCATCGGACTCATGAGGTAGTTGTCAAAGAACCGATCCATGAAGCGCACCGCTAGGGCTGCGTCGTCGTTCACCGGTATCATTCGCGTCGTTCCGGGATAACGACGCATCAAGTATTCTACGATGATGCTGGATTCAACGATCGTGGCGTCGCCGTCCCGGAGAAGAGGAAACTTCTTGATTGGCCAAAGCGACTCGAGTTCGGCCCATCCCGTCGCATCCTCGACCAATCGATAGGTAAACGGCGTCGCATTCTCGTACAACGCGATCAATGGCTTCCAACAATAGGAGGCGAACGGGTGGGCGTAGAGAGTCAACGACATACTGATTCCCTTTGGAGCTCGCCTATTGCTTGCTGACGTTCAGAAATGGAATCGGCGCACCTGCATAGATGGCTTCGGGAAGCTTGCCGTCCCACTTCTCTGCCTTGGTGCGTTCGACTTCTATGCGGCGCAATTCGAGCACATTGCCGCCCTGGGCCAGCGCGCTGTTCTGAACTTTGATCGCCTCGGCCTGGGCTTGCGCCACCTTGAGTTGGGAATACGCCTCGCCGTCGGCTCGCGCCTTCTGCGCGCTGGCCTCCGCTTCGGCGATCGCGACTTTCTGTTTTTGCTCGGCCTCCACCGTCTTGAGCTTGTTCTCGGCGGCCAGGCGCAGCTGTTCCTGCGTCACCTTGTCGTTGATGGCGCGCATGTAGGAGTCGGAGAACGAGAAGTTGCGCATATCGATGTTGATGACCTGGGCCCCGTATTTCGTCAGTTTTTCTGTGAGCGCGGCGTTGATGTCCCGGGATACCAAGGCGCGCTGGGAGATCAGATCCGGCGCCGAATACCGGGCGGTAACCGCCTTGAAGATCTCCTGCGTGGCGGTCTGCACGTAAGAGGAGAGATCGCCGTTATGCGAATATTTCTCGAAAACCTCCGATACGCGGTCCGTGGCAATGCTGTAACGGACCGTGAGACTGACGTGCACGGGCTGCTGGTCGTTGGTGCTGCCCTCGGCATTTTCCACATCAGCCTGCTCGGCTCGGATGTTGAATATGGTGAGTTTCCTCCAGGGCGGGAGCACCGCCAGACCTTCCCCTTCGATTCCCGTGATGGCGCCGAAAGTTGTGACGACGCCGCGGCTCCCGGTCGGCACGGAATAAAACGGCCAGATGATGAGGACGAGCAGCGCGGCAAGAGCAACTGCGGCGTATTTGACGATCTTCCTGACGTTCGATTCGTTTATTTTGTCGATCATTGTACTTCCCTTGTGATTAGCGTTTTATCCATCCTCGGCGAAACTCAACCGCATTTTGCACCACTTTGCGGTTGGCGGGAGGAGGGCAGGATCGGCGGGCTGCGGTTCGAGGCTGTCACCGGCCTGTAACCAGTCGTTGTCAATTGTAAGCACGCCGATCGCCCGGGATGATCCGCCCGCACTCGCACGACCGCGCGAGTATTGGCGCCATGGCGCGCTTTTGTGTTTTCATGCGCGCTCCGGGATGGCAACAGCACGCATCGCAAACTCGCATGGACGATAAATCGGCTCTGCTCAACCAGCTGCGCATCGATCGTGGAAGCGCGTCAGTGCCGTCCGGCCGAGGCAGGATCTGGCTGGGCGTTGCCGCGGCAATCGTGGCGATCGCTGCCGTTGCCGCTTGGTGGTGGACACGGCCCGGCGCCGTTCCCGTGCACATCGCTGCGGCACAGGCGATTGCCGGCGACGGGGCGGCCGCCGCCGGCTCCATTCTGGATGCGTCGGGTTATGTGGTGGCGCGCCGCCAGGCCACGGTGGCGTCCAAGATCACCGCCAAGATGGTGGAGCTTGATATCGAGGAAGGCGACCACGTCAACGCGGGCCAGATCATCGCCAAGCTCGACGATACCAATATCCGCGCAGCGTTGAATCAGGCCAGCGCCCAACTCGAGTACGCCAAGGCCACTCTCACCGAGACGCAGGTCAATCTCACCAATGCCCAGCGCGACTACGACCGTCAGAAGAGCCTGCTCCAGGGACATTTCGTCAGTCAGTCGGCCGTGGACAATGCGCAGACCACCGTGGATGCGTTGCGGGCGCAGCTCGCCACCCAGCGCAGCAACGTCGATGTCGTCGCGCGCGCCCTCGGCGTCGCCCAGCGCAATCTGGACGATACCATCGTGCGTGCGCCGTTTTCCGGCATCGTCACGGTCAAGGCCGCGCAACCGGGTGAAATGGTTTCGCCGATCTCCGCCGGCGGCGGTTTCACTCGGACCGGCATCGGTACGATCGTGGACATGGATTCGCTGGAAATCCAGGTCGACGTCAATGAGAATTTCATCAACCGCGTGCGGGCGGCCCAGCAGGCGAGCGCCAAACTCAATGCCTATCCGGACTGGCAGATCCCCGCGCATGTCATCGCCGTTATTCCAACCGCGGACCGCAGCAAGGGCACCGTGACGGTGCGCATTGCGCTCGATCAAAAGGACCCTCGCATCCTGCCCGAGATGGGTGTGCGCGTATCGTTTCTCGCCGACCAAACGCAGGAGCCTGGCGGCAAACCTGCGGGTGGCGTGATCCTGCCGAGCAATGCGGTGCAGGGTTCCGGCGCCACCGGTACGGTCTTCGTCGTGCACGGCGACACCGTCGAACGGCGCGCGGTCCGGCTCGGCGCCGGCAGCGGCGACAACACGACCATTCTGTCCGGCCTCGCCGCGGGCGAGCGCGTCGCGGTCGCCGATTTCGCCCAGCTCAAGGACGGCGCGAAAATTCGCGTCGAGCAATGAAACGCCGCGCCGCCGCGGCCGCTATGGAGCTTAACCATGAGTGAAGCCATCGTAAGCTTGCGTAACGTCGACAAGCGCTACACCCGCGGAAAACAGTGCGTGGAAGTCCTGCAGGGGCTCACCTTGGATATTCCAAAGGGTGAGTTCGTCGCATTGATGGGGCCGAGCGGTTCCGGCAAGACCACGCTTCTGAACCTGATCGGCGGCCTGGACACGCCGAGCGCCGGCGAAATCACCGTAGCCGGCCAGCGCCTCGACCAATTGGGGAGCGGCGCCCTGGCGCGCTGGCGCGCGAATCACGTCGGTTTCGTGTTCCAGTTCTACAACTTGATGCCGATGTTGAGCGCCCAGCGCAATGTGGAGCTGCCCCTCCTGCTGACCCACTTGTCCTCCGCGCAACGCAAGGCGAATGCCATGGCGGCGCTGACCTTGGTGGGAATCGCGGATCGCGCCAAGCACAAACCCAATGAACTGTCCGGCGGCCAGGCGCAAAGGGTCGCCATCGCGCGCGCGCTGGTCGCCGATCCGACGCTCTTGGTCTGCGACGAACCCACCGGCGATCTCGACCGCAAATCCGCCGACGACGTGCTGCATCTCCTGCAGATGCTGAACCGCGAGCATGGCAAGAGCATCGTCATGGTCACCCATGATCCCAAGGCCGCCGAATTCGCCAGCCGCCAGCTGCACATGGACAAGGGAGCGCTGCTGGAAGCCGGAACTCTGGTTTAAACCTTCGGAGCACCCATGAAGTACTTCCCGCTCATCTGGGCCACACTCTGGCGCAAGAAGACCCGCACCCTATTCACGCTGCTGTCGGTCATCGTCGCCTTTTTGCTGTTCGGCATGCTGGAAACGGTCGACTACGCCTTCTCACATCCAAGCACCGGCGTCACGGGCGCCGACAAGCTGATCACGACCAACAAGTATTCGATCACCCTGCCGCTGCCGATTGCCGATGCGCAACAGATTCGCTCGGTGCCGGGCGTAGCCGAAGTCACCTGGATCAGCTGGTTCGGCGCCTATTATCAGGAGTCCAAGAACTTCGTTTTCGCGCTCCCCGTCGACGCCGACAGCTATTTCAATCTGCACAAGGGCGAATTCATCGTCAGCGACGAGCAGATGCAGGCGTACCGAAACACGCGCACCGGCGCGCTGGTCAATGAGGCGCTGATGAAGAAATTCGGCTGGAAGGTGGGCGACAAAGTGCCGCTGCATTCGACCATCTGGACGCAAAAAAGGGACGGCTCCCTGGACTGGACTTTCGATATCGTCGGCACCTTTTCGGTCAAGGATCCGACTCAAGCGAGCGCGCAGTCTCAGACCCTGTTGTTTCACTACGATCTCTTCGACGAAGGGCGCAGTTTCGGCAAGGGCGACGTGGGCTGGTTCGAGGCGCGCGTCAGCGATCCGTCGCAGTCGTCCGCGATCTCCAATCGGATCGACGCTTTGTTCGCGAATTCTCCCAACGAGACCAAGACGCAGCCGGCCAATGACTTCACCATGGCCTTCATCAAGCAGTTCGGCGACATCGGCTTCGTCCTCCGCTCCATCCTCGGCGCGGTGTTCTTCGCTCTGCTGTTCCTGACCGGCAACACGATGATGCAGTCGGTGCGCGAGCGCATCCCCGAGCTTGCGATACTCAAGACCCTGGGTTTCGGCGACGGCATGGTGCTCGAGCTGGTGCTCGCCGAATCCCTCCTGCTGTGCGTGATTGCGGCAATCATCGGCCTCGCGCTGAGCTTCGCTGCGCTGCCCATCATCAAGCTAGGTTTGCAGGGCGTGGAGCTGTCGCCCAGGGCGCTGATCCCCGGCATGGGTGCGGCGGTGTTGCTGGCACTCATCGTCGGCCTGCCGCCCGCGCTGCGGGCCATGCGGTTGAATATCGTCGACGCGTTGGCGGACAAGCGCTGAGCGTGGCGAAAACCCGGGGAGGGAAAAATGTTCAAGCAATTGACCGCCGTCATTCTGATGAGTCTGCAAACCCTGCCGCAGCGCATGGGCGCCTCCAGCGTCATCGTCATCGGCATCGCGGGCGTGGTCGCGGTACTGGTCTCGGTGCTGGCGATGGGCGCCGGATTCCGGCACACGCTCGCGGATACCGGCCGTCCCGACCGGGTGATCATCCTGCGCGGCGGGCTCAACAGCAATCTGACCCGGACCGATGTCGCCACCATCAGCAATGCGCCCGGTATGGCCAAGGACGCGGGCGGCAAGGCCTTGCTGTCGAGCGAGCTGGTGACCGTGGTGAACGTTCCGAAAATCGACACCGGCACCGATGCCAACGTCACCTTGCGCGGCGTCGGCCTGAAGCTCGCAGAAGTGCGTCCTGAGCTCAAAATCGCGGAGGGGCGCATGTTTCGTCCGGCCGTGCGCGAGCTGATCGCCGGCGTGGGCGCCGCGAAGCAATTTCGCGGCCTCGTCGTCGGCAGCGTGCTGCATCTGCGCAACGCCGACTGGACCGTCACAGGAGTGTTCACCAGCAACGGCGACGTACATGAATCCGAGCTCCTGGCCGACGTCGATACGGTGGGCTCGTCGGTCGAGCGCAACGGCTACAGCTCGGCGGTCGCACTGCTGACGAGCGCGGCGGAATTCACCCAGTTCAAGGATGCGCTCACCACCGATCCGCAGCTGAAGGTCGACGTGCAGCGCGAGCCCGATTACTACGCCGCGCAGTCCAAACAGCTGACCCAGCTCATCAATGTCGTCGGCAAGACGGTGGCGATCATCATGGCGATCGGCGCGATGTTCGGCGCGCTCAACAGCATGTACTCCGCGGTCGCTGCGCGCGGGCTGGAAATCGCCACCCTCCGGGCGATCGGTTTCGGCGCCTTACCGGTGCTGCTATCGGTGATGATCGAGGCGCTGCTGCTGTCCCTGATCGGCGGCGTCATCGGCGCTTCACTGGCCTGGCTGTTCTTCAACGGACACAGCGTCAGCACGCTGGGGGGCGCTTTCGCCCAGGTGGTTTTCCAATTGACGGTCACCCCGGCCCTCATCATCACAGGCATCGTCTGGGCCTGCATCATCGGCCTGCTGGGCGGCTTCTTTCCCGCGCTGCGCGCCGCTAGGCTACCCGTGGCGGAGGCTTTGCGCGCGGCTTAAGCTAGACTCATGGATAACCCCAACCGCCTGGCTGCCGCATGCGCTCACGCGCTGCGTTTGATGCCGGTTCTAGCCGCGCTCTTCCAGCCGTTCACTTGCGCCGCAAGCGATGCCATGCCGTCCGGCTACGCGGCGCTCGTCCGCCAGGCTGCGCCCAGCGTGGTGACCGTGATCGTGGAAGAACAGCCCGTCGGCGCCGCGGAACACGCTGCTGCGCGGGCGACCGCCGATACCGGTTACGATGCGGTCGGGGCTCTCATTCGACGGCTGCTTTCCGGCGCTGCCGGCAGCCCGGGTGGCGACGACAGGGCGTCCCGCGCACTGGGCTCGGGATTCGTTATCCGTTCAGACGGCCTCATTGTCACGAATAGACACGTCGTCGCGGGCGCACGTTCGGTCCGGGTACTCCTGCCGGACGCCCGTGAGCTGGCCGCAAAGATCCTTGGAGTTGACGCGGTCACCGACATCGCCCTTCTGAAAGTATCCGCAGGCAGTTTGCCCGCACTTCGTTTGGGATCCACCCGGGCGGTTTCCGTCGGCGATGCCGTGATAGCGATCGGCAATCCATTTGGGCTCGGCCAATCCGTGAGCGCCGGCATCATCTCGGCGCGTGCGCGCACACTCGAGGACGACCCGTACATCGACTTCCTGCAAACCGACGCCGCGATCAACCACGGCAATTCGGGCGGGCCGCTCTTGTCCACTGACGGGACGGTCATCGGCGTCACGTCGGCCATATTCTCACCGAGCGGAGGCTCGGTCGGGCTGGGCTTCGCAATCCCCGCGGAAGCCGTGGCAGGCGTCGTTGGTCAACTCGAGGCACATGGCCGAGTGGAGCGGGGTTATCTCGGCATTTCCGGTCAGGCAATGACGCCGCTGTTGGCGAAGTCGCTCGGGATGAAGACATCGACAGGATTACTCGTCACCGCCGTCGATGCCGGGGGCCCCGCTGTCGGCGCCCTCTGGGTGGGAGACGTTCTGCTGAGCATCGGCTCCAGTCCGGTGACCTTCAAAAGTCTGAGCAAGATCACGGCACGGCTGGCGCCGAAAGCCCTCGTGGTGGCATCGGTTATGCGAGCCGGAAAGCAGCAGTCGGTGGCGCTGACGATTGGCCGGCTCCCCGACCCGCCTTCCGATCCCGCGCTCACGGGTGATCAGGATACCTGGGTGCCCGCGTTGAAACTGGGGGTGGCCGGCACGACACCGGACATTCGCAAGACCATCAAGGCCACCGATGAACCGAGCGGACTCATCGTGACCCAGTTGCGCCCGGCGGGTCCGGGAGCGATGGCGGGGCTCAAGGTCGGTGACCTCATCACGCATGCAGGGACCAAACAGCTGGTAGGCGTTGCTGACATTGCGGCGGTCGCCGCTCCAACTCGTCAAGCTCCCCTGCTCGTTCGAGTTGTCCGCGACGGCTCCCCCACTTTTATTGCAATAACCGGTGAAGCCGAACCCTGACGGATCCGCGTTGTTTCCACGGGACCCTCGGGCACTGGCACAATGCCCGCCGCGATGAACTACAAGCACATCTATCACGCGGGAAATTTTGCGGACGTGGCGAAACACGTCGGCTTGATGTACTGCCTTGGCGCGTTGCAGCGCAAAGACGCGGCTTTCTTCGTACTCGACAGCCACGCCGGCCGCGGGTACTACGACCTGCAAGCCGCGGAAGCACAGAAGTCCGGAGAGGCCGAGCGCGGCATCCAACGCTTGATCGAAACCAGCATCGCCAAGGCGCAGCTTGCCGACTATTTTGCGACGATCCGCGCGCGCCGCGGCAAACGCCTGGCGCGCTACCCCGGTTCGCCTGCGTTGATCGCGGGTTGCCTGCGCCCTCAGGATCGCGCGCTGTTCGTCGAGCTGATGCCGGCGGAAGCGCGCGCCGCGGAGCGTGAGATCGGGTCCCTCGGCCGAGTTCGAACCGAGATCGGCGACGGTTACGCCGCGCTCAAGGCGTTTCTGCCGCCGGAAGAGCGCCGCGGACTGGTATTGATCGACCCGCCCTACGAAAGCCTCGATGAACTGAAACTGATGCTGCAGGCATTTGCGGATGCCTATCATCGCTGGGCGAGCGGCATTTTCCTCATGTGGTATCCGATCCGCAGCGCGACACAGCGCAGCATGGTGCATTCGCGGTTCGAGGCGCTGCAAATTCCGAAAATGTTGTTCGCTGATCTCGCCGTTCATCCGGACGATGCCGGGGTCGGACTTGCGGGCAGCGGCCTGATGATCGTGAATCCGCCCTACGGGACCGACGAGTACCTCCACGATGCGTACACCGCCATTCATTCGGGAATTGCAACGCCGGGGGCGGGTTATGTGGAAGTAGCCCGACTGACTCCCGAGCGAATGGCACAATAGGGCACGTTGCCACTTCGAGGATGCTTTCCTCCAGGACTCGAGATATGGATAAGAATTCATTGCGCGATCTGGTCGCCAAGCTGCATGGGGAACTGACCGAGGCTCTTCGGCAGGACCCGAAGTCCAGGGAACGCTTACGCGACTTGATGAAGGACATCAATCGCTTGATCGACAAGCCCACGGTCATGCCGTCCTCGCCGCACGGATCGCTTCCCGACCGTTTGGAAAGAGTCGCGGTTCAATTCGAGGCCGATCACCCGACTTTGGCCGCGAGTGCACGGCGGCTGGTGGACTTGCTCGGCGAGGTCGGTATCTGATTTAGCCGGTCCAAACAATGGAATCGAGTACTCGGTGCGCGATGCGCTCGATGGTCTCAGCATCCGTGGCCGAGCCGCGCGTGAGCACCGCCAGGCTGCCGTGCCCGGGCACGGGCACGATCACTCCGCGGTAGCCCTGTTCGTCGAACTGAACCGGCTTCGGTGAGCGTTCATGCACCAGCACCATCACGGTGACAGGTCCCGCTGCCGTCTGCAGCACCAGATGCGGCACCTGGTGCCCCCGGAACCAACAACTACTGGCGTAACTGACCATGCCGGCGCCGCCGCCGGCGGCCAAACGCAAGCGCGAATCGCGCAACACGTTTTCTAGCTTGGGATCAGGCACCGGCAAGTCGGTGCGCCGCCATGCCTGCGGCTCCTCCCTCATGTGGGTCACGACGTCGGCAGCGAGGCTGGCTCCCGGAGCGCTCAGCCATAGACCCCCGGCCACGACGAGGGCCATCAGCACACTGGCCGCCATGGCGAACATTCTCTTGCGATAGGCCGGTGAGCGCAGCGCCGTTCGCGATCTCCCCCGCAACGGCACGACATTATCGGATGACGAGGGCGTCTCGGACACCGGGTCCACACGCAAGGCGCGCTCGAGGCGCGACTCAAAGCGCAGCAGCCGCTCGCTGTAGAGAGTGCAGTCGTGGCAGCTCTCGCGGTGCTCGCGCAAGTGCGGATCCGGATCGTGCGGATCGGCCAACATCGACCGTCTGTATTGGGCGCAGTCCATCATTCCTGCGGGTCCATGCTCGTATCTTCGCCGCATAAGACACGAAGTTGCTTGCGGGCGCGAAACAGGCGCGTCAGCACCGCGCCGCACGAGAGATCGAGCTCGCGTGCTATTTCGGCGGTGGAGAAGCCCATCAGCACCTGCAGCACCAGCGGTTCACGGTATTCGTCGGGCAGCTTGAACAAGGCGGCCCGCATTTCGGCGAGGTTCTGCTCCTCGGCGGCGGCCAGCATCGGTTCTTCCCGGGCGACTAATTCGTCGACATCCACGGTCACGAAGCGCTTGCGCTCGAAACAGCGAGCGTATTCGCGGCGGATGATGGTCAGAAACCAGGGCTTGGCCGCGGCCTCGTCCTGAAGCGAGTCCTGCGCCTTCCACGCACGCAGCATGGTTTCCTGGACCACGTCTTCCGCCAAAGCGCGGTCGCGGGACAACCAGAAGGCGAAACGCAGCAGATCGGGACGCAGGGATTGGCACAGTGCCTGGAAGCGGGCGCGCTTCTGATTTCCGCCAATCT
>WNFC01010851.1_pt1 | contig 10436 bp, 8 predicted proteins | sample 5400541 | NCBI WGS metagenome assembly WNFC01 (sample SAMN13153342, study PRJNA577476) | soil metagenome | isolation source: 120 cm saprolite under Douglas fir tree site 2 hole 2 replicate 1 | place: USA:California | collected 2015-04-18
CACGGCCGGCATGGGTCGCGGGCCGGTGCTCGCGGCCGGCGTTTCTTCCGCACGGTAGGCGTGCTCAACAGGGCGCGGGAAGCCGATCCCGGATATGCGCCGCTGCCAGGCGCACCCGAACAGGTCGAGAACGACTACTACCGGTTCCTGAACCAGCCGCGCGACTAGCTGAGCTCGACGCTGAGCCGGCGCCCGCCTAACGGCGGTCGGATCTCTGATCGATCCGATCGGACGCGGTCAGCTGCGGATACTGGCGCCAGTCGCGGGGTCGAAGAACTGGAGCGCGGCGGCATCGACCGCGATGGCGGCCATCTGGCCCTCGGCGATCTGGGTGCGCGGGTCCATCCTCGCCACGATCGTGGCCAGGGACCTGACGTCATCGGCCACGTCGTCGCTGACGTGCGCGGCCGCCCCGATGGCGCCGTGCACGTAAACCTCTGAACCGAGTTCCTCGCGCAACCTGATCGGCAGCTCAATCACCGGCTGCGTCACCGGCCGGGCGCCGCCGTCACGCGCCAGCGCCGCGTCGTGCAGGTGCTCGGGCCTGATGCCGACGACGATCTGTTCGCCTAGGTATCGCTCGAGCGCCGGATGCTCTTTGACGACGTCAGCGGGAACCCGGATCCGGTGCGGTGCGAACACCACGACCGGTCCGCCGCCATCGCCCTCCGAATCACCGCGTTCCAGCGTCGCGTCCACCAGGTTCATCGGCGGCGATCCGATGAAGCCAGCCACGAACAGATTGGCGGGCCGCCGGTAGAGCTCCTGGGGGGCGGCGACCTGCTGCAGGACCCCGCCCGAGATCACGGCGACCCGGCTGCCGAGCGTCATCGCCTCGGTCTGGTCGTGCGTCACGTAGATCGTGGTGGTGCCCAGCGTGCGCTGCAGTTGCGCGATCTCTGCCCGCATCTGAACCCGCAACTTGGCGTCCAGGTTGGACAGCGGCTCGTCCATCAGGAAGGCTCTCGGCTGCCTGACGATGGCGCGCCCCATCGCCACCCGCTGCCGCTGGCCGCCAGACAGCTGCCGCGGCTTGCGCTGGAGGTACGGCTCGAGCTCCAGGACCCTGGCGGCCTCGGCCACCCGCTGCCTGATCTCGGCCTTAGGCACACCGCCTCGGTACTTCAGGCTGAACGCCATGTTGTCGTAGACCGACAGGTGCGGGTAGAGAGCGTAGCTCTGGAACACCATCGCGATGTCCCTGTGCCGGGGCTCGACGTCGTTGACGGCCCGGCCGTCGATGCTGATCGTCCCGGAAGTCACGTCCTCCAGCCCGGCCACCATCCGCAGCGCCGTCGTCTTGCCGCAGCCCGACGGGCCCACCAGGACGAGCAGCTCGCCGTCGCTGACCGCCAGGTCGAGCGAGCGCACGGCTTTCGTGCCGTCGGGGAACTGCTTGGTGACCGCGTCCAGCTCGATCCGCGCCACGCGCCCCTCCTTACTTTCCCATGCCCAGGGTCAGGCCCTTGATGAGATGCCGCTGGAAGATCAGGTAGACCACGATCGCCGGGATCGCGCTGATCAGCGAGCCCGCCATCAGCGCCGGGACACTAGTCGTCCGCCCGGTTGACAGCGTGGCTAGGCCTGCCGTGATCGTGCGCTGGTTAGTGGGCAGGAAGAACAGCCCGACCAGCAGGTCATCCCAGATCTGGATGAACTGGAGCACGGTGATGGTCGCGATGGCCGGGAGCGAGAGCGGTATCGCGATCTGCAGGAAAGTGCGCTCGTAGCCCAGCCCGTCCATGACGGCGGCCTCGATCAGCTCGTCGGAGATGCCGCGGTAGTAGGTGGCCATCAGGAAGGTCGCGAACGGGGTGCCGAGCGCGGCGTAGACCAGCACAGCTCCGGCGTAGGAGCTGGTCAGACTGACATTGGACAGGTTAACGAACTCCGGGAACAGGATCGACTGCAGCGGCACCATCAGCGCGGAGACCACCAGCAGGAAGACCATGCCGCTGCCGCGATAGCGCAGCTTGGCGAACGCGAAACCTGCCGTGGTCGAGACGACCAGGATGATCGCGATCGCGGCGACGCACACGAGCGTGGAGTTGAGCAATTCGCTCGCGACCGGCAGGTTCGCGAAAAGCTGGTTCCAGCCGCTCAGAGAGTGCCCGGACTGGCGGTCGAACTGACCGGCGCTGCGGAACGCGTTGTCGATGATGTACCAGAACGGGTACAGCATCACCACGGCGACGACAACCATCAGGATGAACAGGACCCAGCGGTGCATCGTCCTGCGCACGCGCGAGCTAGCTGACGGGGGGTTCCGAGGGGTCGTCCCCCCGGGCTGATCCTGCGGGGGGTTCCGGGGGGTCGTCCCCCCGGGCTGATACTGCGGAGCTGGGATCGTCGCCATGGCTTACCAGCCCCCGCCGTCGTCCGGCTTGATCAGCCTGAGCTGCACCAGGCCGGCGATCGCCATGATCACGAAGAGCACGACGCCGTACAGCGCAGCGGTCCCGAGCTGAACCTGCTGGAAGCCGGCCTGGTAGATGAAGAACTCAAGCGTCGTGGTGCCGAAGCCAGGGCCGCCGCTGGTCATCACGAAGATCAGGCTGAACAGCGCGGAGAACGCGCTGATCACCGTGATCACGAACGAGAACTGGATGAAGCGGGTCAGCAGCGGCAGCGTGACCCGGAAGAAGATCTGCAGCCTGGACAGCCCGTCGACCCTGGCCGCCTCGGTCAGCGTGGGGTCCAGCGTGGCCATGCCGGTCAGGAAGATGATCGTGTTGGTGCCGACCATCGACCAGATGAACGTGATCGCGAGCGCGGCGAGGGCGCTGTGCTCGTTCGCGAGCATGTCAGTCGCTGACGGGCCGAAGCCGATCCGGGCGAGCAGCCCGTTCAGCACGCCGGTCGCGGAGAAGAAGCGCAGCGCGAACATGCCGATGACGACCCAGGAAATGGCGGTCGGCAGGAAATACGCCGACCGGAAGAAGCGCCAGCCGCGTACGTGCTCGTGCAGCAGCGCTGCGATCGCGAGCGGGATCCCGATCGCGACTGGCACGGCGAGCAGCAGGAGCCCGTTGTTCTCAAGCACCCGCCAGAAGATCGGGTCCTTCACTAGCGCGACGTAGGTGCTCGGCCCGATCCACGTGGTCACCAGGCCGTTCCACTGCGTCATCGAGTAGTAGACGGCCTGCCCGACCGGCACGCCGAGCAGGGCGAGCACGAGCGCGACGGCTGGCAGCGACAGCAGGATCCCGGCTCGCCTGCGCCGCCTGGCCAGCCGGGAGCGGGCCGCCGGTGGGCCCCCGGTGCTGCCGGTGCCCCGGCCGCTCCGGCCGCGCCGCCTCGCGGCCGGGCGAACCGCAGTCGCGGCTTCTGCCTCGGTGAGACTCACGATCGGCTCCGAGTCTGTCTCTGGTGGTGGTCTCCGGCGGCGAAAGCCGCCGGAGACCACATGCCCGGACTGCGAATGTAGCGGTGATTACGGGAACGTGTTGCCCCGCTGGCTGGCGGGCAGCTGGTTCAGCGTGGTCTGCATGGCCTGCAGCGCCGCCTGGACCGACTGGGTGCCGTTCAGCACCGCTGGCAGGAACTTCGAGCCGGTGCTGACCACGTTTCCCTGGACGACGTTGTCCAGCATCGGATAGGGAGTCAGCCCGCTCTTGCTGACGAGGTCGAGCATCTGCTGGTTGACCGGGTTGCTCGTCGACGTGCCGGTGATGGCGGGGATCAGGCCGGCGGCATTGACGATCGTGGCGGCCTGGCTGGTCGTCATGAAGTCCAGGAACATGCCGTCTTGCTTCGGGTGCGGTGAGTAAGTCATCTGGGAGATGCCGTCGCCGGCGAAGTCGACCACGCCTTTAATCGGGGTGTCGGAGAACGGCGGGGCGAACGCGGCCACCTTGCTCCCGAGCGCGCTCGTGAACTTCTGGGTGTCCCAGGTGCCGTCAACCATCATCGCGGCCTTGCCGCTCTCGAACTGGCCGAGGTTGTTGGTGCTGGTCACGACGTCAGGGTTGGTGCAGCCGGTGCTGTGCAGCTTGGTCCAGTTGGCCAGCTGCGACTTGATCGTCGGCGAGGTCCACGGGATCTGGCCGCTGTACAGGCCCTGCCACTGGCTGACCGGGTATGCGCCGATCATCATGTAGCTCAGGTCGTACCACGGGTAGAACGTGGCGCTGATCGGCTGGCCGCCGTTGCCGTAGACGAGCGGGGTAAAGCCTGCCTTCTTCAGCTTGGAGCAGGCCGCGAACAGCTGACTCCAGTCGGCCGGCACCGACGTGACCCCTGCCTTGGCGAAGTCAGCCTTGTTGTAGAAGCCGATGTAGAACTGGTTCTCCAGCGGGATCACGTAGGGCCCGTTCGCCGGGTTGAAGCTGTCGGAGGTCCACTTCAGCGCGTTGGGATCCACTCTGGCCAGGTCCTTGGCCGGGATCTCGCTCTTCAGGTTCGTCAGGAAGCTCTTGTACTGCAGCGTGAACAGCCCGGTCCACATGACCGCGAGATCCGGACCGCTCCTGGCGATCGCGTCCTTCTGCAGAATCGCGAAATAGCTGCTGCCGTTCTGCGGCTGGATGGTCACCGTGATGTTCGGATGCAGCTTGTGGAACGCCGCCGCCAGGTTCCGCAGCGCGGTCGCGTTCTGCTCGGTGCCGTAGTTTTCCGCAATCGTGATGGTGACCGGGCCGGACGACGTGCCGCCGCCCCCGCCGCCGCTGCTTGCGCAGCCTGCCGCAAGCAGCGCTGCCACCGCCCCGGCTGCCGCCATTTTCCAACGCTTCACGGCTCTCTCCCTTCTTGTGTGAACTGGCCTTCCTTACGAGACGGTCGCTCTCATGAGCGGCCGATGACTGGTTCGACGAAGGTTAGGTGCGCCGCCGTCGGTGCCCGGAGGAAGTCAAGGTCGCAGCCGTCAGGCGCCTGCATGACGTGCCGGGCGTAGAGCGCGGGCCAGCCGCGCAGGTGAGCTGGCGGCGGCGGCCTGAACGAGGCCTGGCGCCTGGCGATCTCGGCCTCGGGTACCTCAAGATCGAGCCGGCCGGCCCGCACGTCCACGCTGATCATGTCGCCATCTCTGACCAGCCCGAGCGGGCCGCCCACGGCGGCCTCCGGCGCCACGTGCAGCAGCGCGGTGCCGAAACTGGTGCCGCTCATCCGGGCGTCGGTGACCCTGACCATGTCCGTGACCCCGGCCTTGACTAGGCGGGCTGGGATCGGGATCATGCCCCACTCGGGCATGCCGGGGACGCCGGCCGGCCCGCAGCCCGCCAGGACGAGCACGGTGTCCGCGGTGACCGGCAGGTCGGGGTCATCGACCCTGGCCAGCATGTCGTCGTAGCCGCGGAACACCACGGCCGGGCCCCGGTGCCGCAGCAGGTGCTCGCTGGCCGCGGAGGTCTTGATCACCGCGCCGTCGGGCGCCAGCGAGCCGTGGACGACCCCGAACGCGCCGTTCTCGCGCAGGGGCGAGCCGGCCGGCCTGATCGCCCCGCTGGCGGGCTTCGCCTCGGCGACGATGTCGGCGAGGCTTCGCCCTGTGATCGTGATCGCCGTCAGGTCAAGCAGGCCAGCGATCTCACGCAGCAGGGCTGGGACGCCGCCCCCGGCGTCGAAGTCGGGCATGAGCTGCGAGCCAGACGGCTCGACGTCAGCGAGCACTGGCACGCCGGCGCCGAGCCTGGCGATGTCATCAAGGGCGAACTTAACCCCGGCCCGGCCGGCCAGCGCGGCCAGGTGGATCACGGCATTGGTGGAGCCGCCGATCGCGTTCAGCGCGATCACCGCGTTGGCGAACGCCGCCGGGGTGAGGATGTCGCGCGGCAACCGTCCGCCGCCGCTCACCGCCGCGACGATGGACTCGCCGGCCTGCCGCGCCCCGGCCGCCGACCGCGGGTCGCCGGCCGGTATCGAGCTCGAGCCGGGCACCATCAGCCCGAGCACCTCGCTGAGCACCGCCATGGTCGACGCGGTCCCCATCGTGTTGCAGGCGCCTCGGCCGCAGCTCAGGCAGCGCTCAAGCTCGCGCCAGCCCGCGTCGTCGAGCCGCCCGGCCCGGCGTTCGTCCCATAGCCGCCACAGCGCCGTGCCGGTCCCGATCGGCGCGCCACGGAAGGAGGTCACGCTCCGCGTGCCGCCGGTCACCAGGATCGTGGGAATGTTCGCGCTGATCGCGCCCATTAGGGCGCCGGGCACGCTCTTGTCGCAATTGGCCAGGATGACCAGGCCGTCCAGCGGGTTGGCCCTGATCATCTCCTCGATTTCGATCGCGAGCAGGTTCCGGTACAGCATCGCGCTGGGCTTCATCAGGTCCTCACCCAGCGAGATCGTGGGGAATTCCGCGCCCACGCCGCCCGCGGCCTCGATGCCCTCCCGCACCGGGCTGACGAGATCGCGCAGCGGCAGGTTGCACGGATTCAGCTCGCTGGCCGAGTTAGCGATCCCGATCACCGGTCGGCCTGCCCGCTGGCCGACCGGCAGGCCGGCGCTGGCCAGGGCCACCCGGTGCAGCACGGCCACCTCGTCGTCGCCGGCGAGCCAGCCCTGGCTCCGCAGCCCTCCCGGCGCCGGCCCGATGTCCGGCGCCGGCGCGGCGACCGGCGTCATCGGCGTGTGGGGCGTCATCGGCGCGTTCCGTTCATCGGGGTTCGGGGATGCCGAGCCCCCGGGCGCCGGGATCGGACTGGATGAGCTTGATGCCGCTCCTGGCGATCCACTCCAGGGCGACGGCAGCGCGGTGCACCTTCTCCCTAGCGATCGCTGACGCCTCGTCGACCAGGTGCGCCCCGCTCGGGTAGAGCATCCGCGAGTTCCGGAGCCCGAACTTGGTGTACATCGGCGCTGCCACGCTGATCAGCTCGGCCGCCTCGTGGCCGCGCACGACGCCGCCCATCGCGTCAGGAGTCTCTACGTAGAGGTCGATGGGCAGCCGGCTTACTGCCCGCATCTCGGCGATCTGGCCGAGCGTGAGATCGGACGGCACGTTGATGGTCGAGGCGCCGAGCTGCTCGAGGAGCCGGAAGCTGAGCGGGTTCGACGGGGCGAGCACCGCCGAGACCTTCCAGACGATGGACGCTGGCAGCTGGCCGGCCGCCTGCAGCTCGGTGACCAGATTAAGCAGCCCGGGATCGGCGATTAGGAAGCCCCTGATCCCGAGCTCGGTTGCCCTGGCGATGTCGTCCACCGCGTACCGCAGCTGTCTGGTGCCGCGCAGCCGGCCGGCGAATACCTGACCGTCCGGGGCGCTGGCCGCGCGTCCGATGTCCCATTCCTCGCGCGGGCCGACGAACAGGGAAACCTCGATCCCGTTGTCCGCGGCGATCCTCGCCATCTCGGCCAGCTCGGCAGCCGACAGCAGCATCGCGCCGCTGCCCTGGGAGACCCGGTTGACCGTGATGTGGCGCTCGGCGGCCTCGGCGACGACCGCCCTGAGCACCGCAGGCCCTTCGACGCTCGGGATCTCGATCCGGAAATGCGCGCCGTCGGGGAAGCTCGCCTGGCTGGCCGGGACGTCAGGCTCGGCCACCAGGCCGGCCTGGGCCAGCGCCGCTCCTCCTGTCACGAGCTGACCGTCGGTTCCTCCGGTCACCTGCCGACCTCCAGTACTGCGGGGCGCAAGCTCCCGCCATCGCTCATGTCAGTGGGCCAGCCCGGCGCCGTCGTGACAAGGCTGAGCTGGCCGTTCGCCGTCACCAGGTAGGTGTCCTCCGATTTCGCGCCGCCCGGCAGGCTCGGGTTCCACGCAACGGCATGGCCGGCCTCGATCTGCTGGCGGTACCACCGCGATTCGGTCTGCCCAGGGGCGATCTCGAACTCGCGCTGGGCGAATCCGACCGGGCCGCCCTGGTAGTGGTTCTTCCATTCGCCGTCCGCGCCGGCGGCGGCGTACGCGGCGGCCAGCGACTCGACCGCGGCTCCGTACGTCGCTCCCGGGGTGCAAGCGGCGAGCACGGCGTCCTCGATCGCCAAAACCCGCCGCCGCAGCGCGCCGTACGCGTGCCCGGGCGGCGCCGACGCCGCGAACCTGGTCAGCGCCACGTGCAGGCCCGCGCGCCTGGCGACTGCTACGGCCATCGCCAGCCGCCGCACCGGCGCGCCGGCCGCCATCGGATGCCGGTACCGCTCCAGCCGGTCATCGCCGCCCACGATCAGCACCGGAGCGTCCGCGCCCGCAGCCTCCAGGTAGCCGGCGCAACGCGCCTGGATGTCCAGGTCGCTCTCGCCAGGCTGCCATTGCGCCAGCGCGCGCTGCAGCGCCGCCGCGGCGTCGGCGCCGAGGTCGGCCAGGTCGCCGGCCTCGGCTTCGGAGAGCGCGAGGCGCAGCGCCACCAGTTCGTCAGAGGCGTCCCGCCCGAACGCCTGGTGCCCGTCACTGGCCAGCCGGGCTGGCGGGACCCCGGCCAGGTCAGCCGCGGCCGTGACGAAGCCGTCGGGGGAGTACCAGGGGACCTCGGCGAGGCCGTCGAAGCCGTGCGCGGCTGGCTCGTACTCGGCCTTGACCCGGTCTGCCTCGACGTTGGTGGTGATCAGCCACGAGCCGCCCGCGGTGAACACGGCCCAGACCAGATCGACGGACGCTGTCCTGTCGACAGGGGGCGCCACTCCGCCGCATGCCCAGGCGACAGCGGCCGGGCCGGTCAGCACCAGCCCGTCGGTGCCGGCGTCGAGCCAGCGCGAGATCCGCCGCCGCGATTCCATGGCCCGCGCGAGGCTCCGATGCTGACGTTCTGCGGTACCGAACGTCGTTGTGTGATGTACAATCACGTAGGCTACGAAACACGGTTTTATGCGCCCTTGTCAAGGGTATTTATCGGCCTCACTAGCGTGGTTCGGCGATGCCGAACACTGGTGGCACGGAGGTGCGTGCGGGTGAGAGTAGCGCGTGGCAGCGGGACTGCGACCGATTCGAATGACAGCCGGGTCGCACTGGCCGCCGAGAACACCGAGCCGGATGGCGACCAGGCGGATCGTTACACCGTCCGAAGCGTGGCCAAGGCGATGCGCCTGATCGATATCGTCGCCGATGGGCCGCCAGAAGGCCTGACGCTCAGCGACCTCGCCAGATCGCTCGGGGCCTCCAAGAGCACCACCCTCGCCCTGGCCAGGACGCTGGCCACCTCAGGGGTACTGCGGCACGCCAGGCCAGGGCCGCGGTACTGCCTGGGCACTGCCCTGATCAGGCTGGGCGATATCACCAGAAGGCAGCTGCCGCTCGGCGAAATCTGCCGGCCCGCGCTGGCCGAGCTAGCCGGGCAGACCAAGATGACCTCGCGGGTAGCCGTGTGCGACGACGGTTACCCCGTGTTCATCGAGCGGGTAGACGGGCCGGGGAGCGTGCGGTTCCACACCCCGCTCGGCCAGCGCGAGGTACCGCACACCTCGGCGGCGGGCAAGGCCATGCTGGCGACCATGACCGAGCAGGAAGTCAGGGCGATCTGCGCGGCCACGGGAATGGTGCGGCGAACCGCGCACACTATTACCGATGTCGACTCGCTGCTGGCCAATCTGGCGCTGGCCCGCGCCAACGGGTTCGCCGTAGACGACGAGGAGGATGCCGAGGGCATCTTCTGCGTAGGCGCCGTGTTCTTCGGCCACGACGGCTCCTGCGCCGGGGCGGTCAGCGTGACCGGGATCAAGGGTGACCTGCCGGCCTGGCGGATGAACGAGCTGGGCCGCATGGTGCAGCGCTACGCCAGCAAGATTTCCGAGTCGCTCGGCGGCGGCAGGTACGCCGAACGCTACCCGGCCGCTGCCGGGGCGACGGCATGATGGCGCCGGATGATCTGGACGGCCCCGCGCTGATCGTCTCCGCTCCGGGCGTCGTCCGGCTCGAGCGGCGCGCTGTGGCGACGGATCCGGCAGAGGGATACGTACGCGTTCAGCCCGATCTGGTCGGCCTCTGCGGAACCGACCTGGAGATCATCGACGGCACAATCGATCCGGCCTACATCCGCTACCCGGTCGTTCTTGGGCACGAGTGGACGGGCATAGTGACCGGCCGGTCGCCGCTTGCGGGCCGCAGGGTGGTGGTCGAGGGCATCATTTGCTGCGGGCATTGCGAGCGATGTGCGGCCGGCCAGACCAACCTCTGCGAGACGTATGACGAAATCGGGTTCACCAGGGACGGCGCCGCCGCCAGTCAGATCGATGTGCCAGCGGCCCTGGTGCACGCGCTGGACGACAGTGCTCGTGATCGGCGATGGCACAATCGCCCTGCTGGTCGTCATGCTGGCCAGGCACTGGTCTCCGGCCGAGATCGCGATGCTGGGGCAGCGCGGCGAGCAGGCTGGCCTGGCGACGGCGGCTGGCGCGACGAGCTTCAGCACTGGCGCTGGGGGATCCGGTGGCTCGCCTCCCCGAGCTGCCGGCGGCGCGGCGGATCCCGCCGATTATGACCTAGTGGTGGAGGCAGCCGGAGCGACGGCGGCGGGCCAGACCGCGCTGACGAAGATCCGCAGGGGCGGTACGGTTCTGCTGCTCGGCCTGCC
>WNFC01014535.1_pt1 | contig 10436 bp, 7 predicted proteins | sample 5400541 | NCBI WGS metagenome assembly WNFC01 (sample SAMN13153342, study PRJNA577476) | soil metagenome | isolation source: 120 cm saprolite under Douglas fir tree site 2 hole 2 replicate 1 | place: USA:California | collected 2015-04-18
CCTTTGCCGGAAATCCGCGGGATCTGCCCGCAACGCACACCTTACGCAACACGCTTAGCAACGTCGATAACCAACCGCGCAGCTCGATAGAAGCTTAGCCGAGAGTCTGGCCACAATACGGTTGGATAGCAGCCAAACAAGTCTAGAGTGGGAACTCGCCCAATTCCACGATCGGCATCTGCGAAATTAACGGTTGTATCCATCCAAGCAACACAACCTAGGCCCGCAGTCTTTACCCGAGAGCCGGCTCGGGTCAGGCAGCGGGCTGACGAGACAAACGCAATTCGCTGAACAATTTCCAAAGGGACTTAATTTCCTTGCGCACTGCCGGTATCAGGAATGCGAGCGAATAAATGATTGCGAAGCCTAAAGCCGCAACGGCCAGCTGCGACAACATACTCTGTGGCGCGATCAGGCGCATAGCAGATTCGGCGAACAAAACGCCTGCCAGAGATAACAAAATGGGACACTGCAGAGCCTTCGCCAGGCGGCCCAGCGTCAGACTTGTGCCGGAAAATGCGAATTTGAGAATCCATGGCAAGCTCACGAGCAAAAAGATAGAGAGAGCTAAAGCTACCCACTTGATGCCAAAGGGGAGGCCGATTGCGAAGCTTGCGATCATTAGAGGCGATATAATAAGCAAAAGTTTCAGTAGCCTTGCAGATTGCCCACGACTGACAAACAACCAGAGAATCGACTCCAGCAACATCTGTCCGACCACGGAAACCGCAAGGATGCGAAAAACGGGCGCAGCTTCGATCCACTTATTTCCTAGAACCAGGACAATAACGGGTTTTGCAGCGACGAAAAGAAAGCCAAAAAGCGCGGCAATGATCCACATGATCAGATTTACGGTACGCAAGTAATATCTGGCAAAGAGTTCTGGGTCGCCTTGGGTTCTGCTCAGGGCAGGGAGCGCTACGCTGGACGTCGGACCATTTATTTGACTTAATGCCAGAGTCAGCAAATTGAAAGCTCTCGAATACAAACCTAATGGGCCTGCTCCCCAATACCAGCCGATCAGAATATTGTCGGCATTCCGAATCCAGTTGAAAACCAGATAGGAAGCGGCAACGTTTCCTCCGAATCCCACCATAGAACGAATTTCGCTGTCGCGACTGGGCAGCCCCGGCCTCCAGGCGACCATCCACCACGAAATCACCAACTGAACCAAGTTCAAGGCCATGGGAAGAGCAACTATCGCCCAATATCCGGCTCCGTACCAGGCCAGTGCGACGGCGAAAGGAACTGCAAAGGCGTAAGCGGTTACGTCGCGGATCGCTACGGACGAAAAGCGCATCTGGCGTTTCAAAAGGGCATTATGCTGCGCCCTTAGACCGCCGATAAAAAACGCGGGAGACACTGCCAGCGTGATGCCCAAGAGCCTGGGTTCCTTATAGAACCAAGCCAGCACGGGCGCCATCGCCGCTGTGATGAGTGTAAGCAACAACCCCATACCCACATTGATCCAGAACAGCGTGCTGACCTGACGATGGCTGATCTCTTTACGTTGAATAGTCGCCTCGGTAAGGCCGAGATCGGAAAAGGCAGAAGCGATCGCCGTAATTGCCGTAACCATGGCTACGAGCCCAAAATCGATCGGACTCAATAGCCGCGCCAGCGTTACCGTCGCGACAGACTGCAACAGGATTTGCGCAACCTGAGCGGCCATGGACTGAGCTCCCGCTCGAACTGACCGTCCTCTCAGATCTGCGTGCAGGTGTTCGACGCTAAACGCATCCAACAGCTCTGTGTGATCTTGAATCGAAATCAATGTTTTATGCGCCTAAGCCAGGAAGGGGCAACCGAGCGAACACGCCGTTTTAGCCCACGAAGGCTGCGCGCGAAGCGTGATCTGATTGTAGGGGCACCGTAGTCATCTGGAAGGCCCGCGATCAGGGGCTTTACCCAACGATGAAAATTGCTATCCATGGAGCGCACACGTCTGGGGGTCAGGTGCTCAAGATATCGTTCCCACGCGAGACTTTCCCACAAGTGAGTCGCGTATGCTGGCGAAAGATCAATGGGTTTCGAGGAATTAAAAATCAACGTCAGATCCGCTTCTTCGAATGTGGGCCAAAAAAAAGCGCCAGGAGGCAGTACTGTAACTTCATTTGGGAACTGCTGGGATAGTTTCTTCGGAACTTGAACAGAATGCTCGTCCCAATAAATGTCACTCCCGCTCGAGCGAAATGATCGATATTCAGAGTGCCATCTCTTAAGGAATGGCGCTTGCGGTTCGGCAAGAATAACGGCATTACATAATCCTAGGTCCTTTTGATTGACCACTTGCCTGCCGAGCACTGTTGCATGGCCGAGCAGATCATCAAAAGCTTTATGAACGAAAACGTCGGCATCCAGATAAATTCCTCCCCTGCCAAGAAGCTTTTCTAATCTGACAATATCCGCGCGATGCGCAAAGTGCGCTACCGGATTTCCGAAAATCTCGCGTGGCGCCTGGATTCGTTCTACCTTTACAAGCTCACGCGAAAGGTCCCACCACGGGCCGGAGGGCTCAAATTCGCAGTAGAACAAGACTTCCGTCGGTTTTATGCGCTCCACGGCACTTTTCAGGCACGCGTAATGTACCAGGCTCCACGGTTTGCCACCGCCGCCAGCCGAAAAACCAAAACAATAATGCAATATTTTAGGGACCATTTTTGCGCCGACTTGACCCGGAGTTCCTATGGGATGACCCGCGACTGCTTGGCCGAGGGGCTGTCAGAAGGATTTTTGTCATCGAGCATATCGTTGCTGAGTCTGCTTTCGACAGGTTCAGGGTTTGCCTGAAGATGCGAAAAAGTTCCCGCTTCGGGGCGTGGGAATTTCTGAGGACCGCTGCCTCGTAGTAAGCCGTAGTAGACTGCAAGCGTCAATGAGCCTACGGTGGCCCAAGAGTGCTGTTCTGCCACCAGCGCCTGTATTTCCTGCCTTCGTGCCGCCAAATCTGTATATAGGTCGCTTGCGAAGAATCTTTCAATGGTCGTTGATAAGTCGGCTGGATCTTCGGGCTTGAATGTGAAACCCGTCTTACCTTCGACGACGTCATCCTTCAGCGAGCCGACGTCGGCTGCGAGAGCCGGCACTCCAAAACCGTATCCCAGGAACAAAACGCCGCTCTGATAGATGTGCCGGTAAGGTAGAACCACAACATCTGCAGCCTTGAAGTAGACTTCCGTCATTTCATCTGGAATGAATTCTGATTTTAACAATATCTGCCCGGACTGCACGTCTTCCCGAATTGACTGCCTGATCTCGCTCCAATAGTCCTCGCAGTTATCCGGACGCCCGGCAATAATCAACCTATAGTCGTGGCGCTTGGCAAACAGCTGGCGAAATGAAGTAATCAGGTATTCGAGCCCTTTGTAAGGCGTAATTCTTCCGAAAAATAGCATCGTGCGTTCGCCATTCCGGAAACCCAACCGTGCCTTGGCCTCGCCCGGAGTGAGCCGCGTGTTAGGAACAGTATTGTTGATTCCGAACGGAATGACACAGATCCGGGATTCCGTGATAGCAAAGGCGGCAACGAGTTCGCTTTTCATCTTTTCCGTGTGAACGAAAATTTTGTCGGCAAGTCGGTATTGAATTCGCAGCGTAAGTTGATTGAGCGCCGTGTCTTTAGCATCCCTTCTGCCTGCGTTGACGTTGTGTGCGGTTAGGACAACGCTTTTTCCGAGTAATTTGTAATACAGCATGAGCAGAGTGCGATCAAAAGATTCGAACTTGTTGTTCCACAAGATGTGAAAAATTTTCGGTTTGGCCGACGCAGCATAGCGGAGCAATTTCCAATAATACCGCAGCACCCTCACCATCTTGCTGGAAAAGTCGGCATCCGAACGTTGCTCGCCTCGCAGATTCAGAAAATTAAGTCCGGCTCGATTTTGCAATTCCGCGCAGTCGAGTTCGTCGCTGCCAATCAAGTCAATGGCTATTCCCCTTGCCAGGAGTTCCGTTGTTAGCCCTAGCACGTAAGGCTTGTCGCTACCTCCGGTAAGCAGCGTTATCTTCAGACCCTCTTTCATGTCTTCGCCAGCCTCGCTTCCAAGATCTCACAGATCGCGTGCCCGATGGTGATGTGCATTTCCTGGATGCGAGGGGTTGATTTGGAAGGAACACAAAGGCAGATGTCGCACATCGATCGCATTTGGCCTCCGGACTCCCCTGTCAGACCGATGACCCGGACGTTGCGCTGCCGCGCAGCGTCAATGGCGCACAGAATGTTTCGGCTGTTGCCGCTGGTGGTAATCGCCAGCAAAACGTCTTTCGGGCGAGCGTGCGCCGAGAGTTCCCGAGCGAACACTTGTTCGTATCCGTAATCGTTTCCGATTGCGGTAAGAGCGGAAGTATTGCCATGAAGTGCCATCGCCCGGAACGGTTCGCGCTCCAGGAAGAACCTGCCGGTAAGTTCTGCAACGATATGCTGCGCATCCGCCGCTGAGCCTCCGTTGCCCGCACAAAATAACTGACCGCCCGCAGACAGTGAGACGTAAATCAGATCGACAGCATCCGAAACGGATGCTGCAAGCCCGCTCAGGGTCTTAGCTACCTGCAAATGCTCATCCCAGATTGCTAAAATCTTGTCTGATTGTGTGGTGGGATTTACCAAGTCCGTGGGCTCCTATTTCTGTTTCGTCGGTCTATTCCTGCTCGCGAACTGCCTGGGCCGGCGGCTCTCTTCGCGCTTGTAATTCAAACATCGTCTTGTCCCACTTTCTTTTCAAACGCGCATTCAGCTCTGGCATTACCGTTTGCGCCCAACTTGCAGACTTCCGGCCGAATATGGGTTTCATCCAAGCGTACTTTCGCCGTAATTTAGGCATCTCCAGATGGCCCTGCAGCTGTGCGGCCAGCGCCTGCAGCTCCTCAGCCAGTTCCGGCTGATCAGGATAAAAATTCCCATACCAATTTTGCATATATGTCAGGCAAGCCTTGCGGACGCGTTCGCTATCTTCAAGTGAGCGGATGTACTGAATGTGAAGCTTCATTGAGCGAAGCAGCGACTTTCTCTTCTTCTTTGATTTTCCAATGAAGCTTATACGGTCTGACCCGCTAACCCGATAGAACACCTTGCCCTCGGGTACGAATCTGGTACCTACAGAGGCTAACAGTACACGCGCGAAATATTCGCCGTCCTGATCATAGTGAAGGCTGGTATCCCAGGGTCCAGCCGCCTCGGCGATTTCCCTGCTCACCAGCCAGGTGGCATTTTGCATATGCAGGTTTTCACCCATTTTCCTCAGAAGCCATTCGACGGGAGAAAGGTCTTGCCAGAGAGAGTTTCGCATAAACTGTGCGGCGCTGGTCCGATAATAGAAATGGGCCCACGGCGAGGAGAGAAGGATTCGCTTGCTGTCAGTTTCCTGTAACGCCGCAAGCTGTCGCTCGATCTTATCCGGTGCCAACAGATCGTCCGCATCCAGCTCTTGGATATAGTCACCTTGACAGAGGCTGTAGGCGTGATTTACGGCTGCCGAAAGACCCTGGTTCGCGGTGGACACGACCGTGACCTGTTTTGTGGCCACCAGCTTGACCACTTCTGGTGTCCGATCCGTGGACCCATCATCGACGACGATGATCTCCTTGCGTTTCCAGGTTTGGTCGACTGCAGATCGAAGTGTGTCTGCAATCGAGTCCTCGGCGTTGTAGGCGGGAATCAAAATCGAGACTAGCGGCATCTTCATTTGTGCACCTGTAAAATTTCGAGCGAGTTCGAGGTACCTAGCCCATCAGGTACGCAGTCGTTTTTCGTGGCGAATTCAGACATAGCAAACCGGAACAAAATCAGAATGTCTTTCACCTTGCATGGGCGGCCGCAGAGGGCAATTTGCCGTAGGCCATACGCTGCGATCTTCGTACACAAACAATTGATACTTCTCCGGGAACGATTCCGAGGCGTGGATTTCTACTCGGCTAAAGTAGTGCTTGTACTTTTCGTAATAATCCAATCCGGGTGCCCGCACATGGCCTGCTTCGTGAGGATTGGCTTCTGGATATTCAATTGTTTTGTTGCAGACCACGGGTACAGGCAGAATCGCGAGTCCGTTGGGCCTCAGTATCCTGCGAATCTCACCTATGGCCTTTTCGTCATCAACAATATGTTCCAATACATGCGAAGCAAAAACAAAATCATACGTTCCATCCGCGAAGGGCAAACTGAGGATGTCCACCTTGTGATCCACGCCACTCATGTATAAATCGGCGGTTTCATATGTGCCGAATCTCTTCGAAAATATTGGTCGAAGAAATTTCTCAGGGGCAAAGTGAAGCATTTTCATTTTGAGACTGTTCATGTCCTTGAGAGCATCTGTTACTGCCAGGTACTGCAAGCGATGCCTTTCCAGCGATCTACATTTCGGACATACAGCGTGTTTTCGAATACCAGCGAAAGAATGGAAGTCTACAAATGGACCCTCGTAGTTACAGATGGGACATCGGAACGTTTCTCCAGAGTGGTTTAAAGCCCTAATGATGAACAAAGGAGGTCGGACTTTATTTTTGAACCTCTGAACCCAATGATCGTAGCCCATCATTTTTTCAATTCTCCGCCAACGTATATGATATTTGCAGATGTCGTTGGCCGTAAAGACGGGTGCTACGTGTAGTGACGTACTTAGAACTTTTGCAGCATTGCATCGCATTGGTTTTAGCCGAATAGCTGGCAAACGGCTCCGCCCGCTCGTAGAAGAGCAAGAGATGAACCTGTGCTAAAACTGAACAAGAGTACAGTAGACTTCGCTTCTATTTCTGAGCAGCATGGAGATGCAGCGCGCCCCAGGAGGGTTCGCTCTTACAGGGGAACGGTGTCGATGACGAGAACGTTTAAAGCGATCAAATGGCTGTTATTTGCAATTTTTCTGAGCGCTCCTCTGGGCGCACAGGCACAAACTGTCAAGGCTGCAAGTTGTTCTAGCAGCGACGTGCAAAGCGCTATCAATTCGGCATCTGCGGGTCAAACCGTAGACGTCCCCGCAGGTAGCTGCTCATGGCCCGGAAACAGTGTAAATCTCAAGAAGGCGATCACCTTGCAAGGCGCGGGCGCTGGCGTCACCAACATTACCTTGACCGCAGACCCATCCTTTGTGGTATCCAAGCAGGCATCAGGGGTCACACGCATTACCGGATTCACTTTTTCTAACAGCAACAACACTACTTTCCCGGATGCTATCAACGTCCAGGGAACCTGGCCGGGCGGCCAGCCGGTGATTTTTCAAAATAATTCCTTTGTAATGAATAATTCCCGGATGCTGGGCCTTACTGTGGCCGGCGGAGTCATTATTTCTCACAACACTTTCACTGGCGGGTGGAACGACTTCGCCATCACCGTTAAGGACCTCACGAATACAAACTCTTGGACCACCGCGGACAGCATGGGAACGCATGACAGCAGCGGCCTGCTGAACGTTTACGTCGAGGACAACACATTCAAAGGGCAAAGCAATGGTGCATTCGACTGTGACGATAACTGCCGCATGGTAGTGCGCCATAACACTTTTTCCGAGTCGGGCGGTTTCAACAGCCACGGGGAAGACAGTTCCCCGTACGGAATGCGGCACTTCGAGATTTATGGGAACTCGTTTCTATTCCCCGACAAAACTTGCACCGCTGGCAACAGCAGCCTTTCCAACATCAACTTTTACATCTGGATTCGCGGTGCGACTGGCGTGATTTTCGACAACAACTTTGACCATCTCTCCAGTACTTGCTGGGGCACCAAGACCGAGATCAAACTTTCCAATCGTGGTGCGGAGGATGACCGCCCGCAAGGTACCTGCTCGGCAACACATTATCCGACTCCGCATCAACTCGGCCAGAACCACAACGGATCGAATGACTTCACCGATCCCATCTGGTTTTGGAGCAATAACGGTGCCACCATATCAGTTTCAGCGGGATGGGCCTGGGGCAATCCTTGCGGATTCGATTGGAACACATATTTTCAATGGGGACGCGATGGAAGCAATTCCAGCCTCAACCTTTCGCTTCTTAGCCTTTCTGTCAACGGTGTCAGTGTGAGCGGTCTTGGGGGCTCGCCAAAGCCTGGTTATACCTCATACGCTTACCCACACCCGCTGGTGCAAGGATCTACTTCATCAAACGCCCCGGCAGCTCCGTCGAACCTGTCGGCTATCATTCAGTAGTTTGTGCTTGGGCCACGTTTATTCCTTTGAGCCGTTCTTGAAAGCCGCCTCTTCCGGGATTATCCAGGAAGAGGCGGTGAATCATTTCAAGGGTTAACACCTTGTGGATCTCGTTTGTGTAGTTCCGGTCGCCCCTCAGATGGCCGTTGACGATGGTCTCCAGACCGTTCCGTTCAATATAGGGCCTGCTCAGACTCAGAGGGTCAAGAAGCATTTCCCGAACATATCCAGCAAGAGCATCGCGGTACCATGTTCGGAAATGGAAAACCTTGTGCCGTCCGAGGAACAGCCTCTCGAGTTTGAGGGAAGAAACGGAATGATCTACCTTGGCCACCCACTGCGGCATTCCCATGTCATACGCGTACTCCGCCTTAAACTGGAATTCGAGGACACTGCGCTGCGCCGCCCGCGAAAGCGGCCCTAGCCTTCCCCCCACTCCGCGGTCAGTTGGAATGCGCAGCAGCTCCTGATTCCCGTCTGCAATCAATCGCAGAGAATCGTGGTTACTGGCCAGGGCGGATTGCGGCGCCTGAAATACGGTTCGAACCAAATCGTTGTCGAGGAATGGAGTGCGCAGGGACAGCTGAGTCTGTTCGAGCGCGTGTATCCCGAAGTGGTTCCATGGGCACTGCTTGAAAACGGCAAGCGACACCGCATGCCCCTGCATTAGCCTCGCATAGTCAGCAGTCGCTTGCTTCACGTAAGTGAGCATTTCTGAGGAAAACAGTCCAGGCAATGGCTCAACCGGCTTGAAGGTACGAACGCCCCGGAGGAGCTCTCCTCCAAGGTTTCCGGTCATTCTCACCGGAGCGATTTGGCGAGCTCGCTCATTCAGATAAACGTCGGGAGAACGGCTTACGTCCGCGCATCCGTCGGCAAGGTAAACGGCACGCTGAGCATAGTGGGGAAACTGCGACAGAAATTCCCGGCCAGCAGCAATAACCTGAAATGGCTGGTTACACGCCTTGGCCACGCGTCGCGCTACACGCACGTCGTGATTCTCGCGCAGCATGCTGCCGAAGGTATAACAGGGCAAGGATCCGGTTTGCGACTTCTGCCAGGCCATGATCATCCGAGTGTCCAATCCACCCGTCAATGACATGCCGACCTGTTCTTCACCTCTGAAATAACGAGGCAGATTTTGCCTGAAGCGGTCTCGCAGCCTTGAATAATAGGATTCGGCGTCGAGCGTTTCTTGTCCTTCCCACTCTTGCGGGCGGAAATAGCTGGTTTTGTGCTGGAGCGAGCCGTTCTGGAATGTCCAAGCCGAACCCGGGGGCAGAACACTGACGCCCTCAAAAAACGTTCGGTTTTCCATCACTGCGCCGCAGGCGATGAACTCTCCGACCCCATGTGGGTCCATTCTCCTCACTTCAGGGCGCACGGCAAGAATGGCTTTGGCCTCAGCCGCGAAATGGAACCCCTCCTTCGATTCGTGGTAGTAGACGCGCCCCATCCCATAACGGTCGTTGAACAGCATCGCAGTTTTACGGCGTTGGTCGACAAGCAGGCCGTGAAATCTTCCGTTCAAGCCAGCCGGAAAAGATGGATCTTCTTCGTAAGCATGAACGAGATAAGATGGTCCGGCTAGGTCAAAGCCGTGCCCTAGTTCCTTAAGACGCTGGGCCGCCCCGGGTTCGGGAAACTCCTCGCCCGCAAGAACCAGAACAACATTTCTCTGTTCATTCCGCAGCGGCATTCCGTCCGAAAACGAATTTTTCCGAACGACCCACCCAACGTAGACTCCCAGCGATTCGTCGATCCACGTGCCTGTCACATAAAAATCTTCGTGACACAGGGCGGCGACCATCCGCAGAAGCTCTCGCTCCGCTTCCTCCCGCGGCATTCTTGTGATTAATCCGACGATTCCCGGCATTATCGTTGAGTTCGGCGGTGCAATTCAGGCCAGAATACAAAGAGATCGCAAGGCTACAGACAGAACGCTTTTGCCAGTTCATCGTTCCAAATACAGGTTGGAGCCGGCGGGAGGAATTGAACGCTCCATCTGCCGAATACGATTCGGCCACTCTAACGTTGAGCTACGCCGGCTTTGAAAAACCTTTCCGAGTATACCATCTCTCTCGAAGGCTCACGGCCATGGAGATAAGCCCATTGGGAAGAACGCCGATCAAGCCGCGATGAAGGTTCAGCTTAAGGGCAAGCAGGCCCTTGGTAGTCAAAGGCACATAGAAACGCGGCACCTGGAACTCATCAAATCCGTTTCGGATCTTAAATTCCAGAAGAGAGCTATGACGTTTGTTTCCGTAATTATATAGGCCATAAACGATATGGGAAATT
>WNFC01010155.1_pt1 | contig 10435 bp, 10 predicted proteins | sample 5400541 | NCBI WGS metagenome assembly WNFC01 (sample SAMN13153342, study PRJNA577476) | soil metagenome | isolation source: 120 cm saprolite under Douglas fir tree site 2 hole 2 replicate 1 | place: USA:California | collected 2015-04-18
CAGCCGTCTCATCCCCTCGCCGGCCGATGGGGGCACCCTCTAGGCATAGGGCTCGCTGCCCAGGCTTTCGCAGTGCTCTCCCACCGGTGGCTCGGTGGAACAGTATCCGATTGGCGGATCTTGTTCCAACCCTATTAGGTTTCCCGGCTCTTCGCAAGGCTGGTTCCGGGCCACCTGGGGTTGACCGCCATGCGCGAACGCGCACAGATCGCCCGCGGCTGGTCGAAGATGGAGTGTACTGGTAGACTGTCGTCGCTTTTCCAGCACCCGCTGGGGCGTGGCCAAGCTGGTAAGGCGCCTGACTCTGGATCAGGAAATTCCTAGGTTCGAATCCTAGCGCCCCAGCCATCGTCTTTAGAAAGCCGCCCGTAACCGGTCGGCCAGGCAAGCGCTAGCCTGCAGGCAATCTGGATAGATGGAAAGGCGAAGAGCCTGGCCAATGCTCGCCATGTGTTGTAGGTTCGTGCCGTGTTTCTAACCCGGCGGCTTGCCAAGAAGGTCCCGGAACTCACGATCTATTTCTGGGTGATCAAGGTGCTGACCACGGGCATGGGTGAAGCGACGTCGGATTTCTTTGTCCACCGCTACAACCCATACCTGGTGGTGGTCCTGGGAGCCGCTGCGCTAACGGTCTCACTCATCTTGCAGCTGTACGTCCGGCGATACGATCCGTGGGCGTACTGGCTGGCGGTCTCGATGGTTGCGGTCTTCGGCACGATGGCCGCCGGAATCCTCCATATCTACCTGGGCGTGCCGTACATCTTCTCCGCGACAATCTATGCCCTGGCCCTGGCTGTCATCTTCGTGCTCTGGTATCTGAGCGAGAAAACCCTGTCGGTTCATAGCATTTACACGCGCCGCCGGGAACTTTTCTACTGGGCTGCAGTCCTTGCCACGTTTGCGCTGGGGACGGAGGCCGGTGACATGACGGCCGTATCGTTCCATCTTGGTTTCCTGGCTTCTGGGATTCTCTTCGCAGTCGTGTTCGCCGTTCCGGCCGTCGCTTACAGGCTTTTCGGCTTGAACGAAATTGTCGCCTTCTGGTTCGCCTACATCATCACCAGACCACTCGGCGCGTCCTTCGCAGACTGGCTCGCCGTGCCACCAGCCAGGATGGCTTGAAGCTCGGCAAAGGGACGATCAGCATCGCTTTGTGGATATTGATAATCGCGTTCGTGACCTACATGGCGGTCAGCCATCGTGATGTAGCGCGAACTCAACTAGCCGACGCGAGCGCAAGGTGAGGGCGTTAGGGCGAGCAGGATCGGCAAAACTGGCAGGAGCAGGGCTCACTTCGGGCGCCCGCGGAGGTGCTGGCATGCAACGCCACCCTTGATGATGGTCCCGCTCAAGGCGTAAAGTAGCCGCAGAAGTTCGGGAGAGCGATCTCGTAGGAGGAAGGAATGAAGCCCAGAATTTTGCCTTTGGCCGTCGTCGGCGTCTTGCTCTTAAGCGCGTGCGGGACGTCCAATGCCCCCACAACATCTAGCCAGCAGGGCGGATCGGTCAGCCTCTGGGCCGAATGGTCGAGTGGAGAGCAGGCGGCGTTCACAGCGGCGCTGTCGCCTTTTGAAAGCCAGTCAGGCACGACCGTCAACTATTCGAGCAAGGGATCGAACATCGACACCGTCCTGGCGGCGGCCGTTGCAGGCGGGGCTCCCCCGGACGTTGCGTTGATCCCCGACCCAGGAACCCTACAGACGCTGGCCAAGCAAGGAAAGATCACCGACCTGACCAGCATCCTTAGCGGTCTCAGTTCCAACTATGGATCGGCGTGGAACACGCTGGGTTCGTACAACGGCAAGCTCTATGGCGTCTGGTTCAAGGGCGCCAACAAGAACACCATCTGGTACAACCCGGCGCAGTTCGCTGCCGCGAGCATCAGCTCGCCACCCAAGAGCTGGGAAGAGTTGATCCAGGACGTCAGCACGCTTAAGGCGGCCGGCGTTACTCCCTTTTCCCTCTGCACCGACATCGGCTGGCCCGTCGCGGACTTCTGGCAGAACGTGTATCTGAAGACGGCCGGGGCGGACAAGTACAACGCGCTGGCCGCGCACTCCGTTAAGTGGACGGATCCGACCGTGACGACTGCCTTCACGACCATGGCCCAGCTTGTCGGCACGCCAAGCAATCTCGCCGGCGGCCTGCAGGGCTCGCTATCGAACGCCTATCCGGCGTGCGTCGACAAGGTATTTCCAAAGGCCGGATCGCAGCCGCAAGCGGCGATGGTCTTCGAAGGCGACTTCGTCGCGACCGAGATTACGGGCAACTCTAAGAACTACATGCCTGGGACGACAGGATCAGGCGGGTCGAGCTGCACGACCGATCCGAGCAAGACGCCCTGTTACAACTTCTTCGACTTCCCGGCGCCGTCTGCGAATAGCGCGAACAGCGCTGCTATTCAGGGTGCAGGCGACGTGGCCGTGATGCTCAAGGACACCCCGCAAAGCGAGGCGCTGATCAAGTACCTCGCCGGTCCCGATGCCGCCGCGATTTGGGCCCACCTGGGCGGCTTCGCCTCACCGAACAAGAAGGTGCCGGCGAGCGCCTACCCTGACCCGGTCAGCAAAGGCATTGCACAGGCGCTGGTCGGCGCCAGCAGCTTTGTGTTCAGCCTCGACGACCTGCAGGGGACCTGGGAGAAGAACATGTGGCAGGATCTGCTCGACTACCTCAAGAATCCCAGCAGCTCGAGCATCTCGTCGATTGAGGCGACGATGGACCAGCAAGCTACCGCGGGTCTCGGCCACTAGCCCGCCCCGGATGACCCTGCTGGGTACGGACGCCCGCAGAAGGGACGAATGAGGATGGCCGCGAGGTCACTCGGTCGCGGCCATCCGGTTTTACCCGCGGTCGGGGTCGCGACACCCGCTCGCGGGGCGGTTCCGACTTCGAAGGTCGACGCGACCACCGGTAGGCCCGCCGGCGGCGGCAGGCGAGACCAGCTCGGCTCGCTACTCTTCCTCGCGCCGGCCGCGGTTTGGCTGCTGGCCATCACCATCTACCCGGTCATCGTGACGTTTCGCAACAGCGTCTATGACGAGAACGCAATAAGCTACGTCGGGCTCAACAACTACAAGGTGCTCTTTTCCACCGCCAGCATCCTTGTCACGTTCCGCAACAACATCATCTGGGTCGTGATCTTCCCCTTTGTGGTCACGTTCCTCGGTCTGGTGTTCGCTGTCCTTACCGAACGGATCCGCTGGTCGACTGCCTTCAAGACCATCGTCTTCATGCCAATCGTCTTCAGCGCGACGGCGTCGGCGCTGATCTGGCGGACGATCTTCGATCTCGATCCCCACGTTGGGATGGTCAACGCGGCTGTCCAAACGGCGAGCGATTGGGTCAACCCGCCAGGTCTGTATCCCGTCAATGCCTCGGCGGGGCAAAGCGTGGCGGCGCTGGCTTCTTCCGGACTGAGCCCCGGCGCATCCGGAAGCTTGCAGAGCTCAGCGGCGGTCCAGCCCGGGGACACCGTCCAACTGGGGCTCATCGGGATCAACGCGGCAACGCTCCAGGTCGTGGGCGCACAGGGCGCGGTCGTGCCGACGCAATCCTCCGGAAGCATCACCGGCCTGGTATACCGCGACTTCTCCCCATCCCATCCTTCGGTTCGCGGCCAGGTGTTCCCGGATGAGAACGGGCTCCCCGGAATAGTTCTGACGCTACTGCGTAGCGACGGCACGAGCGCTGGAGCGACCACGACCGACCAGCACGGCGACTTCAGCTTCAACAACGTTGCCAGCGGCAGCTTTCGGGTCCAGCTCGATGCTCGCAACTTTCGGTCCGGCTTTACTGGTATCTACTGGCTGGGCTCGCAATCCGTCACCCCCACCAGCCACCTTAGCCAGACGGCGCAAGCGCTCCTCAGCGTACCCCTCGTTGACCTCGCGATGATCGTTGCCTACCTCTGGATGTGGGCCGGCTTCGCGATGGTGGTCATCGGCGCGGGGCTGACGTCCCTAAACCGTGAGCTGCTGGAAGCGGGGCGTGTCGACGGTGCAACCGAAGGGCAGATCTTCCGGCGGATCACCATGCCGTTGCTGGCCCCGGTCCTGGTCGTGGTCCTCGTGACAATGATCATCAACGTCTTGAAGATCTTCGACGTCATCCTCAACATGGCGCCCGGGGCCTCCCAGGGAGACGCAAGTACGCTAGCCCTCTTGATGTTCAACAGCGGATTCACCGGCGGCATCCATTCGGGGCTGGCGAGTGCGGTCGCGGTGATCCTCTTTCTGCTGGTCGTCCCGGCCATGGTGGCCAACCTCAGGAGGATTCGCGGGTGAGCGCGGTGCAAGCCGTCGTCGCGCCGACCGCGCAACGGGCCCGCCGAGGGTTTTTGGGTCTCCGCCTCTCGCGCTCCGTCCTCGACATAGCGCTCGCGGCCGTGGCGATCTTCTGGTTGGTCCCAACCATCGGCTTAACGATCATCTCCTTACGACCGGAGCGGTTCTTCCAGCAATCCGGATGGTGGACCGTGCTCGGCGCTCCGAGCCAGCTGAACTTGCAGAACTACGCGACCTTATTCTCGCAGGGGCTCGTCGCCGGGGGCGTCTTGGACTCACTGACGACCTCGATTGCCATCACCGTGCCTGCCACGCTGCTGGTGGCAATCATCTCCAGCCTGGCCGCGTACTCGCTCGTTTTCGGTCGGTGGCGCGGACGAGAAGCCGTTTTCCTGGCCGTCGTCGCACTCCTGGTCGTGCCGGTGCAGGTGGCGTTAATTCCCGTCGTTCAGCTGTTCCACGCCTTTGGTTCCGTGACTGGTTTCAACCCGTACGGAACGATATTGGGCGTCGTCATCTTCCATGTCGCGTTTGGTCTGCCGTTTGGAATCTTCCTGATGCGAAACTTCCTGATCGGCATCCCGACAGACCTGCTGGAAGCCGGACGAATCGATGGCGCCGGTCAGTGGACGCTGTTTCAGCGGGTCGTGCTGCCGCTCAGCCTGCCGGCGGCCATGTCGCTCGCGATCTTCCAGTTTATTTGGGTGTGGAACGACCTGCTGGTCGCCCTGGTGTTTCTCGGCGGTAATTCCCACCACCCGCTCACGATCTTCCTTTACGACCAGACCCGAACCCTCGCCGCCAACTACTGGGTGATCTCGACCGGCGCGATGATCTCGATCCTGATCCCGTTGATCGTGTTCTTCTCCCTACAGCGCTACTTCGTTCAGGGTGTCCTCGCAGGCGCGGTCAAGTAAGGGAGTAGAGCGTCAGCCGGTCGACATAGCCCGGGGACTAGGCTTCAGCGCCGCGTCAGGACTGTGGCGAGAAGCGTCATCGTCAGCAGGATCGGGATCGCCATGATCGCCAGAGTGAACCACAGGAAGAGGTTGGGCGTATCACCCGGGGCCCCAGAATCGGCCGCGGTCCCCGCGCCCTGCGGGGTGGGTGCGATCGCGAATGCCTGCGCCGATCCGGCTTGCGGCACACCGGTAAAGGGCAGGCCGCCAGCGCCAGCCGCCCCGGGATCCGGAAGGCCCGCCGGTGTTGGTGAGGCCGAGGGTGACGGGGTAGGGGGCGGGGATGGTGTTGGAGGCGGCGATGGGGTGGGCCGAGGGGTTGGCGACGGGGTGGGTCGTGGCGTTGGCGAGGGCGTTGGCGGCGGGGTGGGTGATGGCGTTGGCGTTGGGGTTGGCTTCGGCGTCGGGGTTGGCGATGGCGTCGGAGTTGGATGAGGCCGAGCCGGGCTGACCTGACTAGCGATGGCGGCCCATGCACTTCTCGGGGTCGCGACGATGGCCGGGCCGACGACGGCACCCGCCAGTAGCAATGCGACAGCGAGCGCGCGACCACGACGGCGCCCTTTCATTCCTTCCCTTCCTGCCCGCAGACTCCTTACGAAGGATACTGATTGTGACCAGAAAAGAACAGACCGTTAGATTGCCGAGTCCTCCTACCATTAACTGGTGCCTGGGCCAGAACGCGTCGCCGTAGTAACGGGTGCCAGCTCGGGAATCGGCGAGGCAACCGCGCGCGGTCTCGCCCGCGAAGGCTTCACCCTCGTGCTGGGAGCCCGTCGCGAGGATCGACTGGCAGAGGTCGCCCGGGAACTCGACGGAGTCGCCCTACCCCTGGATGTCCGCGATCTGACCAGCATCGAGACATTTGTTCGGGCGGTCGAAGCCAAATATCCGGCAGTCGAGATCCTGATCAACAACGCCGGGCTGGCCGCCGGCCTGCAACCCCTTGCGGAGGGGAACGATGACGACTGGGTTCAGATGATGGAGACGAACGTGCTCGGCCTGCTTCGGGTTACCAGGGCGATACTCCCGCTGCTTCGACGCGCCCCTCGCGCCCATATCGTCAATCTGGGCTCGGTCGCCGGCTTCGAAGTCTACCCCGGGGGCGTCGGGTACACCGCCAGCAAACACGCCGTGCGGGCCGTCACGAGAACGCTGCGGCTCGAGCTCGTTGGCGAGCCGATTCGCGTGACCGAGATCGAGCCGGGCATGGTGGAGACGGAGTTTAGCCTGGTACGGTTCAAGGGCGACCAGCAGCGGGCGGCCGCCGTCTACCAGGGCATGAAGCCGCTCACGGGCGCCGATGTCGCGGACTGTATCGTTTGGGCCGTCACCCGGCCACCTCATGTCAACATCGACGAGATGGTGGTGCGGCCGATCGCCCAAGCCACCACTCGCGACGTCGCTCGCAAGACCTGAGCGATCGCCTGGGCGCTTTTACACAGGGCTTTCCACATATGCACATGGGCCCCGGCTTCTCTGAGTGACGCACGCAGGCATGTGCTGATAGCGAGCCTGTCAGCTCGGTCGCTCGGCGCGACAATGACGCAAATATTGACGCCGCAACAGGCAACTGATATGATATCGACGATATCACTTAACACGCAGTAGGGAGGTAATCATGGCAGTCGTTCATGAACACGACGACGGGGACGGCGGCTCGAGCGCGGCGGTAGTAGCGATCTTTTTGATCGCCCTGATCGTGATCCTGGCGATCCTCTTCTACGGCTTCGCGGTCGGGCACTGGTTCGGCGTTGGTGGCGGCGGCACGACCATCATCAACAACCCGGCGTCGAGCGCACCGTCGATTGCGGCATCGGCCTCAGTCTCTCCGTCCTAATCATCACGAGGCAGCCCAGGAAAGGAAAAGACCGGCGCGGCGCGCCGGTCTTTTTCCTTGTCGCTCAGCTGAGCCGCAGGTCACCACGCCGATGCCGACATGGCCGTAGTGCGCGCGAAAGGTTGGCGTGTGGATTGCGATAGCCGCGTCGGGGGTCAGCCCCCGCGGCCGGCGCCAAATGTGACGGCGCCAGATCCCAACCTGCAACGGTCTCGTAACGAATTGTGAAAGGTCGAGCGACGACAATGCAGGCATGTTTATCCGTGGACTTTTTCGACGCGTTTATCGTCGCATGCGCAGCGAGCAGGGCCAGGGAATGGTCGAGTACGCGCTGATCCTGGTCTTGATCGCGGTCGTGGTGATCGTGCTGCTGATCATCCTGGGCAACCAGGTCGCAAACGTCTTCTGCAACATCAGCGGGGCGATCGGGCAGTAGCCGGGCCGGTAGGCTCTTGCCATGCGGAGCCGCTGCAGCCTGGTGATTCTGGCGGGCGGGCGCAGCCGCCGCATGGGCCACGACAAGGCGACCTTGCCGGCGGGCGATGGGACGCTGATCGAGCACCTCGCTCGCCGGCTCGCGCCGGTGGTGGACGAGACCATCATCGCCGGCGGATCGATGGCCCCACCGTTTGAGGGAGCCCGCGTAGTCGCCGACCGCCAGCCGGGCCTCGGGCCCCTTGCCGGCATGCTGGCCGGCTTTGCCGCCGCCAAACGACGATACGTCTGGGTGGTCGCCTGCGATCTGCCCGACGTCGAGCCGGCGCTGGGCGGCCTGCTTTTAGCGCTGGCCGGCGATTACGAAGCGGTCGTGCCCCAGCCTGACCAGGAGCCCGAGGGAGCGTGCGCGCTCTACGTCCGCGAGCTGGCCCCGCGCATCGAAGCATTGCTCGAAGCGGGCCAGCGCAGCATCAAGAGCCTGCTCGACCGCAGCACCGTTCGCTACGTCACGTCAGACGAGCTGCGCGCGGTGGATCCGCAATTGCGCTCATTTCGCAACGTCAATACGCCGGCGGACTACGAGAACTGGCTCAGGACGCGACCGGTCTCGCACTGAACGCATCGAGCTGGCGTGCGAGCTCGGATGGGTCGGTGGTGGGCGCCTGGCAGACGAAACCCTCGCAGAGGTAGGCCGTCGCCTTTCCATCAATAGCCCGCCGCTCGCGCAGCAGCGGCATCGCCAGACGCTGCGGGCCGGGCAGTGCGACCGCGAGCAGCCGGTTAGGCAGGTAGCGAGTTCTGACGACCTCGAGAAATTCACTCGCCTGCCGGTCCGCAGGACTGCCGATCACGGCCAGCTCGACCGGCCGGCCGAGATAGAAATCGATCGCGGCGAGCAGGCGGCCGAACGCCTGCGGCGCCTTGGCCGCGGTTGGAGCCAGGCGTTCGAGGGCCGCGCGCGCCCGCTCAATCCATGCTGGCTCGCCGAACAACATGCCGGCGCGCAGCAGCACATCGATCGCCATCGACGTCCCGGACGGCACCGCATTGTCGGTGACATCCTGCGGTCGCACCACGAGCTTCTCCTGGTCAGCCGCCGTATCGAAGAATGCTGCCTCGATGTCGTCCCAGAACGCCGTCAGCATTTCGGTCAACAGTCCATGGACCTCGTCGAGCCAGGTCGGATCGAAGGTAGCTTCATAAAGGCTCAGCAACCCGTCGGCGACGGCCGCCTGGTCCTCGAGGTAGCCGGCAAGCGGCGCGCGGCCATCTTTGTAACTGCGCCGCATTCGATTCGACTCACGCATCTGCGTCAGCAGAAACCGGGCGTTGGCCTGCGCGACGGCAACCATCTCGGGCCGCCGCAGCACCCGCCCTGCCTCGGCAAACGCGCGGAGCATCAGCCCGTTCCAGCCCGCGATGACTTTCTCGTCGCGGTGCGGCCGGACGCGCTGCGCACGCGCCGCCAGCAGCCGATTCCTGGCCGCCGCAAGTAGGTCGATCGCGCCCGGCGCGACGGGATGAAGAATGCTGCGGCCTTCGAAATTACCCTCGGCGGCGACGTCGAAGGCGCGCGCCAGCGCGGCGCCCTGCTCGGAACCCAGCACCGCCTCGATCTCTTTCGGCGTCCACACGTAGAAGCGACCCTCTTCGCCTTCGCTGTCGGCGTCGAGGCTGGAGTAGAAGCCACCGTCCGGTGCCGTCATCTCGCGCTGCACGAATCCGAGCGTTTCCTCAACGACCCGGGCAAACGCCGGTTCCTTGGTGACTTGCCAGGCATCCAGATAGGCGCGGGCGAGGAGCGCGTTGTCATAGAGCATCTTTTCGAAATGGGGGACAAGCCAGCGCTCATCGACGCTGTAGCGGTGAAAGCCGCCGCCCAGCTGGTCGTGGATGCCGCCCGCGGCCATGGCACGCAGCGTGTTGGTCGCCATCTCGAGCGCGGCCCCCTGTCCGGTCCGAAAGTGCGTGCGCAGCAGAAACTCGAGCAGCATCGGCTGCGGAAACTTGGGGGCTCCGCCGAAACCGCCATGGGCGGGATCGTAGTCGCGCGCCAGACGGGTGTACGCCTCATCGAGCAGGGTGGGTTCGAGCGTCCCTGCGGCCAGTGGCAGCGCCGGTCGCTGCAGGAACTCGCGGACCTGGTTGGCCGTTTGCGCGATCTCCTGCTGCCGGTTGGCAAAGGCGTCGGCGACGGCAGCGAGGACTCGTCGAAACGAGGGCATGCCAAACCGTTCGCTCGAGGGAAAATAGGTGCCGGCGAAAAAGGGCGTTCCATCGGGGAGCAGGAAGACGGTCATCGGCCATCCGCCGGACCCCGTCATTGCTTGCGTCGCTCGCATGTACACCTGGTCCAGGTCCGGCCGCTCTTCCCGGTCGACCTTGATGGCGACGAAGTCCCGGTTCATCAGCGCGGCTGTCTCCGGATCTTCAAAGGACTCGCGGGCCATCACATGGCACCAGTGACAGGCGCTATAACCAATGCTGAGCAGGATCGGTTTGTTTTCTGCACGCGCACGTGCCAGTGCCTCTGTACTCCATGGGTACCAGTCGACCGGATTGTCGGCATGCTCCAGCAGATATGGACTGGTCTCCTGTGCCAGGCGGTTCGCCATCACACCACTCTAGCCGCCCTCCAAATGGCCGCCGTAATGGTCCATATGGACTATCGGCCCGAAATGCGGGGCCCGTAGCATGCAGGCGATGCCCCGCGCACGCGGTGTTGCGAACGGCCGCATCGTGTCGGCGGGAGCCACACTCGTCTTTGGCGCTGGCCTTGCCCTCTTCCAGCTAACATCACTCGTGTTGGGCCCGGCCGGCAGTCGCCAGCTCGATCTATCGCTCAGCATTCCCGCCATCGAGCTGCAAGACCTCTCGGACTCGAATGCATCGACCGTCAAGTTCGTGATCGG
>WNFC01010157.1_pt1 | contig 10435 bp, 5 predicted proteins | sample 5400541 | NCBI WGS metagenome assembly WNFC01 (sample SAMN13153342, study PRJNA577476) | soil metagenome | isolation source: 120 cm saprolite under Douglas fir tree site 2 hole 2 replicate 1 | place: USA:California | collected 2015-04-18
GTCGAGAAATACCTGGAGTCGGTCAAGAAGTATCCAAATCCGCCCGCGCCCAACCTGACGAACTTTAAGGGCCGCTGATCGGGGCCAGGCGGCTAAGGACATCCGACTCCAATCCGACAGCGATGTCAGCAATGGGTCAGAAACGGAAGTGTCCGGGCTCGCGCGGCGCGTCCGTTTTACCCTCAGGAGCAGACATCGTCAGCCTGCCCCGGCATGTCCGTTTGGTGCCAAATCCGGAGGTCCCGGTCGCGGCCTATTCGATCAAATCGCGGGCGCCGCGAAACTGGATTGCGCCTCACTCTGGAAGTCCGGCTTTGCGAAGGCCATCGATATACATTTTAGCCCGCCATTGACCGCTACGAGCTACATATTCGGATATTCGAAAATGGGGCTCCATCTCAAGGAGCACGGCCGCCGCCTTCCTGGCTTCTGCATCTCGCCCTAGATGCGCCAGAGCTGCCGCGAGGCAGCGATGAGCCGACCTATAGGTCTGGTTCATTTGGAGAGCTTTCTTGGCCGCAACAACCGCCTCATCGAAACGACCAACACAGAGGTATGCAATTCCAATTCCTGCAAACCTTAAAAATAGCCACGGGTCAAATGGACTTAGTCGAATGGCGCGCTCAAAGCTTCGGATCGCCTCTTCAGGCTGCCCCGCAAGTTGGTAAGTATAACCTCGCTGCACCCATGCGACGTCTGAATTGGGGTTAAGGGCGACCGCACGATCCACCATCTCCCTTGCGGTATCGAAATCGCCAAACAAGGAAGCAGTTGCGTGGCCAAGTATACTCAATGGCTCAGGGTCGTTCCCGTCGATACTAACTGCCAACCGGAGAAGCCGCAATCCTTCTGCAGTTTCCGACTTCGGATCGGTCGCCCATCCCTGATTCACGATCACGAAGTGGCAGCCCCCTGCATAGGTCGCAGCAAAGCCGTACCGAGGGTCAATCTCCAATGCGCGGTAGAAAAGCCGAAGGGCCTCGGCGAATCCGCCCTCGGTCCATGAATGCAGGTGCGGGAATGCTCGAAGACAAAGGTCGTAAGCGCTTAGGTTGTTCGACCGACGCGCGGCCAAATCGGTTTCAATCTGATGAATTTTCGGTTCAATGGCTGAGACGACACTCTCGGTCATCCGATCCTGTAGAGCGAAGATATCGCTCAGGTCACCTTCAAATCGATCGGCCCAAAGGTGCGTCCCGGTCGCGGCATCGATCAATTGGCCGATCATCCGGACTTTTCCGGCTGCGTTGCGCACACTTCCTTCAAGCACATAGCGGACGCCAAGTTCCCGCCCGACCTACTTAATATCGACGGCTCTGCCCTTGTAAGTAAAACTCGAATTACGCGCGATCACGAATAGATTTTTGAACCGCGACAACGCCGTGGTGATTTCGTCCACCATGCCATCAGCGAAGTAATCCTGATCTGGATCACCGCTCATATTCTGGAACGGCAGCACCGCGATGGAAGGCTTATCAGGAAGAGCAAGCAGTTCAGCGTCGGCAGCGAACGAATAGGTCGACACCTTTGGAGTGGTGAGACTGTTTATCTTAATACGCCAGACACGCATGGGCTCGGCTATATTCCTGAGAGATTGTGCGCCCATATCTTCGAAGGCGACGTCGACCTTGCCCCGAACTTGCCGGTGAACATCGTCGGAAATACTGACACCACCCGGTTCTGCGATCCCTTCGAGACGCACCGCAATATTGACCCCGTCACCAAAGATGTCGTTCTCTTCGATAATAATATCACCAACGTGAATGCCGATGCGAAATTCGATCCGTTTGTCCTGCGGCACATCGGTATTTTGTTCTGCCACGCGGCGTTGGATTTCGTCGGCACATCGCACGGCGTCGACTACGCTGGCGAACTCAACGAGAGCGCCGTCCCCGGTATTCTTGACGATGCGTCCGCGATGATCAGTTATTTTGGGATCAAAAAGCGTCTTTCTAAGAGCTTTCAGTTGCGCCAGCGTGCCTTCTTCGTCGATCCCTATCAAGCGACAAGAGCCCGCGACATCCGCCGCCAGAATAGCCGCCAGTCGCCGCTCTACGTGCTCGCTGCTCAAGATGCAACCCCGGGGCTCGGGGAAATTGAATGTTCATGTAGCACAATTGTGGGCCGATGTCCGGCTATGCTTATGTCCGAAACGGGTCAAAAATGGAAGTGTCCGGGCTCGCGCGCACGTCTGTTTTACCCCCAGGAGCAGACATCGTCAGTCTGCCCCGGCATGTCCGTTTGGTGGCAAAGCACAAAGTCGCTGCGCTCCAGCCCGCTGCGCGGATAGCCCAACCGTGAGTGCGGTGATCGGCGGCTAGATCGTCAAAACACAAAATCGCCGCACGCTAGTTCGCCCGTTGAGGCAGTGCGGATTGTTTGCGAACATGGTGATCGCGGATAGTCCGCATTCCCCGCCCAAGATGCGGAAGGCTGCATCTGCGTCGTCAAATTTGAATGACGGATACGCGCCCGACCGTGATTACAAGTATATCGAGATCAACCGGTATATGCGCGAGTCCTTCCCGGGCCTATTAGCCGAAATTGTAGCGGGCCTCGAAAATGCGGGAGGATCCTTCCATAGACCTGCCGCGATCATCCATTGCCGAGCCCTCTCGCGCGCCAGGTGAATGCCATGAAGCTCCGCAAGCTTCTCTGCCGCCAGGGTCGGGCCGAAGTCCGGGTAACGCTCCCGAATGATGCCAATGGCCGCATCGCGTAAATCCGCAGGGTAGGCGTGATTGCTCGGCCGGCCGCGCTTCCGGGAAACCAGGGCCTCCGGGCCCCGCTGAGCGTAGGCCTTGGCCAGTCGGAACACCTGACGCCGACCAAGGCTCATCGACGTCGCAGCTTCTGTTACTTTGATCCTGCTCGCAGCCAGATCCTACAACACGCTCATCCGTTCGATCTCCGTCCGGCTCATCGCAATCACCGTCATCGGCCCAAAACTCCCCAACCAAAACCGTGGAGAGTGACATCTCTATCTGGGCCAAGGGTGAACTCTCTATCTGGCGTCTACAACGCTGTGTCGCAAATCAGTTGTTATGGAATATCGATGATAGATTTGCGCCAATGGCGGACATCGAGCAACGAACGTTACGCAATATCGACGTGTCGACAACCTTTTTCACTGATTAGCTTCTGGGATTTATCCGTATGCGATTTGACTATTGCGTCCCGATGATTTCATAGGACGGTACTAAACATTGCCAGCGGCAGAGCCGATACCGGCGATCTTTGGACCAGGTTTTTCGAACTTCCCGACCGTACTTTGAAGCGAACAGGGCACTGTAACTCGAGAGGTTGTCAACTCGGGCAGTCACCCAAGTAAGCCGGGGTGTTTCGTAAACTTATCAATTTCAACCACGGCCGCTTCGAGCTGCGGAGGACATGGGAATGTCACCTTGACCTCAAATTGATGCGAGGCCTCACGGAGGCGCTCAACATTCCTGCTCCATTCATCAGTGAGCTGTTGCAACACGTCTATAGCGGTTCTTGCGACATTCAGAATTGGAACGAGTTCACTAGTAGAGTTGGCAACGAGATCTCCGATCGGAGCACTATCGAATGTTTCGACGTGTTGCTCGTTGAGTTGGGACTCCAGTTGAAATCCTGGGGGTGACGCGGTGGGAGCGGAGCGGGAAGGTACTGCTCGCTCAGGCTGCCCGTTCGTCCTAAGGTGGGGTTGATAATCAGTCCAAGAGAGACCAGTTCCAGGAATGCCGGCCGTCACTCGGGCTCCCTTGAACCCAAAGTATAGTGGAGGCCTCTCGCGCTGAATGAGACGCTGGGTCCACTTCGGCTTAGGTTGAGGCGAACCCCGGGAATAATCTTCAAAGTACGACGAAATCGAAAGCCCATAACAGTCTCGCTCCCATCCGCCACGATTCCATCCTCAGATGAGGCTCACCACAATCGCTTCTGTTTCTTGTCAAAGCTCGACGGCGGCGGCGGCGGCGGCGGCTCATGGCGTCGGCTTCTTAGTTGCCATGCCTGCCCTCTACCCAACCTTCGATTTAGATAAAGCGCCCGGTCTTCACAGAAGTGGCCCACGCTGATGTTGGTTGGGTCGGGATCGTTCAATCGATCACTTGGCCGCCGTTGCGAGCAGAGGGGAGACAGCCTTCCCCCCGACTTCATACTGATAGAACTTGGGGAGGGAGGGATTTGAAGGTTTGCAAGCATCCTTTTTTGTCGCAAATTTGCGGCAAATCAGAAGTCAAGGGCCAAGTTCGAACATTGGGTGGGCGATCTGGTATCTCGCCGAAATCGGCCGGGACGTTTGGCAGCGTCGCGGATCGATTGGCCCGACAAGTGTTTCGCGAATATAGCCGGGTCGGCGACAGCGGCGCGCCCGTATCAATAACTGGGTGCGAGCCCTTTCGTGACCGCCTGCTTGTTCGGCCGCGCGCCAAATTAAGCCCCACTTCCCAAAGCAATTGCTGGTTGAGAACTGACTCTCAGGCTATGTTTCGGCCGGATCGCCTCCAGCCAAGACATAGCACCACCATGGAATCTGAGACTGAAACACTGCAAGACTTAGTGCGAGCCAAGATCGAGAATCTGCGGCCCAAGTTGCTGGACTTAAGCCGCCGAAACCCTCTGATCGCAACGAAATTGGGGCCGCGATCCAATTCGCATATTCGGGCCGTCGATGAGCTTCCTGACGTCCTGTATTTCAAGTTAAACAATAATCAGGAAATGCACCTGATACCGTTGCCAGCAATAGAAGATGACCCTCGCGACGAGTTGACGGACGAATTTCGGGAAGCGCTCATCAACGCGCGCCTCACAGACGAGATTTATCTCACAGACATGACAGGCATCGACAAAGATGCCGATGATTATCTCGATAAATCGAGAGAAGTCGAACGCGCTTTGAAGGATCGGGTTCGTGCGCTGATTGGCCTCGCACCGCGAGCCCAGAAAACCGCCGTCAATTTGGTCCAACATGCGAAAAATAATGGCGTGTTGCCATCGTACGAGCTTCCCCCGGCCGAGAGCGAGCATGAGGACGGTCGGCATACGGACGACAACATACAAACATTGCTGCTTCCAACAGACCTTGAAAGGAAGCTGAACTCCGTACTTTCAAAATGCCGCACCTGGATTCAGGAAACCGGCATGAATGTACTGCACGTCGCATTTGGCTTTTTAGAATGGTCCGATGGAGTCCAAACGGAGACTTCTTTCGCGCCACTTGTTCTCTTGCAAGCAGAGGTCCGGAAGAGACGAACCTCTGAAGGAACCAAGTTCTCAATCGTAGGGAACGGCGAAGAAGCCGAGCTAAATGCGGTTTTGGCAGAAAAGATGCGTATTGACTTCGGGATTGAACTTCCGAAATTCGATGGAGCCTCGATTGAGAGCTACCTTGAAGCGGTAGCGGAGATTACTCCGAAAAAGCTGACTTGGCGTATAAGAAGACAAGTCGCGATTGGCGTGTTTCCCTCAGCGCGAATGGCGATGTATCACGACCTTGACCCTTCACAACCTTCCTTCCCAGCAAGCGATATAATTCAAGCGCTGTTGGCAGGTGGGAACTCCGAAGGCGCGTCACCTTTTGCTGACGAATACGAAGTCGACCGGCCTGAAATTGAGTCTAAAGTTCCATACTTGGTGATGGATGCAGATTCTTCTCAATTCAGCGCTCTCGTAGACGTCGCGCAGGGCAAGGACGTTGCCATTGAGGGGCCGCCCGGGACAGGAAAATCACAGACAATCGTAAATATGATTGCTGGGGCCTTAGGTGAAGGTAAGCGGGTCTTATTTGTCGCCGAGAAATTGGCTGCTCTGAACGTAGTCAAATCCCGTTTAGAAGCTGTCGGTCTTGGCGAATTTCTACTGCCTTTGCAGGCGGAGAAATCTACTCGCGAACAGGTAATCGAGTCCATCCGAGAGCGGCTAGAAATCGGCGATAGCCGTGCCGTTCGTGAGTACGATGAAAAAATCAGGCAATTCCGACACGTCCGCGAGCAACTCGCCGGCTACGTTGAACTGGCCTCGTCTTCGTATGCACAAACTAAACTGACCGTCCACGAAATTCTCGGCAAGAGCATCTCGACTAATCCACGTTTGCACGGAATCTCCAACGACGTGTTAGGCCAGAGCACAATTCACTCCCAGTTTCTATCGAGCTCCGGTCTTGCGGCCCTGCGTACCCTAAGTGAGCAGCTGGAAAAGGCACATTCCGACAGTACTGGTGCGAAGCCTATCTGGGAAAAAACCGGACTTCTTAATCCGGACCGATTTACCGTCGAAGATATTTGCGTTCTTTCGAGGCGCGCGTCGGTCCAGCTTGTCGAAGTTGCTAATGCGCGGGATGCTTTGGCGTCGTGCGGACTACAAGAGGCTCCGAAAGAGCTTCTGAAAGGGATGTTAGATTGTTTGGAGGCTTCGCTGCCGCTCGTAAACATCGTCGGCACGCAACCTCTCATCGACCTGCTCCGCAACGACAGCGTCACTAAACTGGAGACGTTCGCGTCGAGATGCAAGGCAGCAAACGACAACGCGGCGGCCCTTTCTGAAGTGCTTGCGGTCAGTCCCTCACAAGAGACTTACGAGGCTGTAAGGCAGACCATCGGCGTGTGCCAAAAATTCGACATACCAACGATAAGCCGAAGGGAGCTTGCGGAGGAACTTGAGGCCCGACGGTCATCTGCCCAAACGTCAAAGCGCGTAGCTGCTGTGCTTGAGCCGCTTGCGGTTTCGCTACCTGTAAGCGCGTCTTGGAATATTTCCGAAATATCGACAGCGAGATCTCTTATAGACGCCGCCGGTCGAGAAGCGCTTTTACTTCGTAATGTGAGGACAAATGAGCCAAATTCGAGTTATCGACTCTTACGTCTCTGCGAGGAAGGGCTTGAGTTACAGGCAATTAAGGCAAAGCTGGCCGACCGGTCATCGTTATCAAATGGCGTGACGATCGAACAGCTCACGACTTGCGCCTCCGTTCTTCGCAGCTCTGGAATTCTTAGCCTGTTCTCGGCGCAATATCGCGAAGCCAAGCGCCTCTGTTTGTCGATTTCTCGTCAACCGAAATTTTCTAAGCCGGATGCCCTTCGGCTGCTCGAGGAGCTGATTGAATTTCGTCGGCGTGAAGAGGAGTTCAAGCATCACTGCATGACAACCGGTCTATTTGGGCCTGAGTTTCGCGGTTTAACAACTCGATTCGATCTCTTCAAAGTACTTGCTCGATATTACGAAGAAATCGAAAGCAAACTTTTAGGGCCGACGAACGTTTCTCTTCGGGTGTTCCTACGCGAGGGAGAACTAAGTTTTCTCAATTTGCTGCCAAGTTTTCGCGCAACAACTTTGGCCATGAACTATGAGACCCTACGTCAACGTGTTATCGAAGTGGAGGCCGATGGCCATCGAATGGAGCAGGCTATAAAGGAACTGCAGACCTGCGAAAATGTACTGCGGAACGAAGAAGCGACCCGCTCAGAGTTGGAAGGTGTGGGGGAGCGCTTGGGGCAATTGTTGAAAGACCGTGCTCTTCTCGATGACGACCCACATGTTAGCGCACTTTTAGGCCCCCATTTCTCCGGACATAGAACGAGAGTTGACCATCTTAACGCTCTCGCTGCATGGGGACGTAACGCGAGCAAGCATGCCCGGCCAGTCTCAGAGATAATGCGACTCGCAAACGTTAAAGATGTGGTCGCGGCAATTGGACCCGCCCTGAAAGAGGAGGACGGCGTGCAGCCCATTTTGGCCCAGCTTACGGACCTGTCAAAGACGGACATGCAGTCCTTTGTAGACGGCGTCGCGCCGCGAGACGCGGCAAACAAGCTTGAAGAGGCCGCCCGCGACCCAGACGGGCTTTTCGCGCATGCCACATTTGCCAGCGCCTTGCATGAGGTGCGCCCTCACGGAGTGCTGCCGCTTGTCGAGGAGCGGCTCGGAGCCGCACGCTCCTTGGATGGGCTGGCAGGTCAATGCGAGGCGCTGGCGATTCGTCAACTAGCTCGCAATGTTTTTGCTGACCACGGCACCAAACTCACCAAGTATACGGGCTCGAAACTTGATGAGTTGCGGGCAACACTAGCAAAGCAAGACAAGGAGATTATCCAGCTATCTCGTCGTCAACTGCGCTCGCATATCCAATCGTCAGCTAAGCCTCCGAGAGGGAATGGCATAGGTCGGAAATCGACCTGGACCAATATGGCGCTTATTGAGAACGAACTCAGCAAGAAACAAAGATTCATTCCAGTTCGTGACCTTACTCAACGCGCGGGGCAGGCCCTTTTAGAATTGAAGCCATGCTGGATGATGTCGCCCCTTGCGGTTGCGCAATACATCCCAAAGGGAACTTTACAGTTCGATTTGTGTATCATCGATGAAGCCTCGCAGATGGCGCCTGAATCGGCAATCGGCGCGCTACTGAGGTGCAATCAGGTCGTCGTCGTTGGCGATACAAACCAGCTGCCGCCAAGCACCTTCTTCAAGACGCTTATTGATGACGACGAGGCCGATGAGGATGAAGCAGTTCTGAGCGAGTCTGTACTTGAAATGGCTAACGCAACATTTCGGCCCGCGAGGAGGCTGCGATGGCACTATCGCTCGCGCCATTCAGGATTGATTAGATTTTCGAACCGACTTGTGTATGACGACAATCTAGTCGTGTTTCCGTCAGCGACGGAAGTTATGACTCGAATGGGCGTCGAGTATAGAAAAATCGAGGGGCGCTACAAGGCCGGCACCAATCCAATAGAAGCAAAGGCCTTGATCGACGCGGCGCTAGAGTTTATGCGCATTGATCCGGACAGGTCACTAGGAATTGTTACGCTCAATCAAAAGCAGCGAGACCTCATCAGCGAGGAGTTCGAATATGCCGTTGCCAACGACAAGCGCGTGCAAAAATACATTGAAGCATGGCGCGAGAAGAACGACGGTCTCGAGGAGTTCTTCATCAAAAATCTTGAAAATGTGCAAGGTGACGAGCGCGATGTCATATTTATTGGCACCGTCTACGGACCCGAGGAGCCGGGAGCTCGTGTCATGCAGCGTTTCGGGCCGATCAACGGACTAGCGGGCAAACGCCGCCTCAATGTTCTGTTCACCCGCGCAAAACAAAAGGTGGTTACATTTTCATCTATGACTGCTGCTGACATTGAAGGAGACGAAATCGGAAATCCCGGAACCTATATGTTGAAGCGATGGCTGGAATATAGCGCGAGCGGCGTACTGGATGCCGGCGATGTAACGCCTCGTGAACCCGATTCAGATTTTGAGATCTTTGTCATTGAGCAGATCAAAAGCATGGGATGCATACCTGTGCCGCAAGTTGGCGTTGCAGGGTATTTCATCGACATCGGTATCCGGCATTCCGATTGGCCTCATGGCTTTATTCTTGGAGTGGAGTGTGATGGGGCTTCTTATCACTCGGCAAAGTCGGCCCGCGACCGCGACCGTTTAAGACAGGAAGTTCTCGAACACCTTGGTTGGAGGCTGCATAGGATCTGGTCAACCGACTGGTTTAATAATCCGCATCGTGAAGCAGAGAAGCTTCGAAAGGCTATCGCGGAGCGCATTGCGTATCTGAAGACCAAAGAAGCTGAATTCGTGAAACAGCCAAAACCAGAGATGGCTTTTTCCATCGAACGTAGCGCGATTGTAGCTACCGCAAGGCCGCAGCGCTCTCATATTGAAGATATTCGCGAACGACCACCTTCGAAGATAGTCGAAGTCGCTCCCAATGGCGTTGCAGTGGGCGATACAGTTCGGGTTCGCTATCTGGCCGATGACAAAAGATCTATGCAATTGACCATCAGCAAGGGGCAGCCTGACGCCTTAAATGGGGTCATCAATGAGTATAGCCCGATCGCGCAAGCTTTGTTGGGCGTGGAGCTGGGTGAAGAAGTTGAAGTGCTCATCGGAAGATACATCCGTCGTGCTGTTGTCGAGCAAATTTTCAAGGTCAGTCCAAAACAGCCGCCACAGGTGGAGATGCGCTAATTTCTATAAACAGACTTCAATGCACCCGTGGCCGCTGGACCCGATTTTGGTATTTCTATCGTACCTGCCTGGCAAAAAGATTATGCTTAGCGTTTCCTAAACGGGGGGCTCAAGGCCGTGGACGAAACGCGACCGCTTCATACTGTCGTCGTTGAAGGTCCTCTCGCGCTTGCCATGAGGCGTTTTACGGCTGCTCGCGCGGGTGAGATCGGACTGCAGATCGTAAGTTTTCCTCAACTCGCCGCCCGTTTGGCCGGTGGATTCGCGCAGCCGGTCGCGCCGGAAATTCTAGAACCTGCAATCCAAGCCGCCTTGAAGCAGAAAGGCTTCAAAGAGATTGAGCGCGTGTCTGAACTGCCCGGCATGACCCGAGCCGTCGCGCGCGCTCTGCACAAGGTTTGGGACGCCGATATTGACTTGGCGGCCTACATCAAGGATGGCGCGCCGCGGCTGCAAGACTTGGCGGCGATCGAGCTTC
>WNFC01026712.1_pt1 | contig 10435 bp, 6 predicted proteins | sample 5400541 | NCBI WGS metagenome assembly WNFC01 (sample SAMN13153342, study PRJNA577476) | soil metagenome | isolation source: 120 cm saprolite under Douglas fir tree site 2 hole 2 replicate 1 | place: USA:California | collected 2015-04-18
GCGGAGCGCGAGCACCACCGGCGGGCCGATGGTGACGGTGACGGGCGCGGAGGAGACGGGCACACCGGTCAAGGCGTCGGTCGCGCTGGCGACGAGAGTGATGGTGCTGCCCACGGCGGCGCCCGCGTTCGCCGAGACGGAGAAGGTCGAGCCGACCGTCGGGCGCGATCCCGAGACGCTCGAGGGCGCGGCGATGCTCCCGGGCCCCGTGGCCGAGAGCGAGAGCTGCGTCACGGCCGCTCCCGAGGTGTTCCAGGCGCTGGCCACGGCGGTGAGCGATCCGCCGCCCTGCAGCGTGGCGCGGCTGTCGGGGAAGGTGATGGCCACTTGAACGGCGGTGATGTTGATGGGTGCCGAGGTGACGCTGGCCGCGCTGACCGCCGTCCCGGCGTTGGCGTCCTTGCCGGTGGCGCCGGTGGTCAACGTGAAGGGCCCTTCCGACAGCGCCTTGAAGGGGATGTGGAACACAGTGCTGCTTCCGCCCGCGAGCGTCGAAGCGCCGCCCGAGGGCGATCCGACCTGCGCAGCGGTGGCGCTCGCCGAGATGCCTACCAGTTGGACCTGCGTCGCCGAGGCCTCTCCGTTGTTGCGCAGCGCGACCGCGACGTCGATGGCGTCGCCCAGGTGCGCGAGCGATGGCGAGGCGGTCACCGAGGCGACGGTGAGGGTCGCCGGCTTCTGCACCGTGGCCGGCCCCGCGGCCGCCGCGGGCGCGGTCACGGCGGTGCCCGCGTTCGCGTCGGTGCCGGAGGCGGAAGCGGTGAAGGCGAGGCTCCCGCTCCCGGCCACTGAATAGGTCCAGACGAACGATTGCGTCGCGCCGCTCGCGAGCGTGGTGCCCGCGGGGGAAGCGGGGCTGGAGACGGCGGACGCGCTCGCCGTCCCGGTCACTGCGATCGAAGGCGCGGGGAGCGGCGCGAGCATGATCCCCGCGCCGCCGCTGTTCGTCGCCTGCAGCGTGAGCTGGAGTTGCTGCAGCCCGGCCGAGAGCGTCGAGAGGTTGAGCGAGGCGGAGAGCGAGAACTTCGCGGGCTGCTGCACGGTGACCGGCCCTGCCGCCGCCGGCCCCGGCGCGAGCGCGGTCGCGCTGTTCGCGTCGACGCCACTGGCGGAGGCGGAGAAGGAGAGCGCACCGCCGCCGGAGACGTCGTACTGCCAGGTGTACGTCGCCGACGCGCCCCCGGCGAGCAGCGTTCCCGCGGTCGAGGCGGGAGCGGAGGCGACCGTCGCTGCGGCGCTCCCCGTCGCGGACAGGGTGGGATCGGGCAGCGCGTCGAGGCGCACCGCCGCGCCGCCGGCATTGCTGAGCGAAAGCGCAAGCGAGACGCGCTGCAGCCCCGCCGAGACCTTCGCCGGGGTGGCCGAGGCGGTGAGCGAGAGCATTGCCGGCGCGGGCCCGAGCGCGCGGAGGCCCGCCGACGCATCCACTGTGCCGGAGAGGGGGCCCAGGCTCCAGCGGACGGAGATCGCGAGCACGGCGTTCACCGCCGCCGCCGGATTCATCGAGGTGAGGTCGCCAAACACCTTGACCGGCGCTTGAGGCCCGACCAGCGCCGGAAGGACGACGCCGAAAGCCGTCGCGGATCCGGCCGGCGACACGCCCATCGAATCGAGGGCGAGCATCACGTCGGAGGGAGCGCGGGATGTGACTTGCAGCGAGAAAGGCCGCTTCTCGCCGAACGCCAGATCTGTCGGCGCCCCGATGGCGACTTCGATGGGTGGGACCACTTCGAGCGCGGCGCTGCGGAAGGCCTGGCGCGCGCCCAGCGCTACCGACACCTCGTAGACGCCGGCCGCCAGCGTGTCCGGCAGCGTGGCCTCGATGACGCCGTCGGCGCGGAGCACCGGATTCGAGAGCTGCGCGGGGCCGATCCGCACCGAGAGAGCGGCTCTGTCGAGCGAGAGCCCGCCTCCGGAGTGGCTCCAGTCGCAGCCGCCCAGCGCGACCGCCGCGAGCAGCGCAGCGCGCGCAACCGTCGCTCGTCGCGTGCGCCGACCGTGTTCGGATCGCTCTGCCGCTGGAGTCACGAGTGAACGAGTGTACCTGCGCCGCAAGATTCGACTCATCCACACATGGGAGCACTCGCGGGCAGCAAGTAGGCCGTTTCCTACCTCACGAGGCGGCCGGCAGCCGCAGGCGGAATCGCGCGCCGGGCCCCTCTTCGAGGAGCTCGAGGGCGCCGCCGGCCTCCTCGGCGAGGGAGCGGCTGATGTAGAGGCCGAGGCCCGTCCCCGACTCGCGCCCGGTGCTGAACGGGCTGAAGAGCCGCGCGCGCAGCTCGGCCGGCACTCCCGGGCCGTCGTCCTCGACGATGGCTTCCACTCCCCCCTCGACCTGCGCCGTGGAGACGCGGATGCGCCCGTTTCCGCCGGCCACTGCCTCCAGGGCATTGCCCAGCAGGTTCCCGAAGATCTGCTCGAGCGCGATCTGATCGGCGCTCACCGGCGGCACTTTCGGCGAGAGATTTCGCTCCAGCGCCGCGCTCTGCTTCGCCGCCTCTGTCTCGAGAAGCGACCAGGCCGCCTCCACCGCCTGGTTGAGATCGCCGCGGGCGCCGGAACGCGGCGGACCCTGCCGCCGAGCGCGCTCCACGATGAGCTGGATGCGCTGCGCCTGGCGAACGATGGTCGCCGCACGCGCGCACACCGCGGGGTCCTCCGCGTGCGACTCGAGCAGGAGCTGGGCGCTGGTGCTGATGCCCGTCAGGGGCTGGCGCAGCTCGTGTGCCAACTGGGCCAGCAGCAGCGCGGCGTTCTTCTTGTCCGTCTTACCCATGCAGTCTCCTCAGGGACCGAGGTCGAGCCACCATGCCTCATAGCCGATGAAGATCGAAAGACCCTCGATCTCGCCGCGTACGGGGCCGGTCACCAGACGCGACGTGCCCAGGCTCACGCCCAGCTCAAGGCGCCCGCGCCCGAGCGAGAAGTCGAGCAGCGCGCTCGCGCGCACGCCCGGGCGCAGGCTGACGACCCGCTCCGTACCGCTCGCCCCGCTCGACGCGGAGGCCCAGGCGAAGGTGGGAACCGGGCCTGCTTCGACGGCGGCGCCCCACCTGCGCGCGAAGGGCAGCCGCCCGCGCAGCAAAAGGGGGACCGCCAGCGCGAAGAGGTGCCGCGAGATGTCCTGGGTAGCGCCGGCCAGGTCGGCCGTGATCCGATCGCGGTAGGGAAGCGCGTTCAGTCCGACAATCGCGGCGGTCTCGATGGGACCAAACTGGCGGCGAACGCCGATGCCGGCGCCAAACCGCGGTGCGCGCATCGCGCCCCCGTTTGACATGCCGCCGCCTTCCGCCCGCGCGAAGAGGAGCCACGCGTCCGGCGGCGGGTCGAACCCGATGTGGGTTCGCGCCAGGACCCGGCCGCCGGCTGCGACCCACGCGTCGGCGGCGCGGGCGCGCGGCGCCGCTTCCAGGTTCGCCTCCGCCATTCCCGAGGTCCCGGCGCGCAGCGGCCCTACCGTCCCGCCGTCGGCGGCGAGAGTGAAGCCCGAGGCGTCGAGCGCGTTCCCGAAGCGGTCGCGCACCAGCGCGCGGAGGCGAGCCGTGCGTTGGGCGGAGTCCGCGATCAGCTCGGCGCTGTATGCTTCGGCGGGGCCGAGCTTGATGCGGGCGACCGCGCGCGCCGTGTCGCCGGAGTGGACGGAGAGCTCGACCAGCGAGTCGCGCGAGACTTGCTGCGGAACCATCCCGCTGAGTGAGGCCGTCGCGCCTTCCCAGAGGACGCGCGCCGGAGCGCCGGCGAGCCAGGCCTCGAGCGGAACCCCGGAGAGCGCATTGCCCGAAGCGTCGCGCACGCCGGCGCGAACCGCCAGCTCCTCGCCGGCGCGCACCGGGGAAGCCGGCAGGTCCAGCGAGATTCGCGCGGGCGGGCCCAGCACCACCTCGATGGCCAGCTCGATGCGTCCCGCGGTCGGATCGTCCTCGACGTCGAGCGCGATGCGATCGCTCCCGGGCGCGCCCGGCGCCCGGTAGCGCGCAACCCACAGCCCCGGCCCTCGGGCGGCGGGTGCTTCAAGTGAACCGCGGCCCGCGGACGCCCGCACGGCAGCGCCCTCGGCGGGCGCTCCGTCGGGAGCGGCGAGCGCAACCGCCACGCGCACCTCGCCGCCCGCAACCACCCGGCTCGCCGAGGCGACCGCAGCCAGGCGTGGCAGCGAAGGCGTTCCCAGATCGATGGGCAGCTCGCGGGCGTTGCCCAGGCGGTCGACGGCGCGCACCACGCCTTCTCGCGTGCCCGGTGCCACCGCTACAGATACCGTGGCTTTTCCTTCCGGCGCACGCACCGGGCCGAAGGGCGCGCCTGCCACCCGGACCGAGAGCAGAGAGCTGCGCTTCGATTCCAGGTGCAGCTGCGTGCGGCCGGGGAGGGGCAGGAAGGCGGCGCCCTCGCCGTCGCCGTCGAGCAGCGCGACAGCGAGCGCGCGCGGAGCGCGACCCGGCGGCAGCACCACGCGCAAACCGCCCGCTGACTCGAGCAGCTCGCCGGCGCTGACGGCCGCGCGCAGCGATTGCGGCGCCGCGCTGGCTCCCTCCGGCTGAATTCGGAACGGCTTGAGCGCAAGCTGGGCGGGCTGTTCCAAAGGGAGCACTGCCGCGTAGAGGCCGGGACCGGGAGGCTCGATGCGCAGCGAGAATGCGCTTTCGGCTCCGCGTCGTCGCGCCAAGCAGGAGAGCTCACTGGACGCCGCAATTGCGGGCGCAAGCACGCGCGGCGCAGAGCCCTCGCGCGCCGCCACCACCGCGGCGCCGATACAAGAGATCGAGCCGAGGTCGGGCAAGCGCGTATCCTCTCCTTCGAGGGGATCCGCGCCGCCGGTCAACTCGACGGGCGCGGCGGTGCGGCCGTCGCCGCGCACGCTCGCCGGCGGCGAGACGCCCAGCGCTCCCGACGCCAACGTCAGTGCCAGCGTGAACGCGATCACCGCCATCCCTCGGGCTGGGCCTTGAGCGGCGGCGGCCGGCGATCGACGCGCAAGGCCTCCTCCTCGCCGGCGGTGCGCCCGAAGCGATCCGTGCTGGTGACGGAGACGCGGTTGATGCCCGGCGCGAGCAGCACGTCCGCCTCGAAGCGGCCGTCAGCGCCCACCTGCGCTTGCCTGCCGTTGACCGAGACCATCGCGCCGGGATCGGCCTCGCCGCGCAGCGTGAGGGTGCTCTCCCGCGTCTCCTTCTGCTCGGGCCAGGCCACCTTCAGCAACACCGACCGCGGGACGGCTTCACGCATCGGAGCAGCGGCCCCGACGACGCGCGCGCCTTCTCCCGCGGCCAGCACTGCGTCGCCGCCGCCCGTGGTGAGCTTCACTTCTCCCGCCTCGGCGACCACGGCGACCAGACCCTTGCCGTCGTTGAACACGGCGAACGAGCCGGTGGATGCTTGGGCCACCGCACTGCTGCCGGAGGTCTCGATCGCGACGGCGGTGTGGCCCGGCGTCGCCCCGATGCGGCCGCGTTCCAGTCGGAACCTGGCGCGGTCGGCGAGCAGCTGGCGCACCGACACTTCGGTGCGCTCGCGCACCTCGATCGAGCCGTCGCGCCCGACCTTCAACGTCGCGCCGCTGCGCACCGCGGTGCGCACCGAGTCATCGAGCCCGAGTGGAAGCGGGACTTGAACTGCGCTCCACAGCCCTTGCGCCCCGTGGCGGACTTGAACGTCGCCCTGCGCGGCAGAGAGCACGACCGCGACTGGGTCCGGTGCCACCGGCGCCTGCACCGCCGGCGCCGGCGCCAGCTTCTCGACCTTGGGCTTCTCGCCGCAAAAAGCGCATGACCCGCAGCCGGCCGCGGCAACCAGCGCGGCGAGCGAGGCGCGCGCGGCGGAGCGGCTCATGCGAGCGCCCTCTCTTGCACCACGGGCAGGACCACGGTGAAGGTGGCGCCCTTGCCCGGCTCGCTTTCCACCGTCACGCGCCCGTGGTGCTCCTCGCACACCTGATGGACCATGGTGAGGCCCAGGCCTTTCGCGTTCCAGTCCTGCTTGGTGGTGAAGAAGGGTTCGAAGAGGCGCGGGCGGACGGCGGGAGCGATGCCCTCGCCGGTGTCGGCGAACTGGATGGCGGCGAGCTGTCCGTCGATGCAGTGGTACCCGACAGTGAGCCGCCCGCCCGCAGGCATCGCGCGGCGCGCGTTCATGACCAGCTCGGCGAAGGCCTCGGTGAGCCTGGGCGGATTGCCCACAACGCGCAGCGGCGGCCCGTACTCGCGCACCACCTGCACGCCGGCGGAAGCGAGCGCCTCGCCGTTGCGGGCGAGCGAATCGTCGAGGAGCGCCTGCAGATCGACCGCGGTCTGCGCCTCCTCTCCCCCTCCGGTCAGCTGGATCCGCTGCACGATCTCGCGAATGCGAAGCGCCTGTGTCTCGATGCTTTCCAGCTTCTTGCGGCGGACCGAGTCGGCGGGCTCCTGCAAGAGGAGGAGTTGAGCTTGTCCCAAAAGACCGGCGAGCGGGTTGTTCACCTCGTGGGCGATGCCGGCGCCGAGCTGGCCCACGGCGGCGAGCTTCTGCGCGCGCAACAACAGATCCTGTGTCTCGCGCACCTCGCGCGTCTTCTCTTCCACGCGCTGGGCGAGCTCGCGGTTCCAGCGTTCGATCTCCGCCGCCATCGCGTTGAAGGCGCGCGCCAGATCGCCGAGCTCGTCGCCGCGATCGACGGCGACAACGCGGTGGCCCAGCTCGCCGCCGGCCAGGGCGGCGGCGCCGCGGTGCAATGCGCGGATCGGGCGCACGATGGCCCCGCTCGCGATCAGCGCCAGCACTACTCCCGCCGCGAGCGCAATGGCGACCGCCGCCGCCGTCCGCCGCGCCAGCAGGCGAGACTCGGCCAGGGCGTCCTCGGACGGCTCGTCTACCGCCACCACCCAACCCAGGTCGGGCACCTCGGCGGTTGCGCCCAGGCGCTCGACGCGGTCCGCGCCGGTGAAAGACAGTGCGCCCAGCTTGCCCGCCAGCGCGGCCTGCACGAGCGGCGAGAGGGCCATTGAGGAGCGCGCGGCGATGGCCTCGCGGCTGGGGCCCAGCACCACGCGTCCACTCCGGTCCACCACCACCGCGCCGCCGCGGGCGCCCAAACGCGATTCGGAGACCAGCGGCATGAGGCGCCTCAGGCTGAACTCGACCGCGAGCACCGGCCCGCCGCGCGCGCGCACCGCAACCGCCACGCGCGGCTCTCCCTCGCGAGAAGCGTGCGCCGGCCCGACCGCCGCTCCCACCTGGAGGGCGGCGCGCAAGGGAATGCTGCGGGCGAACTCCTCGATGTCCGCTTGTCCCAGCACCTCCCGGTCCGACAGCGACGGGTCCTGCGCGCGCGAAGCCAGATACACGGGCGGCGCGATCTGTGCGCCCTCCGGCGAGAGCAACGCGACAGCGGCCGCGCCCTCGATCTGGCGGAAGACCAGCCGCAGAGCGCCCAGGCGCTCCAGGGCGCTCAGTTGCGCGAAGTCCATCGCGTTGGCGGCCAACCCTGCGGCGTGCAGGCTCGCCGCCACCTCCGCCGAGACGCGCTCTGCCAGAAATCGCGCGGTGGCGACCTGCGCGGCGCGCGTGCGGTCCTCCAGCGCGCGGCGGGAGACCCTGAAGGCGATCCACCCCGCCCCGACGAGCGGCAGCACGGCGACCGGGACAATGGTGAACAAGGCGCGCGTGCCGATGCGCATTGCCGCAACTGTATCGCGGGAGGCGCTCCCGGCGCACGGAAGTTGTCGTTCCCTGATACTCTGAGGACATGTCGGACGCGGTGGGAGACGGACTCCGTGCCCTAGTCGTAGACGACGAGGAAGTCGTGCGCTCGGTCGTCCTCGAGGTGCTGGAGGGGATGGGCTTTGCGGTGGGGCCCGCCGACTCGTTGAGCGACGCTCGCAAGAAGCTCGGCGCTGCCGCCTGGGACCTGCTGGTGGTGGACAAGAACCTGCCCGACGGGAGCGGGCTCGAGCTTGCGCACGAGCTCGGCGCGCGCGACGTTGACGCGCAGATTCTGGTGATGAGCGGGTACGCGACCATCTCGTCCGCGGTGGAGGCGCTGCAGGCGGGCGTGGCCGACTACGTGGTGAAGCCGTTCGACCTGACCGATTTCCGCGCCCGCCTGCAGCGCGCGGTCGAGGGGCTCAAGCTGCAAGCATCGATCGTTTCCGCGACATCAACGCGAGCGTCGGCTTTTCCGGCGGAGATGCTCTCTTGCGCGCGCTGGGCACGTTCCTCCTCCACAGCGGGCGGGTTAGCGACGTGCCTTCCTATCCCGCGGACGGCGACGTGCTGGCGCGCTTCGGCGGCGACACGTTCGCCGTGCTCTTGCCGGAGACGGACCGCACCGGCGCGGCCACGCGCGCCGAGGATCTCCGGCGCACGGTGGCACAAGCAGAGCTGGGAACGGGGCTGCCACGCATCACCGTCTCGCTGGGCGTCGCCGCCTTTCCTAAAGACGCGCACGATGCCGAGGCGCTCATCGCCGCCACCGCCATTTCGCTCGATGCTGCCAAGGAGGCGGGGCGCAACCGCCTCATCTGCTGGTCGCTCGGGCTGTCGGCGGGCGGACGGCTGGACACGAGGACCGTGCGCCACGAGGCGGACAAGCTGGCTGCTCTGGAGCGCTCGATGCGCGAAGGCGCCTTCCGCGCAGTCTACCAGCCCATCGTGGATCTCGCGGCGCGGGACGAGCTGGCGTGGGAGGCGCTGGCGCGGCCCATCGACCCGGCCTTCACCTCCATTCTCGACGTGCTCGGGACGGCGGAGCGCGGAGGCCAGGTGCCTGCGCTGGGCCGCGTCCTGCGTGAGATCGAGGTCGCTGCCATTCGCGAGCTCCCAGCCGACAAGCTGCTCTTCCTCAACGTGCATCCCTTAGAGTTCCTGGCCGATGGCGGCATCGAGGCGGAGCCCGCGCTGCAGCCCTGGACGAAGCGCATCGTGCTCGAGCTCACCGAGGCCGGCCAGGTGAGCAACTTCGCGCACGCGCGGAAACGCGTCGCGGCGCTGCGGCGGGAAGGGTTCCGCATCGCGGTCGACGATCTGGGATCCGGTTACTCGAGCCTCAACAACCTGGCGCTGCTCGAGCCCGACTTCGTCAAGCTGGACATGGCGATGGTCCGCGGCATCGAGGAAGGTGGCCGCGCCGCGCGGCTGATCCAGCACATCCTCGAATGCGAGGGGATCGAGACGGAGGAGGAGCTGCGCGTGGTCCGCGAGATCGGCGTTTCGCTCGTTCAAGGTTTCCTGCTGGCGCCTCCGGGGCCGCCCTTTCCTCGCGCAGCGCTCCGCTGACGGTCGCGGCCGCCAGGCGGCGGAAAGGCGGGTTATCGGACTGATGATCCGGTAGCTGCGGGCGGGGCGGCAGCGCGATATAGATATTCGCGCACCGGGGTTCATCCTCAGCCCACCGGGGGTTGCTTGCGTCTGTTCGTCATCGGAGAGCATCGCTTCTCGACGCATGAGATCCCCTCCGGGAAAGCGCTCATCATCGGAAGCGATGAGGGCTGCGACCTGGTCGTCTCCGACGCCTCCGTCCCCTCGGCACGCCCGGCTTTCGCTGGGCCCTCCGCTTGCGCTCGAGGACCTGGGCAGCGGCTTTGCCACGCAGCTGGGCGCGGAGCGCCTCGAGCCGGGCGAAACGGCCGAGGTCCCGCCCGGCGACCCCATCCAGCTGGGCAAGGTCCTCTTCATGGTCGAGCGCCGCAGGGGCGTGCCGCCGCGGCGCCTCCTCTCCCGCGACTACTTCGAGCAGCGCCTCGAGGAGGAATGCCACCGAGATCATAGGTTCGGATAAGTGGCCTTCGGTCACCTGCGCGGAAGCTCCCCCCTGGTCTGGCACTCGGGGCAGGAATCCATAAGTGATCAAGGTATTTCCGTTCGGCAACTCACGAATCGCGTGCTGGAGAGAGAAACCTCCCAGCGGGTCCGCTTCGAATGCGAAATCGCCGTCGACGCCACCGAGCTTCCAGATGATGTCGCCGCTTTGCGAGTCGATTTTGATGACTTGACGTGGCGAGTCCTCGGTGAGCTCCGTCAGAACGAGGGGATCCGTGGCATCGATGGATAACCGGTCGAGAGCGTTCCATGAGAAGAGAAGCCGCCCACTATCGGAGTGACTTCAAACAGTTTTGAGTGGAGCTAACCGGGATCGAACCGGTGACCTCTTGAATGCCATTAAAGACAGAGTCGCGTTAAATCAAATAACTTAGAACGCGATTTGCACCAACGGCACGACAATCATTCACAAGCAATTTTTAATCATTGACAAGTGGCACGAACGCCAACACGCCAACGACACCCAACGGTCTAGTAGAGCGCAGCAATCACGCCCACGTTGGGTCTGGTTTTTGCCGCTGATCGCCTCAAGGATAGGGATGAGCAGGCAGCTAACCTGGACGAGTGCCTGAACGGCTTGCAAGTAGCATCGCTGGGCCCGGTACACCTGACGCTGGTAGTAAGTCCCCCCGTCGCAGGAGAATTC
>WNFC01011306.1_pt1 | contig 10434 bp, 8 predicted proteins | sample 5400541 | NCBI WGS metagenome assembly WNFC01 (sample SAMN13153342, study PRJNA577476) | soil metagenome | isolation source: 120 cm saprolite under Douglas fir tree site 2 hole 2 replicate 1 | place: USA:California | collected 2015-04-18
GTTTCGGTGAGGCGCTGCTGCGCCTGGCGCCACTCGGTGATGTCTTCGCCGATGGTGATGACGTGCGAAATGTCGCGCCCATCCTGCCGCATCGGGATCTTCGTGATCCGGTAGTAGCGGGCCTCGCCGCTCGCCTGCGACTCCATTTCCACTTGCTGCAGCTCGCCGGTGTCGAACACGCGGTCGAACTCGCGCTTCAGGAGATCGCGCGGCTGGCGATCGAGGACCTCGAAGATCTCGCGACCCACCGCGTCCTCGCGCGACACGCCCTGCGTCCCGGTCTCGCGCTTGCGGTTCCAGGCGCGGATGCGGTAGGCACGGTCGATCACGTACAACCCGACCGGGAGTGAGTCGATGATCTGAGCCGCGAAACTGCGCTGCGCTTCCATCTCGTGCGTGCGCAGCGCCACCTCGGACGCGAGGTCCTGCGACAGCTCGGTGGCGGCAATCATGGGGGCGAGGATGCGCGCCACTACGACCACGACGTCGTGCGCGATCGCTTCGTAGCGCCCGGTGGGAATGATGACCTCGAGCACACCGAGCGGCTCGTCTTCGTGGACCAGCGGCAGCCGCACGATCGAGCCCCCGGGAACGCCCTCCCGCTGGGGGCCGCGTCGCATCCACTCGGACACCGGCGGGGCGTAACCCGGCTGCTCCGCTTCGTCACCGGGCGTCGTGACCGGCGTGAACCGCGTGCCGTCGGGTGTGCGGAGCCAGATGCGGCAGCGGCGAAGGTTGAGGCCACGCCGCAGCGCGCTTACCACCCCGTGCAAGGCCTCCCCGGACGCGAGGCCCGCTTGCAGCACCGACGCCACCTCGGCAATGACCCGAATACCGGGATGCTCGGTATCGAGGGAGGGGACCGCCATCGGTGCCAAGCTAGGGATGACGCTCCCGGCGCGCCAGCGGCGCTTCGAACCGGACGCCGAGGAACGCCCGGACCTCCGTGACGGTGCCCATGAACACCGTAGGGCCGATCAGCAGCCCGAGGCGGGAGCCGTTGGGATCCCCGAACCGCAGCCCCAGGAGCCCCGTGGCGGCGCCCCACGGGGAACCCACGGCCAGGGGTGAGTGCGAGCCGACGTAGCCGGTCGTCTCGACGGTGAAGTCGAGCCCTATCTGGCCGCGACTCGTATCCGCGCCGAGCTGCGCAATGGTGGCCGTCGGCGTGCGGGCGGCGAGACTCGTGCCGAATATGAACCCCCGTGCGCCGCCGATGATGGCGCCTTCGTCGATGAACGAGCCGATGCGCGCGGTGAGCGAGAGCGCGGCGATCGGACCCGCGTGCACGGCGCGCGCCACCCCAAAGTCCAATCCCTCGACCTGCCACCCGCCTCCGACCGTGTACGCGAGCCCCGCGGTGAGCGCGTTGCCCTGCCCCGCGAGCGGCGTGGACAAACTCACCAGGGCCGTCAACATTGTGAGCATGGACCGACGCACGTTTGTGCTCCTGACAGGCGCCACTTCGGGGGCGCTCATCCGTCCGCCCGTCCGGCAGTCCCACAGTCCGACCGGGGCGGTCCGGCGGTCGGGCGGACCGGCCGTCGGGCGGCTCCGGTTCGAGCTCGACGACCATCACCGCTGGTCGCTGTGGTACTATGGCGAAGGCTCTCCCGTTCCGATGGTCCGCGGCGCCGAGATCGTAACATGGGTTGGGGACCAGCCGGTCACCCTCGCGGCGCTGGAAGATAGCACGGTCGGAAACCGCCGCCCTCCCGGCGGCGACGCGGTGGTGGTGCGGGGCCGGGCGGCCGGGGTGTGGGTCGAAGCAGAGCTCTTCACTTCAGGCGGGGCGGCCACGCCGCAGGCCTCCGTCACGGTGACCCTCTTTCCGGATCGGTTTCTACCGACGGTGAGGGGCGTGCGCTTCCTCCAGCTGCCCTACGCGGACGTGCTGGCGGGGGACGGATCGCTCGTTGCACTGGTAAACGGAGCGCACTCGGCGGACCCGAGCCGGGTGGTCACGCTGGGGACGCCCGAAGCGGAGGGGCTTGCGAGCCATGCCGCGACTGGGCTCACCCGGGGACGGCGCGGTCTCGCGATTGCGTTCGACGCGGGCGAGCCGGGGGAGGCCCGCGTGCAGCTGTCGCGGGACGGGCTCGAAGCGGTGAGCAACTGGCTGCCGACAAGGCCACTGCGTCCCGAAGGCGACGTGTCGCGCATGCGCCTGTGCTTCCATCCGGAGGGCGACGGCCTGGATGCGCTGCGGGCGCTGTTCGTGCCCTCCTCGCCGGTCGATCGGGAGCACCTCGCCGAGGCGGTAGCGCCCACCGGCTGGTGCACGCGGGCCGAGTGGCCAGGCACCGTGGCCGAAGCCGACGTGATCGCGAATCTGGATTTCAGCGCCGCGAACTTCGACCGTCGCTTCTTCCGTAACATCGAGCTCGACGACGGCTATCAGCGAGCCGTCGGGGCGTGGGAGCCGAACGAGCGCTTCCCGCACGGCCACGCCTGGCTCACCGACCAGATTCACGCCCGAGGCTTCAAGGCCGGCCTGTGGATGGCGCCGTTCGGCGCGGCCGAGGCTTCCGGGGTTCCCTCGGCCCAGCCCGACTGGCTGCTGCGCGATGCGAGCGGTCCCGTGGTATGTGAGTCGCGCGAGACGTGGGGCGGCAAGGTTTACGCGCTCGATGGCGCGCACCCCAAAGCGCAGCAGTGGCTGTTCGATCTCGCCCGCCGGGTCGTACGGGAGTGGGGCTACGACTACCTCCGCATCGACCGGTTGCGCTGGGCGACGGTCGGTACGGCGCACTATGGCGGCCTGACGCACGCGGAAGCGTACCGCGCTGGGCTGGGCGCGATCCGCGACGGCCTCGGCACCGAGGCACTGCTGCTCGCGAGCGGCGCGCCGTTGCAACACGCCGTTGGACTCGTCAACAGCATGCGGATCGGACCGGACGTGGACGCCAGCTGGCCGGGCATCCAGCCGCCGGCGCGCGCCGCCGGCCTGCGGAGCTTCTACCACCGATCAGCCTGGCTGAACGATCCCGACTGCCTGGTGGTGCGCCCTCCGCTCTCGCGGGCGGCCGCCGAAGTCTGGGCGTCCGTCGTCTCGATCACCGGGGGGCTCACCCTGTTTGCCGACAACCTCCCGAAGCTCCCACCCGATCGCCTCGCCCTGCTGCAGCGAACGCTTCCGGTCGCCCCCCTCGCCGGCCGCGCGCTCGAGGCGGGTGTGGCCGAGCGCGATACGGCCCCCGCGATCGTGGCCGGCGACGACGTTCACCCAATCAGCGGGCCATGGCGCTTCCGCACGGGCGACGATCCCAACTACGGCTCCCGCGCGTTCGACGAGGAAGCGTGGGAGACGATCCGTGTGCCGCAGCGGTGGGACGAGCCCGGTGGGGCGCATCCGCAGTACGCCGGGTTCGCCTGGTATCGCACGCGGTTCCGCCTCCCCGATCACGCCGCCGGAAAACCGGAACCCCGGAACGTGTACGTTGAGCTCGGCAAGATCGCGGACGCCGACGAGACGTTCGTGAACGGCGCGAAGGTCGGCCAGACCGGTGAGCTGGCTCCGGGCGGACAGGGCGACGCGCAGGCCTATCGCCGATATCGCGTGCCGCCCGAGACCCTGAACTGGGGGGGAGAAAACGTGCTCGCCGTGCGCGTGCTGGGAAGCGGGGGGATCTGGAGCGCGCGCCACAGCCGCCCACCGCGTACCTGGGTGGCGGAGGGTGCAGCGCGCTGGTGGACGGTCGCGGTCGTGAACTGGGAGGACGAGCCCCAAGACGTATCCCTCCCGCTCGCGGCGCTCGGCATCGTGGGTACGCGGTTCGACGGCTACGATGTGTGGCGCGACACAGCCGTGCCCGATGTGAAGGACAGCCTGACCTTCGCCCTCGAGCCGCGCAGCGCACGCACGCTGGCGATCCGCCCCGCAGTCGCCCGGCCCCAGGTGATCGGCACCACGCGTCACATCGTGCAAGGAGCGGTGGACATCGCGGACGAGACCTGGGACGCGACCACGCGCAAGCTCAAAGCGAAATCCACGAACCTCGATGGCCGCGCCTACGCGGTCACGATTGCGGTCCCCAAAGGGCTGCGGCCGGGAGCCTGCAAGGCCGACGTCCCGTGCACGGTGAGGCGCCTGGAGAGCGGGCATGCGGTGCTGCAATGGGCCGCGGGGGGCGACGGACGGGACATCAAGTGGGAACTGAGTTTCCGGTCCCCGTCATCTCGATCCCGCGAATGAACCAGCGCTGCGCGATGAAGTAGAGCATTGTCAGCGGTATCACCGCCGCCAGCGCCGTCGCCATGTGGTACGACCAGCTCAGATCGTACGTGCCCTGTAGGTTCGCGATGCCCACCTCGAGCGGCTGCATCGCGCTCGAGCGCGTGGCCGCGAGCGGCCACACAAAGCTCCTCCACTGATCGGCGAACCCGAGCACGGCGAGCGTGGCGAGCGCGGGCCGCGAGGGCGGCACGATGACTCGCCAGAAGATCGTCCACTCTCCCGCACCCTCCAGTCGCGCGGCGTCCTCGACGTCACGCGGCAGGGTACGGAAAAACTGGCGCAGCAGAAATATGCCGGTGACCGATACCAGCTCGGTCGAGATCAGGCCCTGGTAGGTGTCCGCCCACGCGAGCGCGTCGATGAGCAGAAATCGCGGGATCACGAGGACAATGGCCGGCACCAGCAACGCACACAGATAGCCGAGGAACACGCGGTCCCGGCCGGGAAAGCGGAGCCGCGCGAAGGCGTACGCCGCGGTGGCGCTCGTGAGGACCTGCCCCGCGACCACGGCGAGCGAGAGGATCACGCTGTTCGCCAGGAAGCGCTCGAACGGTAGTGCCACGAGCGCCGCGGCGAAGTTCTCGGGGACCGGATGGCGCAGCGAGCCCGGCTCGCTCATCAGGGCCGTGGCGACCATATAGAGGAAAGGAGCGATCATGACGCCCGCGAGCGGCAGCCCAACGGCGTAGGCCATCCACCCGCCCCGCCGTGCTTGAGGGCGCCGTTTACGCATACTCCACCCGCCGGTCGAGCAGCTTGAGCTGGGCCCACGTCGCCCCGAAGAGCAGCGCGAAGAAGAGCAGCGCCATGGCGCTCGCGTCGCCGAATTGCTGCAGCTCCCAGCCGGTCCGGTAGATCCGATGCACAATCACGTCGGTGGTGCCGAGCGGCCCGCCGCCAGTCAACACCATGACGAGCGCCAACACCTGGAACGCGCCAATGATCCCGGTCACCAGCACGAACAGCGTCACGGGCAACAGCAGGGGAAACGTCACGCGCCAGAAGCGCTGCCAGGCATTCGCGCCGTCCACGCGCGCCGCGTCCAGGTAAGCCTGCGGGATTGCCCGCAGGCCGGCGATGAAGACCGTCAGTTGGTAACCCAGCTGCATCCACACCGACACGAGCATCACCGCGAGGAGCGCCGTCTTGGGATCTCCCAGCCAGTTTACCGGCGCGAGACCGGCGCGTGTCAGCAGCTGATTGAGCAACCCGAAATCGGGGTGGTACATCCACTGCCACACGAGAGCGACCGCGACCACCGATGAAGCGTACGGCAGCAGGAACAGCGCGCGCAGCGCGGGCGCCCCGATACCGGATCTCCGTCGCCCTCCGATCACGAGGGCAAGCACGAGCGCGAGCGCCATCGACACCGGCACGTACAAGGCGTACAGCAGAGTGCGACCCAGCGCCGACCAGACCAGCGGGTCGCGCACGACGCGCGCGTAGTTCGCGAGCGCCACGAACGGACGGACCGCCTCGATCGGGCTCCAGCGGTGCAGCGAGACATACAACACCATGAGCAGCGGCAAGAGGGAGAACAGGGCGAGGTGAAGCGCTGACGCTGCCAGGAATCCCCAGGCGGCCACCGTTTCGCGCCTCGCCCGCGGAGCGCTCGCGATGCTCCAGGCGGCGAACAGTGTGCTCAGGGGCCCAAGGATGGCGAGGCCGACCATGATCGGCAGCCAGCCGGCTGTGCCGGCTTCCCCGGGGCGCGCTCGCAGCTCGATCCAGCGCCCGGGCGCCAGGCGCACCGCCACGGCTGCGCGCATCACGCCGCCAATGTCGCGGCGCCACGCCGTCGCCGGCCCCGAGTCGCCCGGCACGATCTCGGCCCCCGCCCCCGCCCCCGCCCCCGCCCCGCGAGCGAGGGGGGTGAGGGGCGCTGGCGCACTGCGAATATCTGGGATCCGCGCCGCGGCCTCCTGCATGAGGAGCCGCGTGTCGTACAACCAGCGATCAGTGGCATCGCCGGCGGCGCGTCGCACGTCGGCGAACACCGCCACCCCGAACAGCAAGGCCACGACGCCGTACGGCCCGAACGTCTGGCGCCATGCGCGGCGCGGCCTGCCGATCGCTCGCAGGCCTTGCGCCCCCGCGATCAGGAGGAGCAGCAGCGCGCCCGCCGACCACGGCGAGACCGGCCACGGGAGCGGCGCGGGCCGGGCGGCCACCGCGCCCACGACGTCCCAACCGTCGCGATCGAGCAGTGGTGCGAGCGCCGCGTCGCCGGTCCAGCGGACGGCGACCTCTCGGCGGACGCGCTGCAGCGTGGCCGCGGGCAAGGGCGCGGCGGTCGCGCGCACCAGCGGCGCGGTGGCGTGGTAGATCTCGAACCGTCCGGAGAACCCCGGGAGCTCTTCGAGCGCCCGGGCCTGAATCAGGAGCTGCGGCAGGTCGTATCCCGCGCCGCGCCCCGCCCGCGGAGGCGGAGTCACGACCGTGAGGTACGCGGCCACCGCCGTCGCCTCTCGCCCGGCCAGCGCGCGCTCGTAGCGGCCCTGCGCCCGCTGCGCCAGGGCGAGCGGCAGGAGGATGCCGGCGGCCAGGGCGACCGAAGCCATCGCGCGCCACTTTGTCAGCCCGGTCATCGCGTGGCTCCCAGTAGCCGATCGAGCTCACGCGCGGTTGCGCGGACGGCCCGCGCTGGATCGGCACCGCCCACGGTAACGCGGTCCATCAAGTCCGCAAGCTCGGCCTCCACCTCGCGCCACTGGCCGAGGCGCGCTCCCCAGCCCGGGCGGCCGTGCGCGGCGGCGCGCAGAAACGCCGCCTCCCAGCCCGTCGTGTCGGCCGCCGCCACCGCTTGCGCGGCCGCGGGCACGGCCGGCAGCTCGACGCCGGCGTCACCGCGCGCCGCATCCGGCAGCGAGTCGGTCAGATCGGCGGCGAGCTCGACCCCGGCTTTGCGCCGCAGCACGCCCGCCGGAACCGCATACCCGGTCGCATAGAGCAGCGTGGCCGCTGGCACACCGGCGCGATGCGGGACGGGCGCGAATCCCACCCGCAAACGGCCCGCCGCGACCTGAGATCGAAGAGCGCGTACCGCGTCGTGCCCGACGGTCATGAACGCGATGCGGCCGGCCGTGAACAACCTGGCGATCTCGACGCCGGAGGCGGTCGGGTCATGAGGGCGCGGCGCGATCCCCCAGCGCGTCACCCAGCCCCCGTACCAGCGGATGGCCGCGACGGTGGCTGAGCCATCGAGGCACCCCGAGGCGCGGCGGCCGCCGGGACACAACACGTCGCCGCCCCCAGCCCAGATCCACGCGACCCAGAAGGACGGTCGCAGGTCGAAGCCCGCTCCCCACTGATCGATCCGCCCGTCGCCATCGCGGTCGCGCGTGAGCAGCTGCGCCATCCGCAGGAACTCATCCCACGTCCAGTCGTCGGTCGGATATGGAATCGCAGCCCGGTCCAAGAGGTCGCGATTGTACGCCACCATCAGCGGCGCATATCCTCGAGGGAGACCGTACAGCGCCGCACCGCGACGGAAAATCGCGAGGACCTCCGGGTTGTAGCGCGCGAGGTCGACGCCCGCGCGGGAGAGGTAGGGGGCGAGATCGAGAGCTCCTCCCCGGTCAGCGAGCGCAGGGACGTCGACGTCGTCAAGCTGGAACACGTCGGGGAGGGTGTCGCGCGCCGCCGCCGTGAGCAGAAGCCGGCGGTACTCTGCCCGGGATAGCGCGGCGTTGCGCTGCACCACGCGCAATCCGGGGTGTCGGGCACGATAAGGGATGAGCAGCTGGTCCTCGAGCTGCGCCGCGCCGTCGTCGGCGCGGTGCAGCAACTCGACCGCGGGGCTGGGCCCGGCGCCGCATCCCCAGCAGCCGAGCCAGCACCCCAGACCCAGAGCCAGCACACGCCTCACGGCAAGCGCGCTCCGGCCGCGTCGAACAGGTGCAGCTGCCGGCGGTCGAGCTTCACGCCCACCCGGTCGCCGGCACGGAGATCGGAGATGCCGTGCACACGCGCGACGAGCGGCTGGCCGCCCGCGTCGAGCCGGACGAGCGTGTCCGGGCCGAGCGGTTCGACGCCGCGCACGTCCGCCGTCCCGATCCCCTGATCGGGGGCGACGAGGCTCACATGCTCCGGCCGCACGCCCAGGTAGATCTCGCCTTCGTAGCGCTCCAGCGTCACTGGAACAGACCAAGTGCCGCAGTCCACCACGCCGACCGCGTCCCCGGTGCCTCTTCCCCTGCCGGTGAGGATGTTCATGCCCGGGTTTCCGATGAAGCGGGCGACGAAGACGTCGGCTGGCAGGCCGTACAGCTCGGCGGGCGTGCTCACCTGGCGGAGGCGCCCCCCCTCGAGGACCGCGATCCGCTGGCCCATGGTCATGGCCTCGACTTGATCGTGGGTCACGTACACGACGGTAGTACCGAGGGCGCGGTGCAGGTCCACCAGGACGTCGCGCAGCTCACCGCGCAGCGCGGGCTCGAGACTCGCGAGCGGCTCGTCGAGCAGAAAGACCTGCGGTTCGCGCACCAGGGCCCGACCCAAGGCCACACGCTGCCGCTCTCCACCGGAGAGTTCCCCCGGGCGACGGTCGAGCAGCGGTTCGAGCCTCAGCCGCACCGCGGCCTGCTGAACCCGACGGGCGATCTCGGCGGCCGGGACGCGCCGCACCTCGAGCCCGAAGGCGAGGTTTTTGCGCACGGTGAGGTGAGGGTACAGGGCCTGCGTCTGGAACACCATCGCGACGTCGCGCGCGGCGGGATCGAGGCGGGTGACGTCGCGCTCGCCGATCAGGATTTCCCCGGCGGTGGGCTCCTCGAGCCCGGCGATGCAGCGGAGCACGGTCGTCTTCCCGCAGCCCGACGGTCCGAGCAGGACGAAGAACTCGCCGTCGGCCACCTCGAGCGACAGGCCGTCGAGCGCCGGCCGCCCCTCGGGATCGTACCGCTTGGCGACGCGGCGGAGGGTGACCGACGCCACGGAGGTTTAGTCCCGCGTGGGCAGCTTGAACTCGACCGGCAGCTCGAACCGCACGCGCACCGCCCGGCCCGCGATGCGCCCCGCCGTAAAGCGCGCCGCCCGGACGTAGTCCTTCGCCGCCTGATTGAACCGCGCGTCGCTGCTCTCGACCACGCGCAGCGTGCCGTCCTCGACCCGCCCGGTCGTGTCGATCACGGCCTCAATGATGACCCGCCCGCTGATCCGGGAGAGGAGCAACGACGCGGGGTACGAGAGCGTTGGACCAGACACAAGATGCGGTCGCTCCTGCAGCTCGGTTTCGCCGTACACATCGCCGGCGATATGCAATGTGATGGCGGGCTGCGAGACGGCGGAAAATTCGACGGGCACCTCGACCAGCACCTGCACGACCCGCCCGCGCACGCGAGCGGGCCGGAACAGCGTCTTCAGCACCAGCGTCCGGGCAGCGCCGACCAGCACGGAATCGGAACCCTGTACGACCTCGGCCGTCGCCGGCTCGGGGTTCCCGGCGCTGTCGATCACCACCCGTACCACGACCACGCCATCGCTGCCGCCGGCGGGGTAATGCAGCGGCGGCGTCAGCACGACCTCGGGCCGCTCGTCCACTTCGCCGATGGCGTAGACGCGCTGCGGCGAGGGTGGCGGCGGGACGAACACCGTCGATCCGCACGCCCCCGCAACCGCCACACCGATAAGCAGTACCTGTCTCAAAGGGGGACTCCGCTCAGAGCGCCGCGATCTGCCGAAGCAGCTCGACGTAAGCGGTCTTCGAGCAGTACGCCATAGGCGCGGCTCACCTCGCGCTTGAAGTCACTGAGCAGATCCTGCTGCATCGCGTGCTTCGCCTTGTACTCCTTGAGTGTCGGCACCGAGTCCACGCTGATCGGGAGCACGATCGTGCCGGCGCGCTCGAACGCGTCGTAGTCTTCACTGAAGGCGCAGTTCTCGGCGGTACAGGTGCTCGTGAACGCGAGCGGGAAAAACGCGAGCAGCACGTGCTTCCGTCCCCGAAACGAGGACAGGGCGATGTCGGTCCCCGCGGTGGACGGCAGCGCGAAATCGGGCGCCACGGCCCCGACGGGCAGGGTCGTCGAGGTCGCAGCCGCCAAGGTCAGGCCCCCGGCGCGCTCAGCACGGCCAGGGCGATCCAGTAGACGAGGAGTGCCGTCACCACTCCGGTGACGATCACGCCGCGGACCGTCTCGATCGGTTTCTTCGTCGGCCCGGTCGTTCCCACCAGCGCGTTGATCTGGAACAACGCG
>WNFC01021044.1_pt1 | contig 10434 bp, 14 predicted proteins | sample 5400541 | NCBI WGS metagenome assembly WNFC01 (sample SAMN13153342, study PRJNA577476) | soil metagenome | isolation source: 120 cm saprolite under Douglas fir tree site 2 hole 2 replicate 1 | place: USA:California | collected 2015-04-18
TGAAGGCGCTGGTGACGGTGTCCGCTGTATGAAAAGACCCTGACTGCGACCTATAGATCCAGAGGGAAAGAGATCGTCACGTCGGCTGGACATCGTCACCGTGCGGGACGCAATTCGGGGGGTGTTGAGAGGCGCCGCTGCGACCTCATCGGTGACACGCCACTCTCGCTTGATTGATTATCATGCCACAGATTTGGCTCAGAGCTCAGCTCATTCACGCCTCTTTCGCACAACAAACAAAGTACTGGTATCTACATTTGGAGTGGAACGGAGCCGCTGACCGATCAATTAATCATGGACCGCTCATCTGAGTCCGCATGCGTCGCCATTTTCATGTGATCGACTCTCATGATCGTACTCGTTCGGTGCGGTGCAATTATTACTGTGGCGGTTGCGGGCGGGTGTACCTAGGTTGCCCGGGATCTCACTCGCACGACGATCAAACTGAGGCGTTTGAAACATAAGGACTGGATGACCCTTAAGTATATGTGTCACCGTGAGACTGATCATGCATAGCACTGAGACGGAAGCAGCGTGAGACAATTTGGGCGTTCGTGTACAGTACTGTATGATGAAAGCAAGACGGGCAACGTCGTGCGCCATACGGTCCCGATCACAGGCAGTGGCATTTCGGACATCACACCTCGACTGATGGCAGCTCCTTCATCACCAGAGACCGTTGAACGCACAGACCTCGAAAAACACGAATTCGCACAGTACATCCTCCGAGAACATGGCACGTATTTTCCAAAGTGGGCGCGTGCTGACATGGCTACCCTCGGAAACGCTCACAATCACCTAGATTAGAGGATATGTCCTCATTAACGGAGTCAGTACCGAACCTGAAACAACGAATCAATCAGATGCAGACGCAGCATACTGCAGAACTCGAGAAGCTCTATGCACGCCAGGCGGCACAGTACCTTGACGATGCGCTAGATCGGTATGCAGCGCAGGACGACGAGGCTAACGGCGATTACTCAGGAGTCATCGATGTTTGTCATTTTCAAAAAAAATTCCGCGGACCACCTCTGACATTCGCGTCTAGGAGCTCTATAATCAATCGCGTCATGGGAAGACAAGCTTCGAAACCAGGTTCGATCGCGAGACGACATTGGTGCGCCTGGCCCACGTGGAGACCGTTGCGCCACTACTGTCCAAGGTCGCTAACAAACAGAGGGAAGAAGAATCGCGCAAGCGGCGCGAGGTGCAATTTCCTCAGTCCGCGGCCGAATTCAACATTATTCAGGACAAGGAACTACAACAACGCATAGCACGCTTCTTGACATCAGATGCCATTGTTCAAGATAAGATGCTAAACGAGTACAGTTGGGGGTGGCGACAGGTTCAGCGGCTCAAGGAAGAGTATCTGAAAGACGTAAGTCCGATTCGATCAAATTTCGCGGCGCTTATCAAGGGAGCATTCTGTTGTGTTGTAGTTAACTTTCAAGGAAGACATACAGAGAAGGGTAACTGTTGTCAGAGACCCACGAAGAAAGCCTACCCTCACATGATTTTAGCCCCGTACGTACACGTATTGTGGCACCCCGTAACCTGGATGTATGAGGCTGTAATGGGCGACCGAGTCCATCGTGAATGTATTTATCGAACCTTATGTCTAGAACTGCCTGCGGCAGTCGTTGCGAACGCGTTTCAAGTTACCATTCCACTGACCGGATGATTCGTAACGGCAAAGACGTGGGTACCGTCAATTGTTCTATGGACACGCCGTCAAGGAGTAATTCATACGGTTGGTGCGGCGTCTTGAACATACCCACTTGTTGACCATGCTGTGCGTGTTGTGTCGGCAGGAGAATGCCGGCCACAGCGGGAAGCGAACAGAGGTAACATCGTGTCGTCAGAGAGCATGTGTGTCGAGATCGCGGTTCCGTTGAGAACGAGGGAGGGCGTCGACACGAGTTGTCCAGCTTTCCGCGGCGACCGAGACAGGAACGTTGTTTCGTCATATCTGAATCGGGGATCTGAGAAGAGAGCGTCGAGCGTCTGTTGAAGCGCAGAAGACTGGAACTAGACGGCACAGCCATTTGATGAGTTGGGCGTGTCTCGTAGCGGAACATGCCTAATGATTCATCATCTCTCACATCATCAATCCGTGTCTGTGACCGCCGCAGGCATCTTCAAGCCAGGCATCTCCGTTTCTGATTCGCATCGTTTCCCTGCTCCCATCCGCCCGAGACGGACATGGCTGTCCTTGAGCGCGCCACATATCTGTCTCACAAGCGAGCTCCCCATAACTCGGCTCTCCAAAGTCAACCGTACCTACCGTTCTGCCTCACTGTCTCATCGTTACCATTTGGCGAAGCTCCCGCGCGCTCGATTCCAGTTCCGCTTCGTATAAACGCTTCACTGTTCTGTGGCCATTTCCCCACTTTCAGCATCTCTGTCATATTATGTCTGCCGCTACTCGCCAATACATGCCACCCAACGGAAGAATCCAAACAACCAACTTGGTGCGTAGTTTTCATCCCTGCTCAGAGGCGTCCCTGCTTAGCCATCTATGGGTTAGCCATACCAGTCGAACGTGCCGCAAGCTGTTGCGACCCTGCTCGAGACGACAAAGCAACTGCAGGAAACGCTACGTCTCTGGAGCATGTCGCGTGTATCAGAACAGCACGTCAGCGACATCTACGTACGCCTGGGCACCGAGTTCAACTCGACCGTGGTCGCATTTCAAAACTTTCGCATTGACATGAGGTCCGTCCTTATTTTGCATTGCTTCGCCTTTGCTTTCACACCTAACGCGCTATGATCTCTAGCGATATATATCAAATCCCGCAAGATTTACGCACAGTGCTCGAAGCATGCCTCAGCGAGGAACCTTCAGCACACACGCTGAACAAGTATCTCCCGCGAGTACGGCAAATCATCGCAACGCTATTGCGCGAGTTGCAGAGCAAGCAAGCAGCATATTGGCATGCTGTTGGTGATACCTCGGTGCGCCGTTGAGGTGTCACGGTATACGCGGCGTGCCATTCTGGCACCGTTCAAAGCGAGTATATTAGGCGTGCACGCAAATCATTAATTAGGGTTGGTAATAATAGTCGTAAAGACAAGGGTCTCGTACGATTGTATAGATCATGCGCACATTATTTGTATATTAGCTTAGATGTCTAAATTTTTTTCGTTGCCTGGAAGCTTGAAGCGGGCTGCGCCTTACCTGGACACATTGAGTGCGTCATTTCGATCGGAGGAGGTCGTTGCAGGATGGCAAATACTATGTTCCTGGGCCTGCTGCTTATCCGAGATACCAAGGATCGAGAGGAAGAGCAAGAGCAGGTCAGACGCTAGCTTAGCTAATTTACACTCGATCGGCGAAAGTAACGTGATGTGAACCGAGTCAGCCCCCTGCGTGCCCCTGCCAGACTCGCGCTCACCCTCATATACCGTACTGTATGTTCCGACCATGGCACCCCCCAAAACAGCGTGCTTCGACCTCTAGTCGCTCAACGCAACGCAACCCTCCCCCTCGTTTGTCTTCGCATCCGGAAGATGCCCAACCAAACGAGTCCGTCAACAAGCGACAGCGATACCCACCGTCTATCAATAGTGCAGCTGTTCAACAACCGCCGCGGAGAACAAGGCAACGGACTCGATCGGAAAAGCAGTTTATAGCCTGGGAACCCTCTGAATCTATGCGACGTGCGCCGCCGTCCACATCATAACCTTCATCCTTACGCAGGACCTTGTCCTTCTAGCCACTACGGGAAATCCAACCTCCGCACCACCAAATGCTGCCCAACCCGTAAGCGATCATACTCGGAGATCAAGAAATCCCCCACCGGCGCCACCAGCTCTACCATCGGAGCCCCCAGCTTCAAAGCGTCGGAAACTAGAAGCTGCTCCGTTTGCCGAGATAAAACGCGGATGCCCGACAGAGAAAATCGTCTTGGCTTCCACGTCATCTGTGTCACCAGTGTCATCTGAGACACTCGTTAGCGAACATAGGGTTAAGAGGGAACGCAGCATCTCGCCAGAGTTGTCTGCAGAGCCACAGCTCATTACCGCCGGCTCTAAGAGATATGCGCCACTTCCGCCAGAGTGCAAGAAATCGCACCCAAATCACAATGCAGCAAGGAACGCGTGGGCAAAGAAGGAGCAGGAGGCGTTGAAAAGACTTGGCTTGAAAGTGGTACGGACGTTCATCAGGTATGTGGTACATCATTCAGCCTTGCCGGTTTCTCACATGTCATTTTCGTAGGGAGGATGGGATGGTTATCGACTGGTAACTTCAAAGATGATCCGCCGAAGGACTCAATCTAAGTACCTTTCTCAGGGAGACTACCGACTCTGTTCCAGTAGAGGCCGATGCCGTCATCGAACGCGCGCTACTGCTTAACCACGCCGGAATACTAAATCCCGATGCACGGTCCTTCAAACCCATGACGCCATCCCTGGCACATATATCCCCGGATTTGGGTCCGCCCCGTGTTGAGGAGGAGAACCGCACACCGTTCGTGGTCGAAATTGCGACCCAGGCCCTCGACGGTCACGGTAGATGCGAATCTGGCGAAGAGTCTGGTTCTAGTGCTGGAGTTGCGCAGATGATCAAGCCCTCTAATGATCCATTTCAGGAAGGAGGGAGCCAGCAGCAAGAGCATCCCGTGCATCCAAACACACGACGGCAGACTTCGGTCAACGTTCTTGCCCCTATGGCAGACTTGAGAACGTCCCCGGGGGAACTTGCACACGACGTTCCTTCTGACCACACCCGGTGCCACCAAACTACAAATAATGTCCCTTCGCGCGCCACTCCCCCATCTGGTGGAGCATGGAAGCAATCTTCGAGTCCTCAGACTCCCTATCGTCCATCTCAACAATGTTCTATGTCCCCTCAACTTTCACAAGCAACGCCATCGCCCTCACGGCGCGCTATAGATGCCTTACAGCACATATTGTACATCAAACGACAGTTCAATCACGAACCATCGGACTTGCTGAAGCCACCTGTTGTATCACCATCACCATTGTCACCTTTGCGGAAGCTGTATCCCTTGCCGAGGACACAGAAATCTGGGAGTCCTTCCGGACGATCTCTTGAGTCTTCTGCAGATGCGGTCGCAGCAGCAATCAATGAGTCCACACATCTCGATCGACACCAACCGACCACTACACCGCCGCCAAGCACGCCATTGCGTGTATACAAGAGGCGTCCTGGGTCCTCTGCGACCCCCGTGCGGAGAAACGAAAGCAACGCCGCCCCCCAAGAAGACGAAGAACACCAAACGCGACGCTCGCACTCTTCGGGGGGACACTCGTCACCGCCAATCGCGGTTCTGGTCCCCATGGATTCCTCTCCTGCGAGCCGGAAAGCCTCATCGAGCGCTTACGGCGACGAATACGACGAGTTAGAGCTGTCCTTTCCTTCCTCTCCAATGCCGGCCCCTCCAATAGCTCGCCCAGACCCACATCTGCCAGCACTCGCCATCGTTCTCGCCGAGTCGCCACCGCCAGTGGAGCTCGTGGAACCGGCCTTGCAGCATTCCCTCTCGGACATACCGCCCGGGTCGCCCGATGAAAAGGCGAAGATGCGGTCCTCTGCGCTTGGCTATTTCAAACGGTACTGCCGGACCTTCGACACGGATCGTCGTGCGCTCGCGGAAGCGTACACCCCCGATGCGTTCTTCTCGTGTTCTCAGCGCAACCTGCGCGCACAGGGCCGTGATGGTATCCTGGATGCTCTGCAGGCGTTGGGACCCGCTGTCCTTTGCTCGATCAACAGCGTGGAGTTCGACGTGGCGTATCTTGGCCCCGGTATCGGCCTGTTGCTCGTCGTCCTTGGCACCATGGATGGCACGCGAGATGGTAACGGGGAGGTTAGGTATGCTATGAGCTTCGTGCTGCGGCCCGGGACGGAGGACGACCAGGAAAGGTCGGTTTTTTTTTTGCCTCATCACGTTGTGGATATTGCTTAAAGTTTTTTTCTCTTTTTGATGGGCTATAGACCGCCCGGGGGGTCGAGACCACTTGTGGCGGCCGTGCATCAGATGGTGCTTAGAGATGATACCCTCCGCATGTCGGCGTCGGGTTTGATGCCCTCGGCTGTCCGTGATCGTTAGTCGGGTTGGATGGCTTGCTGTGCTGTATCGAATGACGTATGGTAGAGCACCCACCGTACTCGTATCTTCCAGCTTCCCTTGCCGTTGCAGCAGGCGGCAATCGCACCGCACACGCACCTACGTAAGTGGTTATATTCCCGAATTCACGGGCGTTCTGGATAGGCCTGTGTTTTATTGGCGCTCGTCGGATGGCAGTAGAAAGGCGGCTCGCGTGTGCGACTCTTACAGCTCCTTCTGATATCTGTATCTGTATACTTACTCTGGATTCCTGCAATTATGTATGTTTTGTTATTGTTACAGTAGCTTTACTTTCCAATACTACTGGTAAAAGAGGATCTTGAACGAAAAGCGTCCGTATTCCACGTGACTGATTTGTGGGTTTGCGTTTGCTTTGCCGGCGGACCGACCGAACAGACAGCGCAGTTAGTTTAGATCGTGCTTCGACTCTGCGTCGGTCCTCAACTGCCCATGGCACTCCCAACACAAGGTCGCGTGCTTCTTGATACAACTGCAGGTGATATTGACATCGAGCTATGGTCCAAAGTGCGTGACGACAATTCACGCTCGTGCGAGCGTAGAGTAACTGACTCTCTGCAGGAAGCACCGAAAGCATGCCGGAATTTCATCGCGTTGGCAATGAAGGTAGGCACGGCGGGACCCCCTAGCGCCCCGAATGACTTGCTATGTGGTCCTAACTGCTCGCTCGTGCGCAAAAATACAACGAACAAATAAAAACAGGCTATTATGACGGCGTCGTCTTCCACCGGTAAGCAATTCCGACCCTCCCCCCCCCACTACGCTCTCCATTGACGGGTTTCGCCCTTTTTACGGCAAATTTCTTTTTTTCCTTTTCTATGCTCCCTAAAGGGTGGTCCCCGATTTCCTCGTGCAGACGGGTGACAGAACGGGCACGGGTGCTGGAGGGGAGTCCTTCTTTGGAGGTGCGCGCGACTATCTGCTCTCTTTCAGCCCGCGTGTCGACCGGTGGAACGACAACAGAACAGTTCGAGGATGAAATTCACCCGCGTCTGCGCTTTGCGCATCGCGGGCTCGTCGCGATGGCGAACAACGGCGCGAAGAACTCGAACGATTCGCAATTCTTCATCACGCTCGGTGCGTCGTTCCTTACTTCCACGCGTGTGTGTTTCTTTGCTGAACTGAGTGTATGTGTTTCTCGGCATGGTGTAGACCGAGCAGATGAGCTTCACGGTAAGCACACGCTGTTCGGGCGGTGTGGAGGTGAGACGATATATCGAGGAGAAACGAGCGCAACAGCGCGCACGGCAAACAGCAATTCGTGAAAGGGAAGAGGTTGCACGTCGGAAGGGTGCAAAAAAGTGCGTGCCCTCTTCTGTTGCGGGTTTGGAGCTCTCGCTGAGGGGGTCCCAGAGACACCAAATTGTTAAGTTTCGGTGCTGACGCAGACGAGGAAGAGGAAGACGCCGCCGTCCCGAAAAAGAGCGTCGCACGTCCAGATTGTGAGTGACTGGATGCTGGGAATCGCCGCTTTTCTCTGAGCCCGTGTTCTGGCACAGTGGTTGAAAACCCTGATCAACTGAGTATGCCAATTACGGATATAATCTCATCAAAATCGGAAACGGTCGCCCGCGGGGAAGCGAAACGCGAGGTGGTAAGCTGTTAACCGCTTGGTGTCGATCCAAAGAGATTCAATTAGGCCACTTTCGACGTAGGATGCACCGGCTGTCGAATCCAAGAGCGAGGTTCTATCGAAAATACGGGAAGCACATCAAAGAGAGAAGGCTGCCAGCAAGTGCGCGTGTTTTGCCTTACACACTCTTCTGATCGCAACTGACATGGTACACAGCTCTGCACGGCAGACGGAAATTGAGAAGATAGAGGCCGAGGTTAAGCGACTTGCGCGGCGGCGAGATGGTGGGGATAGCGAGGAAGAACGGAAGGCAAAGAAGACCAAGAACAAGTCTCAGCTCGAGGAAGAGTTGTCAAAGTACGAGAAGAGCCGCGGCGTCCACCGGAAGGGGCATAAGAAAGACGAGTCAGACGTCTTGGCCGCGTTGGCCGGTTTCAGGAGCAAGTTACAAACCTCCGCCGTCGCAAGAGAAGAGGACGAAACAAAAGATGAGTCAGTGGACGATACGGAGGCAGGAACGCAAGCGATCGAGGGGGAGGCGGGGATGGAAGTGGATAGCGATCGGGGATTTATGGGACACTTTCTGCATTTCCCCAAGGGTAACGAGGAGGAGGTGCAAAAGGCTGAGCGAGAGTACGAGGTTATTGACCCGCGCGCTCGAGGCGCGCAAGCGCGGCTGGAAGAGCGGGAACGGAAAGCGGCGAAGAAGGGGAGGATTGGTCGACGATGATTACGTAATGATCAAGATAATGGAGAGGCGATTCCCTAACCCCGAATCGGTGGTCACAATTGTCACGATCTGCCACGTGATATGTGACCGGTGACAGTCATTGTGACAAAGGTGTGGCAAAGTCAGTTTTCACGATCAAGAGAACTGCCGCATGGTTTTTGTTCGTTCGACTTTGCGGACATAGGCATAATGCGGGAATCGAGATGCATAAAGTCAAATGGCGAAAATGAGGTGTGTTGATGTGGAGGTGAAGGATAGCATAGCGTATTTATGAGTGTTTGCGCGTAATTAGACCAAAGGCCATCACGGTGTGCCTGGGCCACCCGAAACCGAGGACGGGCCGTCCGAGTTCATATTTCCCCATTCTATTCTTCCCCTCCATCGCCAGCTGTGTCCCCCTCCCTCTCGATTCCACCGTACTTCCTCCTCCCCTCCCCATGGCCACCAAGGCTGCTTACAAACGCGTGAGTATTCTTACTCCTCTATTTACGTCCATCATTCACCAGTGTCCTCCCACCCCAGCTCTCGAAGGAATATGTTGCCATGCAGAAGGAGCCACCCCCTTTCGTCTGGGCAGCTCCCGACGAGAAAGACATTCTAACCTGTATGTCTCGCTTCTCTCACGTCATCGACCGGATCCTCATCCTTTTCTTCCAGGGAATTTTATCATTGTAGGACTGCCCACACTGCGACTGACACACCCGAGTGGCTGACGCATCACACTTTTCTCAGCACGGCCCACAAGAATCCCCCTACGTAGGCGGCGAGTACCACGGGGTACTCCTCTTCCCGTCAGAATACCCCTTCAAGCCACCAGGTATTAAGGTCAGTCGCGTTGTATTGGCGTTTGGAGGCCCACGTTGATATCAAGCGCCCGTAGATGTACACGCCGTCTGGTCGTTTTCAACCTGACAAGAAAATATGCTTTTCTATGTCTGATTTCCACCCTGGCTCTGTCAGTCCGTCACCCTCTGCCCTGCGTCGTCGATGCTGATCATCGATTTACCTATAGTGGAATCCTGCGTGGAGCGTTGCCACGATGTGAGCCTTTATTCTTTTTCTATGATCCACATCTTATGGTATCCCATCATTATCATATCCTGACACCGCATCTCGTTGCTATTCCAGATTGACTGGCCTTGTGTCTTTCATGCTTTCGGACGAGATGACTACTGGCTCTGTGACGACTTCGGATTCGGACAAGAGAGTGTATGCCAGCCGGAGTCATACCTGGAATTTGCAACAAAGGCGATTCAGAGAGGCTTTTCCGGAGGTGAGCATGCACATTCCACATGGTAAAGGCTATGCCCCCCCAGACATCGCCTCAAAAGTCTATCTGATTGATGGCTCTTGATTGGGCGACTGGATTTCCCGTGTTATCCCCTTCATCGCCTTTACAATTACTGGGACTGATTGGTTTTGTAAATCCTAGTATTGCACGCCATCGCGCCGACCTTTGCCGAACATGGGCGAGAAAGAACGTGGCCAGCCAGACACACCATCAATATCAGAACCTCATGACTCGGTTACATCCGCAGCCGCAGCGCGCTTATCCTCAACTCTCACGCCAAAGGTCGGACTGGGAAATCAGCCTCCGGTAGCCGTGCCCAAGACCGCGGGTGTTGTACGCCCACGGAAAGGACGCGGTGTCTCCACGACAGGAGCGGGAGACGGTAGTCGTGGTTGGGCCGCCACGTGGCGACAAGTCGTTTGGGACAAGTGGCGCTGGGGCGTCCTCATTGCATTGGCCGTGGTCGTCTCGCGTATCACGACAAACACCTGAATCCATCCATCTTATCTCGTGACGAACATATCCCCGATCGCAAGATCCTTCTCCCGAACACGACAGTATCTTGACCCATTTACGACGCTCGTTCATGTTCTACTTCTTCCTTAGATCACGTCTCCAGCCTGTTTATCTCTTAATCAGGACGTGATCATTTGCGCTCCCTCACTTTCCGCGATCTCAGCTCTCTTGCAATCTCTTTTTTTTTTAAGCAGGGTTCTCGTTCCTTATG